>Ga0194122_10000598_pt1 | contig 51516 bp, 32 predicted proteins | sample TA2MahCa10mmetaG_FD_155487 | JGI IMG/M metagenome (GOLD analysis project Ga0194122, IMG submission 155487) | Freshwater microbial communities from Lake Tanganyika, Tanzania - TA2015021 Mahale Deep Cast 10m | ecosystem: Environmental > Aquatic > Freshwater > Lake | place: Tanzania: Lake... | reverse complement strand
CTCCATCAGAACCAAAAATACCCGATTTTAAGGTTTCAACGCAGTGGTTTGAAGTTGAAAATGAACTTGAATGGGGTCGTTTAGGTGATTGTGATGAATATTTCTATACAACACCCGAAGAACGGGATAGCAACCCCGCAAAAAGTTCTGATTTAACCAATCAAGAACAAAACAATGGAAAACACTCAGAAAAAGATGCTTCGTGAGATTGCAAATGACCTTTTAACTCCCAAAAAACACGATTTTGCTACACAAAACGAAATTCACGAAAGAATTCGCAATGATCAAGACTATGATGATTGGGAATATGGAACAGAACCACTTTATGAGTCAAAAATCCTTGATAAATAAGATAGAATTGTAATAATCAATGCCTTTAGAAAGGGTAAGTCAAGGTTTTATAGACATTAGTATGACTTTTCAGAATAATCCTCTGAATAGTGACTTGATTGTCCTTAAAAATGAAACTGCAATTGCGCGTTCTATACGAAATATTGTATTTACCCTTCCTGGCGAAAAATTCTTTAATGAAAATTTTGGTTCTGAAGTAAGTAGATCATTATTTGAACTTGTTGATGAAATTTCAGCATCAAACATTAGAGACGAAATTGCAACCTCAATTGTAAATTTTGAACCAAGAGTAAAATTAATAAGTGTTGATGTAATTCCAGATTATGATAACAATTCTTTAAATGTAACAATTATATACAATATAATAGGAATAGATGTCCAAGCGCAACAATTAGAGTTCGTTTTGCAACCAACCAGATAAATGCCATTAGTAAATTTTTCAAATCTAGATTTTGATCAGATAAAAACCAGTCTTAAAGATTATCTAAAATCTAATTCCAATTTTACGGATTATGATTTTGAAGGATCTAATCTATCTTCTATTCTTGATGTATTGGCATATAATACCTATATTACATCATACAATGCAAATATGGTGGCAAATGAAGTTTTTATCGATAGTGCCACTCTGAGAGAAAATGTAGTATCACTTGCAAGAAATATTGGATATACTCCACGTTCAAGAAAGGCAGCACAAGCAACAGTAAGTTTTTTTATTGACACATCTAATATAATCCCCACACCATCCTCCCTAACCCTCCATAAAGGACCTGTAGCAAGCACCTCGGGTAGTTTTGGTAATCAGTCATATGTGTTCTGTATTTTAGAAGATATAACAGTTCCTGTATTTAATGGAATAGCAACATTTGATAATCTTAAAATTTATCAAGGAACTCGTTTAGTAAATAATTTTACATTTAGTTCTAGAAATTTAAATCAAAGATTTATTCTACCAAATAGTGGCATTGACACTGATTTAATTTCTGTATCAGTGAAATCTAACGAACAATCTACAGGTTCAACAAAATATAACCGTCAAGATAGTCTTTTTGAAGTCAACAAAGATTCTAAAGTTTTCTTTCTTCAAGAAATTGAAGATGAAAGATATGAACTTATTTTTGGAGATGGAATTTTTGGTAAGAAACTTGAAGAAGGAAACTTTATTGAAGTTGGATATATTACTTCAAATGGTGATAGTGCAAATGGTATAAATCAATTTACATTTTCTGGAAGAATTACTTATAATAGAAACTCTATAGAATATCCAATTACTTCTGGAATTTCTTTATTAACCACCGGATTAATTGCATCTGGTGGAGAGAGTATTGAATCTGTCGAATCTATTAAAAGATACGCTCCAAGAATATATGCATCTCAAAATAGAACACTTACTGCAAATGATTATGAAACATTAATTTCCTCAAAAATTTATCCAGAAACTGAATCAATTTCCGTATTTGGTGGAGAAGATTTAGTTCCTCCTCAATATGGTAAGGTTTTTATAAGTATCAAACCAAGATCTGGTGATTTTTTGCCAAACTTAATTAAAGAAAATATTAAACGCAGTCTCAAAAAATATGCAGTTGCAGGAATTGTTCCTGAAATTTTGGATTTAAAATATATTTATATTGAAGTTAATTCAAAAGTTTACTACAACACGAATCTTGCTTCAAGTTCTGATTTTGTATCAAGTATTATACAGAACAACACAACAAAATATGCAGAGTCATCTGAGTTGAACAAGTATGGTGCAAGGTTTAAATATAGTAAATTTTTAAGAATCATTGACGAAAGTCATGAATCAGTAACTTCAAATATTACAACAATTCAAATGAGAAGAGATTTGAGAGTTGCACTAAACACATTTACTGAATATCAAATTGGTTTTGGAAATGAATTTTATATTCGTAATATGAATGGGTTTAATATTAAATCTTCTGCATTTTTAATACCGGATGTATTACAAAATGTTTATATTTCAGATATTCCAAATTCAAATGGAGAATCTGGATCTTTATTTTTATTTACAGTTCCATCATTAAATTCAACAAATCCAACAATAGTAAAAAGAAATATAGGTAGAATAGATTATAAAAAAGGTATAATAACTTTAAATCCAATAAATATTGTAGCAGGAAAAATAAAAAATGGTCAAACAATTATTGAGTTCTCAGCAATTCCACGTTCAAATGACGTAATTGGACTGCAGGATTTGTATTTACAACTAGATATTAGTAATAGTAATTATGAAATGATTTCTGACAATATTTCATCTGGACTTGATCCATCTGCATCCAATTACATTGTATCTTCAAGTTATGCAAATGGTCTTTTAATTCGTCCAACAAGTAATATTGGAGCAGGTGTAGTTTCTACACCATTTGCACCTTCATCACCAGGATCACTGGGACTATCCGGTCTTTCTACTCCATCAACACCTTCTTCTTCTACTCCATCAACACCTTCTTCTTCTACTCCATCAACACCTTCTTCTTCTTCAAGTCCATCAACACCTTCTTCTTCAAGTCCATCAACACCTTCTTCTTCTTCAAGTTATTAATAAAAAAATTAAATCAATAAAATGACAGAAAAAAGAATTCAGTTTAATAATATAGTTTATAACCAACTCCCCGCATATGTCAGAGAGGAGTTTCCATTAATTGCTGAGTTTCTTTCACAATACTATCTTGCTCAAGAGTTTAAAGGATCTCCCATTGATTTAATTCAAAACATTGATAAGTACATCAAAATTGATGAAGTAACTAATCAAGTTGATTTTGTAATCTTGAACGATGATATTGAAATCATAGATGACACATTAATTATCAATATTTCAGAATCTTTTACCGGAACTGATGGATTTCCTGAAAAATATGGATTATTAAAAATTGACAATGAAATAATTACATATACTGGAAAAACCTTTAATTCTTTTACTGGGTGTATTCGAGGATTTAGTGGAATTGATTCTTATAAATCTCAAAATCGTCCAGATCAATTATCATTTTCCGAATCAAACGCCACAAATCATTCTGCAGGATCTAGAATTATTAATTTAAGTTCTTTATTTTTAACTGAATTTTTATCTAAAATCAAATATCAAATAATTCCAGGATTTGAAAATAGAACTTTATCTAAAAATTTAAATCAATCATTATTTATCAAACAATCCAATGATTTTTATAAGAGTAAGGGAACAGATGAATCCTTTGAAATATTGTTTAGATCTCTTTACGGAGAAGATGTAAGCATTATTAGACCAAAAGAATATCTTTTCAGACCATCTGATGCACATTATCAAATAACAACAGACTTGGTTGTAGACATTATTGAAGGAAATCCTGAGGATTTAATAAATTCTACTTTATTTCAAGATGAATATTTGGGTTTTGAAAAAGCATATGCATCAATTGGGAATGTTGAAAAAATATTTACTAAAGATGGAGAAGAATATTATAAACTTAGTATAGATTCGGATTATATTAAGGACATTGGGATTGATGGAACATTATATGGTGAGTTTAAAGTTCATCCACAAACTAAAGTAATTGGTCAATATGGGGTAAAATCTTTTACAGTAACCACAAAAATAAATCCAGGAACTCCACCTCCTAAACATGTTTATGCAATTGATTCTATAACTCAACAACAGTTGACTTTAGTAAAAGGAAATACATATAGATTTGATACATCAGATCTTTCCAATGATGGACATCCTTTTATATTTCAAACATTATCTGGAGGTTCTCTTTCTTCACTATATTATATTGTATCTAGTAATGGAGTTTCTGGTCAAGCAGGATCTTTTGTTGATTTAACTATTAATATAACTGCTCCAGATGAAACAATAAAATACAATTGCGCAAATCATAATGGAATGGGTGCAAATATTAAAATAACCACTGATTTTACTAATGGTCTTACAACTCTTAATGTTGATTCGACTATAGGATTTCCAAATAAAGGTGAACTATATGTTACATATAATGATCAAACACGAGGCACCATAGCATATGAGTCAAAGAATGTAAATCAATTTTTTGGATGCTCAAATATTACAGGAATAATTGAGGATTCTGCTAATATTGGTATTAGTACCTATGCAAGAGACTTTGACAATAAAATCAAAGTAAGAGTCACTTCTGTTATCAAAGACCTTAATTTAATTGATGATACATATTATCTTGAAAAAGGATATAATTCTCAAATTAAAACTCTGGGAGTTAACTCAGAAGATGTAGTTTCAAATAGTGTATTTTATAATATTTCAACTTCATATGATGTAGAATCAATTTCTTTAATTGATTCTACAGATAAAACTTATAAGATTAATACAAAATTGAATAATATTTTTAAAATAGGAGATATTTTAAAAATAATTAATAGTATGGGAGTTGAAAAAAATTCTACGGTAGTTGATGTTACTTCAAAAAAATCTCTTAATGTAAAGGGTCAGGGAGAATTATTACTTACAGATACTTATACAATAAAAAGAAATATTTTAAGACCAAATTCTTCAAAATTTCCCAATATTTCTATTTTTAATGCTGATGTTCAAAATGTATATAAAGAAGGAGATAAAACTATAATTGCATCATCATCTCTTCCATATTATGATACTCAACAATTAAATGTTTTGTCAAAGCAAATAGTTTTTTCTGGAACATTTGATTCAGACACTTTTAAGATTACTTCTACCACAGATCATGGATTTTATACTGGAGATGCAGTTTATTACACTCCAGAAAAAACTTTGATACAATCATTTGATACAAATGGAAATATTGTTGAAACTTTATCAACTGTCAGTGAATTGTTTTCTGAAGGAATATATTTTGTAAAAAGAATAGATTCTAATACTATTAAAATTGCTTTAAGTAGATCTGACATATACAACTCAAAATTTAAATCTGTTGATAGTCCAGTAACAGTAACTTCAAATAAATTTGAATATTATAAATTCAAATCAAAAACACTTAAGTCACAAAATCTTTTTAGAGAAATTTCTTCTCCTATTAATGATGGAGCAGAGTACCCAACACAACCGGGATTTACTGGAATTTTAATTAATGGAGTTGAAATATTAAATTACAAATCTCATGATGTTGTATATTATGGAAAATTAAATCGAATAGAAGTTACTGCCAGAGGCACAGATTATGACATAATTAATCCTCCAGTTTTATCAATTAATGATTTGACGGGTTCTGGTGCTACTGGATTTTGTGCAGTAAAGGGTTCTCTAAAACAAATAAGAATTGTTGATCCTGGATTTGATTATGTAGAAACTCCTGTTATTAAAATAACCGGAGGAAATGGTATAGGAGCTAAAGCTTATGCAGGAATGAAATTAATTGATCACCAAGTAACTTTTAATTCTGGAAATAAGTCAGAACAAGTATCTTTAAGTAATGATACTATTGGGTTTAGTACATATCATAAATTTAGAAATGCTGAAAAAGTAATCTATATTACTAATGGACAACAAGCAATAGGTATTGGTACTACACCAGGAACACTAACAAATAATTCATCATACTTTGTTTCAGCACAATCACCAACTCAAATTAAATTACATAATACCTTGGGTGATGCAATCTCAGGAATTAATACTATTAATTTAACCTCTCATGGAATTGGAAATCATCAATTTAGATCTTTCAATAAAAAATCTATTTTAGGATCAATTAATATAGAGAATTCTGGTTCTGGATATGAAAATAAAAAAAGAACAGTATTTAGTTCAATAACAGGCATTAATACATCAACCAATCAAATTAATATTTTAAATCACGAATTTGAATCAGGAGAAATTGTAAAATATATAAACTATTCTTCTGGTGGATCTGTAATTGGTGGATTAACTACTAGCACTGAGTATTATCTAACCAAAGTTGATAATAATAATTTTAAATTGTCAGAAATTGGAACTGGAACAACATTAAAAGATTTTTATTATAATACAAAACAGTTTATTAATTTAACTTCAATTGGAGTTGGAACTCATACTTTTAATTATCCTGAAATTTCTGTTGAAGTGATTGGTAATGTTGGTATTTCTTCAATTGGTTCTGATAATTTTAAATCTGTTGTTCAACCAATTTTTAGGGGAGAAATAACTTCAACACATCTGGAAAATAATGGGTCTAATTATGGATCATCAGAAATATTAAATTATGACAAACAACCATTAATTACTTTAAACAGTGGTTTTGGTGCTCAAGTTATTCCCATTATCGTAGATCAAAAAATTAAAGAAGTTTTAATAATTTCCTCGGGAAGTGGATACAATTCTCCTCCAAATTTAAAAATTAATGGAAGTGGTTTTGGTGCAGTATTAACTCCAATTATCCAAAATGGAGAATTAATTGAAGTAAAAGTAATTGAATCTGGTATTAGGTATTTGCCCAACGATACTTCAATAGATATTATTGCCACGGGATCTTTGGCACAATTTAATGCAAAAATTCAAACTTGGAATGTTAATCTTTATCAAAAAAATTTATCAATTGTTTCAAATGATGATGGAGTTATATCTGAAGGAATTGTTGAGGATTTTGAATTAGAGTATTCTCATCTCTATGCACCAAGAAAACTTAGAGAGATTATCTATGCCTCAGATTCTGATGGAAATACTTTATATGGAAGAAAAGATTTAAGAAAATTTGGAAATAAAGAGGTAGCATCAACTGATCACTCACCAATTATTGGATGGGCATATGATGGAAATCCAATTTATGGACCATATGGATATCTAACAAAACAAGGTGGAATAGTATCCCAATTGAAATCTGGATATAAACTTGATTTAAAATCAAATAGGCCACCAACTTCTATTTTTCCCACAGGATTCTTTATTGAAGATTATACTTATCAGGAAGTTTCTGATGAAACAGTATTGGATAAAAATAATGGAAGATTTTGTGTTACCCCAGAATATCCAAATGGAACTTATGCATATTTTGCAACTATTAGTAATTCTGTTGCAGATTCTTCTGGAACTTTTTCTGGATATAAATCACCGGTATTTCCATATCTAATTGGAAATACTTTTAAATCAAAACCAAATGAATTTAACTTTAAAAAAGCATCAAATCAAAGGGATTTTGATTTAAATCAAACAAGTTTTTCAAGAAATACTACCCCATATAATTTAATTGAAAGTGGTGCTTCATATTCATATTTAAAATTGCCAAATCTTTTAACACAAACTGCAAATATTAAATATGCTTCTCCGGGTTTTATAGAAAAAATAGATATAGTTTCTGGTGGTTCGGGATATAAAATTGGAGATAAATTGGTATTTGATAATAATGGTACTGGTGGATATAATGCATCTGCCGAAGTAGAAAGAATTTTTGGAAAATCTGTAAATTCAATAAGTGTAGCAACCACATCAATAGATAACGTTGAATTTTATCCTAGTTCTCCTCAAGGAAACTTCTTAGTATTTTCTGAAAATCCACACAATTTAACAAACACGGATTTAATTTCTGTTTCTGGGTTAAATACATCTTCATCTTTAATTGAAGGGTCGTATAGAATTGGAATATCCACAAATACATTTTCACTCACCGCTGGCGTTGGCACTACTGGAGCAACTGGAATTGTTACTTATTTTTCTATTGCAGGTAACTTAAACTTTTTTGATGGTACAATTCGTGAAAATGATGTTTTAGGAATTGGAACGGAACAAATCAAAGTATTGAATGTTGATGCAAGGGCATCGAGAATTAGAGTTAGACGTGCAATAAATGGAACTGTTGGATCTGCTCATAGTGTTGATAGTGTTTTATATGAAAGGTCTAGAAAATTTAAAATAAATGCAGGATTTAGTTCTCAATTTGATTATAAAGTTAATCGTGAAATTTATTTCAATCCAATTGATGCTGTTGGATTAGGAACAACTTCAGGAATTGGAATCGGTGTTACTATAATCTTCTCAAATCCTGGAACTGGAATTACTCAAATTTTTATTCCTACCAAATCAATTTATATTTCAAATCATCAATTAAATACTGGTGATGAATTAGTATATTCTACAAACAGTGGAACTCCAATCGGAGTTTCTACAAATGGAATATCTACTTCAATATCAATTTCAGATCAACAAACAGTTTTTGTTGCAAAAATATCAGATGATTTAATTGGTATTTCTACAATTCGTGTTGGTCTTGGCACCACTGGAACTTTTGTCGGGATTGCAAGCACCACTCGGGGAATAGGAACTTTATTTTTTACAAATGTAGGAACAGGAGATAATCATAGTTTTAAAACAACTTATGCTGGTTTATCTGGAAGTATTTCAAAAAATAATGTTACAGTATCCACCGCACAAACTCATGGACTTTTAAATAATGATATTGTTTTTGTTGATGTGAATCCATCTATATCAACTACATTTACTGTAAAATATAATGACTATAATAGAAAAGTATTAATAAACCCAAAAGATTTTGTCTCTGCTGGAATCAATACAATTACAAATACAATTACAATTTTAAATCATAACTTTAAACGTGGACAAAAGGTAATTCATAATGCAGTCACTCCTGCAAATGGACTTGAAAATAATAAAGAATATTTTATTTTTATCGTTGATGATAATAAAATTAAACTTACTAATACGTATCATGATTCTATTAGTGCAAAACCAGAAATTGTTGGTATTACTAGTGCTTCTAATGGAACATTATCTTTAGTTAATCCACCAATTCAAGTATATCAAAATTATTCCATTGTATTTGATTTATCAGATTCATCTCTATCATATACCCAACAGGGATCATCCTATCCTGCATTCGATTTTAAATTATTTAAAAATTCCAATTTCACAGAAAATTATGATAGCAATTCCGACAATCAAATATTTGAAGTAAAAAAAGTAGGAACTGTTGGAGTTACAAGTGATGCAAAAGTTACTTTGTCGGTCAATGAAAATACACCAAGAATTCTTTACTATAAGTTAATTCCAATTTATGATGGAGTAAGTCTTCCAGATAATAAAAAATTAATTAATGAGGATCTTGAAGTTATATCAAATAATCAAATTGAAGTTAAAAAAAGTCAATATAATGGAATATATGATATTGTAGTAGGATCCAGCACATCATTTACTTACAATCTTTCAAATGTTCCTGAAAAAAATTCATATACTTCAGGAATATCAAGTATAAAATATGAAACTAATTCATTAAATGCCTATGGACCTATTTCAAAAATTAAAATAACCAATAGAGGACAAAATTATTATTCAATTCCACAAATTTTAAATGTTGTAGGAATTTCTACATTGGGGGTTTCAACAACAGGAGTTGGAACTGAAGCAATATTAGAAGCTTCAGGCACTTCTATAGGTAAAATTAAATCTGTAAAAATTAATGATATCGGATTTGACTTTCCTTCAGATTTAACATTAAGACCAAGCGTAGGAATTCCACAAATTATAAAAATAGATGCTCTTTTATCTTTTGAATCTATTGGAATATCTTCATTTGGGAGAGGGTATATCACTCCACCAAAACTCATAGTTTTAGATGGAAAAACTAACAATATTGTTCCAGAAGTTGATTTAAAATTCAAGGTTGGTAGTAATAAAGTAGAAATTTTAGAAAATACTACTAGATTAAACAAAGTAAATCCAATAATTTTACCAATTCAAAATTCAAATGGAGTTGGAATTTCTTCTATTCAATACAACTCTAGTACAAAAGATGTAACTGTAGTTTTAGCAGTTGGTTTTAGCACAATAAATTCATTTCCATTTGCAGTAAATGACAAGGTTCTAATTGAAAATGTTAGTGTAGGAGTTGGTTCAACTGGAAAGGGATATAATTCAGAAAATTATAATTATCAACTTTTTACTCTTACCTCAGTTACTGAAAATCTTGGAGGTCTTGGTGGATCTGTAGTATACAATTTAAATGAATTTCTCATTGGATCAGAATTTCCAGGCACTTTTGATCCAACAAATTCTTCTGGTAAAATTATCGCACAAAAACATTTTCCAATTTTTGATATAACTTTAAAAAATAATAATTATTTTAAAGGAGAAATCGTAACATCAAAATCTGCTGCGGGAACGGTAGAGGATTGGGATCCAAAATCAAACCTTGTAAAGGTTATATCCAAAAAGAATTTTAAAGTTGGAGATACTATAACGGGATTATCTTCAAAAACTCAAGGAGTTATATCTACAATTAAAATATTTAATGCATTTTTTAATCTTGGTGCAACATCAAAAGTTGTAAGTGGGTGGCAATCCGATGCTGGAGTATTAAATAATAATATACAAAGAATTCAAGATAGTTTATATTATCAAAATTTTTCATATTCAATCAAATCTAGAGTAGATTTTGATACTTGGAATGATGTAGTAAGTTCTTTAAATCACACTGCGGGATTTAAAAAATTTGCAGATTATCAATTAGAAACTCCTGCTACTTTTGTGGAGATTAACAATAATTCATTAACAGTTAATTTACCTTCAGATTTAACTTCTATTGATGTTATACGTGATGTTACTAATGTTGTAAATCTAAACTGCGTCTTTGATTTTGATATAGTAAAAGAAAATTCACTTCAGATTGGATCTCAAATTTTTTCAGATGAAATAATATTCTCAAATAGAATTTTAACAGATTATCAAGAATCTGTTGGAAATAGAGTACTTTTAATTGATGATATTAGTCAACTATTCAATAGTAATCCACGACCAACTCCTTTTGTTGAAGTTCAAAGATTTAATTTAACAACCTCAAGAGTACAAAAATATATTACATGTGTAAAAGATAGAAGATTCCCCAATCAAAGGCAATTATCAATTGTTACAAACATTATTGATAATGAAAATCTAGTGTATGCTACTGAATATGCAACACTTGAAAGTTCTTATGATATGGGATTTTATGATGTTGGTTTTGATGGAACAGAAGGAATTCTTCTATTTTTCCCAACAAAATCTGCTATTAATGATTTTGATATATGCACACTTTCATATAATATTAGTGATAATATATCCGGAGTTGGTAGCACAAGTTTTGCAGACTTTGCTGATATTAATTCGTATTTTTCTGAGGTTGGTATTGGATCTACTACCACTATTATAGGAATTTCAAGTGCCTATAGTGGATTAAAAGTTTTAGTTTCAATTTCAGCGCCTCAGAATCGATATGAACTCGATGAATTAAGTATAATTCATGATGGAACTAATGTAGAACTTTTAGAATATGGACAATTATCAAATCATACAAAAATAAATGCATATTCAACCCCTGGACTTGGCACATATCATGCATATCTTTCCGGTTCTCAATTAAAACTTGATTTTATACCAAGAGTTGGAGTTGCAGCAACAGTTAATGCAATTCAAATAGGGTTTACAACTTCAACAGATGTTGGAGTTGGGACTTTCAATATGAAACATGCTTCATTAGAAGGTAGATCTACAAATATTCCAGCAACTCCAACTCCAACTCCGGTGGTTATTAGTTCATATTCTAATAATTATGGTGGCGCATACTTTATTGTTCAAATAACAGATACTACAAACAATATTCTCCAATTATCAGAAATTGTTGCTATTAACAATGACACTGTTATTGGAGACGATACTGTTTATATGAACGAGTATGCATATATTAATACTATTTCTAGCAATAACAGTTCTGGTCTTGGAACCATTGGGATTTCAAAAACTTCTACAACAATTGATTTGGTATTTACACCATTACCATCTATTAATATTAATGCAAAGGTTTACTTAAATGCATTGAGATTTGAAGACGATGATCGAGATATAATCAGTTTCTTAAATTCGTCTATTCAAACAACATATGCACTTTATGAAGGAACTGATGTTGATATTATACGTGCATTTAATTTAACTCACAAAAATAGTCCAATATTTGAAAGATATTTTGATGGAAGTGCTTCTACAATTGTTAACACTACCTCAAATACGATTTCTTTACCAAACCATTTCTTTGTAACTGGAGAACAAGTTAAATATTCTAATTCTAATAGTGTTGCTGGTATAGTAACAGCAAATTCAATTGGAATTGCAACAACTAGTTTTGTAGGTGTTGGTAGCACTGATAAACTTCCTAGAGATGTTTATATTGTAAAAATTGATATAAACAATGTTCAACTAGCAAGAAGTGCGGAAGATGCTCTTAAGTCTGTACCACTAGTTTTAGATATTACTAGTGTTGGAATTGGAACATTCCATAAATTTACCTCTATAAACCAAAATGCAAAAGTAGTTATTGCACTAGATAATCTCATTCAATCACCAGTAGTTTCTACTTCAACTACTGCAAAATTAGTAAACAGGATGTTTACAACTGATGAAACTATTTTTGTTGATAATACTACATCATTTTTTGGTGGAGATTTAATTAAAATTAACAATGAAATAATGAGAATTGATGGTGTTGGTATTGGAACTACCAACGCAATACAAGTTAGAAGATCCAGATTAGGGACAGAAATTGTAGGACATTCTACCGGTGCCCTAGTAACTAAAGTAACTGGTAATTATAATATAGTTGGCAACACTCTTAATTTTGCAGAAGCTCCTTTTGGAAAAACTCCATTCAGCAGTACAACAAATAGTCCTAATGAAAGAGATTGGGTTGGAATATCAACAGGATCATCATTCCAAGGAAGGTCATTTATGAGATCTGGAATTCAAAATTCAACGGACGAATCTTATCATAAAAATTACATTTATAGTGATATTTCCTCCGGATTCAATGGCACTGCTAAAGAATTCACATTAAAATCCAATGGCAGTGACGTTGATGGAATTCAAAATGAAAATGCAATTATTTTAATTAATGATATTTTCCAAGGTCCCGGATTAACAAATGATTACACTCTAACAGAATCTGTAGGAATTACGACAATTGCCTTTACTGGTGCAGCTACATCAGTTTCTTATGATATTAATAATGCTAGTATTCCCCGTGGAGGAATTATAGTTTCTGTTGGTTCTACAGAAGGATTTGGTTATCAACCTCTAGTTTCTGCGGGAGGAACTGCAACAGTTTCAGCTGCGGGTACTATTTCAGCAATTAGTATTGGTAATAGTGGATCTGGATATCGTTCTGGTGTTCAAGTTGTTAGGGTTGGTGTTGCACTTTCTTCAACTGATACTCCAACCATTGAATTTATTGGAACTGCTTCAGTAAGTAATGGTAGTGTTGTAAGTATTGCGATTACAAATCCAGGCACAGGATACACATCTACAAATCAACCATATGTTGTATTTGATGATCCACTGTCTTATTCAAATATTCCTCTTATTTACAGTTCAGGATCTTCAGGTGTTGGTACAGCAGCGAGAATTAATATTGTTGTTGGTCAAGGATCTAGTGTAATAGATTTTGAAATAATTAATACTGGATATGGATATGGGAATGAACAAATTTTAACTGTTCCAATTGGTGGTACAACTGGAATTCCAACAACAGGAGTAGGAGCATCATTTAGAGAATTTAAAATTAATATAGAAAAAACTTTTACTGATAAATTTGTTGGATGGTCAATTGGAGAACTTCAAGTTCTTGATTCCATAGATGATCAATTTGATGGAGAAAAGAGTTCTTTCCAAACAAAAACATCTAATAATTTAATTTCTATTCGTTCTTCTAAAGGATCAAATATTAATGTACAAGATACATTATTAGTGTTCCTCAATGATGTTTTACAAGTTCCCGGTAAAGGATATACTTTCCCAGGAGGGAGCATTATTACATTTACAGAACCACCTAAAGTAGGAGATACTTCAAAAATTCTTTTCTATCGTGGAAGTGGATCTGTTGACGTTTTAGATGTTGATGTTTTAGAAACTATTAAGGATGGTGATGAGTTAACAATTAATTATGACCCTTCTCTTGGACAATCCACAATACTTCAAGAAGAAGTAAGAACTGTTACTCGTATTAATTCTACAGATTCGGTTAGTACTAATCCATATTTTGGTCCAGGAAATGTTAGTGATAGAAGTCTTGAGAGGCCAGTAAAATGGTGTAGACAAACTGAAGATAAGATTATTAATCAGATAGTGATTGGAAAGAGTAGAATGCTTTATGAAGCGGCAATTACTCCAACATCATATTTAATTCAACCAGTTGGAGTTGGAAGCACTGTTCTTTATGTTGATAATGTAAGACCATTCTTTAATCCAATAAATGAAAGTAATATTAATGTAACATTCCAAAAATCAATTGTTATCATTTCTCAAGATAATAAAGTTGGAGCATCAGCAACTGCAGTGGTGTCCATCGCAGGAACTATTACTTCAATTGTAATTAGTGATGGTGGAGTTGGATATACAACCACTCCAACAGTGTCAATTTCTCAACCAATTGGGTTTGGAACAACAGCAGCACAAAACACTGCTAGTGCAATTGCAATCATATCTGGAGGAGTTGTAACAGGAATTTCAGTTACACTTGGAGGAGGTGGATACATATCCACCACTCCCCCACAAGTATTAATTCAGTCACCAAGTATGACCAAAGAAACCAATACTGTTACATCGTATGCAGGTGATTCTGGCATAATTGTTGGATTTGGAACCACTGCATCTGGCATCACATTTGATTTCTTTATTCCAACTAATTCATATTTAAGAGATACTTCTGTTGTTGGATCTGCACTTACAGTTAGTGGTATTGGAACTGGCGATTACTTCCTGATTTATGATTCAAATATTGGGTCTGCATCAACATCAATAACATCAAAGGACATTGATAATAATACTATTGGAATTGGAACAGATTTTGTTAATAATGTTTATCAAGTACAAAGTGTAAGCAATGTAAGTGTTGCAAATACTGCGATTGGAATTGCAACAGTTGGTACTGCAACAACTACTGTAAGAAGAGTTAATGCAATAGTTAGTGGTATATCAACAATTAGTGGATATTCTGGAGTAGGAATAGACACTACTACACTTAGTTTTGGTAACTTTAGTTGGGGAAAAATTGTATTATTAGGAAGATCAAAAGAAAATACTTACAATTTCTATGGAAATGATGGAGTGGGTGGAATTTCAACTTCTGGTGTTGTTAAAAGGACTCTTCCACTTAAATTTGAAAACTATATTATTACTTAAATAAATAGATAAAAAGTTATCATAAAATGGCAGCAATCATAACCGATCAAATTAGAATATTAAATGCAAAGAATTTTGTTGCAGGAGTAAGTTCTTCAACAAATTCTTACTATTCTTTTATTGGTCTACCAAATCCTATTGATATTCAAAGTGACTGGGACACTAATCCCCCATCACCTAGAGACAGTTTTGATGAAGAGAATAATTATTGGGATACTATGATTGCATTAAAAAAAATAAATGCAAGTGACATAAGACAAGTAGTTCAGAAACGTTTTTGGTCAACTGGTACAACTTTTGATATGTATCGTCACGACTATAGTAGATCAAATACTGCAAAGGTTTCTGGTGCAACTAATTTATATTCAGCATCATATTATGTTTTGAATAGTGATTATAAAGTTTATATTTGTTTACAGAACGGAACGGATCCTGATAATGAAAATGGAAGACCTTCATTGGATGAGCCATTATTCACTGATCTAGAACCAAGGTCAGCAGGAACTAGTGGTGATGGATATATTTGGAAATATCTTTATACAATTAAACCGACAGACATTATTAAATTTGAATCAGATAATTTTATGCCGGTTCCTATAAATTGGGAAACGAGCACTGAAAATGCAGCAGTTAGAGACAATGCAATTGATGGTTCTATAAAAATCATTACTATCACAAATAGAGGAGTTGCCGTAGGTCCTGCTAATACCACTTATACGAGAGTTCCTATTCTTGGTGACGGGTCTGGAGCAGAATGCACTGTTGTTGTTAATAACGATCAAAAAATTGAGTCAGTTACAATATCAAATCAAGGATCTGGATATACTTTTGGTACTGTTGATTTGGTTGCAGGAAATGTTCCTACAGGAACTACTCCACCAGCATTTAATGTGATTATAACCCCCAAAGGTGGCCACGGAAAAGATATTTATAGAGAACTTGGTGCATATAACGTTTTGATGTACTCTAGAATCGAAAACGACAATCAAAATCCAGATTTTATTACTGGCAATCAAATAGCAAGAGTTGGAATTGTTGAAAATCCAAACTCATTTGGTTCAACTCAAATTTTAACCACAGATAAGGCAAGTGCTGTTTATGCACTTAAGTTAACTGGTGTTGGGGCCAATAGTGCAACTTATGCTGCAGATTCATATATTACTCAAACAGTTTCTACAGGAACCACTGCTGTGGGGAGAGTTATTAGTTATGATCAAGTTACTAGTGTTTTGAAGTATTGGCAAGATAGGTCCAACTCAGGATTTTCTACAGTTGGACTTGCAGTAACTAATCCGACATATGGATTTGATCAAGTTGAATTTTCAAATACTTTTGGTGCTGGAGGATCTATTACAATTTTTGGCGGATCGGTAAACTTGGGAATTGATACCTCCTTTACGGGTATATCTACTGTGATAAATAATAGAACGTATTACCTTGGTCAATCTTTTACGAATGGTCTTGCAAATCCAGAAGTAAAAAAACACTCTGGAAATATTATCTATGTAGATAATAGACCATCAATTACAAGGTCATCAAATCAAAAAGAAGATATTAAAGTCATTTTGCAGTTTTAACAAATTATGTCTCAGCAAACTAATCTCAACGTAGCACCATATTTTGATGATTTTAATGCAAACAATGACTACCACAAAGTTCTCTTTAAGCCAGGGGTTCCTGTTCAGGCAAGAGAACTAACAACTCTCCAATCGATTCTTCAAAATCAAATTTCTAAGTTTGGACAACATTTTTTCAAAGAAGGTGCGAAAGTAATACCAGGAAATACTGGATATACACAATTATACACTTGTGTTCAACTTCAAAATACTTTTCTTGGAGTTCCTGTTGAAGCATATGCAGACCAACTTATTGGAACCAAAATTACAGGACAAACTTCTGGAGTAACTGCTATTGTAGATAGTGTGCTTTTTTCACAACAATCAGAAAAAGGAAATCTCACTCTTTATATTAATTATTTGGGATCTAGTACTCAAGATAATGCAACTCAAACATTTTTTGATGGAGAATCATTATCTTCAAATACAACACTTACTTCAGGTCTTTTAGGAAATACTTCTATCTCTGCAGGACAACCATTTGCAGTAACCATTGCAAATGATTCTACTGCAACGGGGTCTGCTTTTAATATTTCAGAAGGTGTTTACTTTATTCGTGGTCAATTTATAAATGTTAACACAGAAACTTTAATTTTAAGTCAATATACCAATAAACCAAGTTTTAGAGTTGGTTTATTTATAAATGAACAAATTATTAATTCAGATATTGATGAAACACTGAACGATAATTCGCAGGGATTTAATAACTATGCGGCACCAGGTGCAGATAGGTTAAAAATTTCAACATCATTAATAGCAAAAAGTTTGACTGATTATGATGATAATAATTTTATAGAATTGGGCACCATAGAGGAGGGTGTTTTAATATCTAAGAAAAACACTACAGCATATAATCTAATTGCAGATGAATTAGCAAGAAGAACTTATAATGAGTCTGGGGATTATTTTATAACTCCGTTTGATATTTCAATAAAAAATTCCTTAAATAATAATAAAGGAAATCAAGGTATTTTTAATTCTGGACAATTTACTCCCAGTGGATTATCTGCGTCTGATAATTTGGCTCTTTATCAAATATCTCCGGGCAAAGCAATTGTTAGGGGATATGAAGTAGAAACAATTAGTTCAACATTTTTAGATGTTGAAAAACCAAGAACAACTAAAACACTTGAAAGCCAATCAATTAATTATAATACTGGATCCACATTAATATTAAACAGAGTTTATGGAGCTCCTACGATTGGTATTGGAAATACTTATGTTTTAAGTTTAAGAGATCAGAGAGTTGGTAGTTCTCAAAATACTGCTCCAGGTAAAGAAATTGGTCTTGCTAGAGTGTATGATTTTAGATTGGAATCTGGATCATATAGTTCTAGTAATCCAAATTTAAACGAATGGAATATTTCACTGTATGATGTTCAAACTTTCACAGAAATTACTTTAAATGAACCCATCACACTAACAGTACCAACTTTTGTTAAAGGTGCAAATAGTGGAGCACAAGGATTCATTAGAGATGCAGTTTCTGTTGGAACTGCACTAACTGTTTATGACACTCAAGGCAATTTTTTAAGGAATGAATCATTTATTTTTGATGGAATTGCTAATGGAAGAGTAGCAACTGCAGTAACATCATATGGGATTTCTGATGTAAAGTCGGTTTACAGTCTAGTAGGAACTGCATCAACATTTTCGGCAGATTGTGTACAATCTTCAATACTTAATGTTGGAGTTGCTACAATTTCTGCACTTTCCGGTGTAAGTACTATTAGAAGTTTAAATAATTTATTTCCAGGAAACTTTGTTAAGATAAATGATTTAATTTCATATAATGATACTTCACTATCAAATCCAGTTTTTGCCCGAGTCGTAAGTGTAAATCCTACTACAATTACCGTCATTGGTGTTACTACTGTCGCGGGAATTGTTGAAGGAAAGTTACCAACCACAACCCTACAAGTTACAGATCTTAAATTATTAGCAACTACATTATCACCATCATCTGATAATACACTATACACAAGACTTCCAAAAAATAATATATCATCAGTTGATTTAACAAATTCTACTTTAAATATCAGAAAAACTTTTACTGTCAATATTGTATCAAATGAGTTATCGGTTCCGGTAAATGCAGGAGAGAATGAAACATTTTTATCTTTTGATGATGATAGATATTCATTAATTAGGTCTGATGGTTCTACAGAATTGTTGACCTCCGATAAATTTTCATTTATTAGTGGTGGTACACAACTCCAAATTTATAATTTGGGTTCCAATAATACTGGTGCGACACTAACAGCAACTTTAAGAAAAATCAAACCAAAAGCAAAATCAAAAAGAAAAAATAGAGTTAATAGTATTATAGTTGATAAATCAAAAAATGAAGGGGCAGGTATTGGTAGCACAACATTAAATAATGGACTGATATATGGAAATTATGCTTTCGGTACTAGAGTTGAAGATCAAAAAATTTCATTAAATACACCGGATATTATTGAACTTCATGGAATTTTTGAATCTGCAGACACATCAAATCCTTCTGCACCAAAGATGGTTCTTTCATCTATCAATGGACCATCAAACACCACATCTGATTTAATAATTGGAGAAGAAATTTTAAGTCAAAATGGAAGTACTATTGGTATTGTTGTTGAAAAATTAACCTCATCACAAATTGTCTTCATATACAAAAATGATAATACCTTTAATGAAGGTGAATCAGTAATTTTTAAAGAATCTAACATTCAAGCAATAATTACCACGTTAGATTCATCAAGTTTTAATATTTCGGCAAATTATACATTTGCAATTGGCCAAAAGGGTTCTTTTTACGATTATGGATTTGTTACCAGAAACCCAAAAGCAACTGCTCCAAGTAAAAAAATAATAATTTATTTTTCAAGTGGTTTTTATGATTCTGCCGATGATGGTGACATTACAACAGTAAATTCATATAGTACATTTGATTATGGTAGTGAGATTAAATTAATTAATGGAATATCAAATTCTGATATTATTGACATTAGACCAAGAGTTTCTTCTTATACAGTTTCTGAAAATGCAAGATCTCCCTTTGAATTTTTAGGAAGAACTTTTGATGCAGTAGGAAATTCTGCAACAAATATTCTTGCATCTGACGAATCAATTATAACAGATTTTTCATTCTACCTAGGAAGAATTGATAGAATTTATTTATCAAAAAGTGGACAATTTCAAGTTAAATATGGAACTCCAGCAGAAGATCCGGAAATGCCAGTTTCCGTTGATGATGCATTAGAAATTGCATCCATTACTCTTCCACCATACTTATATTCAACAACTGAAGCATCTATACGATTCTTAGAGCATAAAAGATATAGAATGGTTGATATTAAACAACTTGAAAATAGAATTAAAAATTTAGAATATTATACTACCCTATCTTTACTTGAAACAAATACTGCATCACTTTTTGTTCCCGATTCAGACGGATTGAATAGGTTTAAATCTGGATTTTTTGTAGATAACTTTACTTCAACATCAACACAAGAAACTGCTATTGAAATTAAAAATAGTATTGATATAGAGAATAAACAATTAAGACCAAAACACTACACAACTTCAGTTGATTTAATATTTGGTATGCCAGAGGTTTCCATTCTGGGTGGAGAGGATTTAGCATTTACTCCTATCGAAGGAACTAATATTAGAAAAACTGGTGATGTAGTTACTTTAGATTATACTGAAATTGTCTGGTTAAATCAACCATTTGCAACAAGGTCTGAAAATGTTACCCCATTTGTTATCGGTTTTTGGACCGGTATTTTGGAATTAGTTCCAGCATCCGATACCTGGGTAGATACAGTAAGAGTTGAGGCAAAAGTTATTGATGTTGAAGGAAATTATGCATCAACGATTAATGATTTGGGTGCTGACCCTCAAACAGGATTTGTACCTACTGTTTGGAACTCTTGGGTTAACAATTGGACAGGACAACAAACTATAAACTCAACTAAAAAGACTACCACTGTAACATCACCAAAGTGGGTTGGAGGTCCTCCTCATGGTGGTCCTGGCAGTCACAATTATGAAAATAGACGACTATTTGGAGATAAAGTAACAACTGTAAAAGAAGATAATTTTCAAGAAGTTATATCCACTGGTGTAAAAAATAGAACAGGGACAAGAACTATAGTTACAGAAAAATTTGATCGAATTTCTCAAGGCGATAGAACTTTAAGCAGAGATCTTATTCCCTTTATGAGATCTAGAAACATTCAATTTGTTAATAAAAATCTAAAACCCTCAACACAATTATATGCATTCTTTGATGGTGTTGATGTAACAAGATATTGTGTTCCAAAATTACTAGAAATCAATATGCTTTCTGGTGCATTTGAAGTTGGAGAAACTGTGAGTGGTACGATGCCCCAAATAGGGTTGGGTCCAAATGTATCCAATCAATTAATTTCATTTAGAGTTGCAGTAGCAAATCATAAAGAAGGTCCTTATAATCAACCAGATACTACATATACATTTAATCCATATAGTTCATCCGCTTTAACACCCACTACTACAAACAATGCTGGTGGGGGCACTGGGGGAACTTTTGAAACGGGACTTCAACTTACTGGACAGAGGTTGCCGGCAACATATTCTTCAACATCAACTGTTTTAAATGTTGATACTTTTTCACTAGCAAATGGACCTCAAGGGCAATTTAGTGGTTATGTACAATCTGGAATGACTTTAATTGGAAAATCAAGTGGTGCTAGAGCAACTATTACAAATGTTAGATTAATTTCTGATATTTCTTCATCACTAATAGGAAGTTTCTTTATTCCAAATCCAAATAGTGTGGTTCATCCCAGATTTTCAACAGGAACTAAAATACTTACATTTACAAATAATAGGAGAAATAATCAAAATGTAGCAACAACTGTTTCTGAAGAAGCATTCACAGCAAAAGGAACTTTGGAAACAGTTCAAGAAAATATTATTTCTGTTAGAAATGCTAGAATTGAGAATAAACAAGTGTTTCAAGAAGAACCAATTAGTAAAACAACTGGATCCCAACTTGTTGATAGTAAAACTACAACAACCACTCAAAGAGAGGTGATTGGTTGGTACGACCCAATAGCACAATCTTTCTTAGTTTTAGATGAAAATGGGATATTTTTGACTAGTTGTGATATTTTCTTTGAAACTAAAGATCCTGGAGATATTCCAGTTAGGATACAATTGAGAACAATGGTAAATGGATATCCAACTCAACATATTCTTCCTTTTTCTGAAGTCAGTTTAGATCCAGATCAAATTAATTTATCAAAAAATGGATCTGTTCCAACTCGGTTTAGATTTAAATCGCCAGTATATGTAGAGGGAGGAACTGAGTATGCTATATGTCTTGCATCGGTTTCTACAGAATATAGAGTTTTTGTTTCAAGAGTTGGTGAAAATGATTTGTTAACTCAAGCATTTATATCTAATCAACCATATCTTGGATCATTCTTTAAATCTCAAAATGCTTCAACTTGGGAAGCAAGTCAGTGGGAAGACCTTAAGTTTATTCTCTACAGAGCTGATTTTGTAGAATCTGGCACCGTGGACGTTTATAGTCCAGAACTTTCTAAGGGCAATAATCAGATTGCTAATTTGTTACCCGATTCTCTCAACTTTAATTCTAGAAGAGTTAAAATTAGTTTAGCATCTACTATTACTAATTTAAATGATCTCACTATTGGAAATACTATTTTACAAGTTGGTACAAATGCATCGGGAAATTTTGTGGGAAGTGCAGGATCTGCAACCGGTACATTAAATATCATTAATGCTGGTATTGGATACACTCCATCATCAGGCAGTCAAACGTTCACTGGACTTAGTTTGGAACCAATCACGGGCGCTGGTAGAGATGCAACTGCTAATATCACCATAAGCAATGGTGTTGCGGTTGGAGCAACTATTAATGCTGGAGGTAGTGGGTATCAAATCGGAGATGTTCTTGAAATTTCTAGTGGAGAATTAACTGTCGGAAGAAATATTCGATTGTCATTATCAAGTATTACTAATATTAATCAAATTGTAGTAGATAATGTTCAAGGTGATTTTATTACTGGAGTGGGTAAAACTATTCAGTTTGTAAATAATTTAGGTATTACAACATTCTTAAATGGCGGCACAGGTCTTGTACCTGCCGGCACAATAATTATTGAAACTGATGGAAGACACATTAATATAAATCATAAGAACCATGGAATGTATTTTAACGATAATTTAGTTGTGATTTCTGATGTCCAATCTGATATTAACCCAACAAAATTAAGTATTGGACTTGCAGCAGACTCTACTGGGTCAATATCAGTTGATGACTCTAGTGCATTTTCTACTTTTGAAAATGTTGGAGTTGGCACTACTAATCCAGGATATTTACTTATCGGGAATGAAGTTATTTCATATACCTCGGCATCTGGAGGAGTTATTGGTGGAACTATTATTAGAGGAATAAATCCAATAACTCACCCAATTGGAGCTCCTGTTTATAAGTATGAATTGAATGGAATTTCATTGAGAAGAATTAATAAGACTCATAATTTAAATGATGTAACTATTGATAATCCAATTACTTTTGATTCTTACAATATTAAAGTTGGATTATCTTCCGATGGTATTGATAGAAGTGTTGGAACTAGTTTTCCAGTTCTTTATACAAATCAAACAAAATCATCTGGTGGATTTAATACTAAAGCAACACAAAATATACCTTTTGAAATTATTACACCAAATATTCATAACGTAACTGTAACTGGCACTTCTTTAAGTGCTGAGGTAAACACAGTTACTGGATCTAGTATTAGCGGAAATGAACTTCCATTTACTGATGTTGGATTCGAACCCATTACAATCAATGCTCCAAATTACCTTGATAGTACAAGAATTATTGCATCTAAGGTAAATGAGGATAGTAAACTATCCATCATGCCCAAGAATAAGTCAATGAATATGAGATTGACTCTTGGAACAACTGATAGTAAGGTTTCTCCTGTGATAGATACTCAAAGAATAAGTGCAATATTTACTTCAAATAGAGTAAATAGTGTAATTGAGAATTACGCAACTGATGCAAGAGTAGATTCAGTTTTTGAAGATCCATCAGCATTTCAGTATATTTCAGGAGAAACTACACTAGAGACCCCTGCATCTTCTATTAAAATTATATTAGATGCACATATAAATCTTTATTCTGATATTCGTGCATTTTATGCAATTAGTGATAATCAAGGATCTGAACCAATATTTGTTCCGTTTCCTGGATACAATAATTTAAATTCTAGGGGTGAAATTATTAATTTTGAAGATAGTGATGGTAGTCAAGATAAACTTATTTCTACAACTAGTGCTTTGGGATTTATTCCACAAGAACTTGAATATAGAGAATATACTTTCACTGCAGATAAATTACCTGCATTTAGATCATATAGAATTAAACTTATTATGACATCAACCAATCAAGTTTACGTGCCTAGAGTTAGTAATTTAAGAGTAATCGCACTTGCTTAATATGGATTATATTAAAGTAAAAGGGCACGATCATTTAATTCGAGATCCCAAAACAAATTCTATTATTAATATCAACGTGTCTGAATATGAAGAGTACATTTCTAGGAGAGATTTTAAATTAAAAGAGAGTCAAAAGATACAAAATCTTGAATCTGATGTCACTAACATGAAAGAAGATTTGAATGAAATTAAATTTTTACTTAGGAGATTAATCAATGAATCCTGATGAAGTAACACTTGAAAATTTAAACAAAAATTTTGAATATGTAAAATTTAGTAATCAAATAGATACTATAAATGATGTTGAAGATCTTAAAAATCTTGCAAAATGTTATTTTAAGTTATATCTTAAGCAGCAAGAAGTTCTCTGCCAATTTCCAATACTTAAATCATAAATATTTCTAAAGGAAAACAATAAATGGCGCAACCATCAACTAGACAAGAACTTATAGATTATTGCAAAAGAAAACTGGGGGCGCCTGTACTTGAAATTAATGTTGCTGATGAACAAATTGATGACTTGGTTGATGATGCAATTCAATTCTTTCAGGAAAGGCACTACGATGGGGTTTATCCCGCCTTTTTTAAATATAAAGTAACAGCAGCAGACATTTCTCGTGGTAAAGCAGTAGTAGGATCTAGTAATGTTGTTGGAATTGCAACCACCACTGCAACAGCAAACATTGTTGGAACAGCAACAACTTTTTCATATACAGAAAATAGTAATTATATTCAACTTCCTCCCAATATTATTGGTGTAAATAAAATTTTTACCTTTGATGGAGCTAACACTACACGAGGTATGTTTAGTCTCAAATATCAATTATTTTTAAATGATATTTATTTTTTAGGAGCCACGGAACTTTTAAGTTTTGCAATGGTTAAAACATATTTGGAAGATTTAGATTTTCTTTTAAATACACAAAAACAAATTCGTTTTAATAAAAGACAAGACAGATTGTATTTGGATATTGATTGGGCAGTTGTTAATGAAAATGAGTATTTTGTTATTGATTGTTATTCAACATTAGACCCAAATGATTATGCTAGAATTTATAATGATTCTTTTATAAAACCATATTTAACCTCACTCATTAAACGTCAATGGGGACAAAATATGATGAAATTTACTGGAGTTAAACTTCCAGGTGGAGTTGAGTTAAATGGAAGACAAATGTATGATGATGCACAAAAAGAAATAGATGTTCTAATGGAAAAAATGTCCAATACTTATGAACTTCCACCATACGACCTTATAGGTTGAGATGAATATGAAAAAGTACTATTGCTATTTTTATATACGAGAAGACAGTACTCCCTATTATGTTGGTAAAGGATATAATTATGCTTAACCCATTTTTTCTTCAAGGATCTAAATCAGAACAAGGTCTAATTCAAGATCTTATAAACGAACAACTACGAATGTATGGAGTTGAAGTTTATTATCTTCCAAGAAAATATCTAACAGAAAAAACGATCATTAAAGAGGTCATTGAATCTGCATTTGATAATGCACATCCAATTGAAGCATATGTTGAAAACTTTGATGGGTATGGAAATAACACAACAATATTATCAAAATTTGGTATTCAAGCACTTAATGAGTTAACAATCATAATTTCAAAGGAAAGATTTGAAGAGTACATAGCACCACTGATTAAAAATCAATCAAACATCAAATTATCTTCAAGACCTAAAGAAGGAGATATAATTTATTTTCCATTAGGTGATAGATTGTTTGAGATTAAATTTGTTGAACATGAACAACCTTTCTACCAGCTTCAAAAAAATTATGTTTATACTTTAAAATGTGAATTGTTTAGATATGAAGATGAAGTTATTGATACTGGAATTTATTTTATTGATAATAATATTGGAGGAAGTAGTGGTGAGCAGGGATATGTAGAATCTGGAGTCATACAAAAACTGAATATGATAGGTGCTGGAGTAACTGCAACTGCCATTACCACAATCGTAAATGGTGGCATAAGATTCTTTACTGTTACAAACAGAGGTAGTGGATACACACATGCACCACGAGTTGCAATATCTTCAGCCCCCCCTGGAGGAGTGACTGGCATTGGTTCAGCAACATTAATTGGTGGTATTGTTGTTTGTACTGATAGTGCAGATCCTACAACAAAATCAGTACAATCAATAGAAGTTATTAATCCTGGATTTGGGTATACAATTTCCCCTAAAGTATTAATTTTTGGGGATGGATCTGGAGCAACTGCAACATCTACTATTGGTGATGGTATCGTTGGAATAATTACTATAACAAATAGTGGTGGTGGATATGTTGGCATTCCTACAATTACATTTACTGGTATTGCAACAGTATCTGCTGCTGCCACTGCTATAGTAAGTTCAGCAGGAACAATTACTCAAATTAGAATTACAAATGCTGGATTGGGATATACTGCACCACCAATTATTACTATTGCAAACCCACCACAAACTGTTGGTGTTGGAACTTTTGTCTTTAACGAAATTGTAACAGGTTCTACAAGTGGAACAACCGCAAGAGTTAAGTCTTGGAGTTCCGTAACTAATGTATTAGAAGTTTCAAAAGTATCAGGAGAATTTATTGCAGGAGAATCTATTGTAGGAACCACATCAAGTGCTTCCAGAAAACTAAGATCTATTGAAGTTTTTGCAGTTAAGGATGGATATTCTGATAATAAAACTATAGAGGATGAAGCAGATAGTATTATTGATTTTAGTAATATAAATCCATTCGGAATGCCATAGTATAAATATTAGTTATTACTTGGTTAACCGATAATATCGGAACTTAAAAAAATGTTTGAGTATTTCTATCACGAAATTTTAAGAAGAACAGTAGTTTCTTTTGGTTCTTTATTTAATGAGATTAGTATTAAACATACAGATAATTCTGGTAATGTAAAAAGTGTAATTAAAGTACCTCTTGCATATGGACCTACACAAAAATTTCTTGCAAGATTAGAACAATCTCCAGATTTAAATAAGCCTGTTCAAATTACATTACCAAGAATGTCATTTGAGTTTAATGGTTTAGCATATGATCCAACTCGCAAATCTACAACAACGCAAACTTTTATTGCAAAATCTGCAGTTGATGGAACTGAAACTAAAAAAGTTTATCTTCCAGTTCCATATAATATGCAATTTGAACTCAGCATTATGTCTAAATTGAATGATGATGCTCTTCAGATTATCGAACAAATACTTCCATTTTTTCAACCAGCATATTCAATGACAATTGAATTGGTTGATATTATAAACGAAAAAAGAGATATTCCTGTAGTTCTTGAAAATATTACGATGCAGGATGATTATGAAGGTAATTTTGCTACAAGAAGAGTTCTTACTTATACGTTAAGATTCACTGCGAAAACCTATCTTTTTGGTCCAGTTTCTTCCGCAACAAAAGATATTATCAAAAAGGCTACTATTGGATACATTACTGGTGGTACTACAGATTCTCCAACAAGAGAGATTATTTATTCAGCAGAACCAAGAGCAATCAAGAACTATACTGGTACAGTAGTAACAAATCTATCAAAGGACATTACTACAGAAGACACTTTAATTACAGTTAATAGTGTTGGATCTATTGTTGCCAATTCATATCTAGATATTGAAGGGGAAGAAGTATTTGTAAAACGAATATCTGGAAACGTTCTTACAGTTGAGAGAGGTAAAGATGGCACCTCAATTATTTCACATCTTTCTGGAGCAGAAGTTAAGTCAATCACTACAGCAGATAATGTTTTAATTGAGGAAGGTGATGATTTTGGATTTAGTGGATCTGCAGTTTAAAGAGTATGAAAATGACAAAAAAGTTTGATAAACTTAACGAAACTTTTAATGTAGATGGTGATATAGTTCCAGTAGAATCTGAAACTATAATAGAAAAAGTAGAAAAAATATCATTAGTTGTAGATGATATTAAGAAAGATTATGATTATACTAGAGGAAATTTATATTCTTTAATAGAAAAAGGTCAAGAAGCAATTAATGGAATTCTTGAACTAGCACAAGAATCTGAAATGCCCAGAGCATATGAAGTTGCAGGACAACTTATTAAAAACGTAGGTGACATTACCGATAAACTGTTAGATCTTCAAAAGAAAGTAAAAGATATTGATGATGACAAACCAAAGGGACCAACTACAGTTAATAATGCACTTTTTGTTGGATCTACTGCAGAACTGGCAAAACTTTTAAAGCAACAGTCTCAACAAACAAAAGAAGAATAAATACAAAGAGAGTAGTTCTTATTTCTAATGAGTTGGTCCGACAAATATAAAAAATCAATTGATTGTGACAATCCAAAAGGATTTTCTCAGAAAGCTCATTGTGCGGGAAAAAAGAAGTCTATGTCTGAAATGAATAATCCTCGCATTCCAAAAAAACCAGGACAACCAGATAAGTCTGATAAACACTCTGATCTTTACACAGACGAAGATCCAAAAGGAACAATTCACGGATTGGGATTTAAGGATGTTGCAACTGCAAAACGAAGTGTATCAAAAATAAGAAACTCTGGAAGATCTCATGCTCACAAAATTCAAGCAGCAATTGCCATGGAACAAAGAGCAAAGGTAATGGGTAAAAGTTCAGAGTCTGCAATTTTTAGGAGTTTTATTAATTCAATGAAAGAAAAAACAAAAAAAATAAACGAAGAATCTAAATCCAAAAAGTGTAAACCTGGATATTATTACTGTAATACCAACAAAGAGTGTAAACCTCTTCCAAGTGGATTTAATACTCCTGGACAAACAATAAAACCAACAGAGGTGGGCATCGGTGTGCCGGTAGAGGTCTCTTGCAATCATACAAAAAAAGGGAAAATGTGTCCTAAGCATGGTATGAAAGATTGTACGCTCATAGGAGAAACATTAAATAGTGTAACAGAAGAAGGACTTCGTGATTGGTTTGGCAAATCCAAATCAAAAGAAGGAAAATCTGGGTGGGTTAATGTAGTTACTGGTGGAACTTGTGCAAGTGATGAACCTGGAGAAGGAACGCCGAAGTGCGTCTCTTCTGCAAAGAGAGCAAGTATGACAAAGGCAGAAAGACTATCTGCCGCAAGAAGAAAGAAGGCAGCAGATCCTGGACAACAGGCAAAAACTGGTGCTGCAAAACCAACTTATGTTTCAACCGATGTCAAAGAGGGTTGGAGTGATAAATATAAGAAGTCAATTAATTGTGATAATCCAAAAGGGTTTTCTCAAAGAGCACACTGCCAAGGAAGGAAAAAGAAAATGGATGAACAAAGTTTTCAGATTAATACTTCGGCACATAACTCTGCACAGAAGCAACAGAAGATTAGAAATCTTGCTACTGGAACAAACAATCCCAATGAAAAATCTGCTGCTATGAGAAAACTCTCTGGTCCTTCTTTACCTCTGGTAGATGAATACATTAATGAGGTAAAAGATAAAAAAGGTAAAGGCAGTGGAACTAAAGATGCCTGTTATCATAAAGTCAAGTCTCGTTATGACGTTTGGCCAAGTGCTTATGCTTCTGGTGCCCTCGTAAAGTGTCGCAAAGTAGGTGCTGCTAACTGGGGAACAAAATCAGAGGAAACAGTGGTTGATGAAGCACAGAAGTGTTGGCCAGGTTATAAAAAGAAAGGAACCAAAAAGATGTTTGGTAAAACTTATAATAATTGCGTAAAAGAATCAGAAGAGGTGAGATACTGCCCATTATGTAAGAAAAATGAGTCAAAGACAGATTGTAGTTTTGGACCTGCTCTGTGGGAAAAGTATTCTATTGCAAAAGTTCATCCTGCAAATGAAGAAATGAGCATGAATGAGGCACTTCGTTCCAGAGAAGAAAGAATGGCACGAATGGCAACACCTAAAACAAAAAAAGAGCAGGAGAAAAAAAGAGTATTAAGAAGCAAAGCAGAAGAAATTTTATCCGACATTCAGGCATTGAAAAAAGGTAAAACTAAATCTTCAACGAAATCACAAAAATTTACCACACCAGAAGCAGAAATTAGAAAATTAAAACCAGGACAAAGAAAAGATACTCTTGCATTAAAGGCATCAAAAGCAATGCATGAAGAATCTAATCTTATGAGATATAATGAATATGGACAAACTTATGTGATTAGATTCACTTGGAGAGGTTTGATGTATAAAGTTCAAATTTTTATTCCATCTCTCAAAAGACCCAGTGCTCAAGAAATTAAAACACAGTTAAATAAAATTTATCCAGGTGCTCAATTACTTCTTTTTCAACCAAAAGAAAATGATCCCGTAGATCCTACAATTGTTTTTGCAAAAGAAGATCGTGATTTAGATGAAGGTAAAGCAGATAAAAAACTTCCTGAGCATGAAAGATCTGCAGCAAGACTTAAGAGATACTCAAATCCAAGTGGTGCTTTAGCATTGGGTGGTGGTCAACAAAGAGCACGTAGAGCAGAGCATGAGGCACGTAGAGGTAAATCAAAACGTTGGTGGGATGACGATGGAGATGGAATTGGTTATGAAAAAGGTGAGGTGTCTGGAAAATTCAAGGAAGATTTAGACATCAATGAAGTTGCAGCATGGCAACGTAGAGAAGGAAAAAATAGGAGCGGAGGCCTTAATGAGAAGGGCAGGAAGTCCTATGAAAGGGATAATCCAGGGTCAGATCTCAAAGCACCTTCAAAGAAGGTTGGAAACCCACGCAGAGCATCATTCTGTGCCAGAATGAGTGGTATGAAAAGAAAACTTACTTCTGCAAAAACTGCAAATGATCCCAATAGCAGAATTAATAAAAGTCTGAGAGCTTGGAATTGTTGATTATGAATCCTTCCGAAATTCAATTGGAAAACATTAGCAAAATGTTTGAGTATGAAAAAATGGTAAGAACTATAGACGAATTATCAGAAACTCAGGCAAAGGATTTTGCAAAAGTATATCTTAAATTATATCTAAAACAGCAAGAAGTTCTTTCAACTATTGCTACCAACTTTTAATGATTTATGAATGAAATTATAATAGATTTTCAACTCAAACATACTGAGGCATATCTTTCCAATCCTAATTTAAAAAAAGCAAACGTATCTGTAGAATTTACTCAGGAGCAAATTCAGGAATTTATTACATGTAAAAATGATCCCGTTTACTTTGCTAATAATTATGTAAAGATTGTTTCTCTCGATGAAGGTCTTGTTCCTTTTGACATGTATCCATTTCAAGAAAAAATGATTGAACGATTTCATAAAAATCGTTTTAACATTTGTAAAATGCCTCGTCAGACTGGTAAATCCACTACTGTGGTATCTTACCTTCTTCACTATGCTGTTTTTAATGATAATGTAAATATTGCTATTTTGGCAAACAAAGCAAGCACTGCAAGAGATCTTCTTGGTAGATTGCAACTTGCCTATGAGAATCTACCAAAGTGGATGCAGCAAGGTGTTATAAACTGGAATAAACTTTCTTTGGAACTTGAAAATGGTTCTAAAGTGTCAGCAAACTCAACATCCAGTTCGGCAGTTAGGGGTGGATCTTATAATGTTATCTTTTTGGATGAATTTGCATTTATTCCAAACAACATCGCTGATCAGTTTTTTGCATCAGTTTATCCTACTATTTCTTCAGGTAAAAAAACAAAAGTTATTATAGTTTCTACTCCACATGGTATGAATCATTTCTACCGAATGTGGCATGATGCAGAACGTGGACAAAATGAATATGTACCAACTGATGTTCATTGGTCAGAAGTTCCTGGTAGAGATGAAGATTGGAAGAGGCAAACAATTGCCAACACAAGTGAGCAGCAGTTTAAGGTAGAATTTGAAACAGAATTTCTAGGGTCAGTTGATACTCTGATTGCTCCGAGTAAACTTAGAAATATGGTTTATGATGCTCCAAAGTCAAATGGTGAAGGAATGGATGTTTATGAAGAACCAGAAGATGATCACGATTACTTAATAACTGTAGATGTTGCTCGTGGAGTTGGTATTGATTATTCTGCTTTTCTTGTAATCGACATTACATCATTTCCACATAAAGTAGTTGCAAAATATAGAAATAATGAAATAAAACCAATGCTATTTCCAAGTATTATTTGTGATATGGCAAAAGCTTATAATGGTGCTTACATTTTATGTGAGGTTAATGATATTGGAGATCAAGTAGCATCAATTTTAAATTATGATTTGGAATATCCAAATGTTCTCATGTGTTCTATGAGAGGTAGAGCTGGACAAATTGTTGGACAAGGATTTTCGGGAAAGAAAACACAATTGGGTGTAAAGATGTCCAAAACTGTTAAAAAAGTTGGATGTTCTAACTTAAAAACACTAGTAGAGGAGGATAAAGTTACATTTAAAGATTATCAGATTATTAGTGAACTTACAACGTTTATTCAAAAAAATAATTCATTTGAAGCAGAAGAAGGTTGTAATGACGACTTAGCAATGTGTATGGTTATCTATGCTTGGTTAGTTGCACAAGACTATTTTAAAGAACTTACTGACCAAGATGTTAGAAAGAGATTATATGAAGAACAAAAAAATCAACTAGAACAAGACATGGCACCTTTTGGTTTTGTGGTCGATGGAACAGAGGAAACATTTTTTGTTGATAATCAAGGAGATCGTTGGTATACCGATGAGTATGGTGACATGAGTTACATGTGGGAATATAGTTAAAAAAATATTTTTTTATAAATAATCTTAGAAACATGAGATTACCGCAAGGAGAATTAAATGGCAAACTTAGGATTGGTATCTCCAGGAGTATTGGTCAGAGAAGTTGATCTGACTCGGGGTGGCATTACTGCAGAAATTGATAATATTGGTATTATGGGAATGCCCTCCGAAAAGGGTCCAATTGAACAAATTTTTGAAGTAAGAAACGAAAATGATCTGATTAAATATTTTGGTCAGCCAAGATCATCTTTTGATGAATATGAATATTGGTTCACCGCATCAAGTTTTCTTTCTTACGGTGGAAGATTAAAAATTATTAGATGCGATGATAAAGATTTAAGAAATGCTAATGTAGTTGGATTAGGAACAACTAATTTAACAACATTAAAAATTAAAAATGATCGTGATTATGAGGATAATTTTAGCACCAATACGACATTTTCATACGCTGCCAAAAACCCTGGGTCATGGGCTAATAATTTAAAAGTTTGTGTAATTGATAATGCTGCGGATCAAATTTTAACAGTTGGTGCTGCTGCTACGGGAGCAATTGCAGTAGGATATGCTGTAACCCAAGCTTTTCCATCTGGTGCAGTAATTGCTGGAGTTGGAACAACATCTGTTCTTAATGGTTATCTGCAAGGTATTGTTACAGGAATTGGTTTTAGTACAATTGATGTTAAAATTACCAACAGAGTTTCAGCTGCTGGATCCATTTTCCCAGTATATTATAATCCTGCGTTAGATTCACATTTTAATTTTAGAGTTGGAACAGCAAGCAATGTTGGATTTGGAACTACTGCTATTCCAGGAACAGGGATTGCAGTTCTTAGTTCAACTTCAACAAATACAAACCCATCTGCAGGTTTAGTTACTGCATTTTCAATTGCACAAAATCAAATTCAAGATTGGTACTCAGAACAACAATTGAATCTGGTTAATATTGACGTTAACTGGAAAACAATCGCACCAAAACCAGGTACATCAAGATTCTCTTCACAAAGAAGTTCTGAAAATGATGTAATGCATGTTGTTATTGTTGATGATAACGGTAGAGTTACTGGAACTCCTGGAACGATTCTTGAGAAGTTTTTAGATCTAAGTAAAGCATCCGATCCTGGAGTTTCTTTTTACAAGAGAGTATTAAACAATAGATCAAATTATCTTTTTGTTGGTGGATCTCCAGAAGGAGATTCTTCAAACTTCCAAGGAACTTTAAAAACTACTTTAATAGATTCTCCAGAATTCGATGAAATTGCGGGATTACAATTTACTCCAACTGATACATCAAGCAATGTTGCTCAACAATTAACTCAAGATGTAACATTTAACGTTTTTGGAAATACAAATTACACACTGAAGGGTGGTGCTGACTACGGAGAACAAGTAGATCTTGGTGGAATTATACAAGCATATCAAATCATCTCAGATAATAATGATGAATCGGTTGATTTTATTTTAGGTGGTCCTGGTTTAGGAAGTTCTATCAAATCAGCAGCAAAAGCAAATTTCTTAATTTCACTTGCAGAACAAAGAAAAGATTGCATTGTAACAATTTCTCCAACAAAACAAGCAGTTATTGATACTGTAGACTCAAATAAACAAACTGAAAATGTTGTTGGGTTCTTTGATACAATTTCTGCATCATCTTATGCAGTATTTGATAGTGGTTGGAAGTACATGTATGACAGATTTAATGACACTTTCCGTTGGGTTCCTTGCAATGGAGACATTGCTGGAATCATGGTAAGATCTGCTGATCAATCGTATCCTTGGTTTTCTCCTGCAGGTTCTCAAAGAGGTCAACTTTTAAATCTAGTAAAACTTGCATACAATCCAAATCAATCTCAAAGAGATGATCTTTATACAAACCGAATTAATCCAATTATCTTTAGTTCTGGTCAAGGAACAATTTTATTTGGTGATAAGACAGCTCTTAACTATGTAAGTGCTTTTGATAGAATTAACGTCAGAAGATTGTTCTTATTTATTGAGTCTCAAATTGAAAAATTTGCTAGAACGATTCTTTTCGAATTTAACGATGAAATTACAAGAGCAAACTTTAGAAATGTTACCGAACCATTCCTTCGTGATGTTCAAGCGAAGAGAGGTATTATTGATTTTGTAGTAGTTTGCGACGATACAAACAATACTCCAGAAGTAATAGATGCTAATGAATTTAGAGCTGACATCTTCATCAAACCTGCACGTAGCATTAACTTCATTGGTCTTACCTTTGTTGCTACAAGAACCGGAGTTTCGTTTGAAGAAATTTTAGGTACTGTTTGATCTATTCAATTACAAAAACTAAGGAGTAAAGAACAATGGCAATCACGAAACCTACAATTCAATATTCAACCAGAACGATTGATTCCTTTAAGGGTCAGTTAACTGGAGGTGGAGCTAGATCAAACCTATTTGAAGTTGAACTTCCATTAATTGATGGCACCGCTGCTGATGGAAATACTGAAACTTCAATTGAAGCATTGATGAGATTTATGATTAAAGCAACTAATCTTCCAGCATCAACAGTAGCTGCAATTCCAGTTCCCTTTAGAGGAAGACAACTTCAAGTTGCTGGTGATAGAACATTTGACGATTGGAATGTTACTGTTATTAATGATTCAGACTTTACTATTCGTGCTGCAATGGAGAGATGGATGAATCAACTCAATCGTCATTCCAATACTACTGGTTTGATTAACCCAACATCGTATCAAAAAGATGCAACAGTTCATCAACTTGGAAGAGGTGCATTTGATGCCACACAAGTTCCTGTTCTGAGGAGTTACAAATTTTATGGTATTTGGCCAACAGCTGTTGATGCAATTGCACTTGATTATGGGTCAGATAATCAAATTGAAGAGTTTAATGTTACGTTTAAGGTGCATTGGTGGGAAGCAGCAGGTAATGGTGGAAATGTGGTCTAAATAGAACATAGTCTTCTATTTTTTAATAATGGCATCACTTTTTGGTTTTTCTATTGATGATTCATATAAATCTAAAGCAAAAGGAGTAGTCTCTCCAGTCCCCGAAAATAATGAGGACGGAGCAGACTACTTTTTGTCTAGTGGTTTTTATGGACAGTATCTTGACATTGAAGGTGTTTTTAAGACTGAATACGATCTCATTCGTAGATACAGAGAAATGGCATTGCACCCAGAAGTGGATGGTGCGATCGAAGACATTATTAGTGAAGCCATTGTATCAGATTTAAATGATTCTCCAGTTCAAGTTGAACTTTCAAATTTAAATGCAAGTGATAAAGTAAAAGAAATTATTCGAAGTGAATTTCAATATATCAAAGATATGATGGACTTTGATAAGAAAGCGCACGAAATTTTCAGAAATTGGTATGTAGATGGACGAATTCATTATCATAAAGTCATTGATTTGGATAATCCCCAGGAAGGAATTAAAGAACTTCGTTACATTGATGCACTTAAAATTAAATTTGTGAGAGAGCAAAAAAAGGAAAGCAATAATGTTGCTCAATTCTCAGCATCCGTTCTTTCAACAAATTCAAAGTCTTATCAATTTTCAGGTTTAGAAGAATATTTTGTTTTTAATCAAAATGCTACAAATACCTCAAGAAATCTTGGGGGAATTCAATTTGGTCTTCAACAAAAAGATAGTGTAAAAATTGCCAAGGATGCAATTGCATACTGTACCTCTGGATTAGTAGATAGAAATAAATATACTGTTTTATCATACTTACACAAATCAATTAAAGCACTTAATCAACTTCGTATGATTGAGGATGCTCTGGTTATCTATCGTCTGTCTCGTGCTCCAGAGCGTCGTATTTTTTATATTGATGTGGGCAATCTTCCTAAAGTAAAGGCAGAGCAATACCTCAGAGAAGTAATGTCACGATATCGTAATAAGTTGAGTTATGATGCAGGAACTGGTGAGATACGTGATGATAAAAAGTACATGAGTATGCTTGAGGATTTCTGGCTACCACGCAGAGAGGGTGGTAGAGGTACAGAAATTACAACTTTACCCGGTGGTCAAAATCTTGGAGAATTGACGGATGTTGAGTATTTTCAAAAGAAACTTTATCGTGCTCTTGGAGTTCCTGAATCAAGACTGAACTCAAATGATGGATTTAATCTTGGTCGTTCTTCTGACATCTTAAGAGATGAACTTAAGTTCAGCAAATTTGTTGGAAGAATGAGAAAAAGATTTAGTAATCTTTTTCACGATATTCTCAGATCTCAACTGATTCTAAAAAATGTAGTTACTCCAGAAGAATGGGATCAAATGAGTGATCACATTCAATATAATTATCTGTATGACAATCATTTTGCAGAACTTAAAAATGTTGAGATTATGCAGGAGCGTATGGGTGTTCTTGCTGCAGTGGATCCTTATGTTGGAAAGTATTTCTCACTGAAGTATGTCAGACAAAATGTTCTCAGACAAACTGATAGTGAAATGTTAGAGATTGATTCTGACATTGATGTAGAAAGACAGGCAGGATTAATTCCTCCAACTGAAGCAGAAATGATGCAGATGCAAATGGATCAGCAAGCAGCAGCAGAAAGTGGTGGAGCAATGGGGCAAATTCCTCAAGATCCTGGAATTTCTGATGCAAAGACAGGAACAGAAGCACCATCAATTCCAAAGGGTGGAGAAATTTAATAAATAGTATAGTTAATTAAATAATACTTATGGACGAATTAATGGATTTTATTGTTGGTGGTGAGTCTGCTGAAGCAAGTGATAAAATTAAAGAAATTCTTTTTGCAAAATCCGCAGAAAGAATTGATGCAGCTAGACCAATTGTTGCAAATGTAATGTTCGATAACGGAAGTTATGAAGATTATGATGAATATTTTAATTCTTATGTAGAATCCGAAGAGGAATGATAGGTGTCTGATTTATCAGATTTTTTTCAAACAATCAGTATAGCAAAAAAACAACAAAAGGAAGAACTCAATCAAAGGTGAGTGAAGTATATACACTTGCAGTAAGAGTTGTTGACGGAACCACAACAGATTTCATAGGATCTACACAATTTTTTGACTTAACATAGGTAAATAATAAATAACATATAAAGAGTTTTAATAGCAATGTCAGTTTTAAAAATTGTTCAAAGTGTGAATACATTAGCTGTTACTGGAACAGCTGCAACAACTAATGGAATTACACTTCAAAGTGGTATCTTAAGAGTTTCTGCTGCCTCTACTGGTTGCCACATAGTAATTGATGGAAATCCAATTGCGACAACAAATAATTTTTATGTAAGCCCTAATCAACCAGAAATGATTAAGGAAAGAGTTGCAAGACAAAGAATTGGTGCTGCAACTACTGGAACATCAACTTTAATTACTTTTCAAGAAAATGCTGGTAATCCTTTTGTAGTTGGTGATTATGTAACAATTGAAAATACCAGTGCAGCAGGATTTAATACATCACATAATCAAGTAACTGCTACTACAGATAGTTCAATTACTATTGCATTTAATAGTGCAGCAATTACTGGTATTGGTATTACCAATGCAACAGTAGCAAAAAGTGTAAGAATTTCTGCTATTGCTGCAGGCACCGCAACGAATCTTCATGTTTCTGAAGTTCAAATTGCAGGTGGATAATTGCATAAATAAAACTATGTTGAGCTGGCGGAAAGAGCAATTAAATTAATCACAGAAGAAATTGAAAATGTAGAAGTTATCGTTGAAAACCGTAACGGTAAAAGATCTTTGTACATTGAAGGTGTTTTTCTTCAAGGAAACATTTGCAACCGTAATGGTAGAATGTATCCAATAAACATCCTTTCTCGTGAGGTTGGTCGTTACAACGAAAACTTCATTCAAAAAGGACGTGCTTTAGGAGAACTCGGTCATCCAGATGGTCCAACCGTCAATCTTGACCGTGTTTCTCATAAGATTGTTTCTCTTCGTCAAGAAGGAAACAATTATATTGGTAAAGCAAAGATTCTCGAATCCACCCCAATGGGTAAAATTGCATCTTCACTTTTAAGTGAGGGTGTAAAACTTGGTGTTTCTTCTCGTGGTGTTGGTTCTCTCAGACAAAGCAATGAAGGTTATAGTATGGTAGGAGAAGATTTTACTCTTGCCACCGCTGCTGACATTGTTGCTGATCCTTCTGCTCCTGACGCTTTTGTTTCAGGAATTATGGAAGGCAAAGATTGGGTTTGGGATAATGGAGTTTTACGTGAAAGAATGGCAGCAAAGACATATAAAAGAATAAATACATTGGTTGATCAAAAAAGGTTAGATGAACAGAAATTAAATCTGTTTGACGACTTTTTAGCAAATCTTTAAATTATAAATAAATATAGATTTTAATAGGAAAAATCGGAGAGTTCAAATGTCCCGTGGTAAAAATTTACAAGAGATGGAAATAGGCACTGTTCAATCCAAGTCCGCAGTGAATGCATCGGCAAGTGCTCCAGATCAAATGCAAACTATGGCTGGTGTTAGTTATGAGGACTTAGGTGGTCCTGATCCATCAAACTACAGACCAGATGACGATTCAGCAAAGTTGAGAGACGCTGGTGGCGGTCTCAAAAAGGTTTCTCTTGTCGCTGCTCAACAAGTAGCAAAAGAAGAGTATGAAGAGGTTGAAGAAGAGGATTTTGAAACCGAAGAAGAGTATGAGGAAGAAGTTTTTGAAGAAGAAGCACTTCCCGAAATCAACGACGATGTTGACATCGAAGATGATGTCAATGCTCTTCTTGTAGGTGAAGAACTCTCTGAAGGTTTTAAAGATAAAGCAAAAACTATTTTTGAAGCTGCTCTCAAATCAAAAGTTATTGAAGTGAGAGAAGCTTTTGAAGCACATTATGAAGCAAAACTTGTTGAGGAAGTAGAAGTCCTCAAAGAAGAATTAGTTGAGAGAGTAGATTCATATCTTGAGTATGTTGCAGATGAGTGGTTCGCTGAGAACACTCTTGCGATTGAAAAAGGTCTCAAGTCAGAACTCACAGAGTCATTCCTTGAGGGTCTCAAGGGACTTTTTGAAGAAAATTATGTATCAATCCCTGAAGATAAGTATGATGTTGTTGAGAATATGGCAGATAAACTTGACGAAATGGAGACAAAACTCAACGAGCAGATTGAGAAAAACATTTTCCTAAACAAACGTCTCGCAGAGTCGGTTGCAGATGGAATCCTTTTTGATGTTTCTGAGGGTCTTGCGATTACTCAGAAAGAGAAGCTTGCTTCACTTGCCGAAAGTGTTGAGTTTGAGAGTGAAGAATCTTATAGAGAGAAGCTTGAAGTATTGAGAGAATCATACTTCCAACAAGCTGCTCCATACAGAAGTGAATCTGAAACACTTAACGAATCAGCACAAACAGGCATAGATTACTCTGATGCTATGAGCGCATACGTTAACGTGCTTTCTAAATCAGTTCAGAAGTGATTTTAATATTATAAATTGTAAAACCAAAACACAACAAGAGGTAAACGCAAATGTTCAACGCAGAACATCTGCAGGAAAAGTGGGCACCACTCTTAGACCATAATGGTCTGGATCACATCAAAGATTCCCATCGTAGAGCCGTAACCGCTGTCCTGTTAGAGAACCAAGAAAGATTCCTCCGTGAGGAAAGATCATTCCTTTCGGAAGCTCCAACCGTCAATACAAATACTGGAGCAAATGCTGGTTTCAGTGCTAATGCAACTGCAACTGGTCCTGTAGCTGGTTTTGATCCAGTTCTGATCTCTCTGATCAGACGTTCAATGCCTAATCTGGTTGCTTATGATCTGGCTGGTGTTCAACCAATGAACGCACCTACTGGTCTGATCTTTGCAATGCGTTCACGCTATAATAATCAGTCTGGAACTGAATCATTCTTCAACGAAGTTGATACTGCATTCTCTGGTATTGGTACTACCAACGGAGCAATGGGTTCAACCACTCCTGGAATGGTTAATGCTGCGGTTGGTCTCGGTACTACTGGTCAAGGTGGAAGCAATCCTGGACTTCTGAATCCTTCAACAACTGCTACCCAAGCTGCTTACAGCGTTGGTGAAGGCATGAGAACGGATGATGCAGAGAATCTGGGTGCTCCTGGTGGTCAGGCATTCAACGAGATGGCATTCTCAATCGAGAAAGTCACCGTTACTGCAAAGTCAAGAGCTCTGAAAGCTGAATACTCGTTGGAACTCGCACAAGACCTGAAAGCAATTCATGGTCTGAATGCTGAGGCAGAACTGGCGAACATTCTCTCGACTGAGATTTTGGCTGAGATCAACCGTGAAGTTATCAGAACCATCTATAAGGTTGCTGAAACTGGTGCTCAAGTCAACACCCAAACCGCTGGTACTTTCAACCTTGACGTTGACTCCAACGGTCGTTGGTCGGTTGAGAAGTTCAAGGGTCTGCTCTTCCAAATTGAGCGTGATGCAAACGCAATTGCACAAAGAACTCGTAGAGGAAAGGGTAACATCATCCTGTGTTCTGCTGACGTTGCTTCAGCACTGACCATGGCTGGTGTTCTCGATTACACCCCTGCACTCAATGCTAACCTGAACGTTGATGATACTGGCAACACCTTTGCTGGTGTTATCAATGGTAAGTATAGAGTCTACATTGATCCTTATTCGGCAAACGTTGCTGCTACCCAGTACTACGTTATCGGTTATAAGGGCACCTCACCTTATGATGCAGGTCTATTCTATTGCCCATACGTTCCTCTCCAAATGGTTCGTGCCGTTGGTCAGGACACCTTCCAGCCCAAGATTGGCTTCAAGACCCGTTACGGAATGGTTGAGAATCCATTCTCGCAGGGTACTACACAAGGTTCGGGTACACTCACTGTTAATAGCAACCGCTACTACAGAAGAGTATCTGTCACCAACCTTATGTGATCTAAACTTACAAGATCATACAAAGACCCCTTTGAGGGGTCTTTTTTTATGTTCATAAATAATAATAGCAAGCTAATTTAGATTATGACTCAAGAACCTCCATTGTCATCACCTCTTTTTAAGCAGGTAACTAATAGAAATTTATTGTCTCCAATTGCATTTAAGTTTATTTTAACAAAGACTCCTAAAGTAGATTTTTATTGTCAAACAGCAGCAATTCCATCAATCACAATGGGAACTGCTCAACAAGGTTCTTGGTTAAAAGATATTCCAGTTCCAGGGGATAAAGCAGTTTTTGAAGACTTATCTCTTCGTTTTTTAATTGATGAAGAAATGGAAAATTATGTTCAGATTTATAATTGGTTGATTGGTCTTGCTTATCCAGAAAGCATGGAACAATTTGCAAATCTAAGAGAATTGGATCCAATTAAATATCCAAGAGATGACAGAAATAGATTTGCTGAATACTCAGATGGAACTTTGCAAATTTTAAATAGCAATTTAAACGTAGTCAGACAAATAAAGTTCAAAGATCTTTTTCCAATTTCACTTTCAACATTAGACTTTGATTGCACTGCTAGAGATTATACGTATTTTACAGCTAATGTAAGTTTTAAATATACAAATTATGAAATACAAGATAGTAAAGGGATTAGAATAGAAAATCGTCCATCAAGACCATAACTTATCTTAAATTATTATGAATTTAGAAATGATACAAAGTATGTGGGAAAAAGATTCTCACATAGATGTTGATGACATGCATCTTGAATCTTTAAATACACCAAAACTTCATGCAAAATATTATGACATTTTAAATAATTTGATTCTTTTAAGAGCAAAAGCAAAACAGCAAGAAAAAAACATTCGTCACGAAAGATATGAGTATTTTACTGGAAAAGCAGATCCTAATGTTTATGTGGAAAATCCATTCCCTAAAAAAATACGTGATAAAGAAACTCTTCAAAAATACTTAGATGCCGATGAAAAACTCTCAGAGGCATGTCTAAAATTAGAGTATTATGATGTAATGATTAATTACGTAGAGAGTATTATAAAACAAATCTTTAACAGAACTTATCAAATTAAAAATAGCATTGAATGGCATAGATTTCAGGCAGGAATGACTACATGACAAATTTGATTATCAAGAAGAAAAACGAAGTATTTTTAACAATTGAATCAGAACCTCATGTTTACTATGAACTTTCAGATTATTTTACATTTGATGTTCCTGGTGCAAAGTTTATGCCTCAATATAGAGGTAAATACTGGGATGGAAAAATACGTCTTTTTGATCTTCGATTAAATCAAATCTATGTTGGTTTATTGGATAAAGTTATTTCTTTTTGCAAAAACCACGACTATTCATACGAGTTTGAAAATAATAAATTTTATGGTCTTCCATTTGAAGTGAATGATAACATTTCGTTAGAAGGGATTAAAGATTATGTAAAATCTATTAGTACACATCTTCCAAGAGATTATCAAATTCAAGGTGTTTACGATGCATTAAAACATAATAGGAAACTTTTAATTTCACCAACGGCATCTGGTAAATCGTTAATGATTTATTCTATTGTAAGATATTTTGTTTCTCAGCAAAAAAAGATTTTAATTGTGGTTCCAACCACATCACTGGTGGAGCAAATGTATAAAGACTTTCAAGATTACGGATGGGATGCTGAAAATTATTGTCATAAAATTTATCAAGGAAAAGAAAAAAGTACGGAAAGTTTTGTAGTAATTACAACTTGGCAATCAATCTACAAACTAAGTAAATCATTTTTTGAAGATTTTGATGTAGTAATTGGAGACGAGGCTCATTTATTTAAATCAAAGTCACTAATCACAATTATGTCTCATTTGCATAATACAAAGTATCGTTTTGGATTTACTGGTACATTGGATGGAACTCAAACTCATAAATGGGTATTAGAAGGATTATTTGGTCCATCTTATAAAATAATTAGAACTGATGAGTTAATTGAAAAGGGTTATCTTTCAAAATTTAACATCAAAGTTTTAACTCTTAAACATCCTTTTAAAAGATTTGAATCTTATGAAGATGAAATCCAATATTTAATCAGTCATGAAAAAAGAAATAATTTTATTAAAAATTTAACTCTAAATCTTAAAGGAAACACTTTAGTTTTGTATAGCAGAGTCGAAAGTCATGGACAAATACTTTATGATTTAATAAATAAGGATAAGAATGAAAACAGAAAATGTTTTTTCATTCATGGTTCTGTAGATGTGAAAGAAAGAGAATTAGTTAGAGAAATTACTGAGAGAGAAACAGATGCAATCATTGTGGCTTCCTACGGTACTTTTTCCACTGGCATTAATATTCGAAATCTTCATAATGTTATTTTTGCTTCACCGAGTAAATCAAGAATTCGAAATCTCCAATCAATCGGAAGAGTGCTTAGAAAAGGAGAAGGTAAAATAAAAGCAACACTTTATGATATTGCCGATGATGTATCAAAAAATTCTCAACGAAATTATACACTCAATCATTTAATTGAAAGAATTAAAATCTACAACGAAGAAAATTTTAACTATGAGATTATAACAATCAACTTAAAACAATGAACGAAGACTTTCTAGCAATTTTAAAATTAGTATCTGGTGAAGAAGTTCTTTCAATAGTAAATTACATTGATGATGAGAAACTTCTCATCTTAGATTGTCCTGTTTTAATGAACTCTAATGATCATGAACAAATGGGAATAAATGTTGTTAGAGTAGAACCTTGGATAAAAACAGGAAATGAATCTTTATACATGATGTCAATGGATAAAATTATTACCATTAGTGAAGTTACAGACTCTAAAATTATGAAAATTTATAATAAATTTATAAGTTGTTATTTTTACAAAAAAAATACTGATTACATTGACAACTCCAAACTAACAAAAGATCAAGGGTACATCAGTACAGTTGAAGAAGCAAGAGCTACTCTAGAGAAACTCTATAATAGTTAGTATATATTATTCATCAACCTCCACAGAGTTATTATAACAAGAATTGATACTCTTGTCAAGTTTGTCAAAATCATTATTTTATGTTATCATTTTGATAACGAAATATAAGTAAAAATGTCAAAAGTATTTTTGCCGATGCCAAAGAAGAAAAAACCAGAGCATTATGTCAATAACAGCGACTTTCTTCAGGCAATTATTGTCTATAAAAGAGAAGTTGCTCAAGCAGAACAGTTAGGTCTTCCAAAACCTTTACTTACTAATTACATTGGTGAGTGTTTTTATAAGATGGCAAATCACCTTGCCTATAAACCAAATTTTGTAAATTACATGTTTAAAGACGACATGATTGGTGATGGAATTGAAAATTGCGTTCAATGTGTCACAAATTTTAATCCAGAGAAATCTACAAATCCTTTTGCTTATTTTACTCAAGTTATTTACTATGCGTTTCTTCGTAGAATACAAAAGGAGAAGAAGCAATTAGAAATTAAATCTAAAATTATAGAAAGATCGGGATATGATGAGGTTTTTTCTGTAGATGACTTGACATCTGGTATGGGTGGAGATTATAATACTATAAAGGATAATGTTCATAACAGACTAAACCGTTAATGAAAGTCGCAATTATTACCGACCAGCATTTTGGAGCAAGAAAAAATTCTAAAGTGTTTCATGATTATTTTTTACAGTTTTATAATGATGTCTTTTTCCCAACATTAGAAAAAGAAAATATTAATACAGTGATTGACATGGGAGATACCTTTGATAGTCGCAAAGGTATTGATTTCTCGGCACTTTCGTGGGCAAAAAATAATTATTACGATAGACTCCAAAAAATGGGAGTTAAAGTTCATACAATTGTTGGCAATCATACAGCGTATTATAAAAATACAAACGAAGTAAATGCGGTAGATTTATTACTTCGGGAATATAAAAATGTTACTGTGTATTCAGATCCTAAAGAAATTGAATTAGATAATCTTAAGGTTCTTTTAATACCGTGGATTAATGCGTCTAATGAACAAAAAACTTTTCGCAAAATTAAAAATACCACTGCTTTGGTTGCGATGGGTCATTTGGAACTAAACGGATTCTATGCTCATCGGGGACATGTCATGGATTGTGGAATGGAAACACAAATCTATGATAAATTTGAAAAAGTTTTTTCTGGTCATTATCACACACGATCAAGTAATGGTAAAATTTTTTATCTTGGAAATCCTTATGAAATTTATTGGAACGATTTAAATGATAAAAGAGGATTTCATCTCTTTGACACAGAAACGTTAGATCATCTTCCAATTAATAATCCTCACAGAATGTTTTATAGTCTTTATTATGAAGATACTCCGCATCAAACATTTAATAGTTCACCTTTTGAAGGCAAAATTGTAAAAATAGTTGTTAGAAAAAAAACCGATTCAAAACAATTTGAAAAATTTGTTGATAAACTTTTTGAATCTAACGTTCAAGATTTAAAAATTGTTGAAACAATGGAACTTCCATCGGATGATAAATTTGAAGCAGAAGAGTGTGAAGATACTCTTTCAATTTTAAATCGTTATGTAAATGAGTCAGAAACTCAAATGGATAAATCTAAAATTGTAAATCTTCTTCAAACTATATACAAAGAGGCTTGTGAAATGGTATAATGTTCATCTTAACAGTAAAAGGAATGGAAGATGATGGTGCCTATGCTTTAGAAGCACGAGATGGTGAAAAAATGTTACTTTTGTTTGAAGAGGAAGATGATGCTGAAAGGTATGCATTGTTGCTCGAAGAAGAAGATGAAGAGTATCCAGAAATGAGAGTTATTGAAGTAGACGATAAAATTGCAATTAAAACTTGCGAGATGTATAATTATGACTATAGTGTAATTACCCCAGAAGACATAATAATTCCACCCAGAAAAAGAATGTGAGGTAAATTTGTGATTTTGTTTAAAAAAATTCGTTGGAAAAATCTCCTAAGCACAGGAAACCAATGGACTGAAATTGATTTTCAAAAAAACAATAATACTTTGATCGTTGGTACAAATGGTGCTGGAAAATCAACGGTTCTTGATGCTCTAACATTTTCACTTTTTGGAAAACCTTTTCGTAAAATTAATAAACCTCAATTAGTCAATACCACAAACGAAAGAGAATGTGTTGTTGAAATTGAATTTTCTATTAGTTCAACCGAATGGAAAGTAATACGTGGAATTAGGCCAGCAGTTTTTGAAGTTCATAGAAATGGAGTTTTATTGGATCAATCTGCATCATCTATAGATCAACAAAAATGGTTTGAACAAACTGTTTTAAAAATGAATTATAGATCTTTCACTCAGATTGTAATTTTAGGATCTAGTACTTTTGTACCTTTCATGCAACTTTCTGCTGCAAATCGTAGAGAAGTTATTGAAGATTTACTGGACATTAAAATTTTCTCTTCGATGAGTATTCTTATTAAAGATAAAATTCGTTCGTTGAAAGAAGAAATTAGAACTTTAGAGTTAAAAAAAGATTCTCTAAAGGATAAAATGAAAATGCAAAAAAACTTTATTGAGGAACTTGAAAATCGTGGAAATGCCAACATAAATGCCAACCAAGATAAGATTGCCAAGTTAATGGACGAAGTTGGTGTTTATATGCTTGAAAATTCTAAAACCGAAGAAGATATTTTCCGATACACCAAAGATCAGGAAGAGGTTACTGGTGCCGCCGAAAAGTTAGGGAAACTTAACAATCTTAAGGGTAAAATCTCTCAGAAAGTATCCAGCACTACCAAAGAGCATAAGTTCTTTACGGAAAATACGGTATGTCCGACTTGCACTCAAACGATTGAAGAAGAGTTTAGGTTAAATAGAATTGATGATGCTCAAAATAAAATAAAGGAACTTCAAAAAGGTTTTCAAGAACTTGAAAATACCATAAAGTTTGAACAAGAAAGAGAGCGTCAGTTCACAGTTCTATCTAAGGAGATTACTAAATTCAATCATGAGATTTCTCAAAACAACACTCGCATTTCTCTTAATCAAAGACAAATACGAGATCTTGAATCTGAAATTCAAACTCTTACCGAACAACTTGAAAACAGAAATTCTGAACATGAGAAATTAGAACAATTCAGAGAAAATCTCCAAAAAACATTTGAAGAACTTTCTGACAAAAAAGATGAAATCGTTTATTATGACTTTTCATACTCTTTACTTAAAGATGACGGTGTTAAGACCAAGATTATCAAAAAGTATCTACCATTGATCAATCAACAAGTCAATCGTTATCTTCAAATGATGGACTTCTACATCAATTTTAAACTCGATGAAGAGTTTAATGAAACAGTCCAGTCTCCAATTCACGAAGACTTTTCTTATTCTTCTTTTAGTGAAGGTGAAAAACAAAGAATCGACTTGGCACTTCTTTTTACTTGGAGAGAAGTTGCTAGATATAAAAATTCAACAAACACAAATCTTTTAATTCTTGATGAGGTATTTGATAGTTCTCTTGATGGATTTGGAACAGATGATTTTTTAAAAATCATTCGTTATGTAATCAAGGATGCTAACATTTTTGTGATTTCTCATAAAACTGGACTTGAGGACAGATTTGAAAGTGTCCTAAAGTTTTCTAAGGTAAAGGGTTTTAGTCGTATGGTGGTCTGAACCACTCAAGAACAATGCAAGTCCCAAACTGGAAGCACAATTCTGGGAAACCTCAGAAACGAAAACTTAAACCGCAAGCACTGAGGCAAGCAAAAGCACGACTTGCCCAGTTCAAGAAGTGTCACATGGGTCGTCCAAAAGGCGACCTTTCGTTTTATAATGGGTTCATACGAAAGGAAATCAATGCCTGTCTCTCACGAAATCAAATCTCAACTTGCCAAACTGCTTGCTACTGAAGATCTGGTGGTTGAGCACAAGAAAGTTTCTACTGCTTGCTTTAATGTTCATACTCGTGTTCTTACGCTTCCTCTGTGGGAGAAGGCAAGTAATCTTGTGTATGACCTTCTCGTGGGTCATGAAGTGGGTCATGCTCTCTTCACTCCCGATGAGGATTGGTTGGAGACTGTAAAAGTTCCTCAGCAGTTTGTGAATGTGGTCGAAGACGCACGTATTGAGAAACTGATGAAACGCAAGTACATGGGTCTTGCCAAAACGTTTTTCAACGGTTATAAAGAACTGAATGAAGAGGACTTCTTTCAACTTGCGGATGAAAACATTTCAAAATTTAATCTTGCAGATCGTGCTAATCTTTACTTCAAGGTTGGAAACTTTGTAACTCTTGATTTCAATCCAGAAGAGAAAGAAATCATTGATCTAATCGCTGCAACTGAAACCTTTGCAGATGTTCTGGTTGCTGCCGAAGAACTGTATAAGTATTGTAAGAAAGAAAAAGAACAGCAACAGAAAGTTTTTGACTTTGATTCTCATCAACAACAAGGTGACTCTAATTCTTCTGCGAATGAGATGTCGGAAGAACAACCAAATGATGAGCAAGAAGATCAATCTGATTCTTCACAACCAGAACAATCTGACGAAACTGGATCTTCTTCTGGAGATCAAACGCAAGATAATTCTCAAGTTCCTGATAAGGATCCAGAGATTCGTACTGCTGAATCTCTTCAGGATAAAATTCGTGATCTTGTCGGTATGAACGATCAAGAGAATGTTTATGTGGAAATTCCTCAAGTAAATCTTGATACTGTGATTGCAAGTAATTCTGAAGTTCATGAAGAAATTGATAATTCTTTTAAGATGCAGCAAAAAAATAATAATGAAATTGCAACTGAACGTAACATTTCTTCCTGCAATCTATTTGCGAAACCAGACTCGGAGTATCGCAAGTTTAAAGTTGCTGCACAGAAGGAAGTCAATTATCTGGTGAAGGAGTTTGAGTGTCGTAAGGCAGCAGATGCTTATTCCCGTGCTTCTACTGCTCGCACTGGAGTTCTTGATACCGCTCGTCTTCATTCGTACAAGTATAATGAAGATCTCTTTAAGAAAGTTACTGTAATTCCTGATGGAAAGAATCATGGACTAGTTTTTATTCTGGACTGGTCTGGATCTATGCAAAATGTTCTTCTCGATACTTGCAAACAACTTTTTAATTTGATTTGGTTCTGCAAAAAAGTTGCGATTCCGTTTGAGGTTTATGCCTTTACAAATGAATGGAGTCGTTGTCGGTATGATTATGATGAGCAACGTTATGTTCCTGCAGATTTTGATTGTCATTATCAAAAAAAGGAAGGTTTGCTTTGTGTAGAAGATCAATTTTCACTCATGAATCTTTTTACCAGTAAGGTTTCTGGTAGAGAACTGGAGCATCAGATGATGAACATTTGGAGGCTTGCTATGTGTTTTATCAACACTTATACTTGCGAATACACTTACCCATCCCGTTTGTGTCTGTCTGGCACTCCTTTGAATGAAGCACTGATTTGTCTTCATCAGATTCTTCCCAAGTTTCAACGTGAGAATAAACTTCAAAAGGTTCAATGTATTGTTTTGACTGATGGTGAAGCATCTTACATTCCTTATCATCAAGAAGTTAAACGTGCTTGGGAAAAAGAATCTCATCTTGGAACTCGTCACGTAAATCCCAATAGTGCGTTTCTTCGTGATCGCAAACTTGGAACCACTTATAAGTTTGGTTATGGGTATCATGAATTTACCGATATTCTTCTTCGTAACCTAAAAGATAAGTTTCCTACCACTAATTTTATTGGTATTCGTGTTCTTTCTGGTCGTGATGTAAATCGTTTTATTGGTCTTTATCATTCTCTTTCTGATAAGGACTACAAACAATACATTAAAATTCAAGAAGATTGGAAAAAACTGAAGAGTTTTACCATCACCAAATCTGGTTATCATGCATACTTCGGTCTCTCTTCATCGGCACTTTCGCAGGATGCTGACTTTGAAGTTGCTGAATGTGCAACCAAGGCACAGATCAAATCTGCATTTGTTAAATCACTTAAAGTCAAAAAGTTTAACAAAAAAGTTCTTGGTGAGTTCATTTCTCTTGTTGCCTAAATACCTAAAAAAGTTCATACAAATGAAGACCTTTAAGGAATTTATCTCTGAAGCAAGAGACTTAAATGAAACCTCACTTACTCGTGTAATGAGTAAATCAAAAAAGGGTGGCATGGCAATTATGTCAGCTCAACGTGGTGACAAATCCAAAGCAGAAAACAAAGCACGTTCACGGCAACTTGAACGTGATATTAGAGGTGCTGGACTTCCTGGTCCTACAAAAGTCTCTGGTAGATATACAGAGAATCCAGGCACCTCACAGGAAAGAAAAGTTGGTGAAAAATCTCATATTGTTACTCCAGGAAAAATGGGTAAAAGAAAGTTTAAAAAAGCAGTTGAGAAATTGGGAAAGAAATATGATCAGGATTCTGTTCTGATTCAACGCAAACCAGGTGGAAGTGCTACACTTAAAGGAACTTCAGACACCTCCTT
>Ga0194122_10000593_pt1 | contig 51851 bp, 57 predicted proteins | sample TA2MahCa10mmetaG_FD_155487 | JGI IMG/M metagenome (GOLD analysis project Ga0194122, IMG submission 155487) | Freshwater microbial communities from Lake Tanganyika, Tanzania - TA2015021 Mahale Deep Cast 10m | ecosystem: Environmental > Aquatic > Freshwater > Lake | place: Tanzania: Lake... | reverse complement strand
CAGCATCCACGTCGGCGGCAACCGTGGCCGCGGCCAGGTGTATCCCACCGGTGAGAAGAGCAACAACGGTGTCTTCACCGCACCTGCTGCAGGAACCATCGCTTCGATTGCTCCTGGCGATGGTGGTGCGACCGTTGTGACCATCAGCACCGAGGACGGTGGTTCCCTCAGCGAAACCGTGCCGGCTGGCCCCACCCTGACCGTGGCTGTCGGCGATGCCGTGGCTGCCGGCGGGGCGTTGACCAATGATCCCAACGTGGGTGGCTTTGGACAGATCGACACCGAGATCGTGCTGCAGAACCCGGTTCGCATCTATGGCCTGCTGGCCTTCTTTGCGGCGGTTGCTCTGGCCCAGATCATGCTGGTGCTCAAAAAGCGTCAGGTCGAGAAGGTTCAGGCTGCCGAGGGTCTGGTCTGATCGTTCTGATCCAACGCCTGGCTGTGCTGACCTCTCCCGGCCCCCTGGTTGTCCAGTTGGGCCCTTTTGCCTTGCGTTGGTACGGTCTGCTGATTGCCACTGCTGTGCTGGTGGGCCTGGCGCTTGCCACCCGCCTGGGCCGCCAGCGTGGGATTGACCCCGCTCTGATCACCGATCTGCTGCCCCTGTTGGTGCTGGGAGCCGTGGTGGGGGCCAGGCTCTATTACGTGCTGTTTGAGTGGCGCCAGTACAGCGGCGATTGGCTCTCTGCACTGGCCATCTGGCGCGGCGGTATTGCGATTCATGGGGCCCTGCTTGGCGGTGCGCTGACGACTGTTGCCTATTGCCGTTGGCGCAAGCAGCGCTTCTGGCCCTTGCTTGATGTGTTGCTGCCGGCGGTGGCCCTGGGCCAGGCCATAGGCCGCTGGGGCAACTTTTTCAATTCCGAAGCCTTCGGGCTGCCGACGGATCTGCCCTGGAAACTCGCCATCCCCGCGGCCCATCGCCCCGCTGAGTTTCTCGGTGAGCTCTATTTCCACCCGACGTTTCTCTACGAATCGATCTGGAACCTCGGCGTCTGCGCCCTGCTGCTGTGGCTGTTTCGCCTCGGCACCCGTGATCGTCTTCAGCTGCCCGCTGGTGCCTTGAGCTGCACGTACCTGATGGCCTACAGCGCCGGTCGTTTCTGGATCGAGGGGCTGCGGCTCGACCCCCTCTGTCTGGTGGGTGAGCCACCCTTCTGCAGTGGTGGATTGCGTATGGCCCAGCTGATGAGCCTGGCCTTGATCGGCTTGGGTGGTGCGGGCCTGTGGTGGCTGTATGGCCGCCACCGCGCCCTGCCTGATCCGTCTGGGGTGAAGGTTTGCTGAGCCATCCGGTCTGGATCGTTGGCGCAGGACCTGGCGCGCCCGATCTGCTGACCCTGCGTGCTGCCCGTTTGATCGAGCAGGCCGAGGTGCTGGTGTGGACCGATTCGCTGGTGAATCCGCAGATTGCTGCCTTGGCGCCGGCAGCTTGTGAGCGCATTCGAACCAGCACCCTCACCCTTGAAGAGGTGATGGATCTGGTCATTGCACGGGCGCGTGCGGGACGCAGGGTCGTGCGCCTGCACGACGGAGACCCTTGCCTCTATGGCGCGTTGGCCGAGCAGGTGTGCCGGCTTGCCGATGCTGAGCTGGCCGTTGAGGTGGTGCCGGGTCTCAGTGCCTATCAGGCGGCGGCGGCGGCACTCAATCAGGAATTCACCATCCCAGGTGTCTTGCAGACGATTGTGCTGAGCCGTGCAGGCGGACGTACAGGCGTGCCCGAGCGCGAGGCCTTGGGGCGTCTGGCGGCTCTGCAGGCCTCGCTGTGTCTCTATCTGAGCGCTCGCCACATCGAGGAGGTGCAGGCAGAGCTGTTGCAGCACTACCCTCGCGATACCCCTGTGGCGATCGGCTATCGCCTCAGCTGGCCCGATCAGTGGCTGGCGGTGGTGCCGCTTGATCAGATGGCAGCCACCAGCCGCGAGCGCGGTCTGATCCGCACCACGCTGTATGTCGTCAGCCCTGCCCTCGCGGCCTCGGCTGATCAGCGCTCCAAGCTGTATTCAGCCAGCCACAGCCACCTCTTCAGAGGCGGCGCCTGAGGGCGCTGCATAGAGCTCGCGCGCCAGCTGCTCACGTTCAAAGCGGCAGCCCAGCCGCTCGGCGATGGCGCCCACATCGTCAGCAGCATTGCCCAGGCAACAGGTGCCACCTGGCGAAGGCGTCACGTTGAACACCAGGCCAGGCTTGGCGCTGATGCGTGCTTCGCCCAGCATCAGGCGTCGTTCGCGCTTGTTGATCAACTGGGGGCGCACGCCTCCATAACCCTTGGCAAAGCTCAGATCAGCCAGGCTCATGTCGGGCACGATCTTGCGCGCGTCGCTTAAAAACAGCCAGCGGCGCAGCCAGGGCACCTCAAAGAGCAGGTTTTTGATGATGTAGTTGCGGATGTCAGCCACCCGCAGCAGCTGCCACAACACACTCAGCACCGCCCAGTCGAGCCTGAGCACCTTGAGAAATTCCCAGAAGGACGCGGGTTTGTAGCGCTCGAGCATGGGCAGCAGCAGCGCTGTCGGGCCGAAGCGTGTCTGACCGGGAGCCCGCACGTCTGGGTCGCCATGGATCGCAGCAAAGGGCAGCTTGTCGTTCTGCACGGTGTAGACCTTGCCGCGCAGCAGGTCGGGGGTGAAGTAAAAACTTCCCGCCACCGGCAGGCACGAATACTCCAGGGCGTATCCCATCTGCTGGGCCATCAACAGGCTGTGGGCGCCGGCGTTGACCACCACATGGCGTGCCCGCACCTGACGCGCGGCCGCCTGACCGGGCTGAGCGTCTGTCTGCTCGAGGGTGACCAGATAGCTCTGCCCGTCGCTGGGCGCAGCGGCGTGCCCCTCTTCAGGTGCGATGGCCGCGACCCTGATTCCGCACTCGACCCGCAGCTCTCGACCGCTGCCATCGGCAGCTGCCTGGGCCTGCTCGACAAACGAGTGCGCCAGCGCTTCGTAATCGACGGCGGTGTAGGTGCTGCGAATGCCGATGGCAACCAGCTCCTCGCTGCGCAGTTCGCCGTTGCGCAGGGCCACCTGGGGTTCCCAGCTCGCGATGTCGTCCTTCTCGAGCAGCTCCATGGCCGGAAAGTGCGGCGAGAACTGGCTGAACCGCTGCCTCAGGAAGCTGCACTCCTGTTCACCGACCCCCAGCACCATCTTGGGGGTGCGAAACACGCAGCGATCGCGCACCTCCGGTGGGAGCAGCTCGGCGTAGTGCACGATCATCTCGGCCGTGCGCTTGACGCGCACAGCTTTCTCAAGGGTGTAGTTGGTCTCGATGTCGCCGCAGTGGATCGTTTGGCTGTTGTTGGTGGGTTTGGAGTTGACCTGGGCGAGCTGCTCGTAGCGCTCGACCAGCAGCACGCGGTTGAGGTCGGTGTAGCGGGCCAGCTCAAACAGCAGCGCTGTGCCGCAGACGCCGCCTCCGACGATCAGCACATCAACGGTTTCCGGTTCTTGCGCCGGCCCTGGCGTGCCAGGGCCTTGACCCAGCTGAGCTGTTTGAGCCAAGCGAGCGTTCCTGTCTCTGTGGCCCATGCTGCCTTGCCCAGGGACCGGGTTGGTCGTGGTCTATCGTGCCGAGGTCAGGTCGCTTGGCCTGTACGGGCGATTAGCACAGTGGTAGCGCACTTCCTTCACACGGAAGGGGTCACTGGTTCGAATCCAGTATCGCCCACTTTTGTTAATGCAGGGGCCGCATAAACGCGGATTAACTTGACTCCTTCGGCACAATTGTGTCCAGTTGAACACGTTGTTTTGCCGTCTGATCCGGCTTGCGACACCTCGTTGACGTCGGCTTTGCCGCAGCCTCTAGCCCAGGCGAGTCCTGGGCGAGAGGTTCCTGAGCTGCAGCGTCTCGCTCAGGTGCTGCTCGGCGCACGTCAGACCCAGGGCCTGAGCCTTGAAGCTCTTGGCCAGAGGCTGCACATGGGCGTCGAGCAGCTTGCCTGCTTGGAAGCTGGAGACCTGGAACGCCTGCCCGAGCCGGTGTTTGTCATTGCTCAGGCCCGCAGGATCGCTGCTGCCCTCGGGGTCGACATCAGTCCTGAGATTGAGTCTCTGCGGGCGTCTGAGGCCTTCATGGCCGCCCGCCCAGTGCTCAGCAGCACTGTTTTTCAGGCTGCGGCCAAGCAACGCGAGAGCCCCAGCCAGCCACCCCCAGCCAGCGCTCAGCAGCCTTGGCCCTGGCGTCCCGCCGTGGCCTGGTTGCTGCTGGCCAGTGGTCTGGGCGCTGCGGGAGCAGGCCTCTGGCAGCAGCGTCAGCAGCTGCAACCATTGTTGGGGCAGTGGAGCGGCCAGCTCAATGCAGCCAAAGCAGTGCTGCAGCGGCCAAGCAGCCAGCCGGCACCAATGCCCGCCAAACCACCACAGCCCAAGCCAGCACCGGCGCCGGCTGACTTGCAGCTCCAGGCCAGCCAGCCCTGCTGGCTGGAGGTGCGCCCTGCTGCTGGTGGTGCCCCGCTGTTCCGCGGACGCTTCGTGGGCCAGCGCAGCTTTGCCTTAGGTAGGGGTCTGCGGGTGCGCGCCGGTCGCCCTGATCTGCTGATGGTCAGCCAGGGCCAGGCCTCACCGAAGCCCCTGGGCACCATTTCAGAGATTCGCTGGGTGAGCTTTGGCCCCCAGACGGCTGGTGCCCGCGTTGAGGCCGGCGGCGTCAACCAGGATCAAGCGGTGAAGCCGCCTGGGCCCCAATCTTGACCTCGAGCTCAAGCCCGGCCGATTCCTGAACCCAGGGCGCACAGGCTGCCAGGCTCCAGCGCTCCAGGCTCAGATCTGGACCTGCAGCGTGCTCGCCAGCGGCCAGCGGCATCAAGGTGATCGTCGCGGTCCTGGCTTGTGAAGCAGCATCAGAGCTCACATCCACCCTCAGTGAGCTGATCACCTGCTGCGGCCGGCGATCGAGTGCAGCGGCCAGCCGCAGCAGCAGGGCCATCGTCGCGACGGTGTGGCGGTCTTGGCGTTCTTCAATCAGCTGCCAGGACTCGTGGCGCTTTTTGGGCAGGCTGCGGCGGTGGTACCGCGCGATCGCGGCCACCATCAGGTGCTCGGCTTCGGTGTAACCGAGCAATTCGCCATGGCGGATCAGGTACCAGGTGTGTTTGTGGTAGGCGGCAACGTTGATGTGCTGGCCGCAGGTGTGCAGCATCGCCGCCGCCCACAGCAGCTGGCGGCCTTCGCCGGTGTCGTCATGCAGCACCCCACGGGTTTGCTCGTAGAGCGCCAGGGCGTGGCCAGCGACCCGTTCGGCGCGCGGGATGTCCACGCCAAAACCGCGCGCCAGGTGCAGCACGGTGCGCTCGCGAATCGTGCTCTGGTACGCCAGACGGTCATCGAGCAGGCCGTTGCGCAGCATCCAGTCGACGATCAGCCCCTCGCGCAGGGCCCGCTCGCAGATCACCAGCTCGCCGATCTGCAGGCTCGCCATGGTGCTCTGCAGGATCAGCGCCCCGTGCACGATGATTTCGGCGCGTCGTTCGTTGAGCCCAGGCAGGGCCTTGCGCTGCTCAGACGTCAGGCTCACCAGGCGCTCGAGTAGTTGATCGATTCGCGCGCGGCTCAGGCGGTAGCCCTGCAGCTTCAACGGCGGCCTCGGATCTTCGGCGGCGGCCAACGACGCCAGCGCCATGGCGGTGCCGCTGGTGGCGACCAGCAGGGGCTCTTCGGCGCTGCGCAGGCCTGCCCTGACCTGGGCCACCGCCGGGTCCATCGCCCCCTGGATGTAGGCGGCCAGAAACGAGCGGCGCTCGGGCGGCAGTGGGTCGCTCTGGCCAAACTCCCGCTGCAGTCGAACCGCACCGATGCGGGTGCTGCTGAGCACGCGCGCCTCGCGGCCGTCGGCCAGGATCAACTCGGTGGATCCCCCGCCGATGTCGATGATCACGTGGGGCCGCTCGCCAAAATGCATGCCCGACAGCACGCCTAGATAAATCAGGCGGGCCTCTTCGGGGCCGCTGACCAGATCGACATCGAGGCCGATCTGCTCGCTGACGGTGCCCAGAAAATCGCGCCCGTTCGGGGCTTCGCGCACCGCACTGGTGGCGGCTGTGACGATCTGCTCGACGCCATGGCTGTCGGCCAGATCGCGGCAATGGCGCAGGGTCTGCAGGGCGCGTTCGATCGCCGCTGAGGTCAGATCACCCCGATCGGGATCACGCTCACCCAGGCGGGTGGCCGACTTTTCAGTCACCACCACGTTGAAGCTGCCGAGGGCAGGATCAACGGCGGCGATCACCAGGTGAATCGAGTTGGTGCCGATGTCAATGGCGGCGACCTTGCGGGTCGGAGCGTTCACGGCCTGGGGCATCGCGAGGCAGCGGCGCCGTCACTTTGCCACCCCATGACCGAGGGGCATGGCGCCGATACGCTTGCCGGCAGCTGGCCAGGCTGCATGCCACGTCAACGCGCGCGCGCCCTGCTTGAACTGCTGCGTTGGCACAAACCCAGTGGCCGGCTGATTCTGCTGATTCCGGCGCTCTGGAGTTTGTGGTTGGCCCGTGCCGGCCTGCCGCCGCTGCCGTTGTTGGGCTGGATCGTGCTGGGCGCCCTGGCGGTCAGTGGTGCTGGCTGCATCGCCAACGACCTCTGGGATCGGCGCCTCGATCCCCAGGTTGAGCGCACAGCCAACCGCCCGCTGGCGTCGGGTCGTGTTGGGGTGAGCGCCGCTGTGGCGTTGCTGCTGCTCATGCTGGTGCTGGCGCTGCTGGTGGTGCTGGCGCTGCCGCCTGCGCACCGCCAGCTTTGTCTGCTGCTGGCCTTGGCAGCCTTACCGCCTGTGCTGCTGTACCCCTCGGCCAAGCGTTGGTTTGGCTATCCGCAGGCGGTGCTGGCCCTGTGCTGGGGCTTTGCCGTGTTGCTGCCCTGGGCTGCGGTGCGCGGCTCGCTGGCAGGGGGCTGGCCGCTGTGGTTGACCTGGGGCGCCACGTTGCTGTGGACCTTTGGCTTCGACACCGTCTACGCGATGGCCGATCGCCCTGATGATGAGCGCGTCGGCATCCGCAGCAGTGCCCGCAGCCTGGGTGAACAGGCACCGCTTGTCGTGGCGCTCTGTTACAGCGCCACCGCCCTGGCGTTGGCAGCGGCGGCTGTGCTGAGCGGTGTGTCGTTCGCGTTTTGGCCCCTGTGGCTGCTGGCCGCTGTGTTGATGCAGCAGCAGGCCGCTGTGCTGCGGCGTCCGGCCCTGCCGGCTGCGGCCTACGGCCGTCATTTTCAGCGGCAGGTGCAACTGGGCGCGCTGCTGCTGCTGGCCTTGATCGTGGGGTTCAGGTGAACCTGCCGCCGCCGCTGCGCGCGGGCCAGCGGGTCAAGCTGGTGGCCGCCAGCTCGGCACTGGGCCAGGCCAGTTGGCCGCGGCTTGAGGCCGGCATGGCCTTGCTACAGGGTTGGGGGCTGGTGCTCGAGCCCAGCGACGCCCGCACGCGCGCCTGGGGCTATCTGGCCGGTGATGACTCTCAACGCAGCGCCGATCTCGATGGCACAGCCGAGCTGTGGGCGTGCCTCAGGGGCGGCTGGGGTGCGGCGCGCCTGCTGGAGGACCCTGCATTGGCCTGGCCCGCTGGCTGGATGCTGGGCTTCTCCGATGTGACCTCCCTGCTCTGGGCGCGGCAGGCACGGGGGCTGGCAGGCGGCATCCATGGGCCGTTGCTCACCACCCTGGCGGCAGAGCCGCCCTGGAGCCAGGAGCGGCTGCGCCGCATGCTCTTCGGCGAGTCGCTGGAGCCTTTGCGCGGTGTCTGCTGGCAGCGCGGCATCGCCGAGGGGCCACTGCTGGTGGCCAATCTGACCGTGGCCACACACCTGTTGGGCACGCCCCACTGCCCGCCATTGCGGGGCGCGATTCTGGTGCTCGAGGATGTTGGTGAGGCCCCCTACAGGCTCGATCGGCTCTTGACCCACTGGCGCCTGTGCGGCGCTCTGCAGCAGCTGGCGGGTCTGGCCTTGGGGCGCTTTGACGACTGCGATGACCCTGAGGCTGCAGGTTTCAGCGCTGCTGAGGTGCTCGCTGAGCGCACCGCTGACCTGGGGATCCCTGTGTTGGCAGAGCTGCCGATTGGCCATGGCGAGGCCGGCAATGCCGCCCTGCCCCTGGGGGTGTGGGCTCGTCTTGATGCCACGGGCGGCTGCCTCAGCCTGCAGCCCGGGCGCTGAGCACCGCTTCGGCCACGGTGAGGTCAAACGGCGTTGTCAGCTTGATGTTCGAAGCCGGTGCCTGGAGCACCTGCACCGCCAGCCCCAGCCGCTCAAACAGAGCTGCATCGTCGGTGACCTCCCAGCCTTGCTGGCTGGCGGTGGCATGGGCCTGGCGCAGTTGCTCCACCGCAAATCCCTGCGGGGTCTGCGCGGCCCAAAGGCGACTGCGCTCGGGTGTGGCCGTGATGGTGCCTGCCGCGTCCACCTGCTTGATGGTGTCGGTCACGGGGGTGGCGGCAATCACCGCTTGCCCGCCTGCCACGGCTGCGGCGCAGCGGCTCAGCAGCTCAGGCTCGACCAGGCAGCGGGCTCCGTCATGGATCAGTACGTTGCTGGCGCCCTGCGGCAGGGCGGCCAGGCCGCAGCTGACGGACTGCTGACGGGTGTCGCCTCCCAGGATCCACTGCACCGGCTTGCCGGGTGCTGCCGCCGCCACCAGCGCCGTGATCGCCGCCTCGTCGATGGCCTGACCGACGATGCCCACCCAGCTGATCGCTTCGCAGGCCAGGGCCGCATCGAGGGTCCAGGCCAGCACGGGGCGACCGGCGACGCGCAACAACAGCTTGTTGCCGCTAGCGCCCATGCGCCGGCCTGATCCAGCGGCAGCGATCAGCAGATGCACAGCAAACAGAACAAACCAGATGGGCTCCATACAATCAGGCCACGTGCCGGCTTGGTTTCAATGCGCGCCCTGTTCCTGATCCCGGGCGATGCCGTGCGCCAGCTGCAGGCCATGCCCGCGGTGGCGGCGGTGGCGCAGCAACTCTCAGCCCAGGTGCAAGTGGTCTGCTCTGCTGCTGTGGCGCCTTGCTGGAGCCTGCTGCCGGCCGCCGACAAGGTCATCCCGTTTGACTTTGCTGCGGCCAACCTTGCTGACTGGGCCAATCTGCTGGGCTCGGTGCGGGAACCTGACTTTCAGCTCTGCATCAATCTGGCCGAGGGGCGGCAGGTGGATCTGATGCTGTCGATGAGCCATATCCCCACCCGCGTTGCATCAGGAGGCTTTTCGGCGACGGAGACGGTGACCCCGTCGCTGGCCGGCTGGCCCGCCCAGGCCCTCGAGGTCTATCTCAAGCCCATCGGCGTTGCGCTGGCCGCTGGTGAGGCTCGCCTGAGCCTGCCCCGCAGCGAGGTCGATGCCGCCGCCGCCGCCCTGCCCCAGGGGGAGGGCCCCCTGCTGCTGCTCGCTCCCACTGGCAAGCCAGGTGACTGGCCCGCCCAGCAGTGGCAGCAGCTGCCCGGCCTGATCAGCCAGCGCCTGGCCAACCTGCGCGCCCATACCCTGAGCGCCGCGGGCGGCGTGTCCATACGCCAGCGGGCCTTGCTGCTGGCAGCCTCCGATGTGGTGCTCGCCAGTGATCCAGTGACCATTGAGCTGGCGCTGCTGTTGGGCCTGCCGCTGGTGGCGCTGGGGCGCCCAGCTGCCAGTCTGCCGGTGCGGCAAGGCGTGCAGGGCTTGGCAGAGCCGGGTGAACTCGCCAACCTGGAGCAGGCTCGGGTGCTGACGGCTCTTGGCTTCGCTTGATCCAACAGCGCCATGGCGTTGACCCCGCTGGGCTGGCTGCGGCGCAGGCGCCGCCGGCCACCCTCGACACGCTCACGCCACCCCTGGCTCAGGCCGCTGCTGGCCCTGGTGCTGGTGGTCAACCTGTCGGCCATCGGCTACCGGCTCACCGAGGGCTGGGACTGGGGCGATTGCTACTGGATGGTGGCGATCACCATCCCCACCATCGGCTACGGCGAGGTCGAGCCGCTCAGTCCGGCAGGACGTCTGGTCACGGTGTTCTCGGTGATCGGCGGGCTGGTGGTGCTGCAACAGACCGTGCAGAGCCTGCTTGGCCTCTCGGAGTCGGGCTACTTCGTGCGGCTGCGGCAGCGCCGCTTCATCAACTGGGTGCACACGATGAATGACCATGTGATCCTGTGCGGCTACGGCCGTATCGGCCGTGAGATCGGCGATCAGATCAGCCGGGAGGGGGTGGATCTGCTGGTGGTCGAGATGGACCCTGAGCGCAAGGAAGCCGCCGAGGAGGCGGGGCTGCCGGTGCTCATGGCCGATGCCACCCTCGATGAAACCCTGCTGGAGGCCGGTATCCACCAGTGCCGTTCGCTGGTGGCGGCCCTGCCGAGCAATGCCGCCAACCTCTATGTGGTGCTGAGCGCCCGTGGCCTGGCGCCCCGGTGCCGTCTGATCGCCCGCTCCGACAGCGACGAAGCCTCGCGCAAGCTGCGCCTGGCTGGTGCTGATCAGGTGGTGAGCCCCTATGTGGCCGGCGGCCGCACCATGGCGGCCACGGCCCTGCGCCCTCTGTCGGTCACCTTCATGGAGCTGCTGGCCGGCAGCGACTGCGAGGTCGAGGAGTTTCGCCTCTCCGACGATCCGCAGCGGCTGGGCGATCTCAACGGGCGCACCCTGCAGGCCCTGGAGCTGCGCCGCCGCACCGGCGCTCTGGTGCTGGCGATTCGCAACCCCGAGCACGCTCTGGCCAGCCCCTACAGCTACCGCGGCAGCACCTACAGCAACCAGGGCGAGCCCGAGCTGATCGCCAACCCCGGCGGCAGTGTCACCCTGGCCCCGGGTCAGCTGCTGGTGGTGATGGGCAGCAAGGAGCAGCTCTCTGCCTTTGGCGAGTTGCTGGGACCTGCCCTGGTCAGCATCGATGCGATGCGTGAGTAGGGGGCGCCCAGGCGCATACGATCGCCGCCAGAACCCTGCTGCCAACCGTCATGACCGCCTCCGCCGCATCGCTTGAGGGGCAGGTCGCCCTGGTGACCGGGGCCAGCCGCGGCATCGGCGCTGCCATTGCGCTTGAGCTGGCGGCTGCCGGGGCCACCGTGGTGGTCAACTACGCCAGCTCCCCAGGCGGTGCCGCCGCTGTGGTGGCCCAGATCGAGGCGGCGGGCGGTAAAGCCTGGAGCCACCAGGCCAACGTGGCCGATGAAGAGCAGGTCGAGGCCATGGTCAAGGCGGTGCTCGAGCGCGAAGGCCGCCTCGATGTGCTGGTCAACAACGCCGGCATCACCCGCGATGGGCTGTTGATGCGCATGAAGACCCCCGACTGGCAGAGCGTCATCGACCTCAACCTCACCGGGGTGTTTCTGTGCACCCGCGCCGTCAGCCGCTCGATGCTCAAAGCTCGCGCCGGGCGCATCATCAACATCACCTCGGTGGTGGCCCTGTTCGGCAACCCCGGCCAGGCCAATTACAGCGCCGCCAAGGCCGGTGTGATCGGTCTGACCCGCAGCAGCGCTGCCGAGTTCGCCAGCCGCGGTGTCACGGTCAATGCGGTTGCCCCGGGCTTCATCGACAGCGACATGACCAAGGAGCTCGACAAGGAGCCGATCCTGGCGGCCATCCCTTTGGGCCGCATGGGCACCACGGCCGAGGTGGCCGGTGCGGTGCGCTTCCTGGCGGCCGATCCGGCAGCGGCATACATGACCGGCCAGGTGCTGCAGGTCGATGGCGGCATGGTGATGCGCTGATCAGGAGGGACTCAGTTCGTCGCGCAACTTGCGGATGCGCTGCAGCAGCTTCAGCCTGCGGCTGCGCGCGGTGATGGTCAGAAACACCCGCACCGGGACATACACCAGGGCCATGAGCAGCCCAACGGCTGTGATCGCGATGAACACCAGGGGGTTGGCGCTGGGCAGCCCGGCTCCCAAAGCCTCTTCCGCCGCTGTTTCGAGTGCGTTCTGCAGCAGATCCTCCATGGCCAGACCCTATCGAGGCTCAGGGGGCTCCGCATCCTGTGCGGCATCGAGATTCGGCTTTCCCCACCAGCCAGGCGCTCCCTCGTCATGGGAGCCTGTGGCCAGCTCATTGCACTCGCCGGCCCATGGCCAAGTTGATTCGCTTCTCTGACCAGTCGCGCGCCTCGCTGGAGCGAGGTGTCAACGCCCTGGCCGATGCGGTCAAGGTGACGATCGGCCCCCGCGGCCGCAACGTGGTGCTCGAAAAGAAATATGGCGCCCCCGACATCGTCAACGACGGCGTCACCATCGCCAAGGAGATCGAGCTCGACGATCCCTTTGAAAACCTGGGCGCCAAGCTGATGCAGCAGGTCGCCTCCAAGACCAAGGACACCGCCGGCGACGGCACCACCACCGCCACGGTGCTGGCCCAGGCCCTGGTGCGCGAAGGTCTGCGCAATGTGGCCGCAGGCGCCAGCCCCATGGTGCTGCGCAAGGGCATGGACAAAGCGGTGGCCCAGGTGGTTGCAGGCCTGCAGCAGCGCGCCCAGGCGGTGTCCGGTGATGCCATCCGCCAGGTGGCAACTGTGAGCTCCGGCGGCGATGCCGAGATCGGTCAGATGATTGCCGAGGCCATGGCCAAGGTCACAGCTGATGGTGTCATCACCGTTGAAGAAAGCAAAAGCCTGGCCACCGAACTCGAGGTGACCGAAGGCATGGCGTTTGATCGCGGTTATGCCTCGCCCTATTTCATCACCGACCAGGACCGCCGCGAGTGCGTGTTCGAAAACCCTTTGGTGCTGATCACCGACCGCAAGATCAGTGCCGTGGCCGATCTGGTGCCGGTGCTCGAGGCCGTCACCCGCAGCGGCCGGCCGCTGTTGATCCTCTGCGACGACATCGACGGAGAGGCCCTGGCCACCCTGGTGGTCAACAAGAACCGCGGCGTGCTCCAGGTGGCAGCGGTCAAGGCACCGGGTTTCGGGGACCGTCGTAAGGCCATGCTGGCCGATATCGCCATTTTGACCGGCGCCTCGTTGGTCAGCGAAGACCGCGCCATGACCCTCGACAAGGTGGGCCTGGGCGATCTCGGCAGCGCCCGCACGATCACGATCACCAAGGACGACACCACCATCGTGGCCAGCGGCGATCACCAGGGGGCCGTCAACGACCGGGTCGCCGCGATCAAGCGTGAGCTCGAGGCCACCGACTCCGACTACGACAAAGAGAAGCTCAACGAGCGCATTGCCAAACTCGCCGGCGGTGTGGCCGTGATCAAGGTGGGTGCCCCCACCGAAACCGAGCTCAAGAACCGCAAGCTGCGCATCGAGGATGCCCTCAATGCCACACGCTGCGCCATCGAAGAGGGCATCATTGCCGGCGGCGGCACCACCTTGCTGGAGCTGGCTGGCGAACTCGACGGCCTGGCCGCGTCCTGCAGTGGTGACGAGCGCACTGGTGTCGAAATCGTGCAGCGTGCCCTCAGCGAACCGGTGCGCCAGATCGCCAACAACGCCGGCGCCGACGGTGCCGTCGTCGCCGCTGAGATCCAGCGCCTGGGCAAGGGCTTCAACGCCGCCAGTGGCGTTTACGAAGACCTGTTGGCCGCCGGCATTCTTGATCCGGCCAAAGTCGTGCGTCTGGCCCTGCAGGATGCCGTGTCCATCGCCGGCCTGCTGATCACCACCGAAGCGGTGATCGCCGACAAACCCGAGCCCCCTGCACCCCCCGCCGGTGGCGGCGGCATGGATGGCATGGGCGGTATGGGAGGAATGGGAGGAATGGGTGGCATGGGTGGCATGGGCATGCCCGGCATGATGTGAGTCAGGCCAGGGCCTTGCAGTAGGCGGCCACCTGCAGGTCGATGCCGCTGATGGCGGTGCCGACCACCACCGCATCGGCACCCAGCTCCAGCGCTCGGCGTGCCTGGTCGGCGCTGGCGATGCCGCCTTCGCAGATCAGGCTGATGCTAGGCGGTAACTGGCTGCTGAGCTGGGGCAGCAGCTCCCAGGCCGGGGGCTTCTGCCCTGCCGTGGTCTCGGTGTAGCCAAACAGGGTCGTGCCCACCCAGGTGCAGCCCAGCTCGGCCGCCCGCAAGCCGTTGGCGACGCTGTCGACATCAGCCATCAGCGGCGCGCCCAGCTCAAGGCGGGCGCGCTTGATCAGCTCTGGCAGCTCCTGTGCATCAGGCCTGCGACGCTCGGTCGCATCCAGGGCGATCACATCGGCGCCGGCGGCCCAGACTGCGCTGATTTCCCCCCAGCCGGGCGTGATGTACACCGGGCTGTCTGGGTAGGTGCGTTTCCACAGGCCGATGATCAGTGCGTCTGGGCAGCGCCGCCGCACGGCCCCGATGTGCTCGGGGCTCTCCAGCCGGACCCCGCTGGCCCCATTGGCCAGGGCCGCTTCGGCCATGGCTGCGATCACATCCGGATGGCGCAGGGGAGATCCTTCCGGTGCCTGAACCGAAACGATCAGGCCCGAGGCGCGCGCCGGTACCCGCGTTTCAGGCTGCATCACTGCAGAGCCAGGAGCGCCATTCGGCCAGATCAGCCGGCCGCGGTGCCGGTTGGCCGCTCGCCGGGGTGCTGACCGGGGTGCTCGCGGCGGCAACCAGCGGTTGGTTGAGCTCCCAGGGATCTGGCGCCTGGTTGAGCTCTGGGTTGGCTGCATCGGCGGCGGGTGCTTCGTTGCGCCATGGCGCCACCGCTTCGTGCAGGGCCTCCTTGATCAGGCTGCCCATGCTGGCTGCAGCTGGAGGTGCCGGGGGTTGCTGCTGGACCTCACCGAGTTGCTGGCTCAGCCAGAAGGCCCCCTCCTCCCCGCAGCTTGTCAGCACGTTGGCTTGGACAACGCGCTCCAAGGCGCTCACGCCCTGGCGGTGCACGATCTGCTGGCTCAGGCGTTGGGCCAGCTCGCTTTGGCGGTTGATCACCGCGTCGATCAGCAGAACCGCTGGATCGGGGCGGTCCTGATGGGGCAGCTGCAGGGGGTCAGACACGGCCTTGGGGGATCAGGAGAGCTTGCGATCCAGCAAGGGGCGGATCGCCAGAAACAATCCGGTGGCCAATGCGGCGAGCACTCCCAGGCAGGTGCCGCTGGTGAGCTGACCGTAGGGAGCGTTCAGCACGACGGCATGGAGGGAGAGTTCGCCGCCGTAGGCGGCCCGAATCGGTTCTATGGCGAAGGTAAGGGGATTTAGGGCCGCGAGCCACCCCAGCCAGCTCGGCATGAAACTCAACGGGGCCAGGGCTGTGCTGGCAAACAGCAGGGGCAGGTTGGCCACAAAGATCACCGCAATCAACTCGATGTGGCCCGGCAGGGCAAAGGCCAGCCCGAGGCTCAGGGCCGTCACCGCAAACACCAGCAACAGCAGGGTGATCAGCACCAACACAAGACCGCCCGCACCAGGCCAGCCGTAACCCAGCACAGCGGCGGTGCCCATGATGGCTGCGCTTTGCAGCAGGCTCAGCGTTGTGATGTAGAGCACCGAAGCCAGCACGATCGAGCTGCGTGAGCGCAACGGGGCTACCAGCAGACGATTCAGGAAGCCAAATTCGCGATCAAACATCACCGGCAGCCCGGCGTTGAGGGCACCGCTGAACGCGGTGAACACGATCACCCCGGCACCGAGAAAGCGTCCATAGCTCAGCCCCCCTGGCAGCAAGCCCTCGGGAGCCTTGGCAAACAGAGCTCCGAACAGAATCAACCAGATCAGCGGCTGCAACACGCCTGCCACCAGCGTGGACGGGCGGCGCGCCAGCTGCACAAACAGTCGCCGGGTCAGGGCCAGGGTCTCCTGACTGATTTCGGCAAAGGCTGAGCCTTCGCGGCTGCCTGCTGCGGATGCGGTGTTCAGGGTGGGATTGGCGCTGGTCATCGGTTAACGCATGCTCTGTTTGCGTTCGGCCTTGGCATCGCGGCTGCCGGCCACGGCCAGTTCCGCATCCATCAGGGTGCGGCCGGTGGCCTGCAGGTAGACATCATCGAGGCTGGGGCGGCTCTGGGCCAGGGCAAAGACCGGCAGGTCGGCTTCGGCCAGCTGACGCCTGAGCTGTTCGATGACGCCGTCGTGTTCGATCACCAGGTTGAGCGAGAAGCCCTGGGCCCGGTTGACCACCACTTGGCGCACCCCACTGCAGGCCTCGAGCAGCGAGCGCACCCGCTCGGCTTCGCTCTCAGAGCTGAACTCGCGCACCCGCAGGGTGACCCGATCGCCCCCCAGCGCGGCTTTGAGTTCAGTCGGTGATCCTGAGGCGATCACACGGCCGCCTTCGATGATGGCCAGCTGGTCGGCCAGCGCATCGACCTCTTCGAGGTAATGGCTGCTGAGCAGCACGGTGGTGCCGCTGCTGGCCAGCTGCCGCAGCACCTGCCAGATGGCGCTGCGGCTCTCAATGTCGAGCCCGACGGTGGGTTCATCGAGCACCAGCACCTTGGGGCTGTGCAGCAGGCCTGCGGCCAGATCGAGGCGGCGCCGCATGCCACCTGAATAGCTGCCGCAGCGGCGGTCGATCCAATCGGCCATGCCCAGCAGGGCGATCAGTTCAGTGATGCGCTGATCGCGCTGTTGCCGCTCCAGGTGATAGAGATCGCCCTGGAGTTCAAGCAGCTCGCGGCCGCTGAGGATCTTGTCGATCGCCACCTCCTGGGCCACGTAGCCCAGCAGACGTCGCACGCCGCGCGGATCGCGCAGGGCGTCGATGCCAGCGATGTGCACGCTGCCCGCATCAGGAGCCAACAGGGTGCACAGGATGCGCAGCGTGGTGGTCTTGCCGGCCCCATTGGGCCCCAGCAGGCCAAACAGGCAGCCCTCAGGCACGCTCAGGGACAGCCCATCGAGGGCAACGACCCCGCCCTCGCCGCGCCGGGCAGCGCCAAAGCGTTTGCTGAGGTTCTGGAGCTCTATCAAGCCGGTGGACAAGCCAGTGCTCAAGCCGTCGGATCTCCTGGTCTCGGCGCTGGGGTGAATCTAGAGGCCTTGCAGGGGAGGTAGCAGGGCCATCAGCTCGCCAACCGCGAGTCCGGATCCCTGGGGAGAGCGGGCCAGCAGCAGCAGCAGGCAGATGCCGAACAGATAAAAAATCGACCAGCGGAACACCCCCCGGGCCGCAGCAGGGTCGTCGGGACGCTGGCGCAGGGCGTGGCATTGCTGCAGCAACCTTGCATTGAATGGAATCACCAGCAGCGCGTACAGCACCCCTCCACTGGGCAAGACCAGAGCGCCCAGCAGGCTGACCAGCACGGTCAGCCAGGCATAGGTCTGGATACCGCGCACCGTGACGGCGACTCCCTTGACCACAGGCAGCATGGGGATGCCGACCTCGCGGTAGTCATCGCGCAGCAACAACGCAAGCGCCCAGAAATGGGCGGGCGTCCACACCATCACCAGGGCGAACAACCACCAGGCCCCCAAGCTGAGATGGCCACTGATCGCAGCGGCCCCAACCAGGGGCGGAATCGCTCCAGCGACCCCGCCGATCACAATGTTTTGCGCGGTTCGTGGTTTCAGCAGCGCGGTGTACAGCAGCACATAGCTGCACAGACCCAGCAGGGCCAACGCCGCCGCCAGCGGGTTGGCGCCCAGGCACAACACCAGCACAGCGGCCGTCGTCAGGGCCACAGCAAGGGTCATGGCCATACCCTGAGCCAGACGGCCAGAGGGCAGGGCTCGTCCGCTGGTGCGCTGCATGCGACCGTCGAGCTCCTGCTCCCAGAGGCAGTTCAAGATGCCGGCAGCCGCTGATGCCAGGCTGCCGCCCAGCAGGGTGAGGCTGATCGTTGCGCTGTTGGCTGGCCAGCCTTCGCTCAAGGCCATGCCTCCAGCGGTGGTGGCCAGCAGCAAGGGGATCAGCCTTGGCTTGGCGATCTCCAGCCAGGCCGGCAGTTTGGCCTTGGGCCGTGCACGTTCATGGCAAGCGGCGCTGGGCTGGGCGTTGACGGTGGCGCTAACCATGGGCGACCTCGCGACTTAAACCGGCGGCCAGCACCGCCACCAACAACGAAGCCACGACCTGATGGGCGACGGTGAGCAGTGGTGCCTGCAGCTGCCAATGCCAGCTGCTCAGTCCCAGGCCGAGCTGCAGCAGGACCAACACCACGGCGCTCACACTCAGCGCGCGCACAACGGGGTGCAGCCCCCGCTGCAGCGCCAGCACTGCCTGCACGCCGACAGCGCCTGCGGCGATGCTGCCGAGATGGCGATGGGCGTTGAGCCATTGACAGCCAATACCTGCTGAGAGACAGTCCTTGGCTGCCCATTGACTGGCCATCAAACCGCCGACGAGGCATTGCCCCAGAACGGCGATCAGGCTGATCGCAGCCAGCACCATCCACAGCCGTGGTGAGCCGCTGGTTGGAGCGGGTGCCTGCAGGCCAAGCAGCTGCTGGCTGGTGGCACTCAGGAGTGCGACCAGCAGCAGTGCCGTGGCCAGATGCGCAGTCACGACGGCACTGGGGAGCAGGGCCAGCACTGTGAGTGCGCCCAATCCGCCTTGCACCATCACCAACAGCAGCGCAGCGCCGCTCAGCCAGGGCAGCCAGCGCGGCAGTTGCCGCCGCTGCCAGATGCTGATGCTGCACAGCACCAGCAGTGCCACCCCAACAACAAAGGCATCAAGCCGGTGAAACCACTCCAGGAAGACCTGCATGTTCATGCGCCCGCCCGGCAGCAACGAGCCGTAGCAAAGTGGCCAGTCAGGGCAGGCCAGGCCGGCCTCCATCACACGGGTGGCGCCGCCAATGCCAACGAGGGCGACCAGCGCGACGACCAAGTGGCTGCAGAGCTGGGCCAGACGCGTGGAGAGAAGTGCTTCGCTCCAGCGGGTGTCCACAGCAGGCGAGTGCGACTGGCGTCAACCTAGGGAGGCTGTTTCGAAGTGGTGCTCCCGTGGCGATCAGGTCGCGGTTTTGAAACACAGCACCGATAACCCCTGACGTTCCTGCTGGGTGCTGCCAACGACAGATCTCAAAGTGCGTGCATCTCAAGATCAAGAGCGCGCAACCGGGCCTGACTCCATAACGTGACCCCATTGGCTCGCTGAACTGGTGCCATGGCCGTGCCTACCGCACTGATCACGTTGCTTATCGGCATGGTGCTCACCCTTGCCGGGCTGTGGGTCGGGCACAACGTCAACCTGCTTCCGGTTGATGCCAGCAGCAACGCACCGGTTTACGACGCGTTGTTTGAAGTGCTGTTCAGCATCGGCACGGTGCTGTTCCTCGGCATCGTCGGCCTGTTGATCTACAGCCTGGTGCGCTTTCGCCGCCGCGCTGGCGACCTGGGCGATGGCGCGGCGATTGAAGGCAATCTGCCCCTGGAGATTGTCTGGACCGCGATTCCTGCGGTGGTTGTGCTGTTTGTCGGCATCTACAGCTACGACATCTACGAGCGCATGGGGGGTATGGCCTCCTTTCATGACCACAGCGCCATGCAGGTCGCCACGCAGCAGGTCGCCTACCAGAGCGCATCGGTCGAGGCAACGCAGGATCCACCGGCAGAGCGCATCTGGGGCGGCATTGGTCGCAGCACGCAAGACGGTGTGAGCCCCGTCGTGCTGCCGGTTGATGTCACAGCGATGCAGTTTGCGTTCATCTTTCACTACCCAGGGCCTGGTATCACCGCAGGGGAGCTGCATGTGCCCTTGGGTCAGCCCGTGCGGCTGCGCATGGAGGCCAAGGATGTCATCCATGCATTTTGGGTGCCGCAGTTTCGGCTCAAACAGGATGTGATTCCTGGTCAGCCCACCCTGCTCACCTTCACGCCGACGCGGGCTGGGAGCTATCCGATCGTGTGCGCAGAACTCTGCGGCCCGTACCACGGCGGTATGCGTTCCACTGTTGTGGTGCACGAACCGGAGGCTTTTGACGACTGGCTCAAGAGCAATACCCCGGCCACCCTGGCCTCGGCCAGCGGCGGCATCAGCACCAAGTCGATTGCCTGAGCTCAACGGACCCGTTTACCATGACCGCCTTCACTCCAGCCGAACTTGAGCCCCGCAGCCTGCAACCCCAGGGGTGGCTCAAATATTTCAGCTTCAGTCTCGATCACAAGGTGATCGGGCTGCAGTATCTGGTGTGCGGGTTTGCGTTTTATCTGATTGGTGGTGCGCTGGCCGGTGTGATTCGTACTGAGCTGGCGAGTCCAATGTCTGATTTCGTGAGCCGCGATACCTACAACGAGGTGTTGACGCTGCACGGCACCATCATGATCTTTTTGTGGATTGTTCCTGTGGTGAATGGGGCTTTTGGCAATTACCTGATTCCCTTTTATGTTGGCGCGCGTGACATGGCCTTCCCCCGCCTTAACGCCGTCGCGCTTTGGTTGATTCCGCCGGCGGGTATTTTGTTGATCAGCAGTTATTTTCTGGCTGGCGCTGCTTCGCAGTCAGGTTGGACCGCCTACCCGCCCCTGAGTCTCACGACCCCTGCGGCCGGTCAGATCGTCTGGATTCTGAGCGTGCTGCTGCTTGGCGGCAGCTCCATTTTTGGGGGCATCAATTTCATTGCCACGGTGCTCAAGCTGCGCAGGCCAGGGCTGAAACTTATGCAACTTCCGATGTTTTGCTGGGCCATGCTCGGCACCAGCATCCTTGTTGTGCTGGCTACCCCCGTTCTGGCAGGGACCCTGATTCTTTTGAGCTTTGACATCATTGCCCACACGGGATTCTTTAATCCTCAGCTGGGTGGCAATGTGGTGGTGTACCAACACCTGTTCTGGTTCTACTCACACCCGGCGGTTTACATCATGGTGCTGCCTGCTTTTGGCCTGGTCAGCGAAATTCTGCCGGTGCACGCACGCAAGCCCTTGTTTGGCTACACCACCATGGTCTATTCCATCATGGCCATTGTTGTGCTGGGCTTGATCGTCTGGGCTCACCACATGTTTACCAGCGGCACTCCCCCCTGGATGCGGCTCTTTTTCACCATTGCGACGTCGTTTATCGCCGTTCCGACTGGCATCAAGTTCTTCAACTGGCTGGCAACACTCTGGGGCGGCAAGATCGCTCTCAATAGCGCCGTTCTGTTCTCCTGTGCCTTCATCTTCAATTTTGTCTTCGGTGGCATCACCGGTGTCGCATTGGCGCAGGTTCCCTTTGATATTCATGTGCATGACACCTACTTTGTGGTCGGTCACTTCCACTACATCGTCTATGGCGGCTCGGTGTTCGTGATCTTCGCCTCTCTGTATCACTGGTATCCCAAATTCACAGGCAGGCTGCTGAACGAAGATCTCGGCCGTCTTCATTTCGTTCTCACCTTCATCGGCTTCAACCTCTGTTTTGCTCCCCAGCACTGGCTTGGCCTCAACGGCATGCCCCGTCGTGTGGCCGAATACGACCCCGCCTTCACCACCTGGAATCAGGTCAGCAGCGTTGGTGCGTTGCTGATGGCCGTGAGCACGCTGCCCCTGCTGATCAATGTGGTGCTGACAGCCATGCGTGGCCAGCACGCCGGTGACAACCCCTGGAATGCCCTGACCCCGGAGTGGCTCACCAGTTCGCCTCCCCCGGTTGAGAACTGGATTGGCGAAGCCCCGTTGGTCACTGAGCCCTATGGCTATGGCGAAGCGCCTGGAACCGTTGAGGTCAACAGGTTGAGCGGCAAGGACCTCTGGGCCCAGGGCAAGCCCTGATCCTCTGCGATGTCCCCTTCCCCCTCCCCCCTGCTCTGACGATGGATACCCGCCTGCAACCCCTTGCCGATGGGCTTGAGCCCAGCGCCCTGGCCAGCGACTCCACCCATGCGGGGTTGAGCGTGGCTGCAGAGCATGGTCACGGTGATTTTCGCCTGTTTGGGCTGGCCACGTTCCTGGTGGCAGACGGCATGACCTTTGCCGGTTTTTTTGCTGCCTATCTCACCTTCAAGGCCGTCAACCCGCTGCCCAGCGGAGCGATCTATGAGCTGGAGCTCTTGCTGCCGACCATCAACACGGTGTTGTTGCTGATCAGCAGCCTGACCTTTCATCGCGCTGGCAGCAGCTGCCGCCGCGGAGCCATGCAGACCTGCCGCCTTTGGTTGTTGCTGAGTGGCGGCCTGGGTGCGGCCTTCCTGGCTGGACAGATGGTCGAATATTTTTCGTTGCCCTTCGGACTGCGCGACAACCTGTTTGCCAGCACCTTTTATGCCCTCACAGGCTTTCATGGCCTGCACGTCACCCTTGGGGTGATCTGCATCTTGATTGTGTGGTGGCAATCCCGCCCGGGCGGGCGGATCAGCCAGAGCGAGCACTTTGGCCTGGAAGCTGCCGAGCTCTACTGGCATTTCGTTGATGGCATCTGGGTTGTGCTGTACGGCATTCTTTACCTGCTTTGAGTTGATCTCGGACGGTCTGCGTTGCTGATTGGATCAGCAACGAGGCACTTGTCACCGCTGGCCCTTGCCGATCGCCATGGTTGATCGGCACAATTTCGGCATAGTCACTCCAGCCCTGGGCACGCGTTCCAGCCATGGCATACGACAGGGACCCAGGAGCAGCTGGCTCCAACACGATGCTGGTCGGTCAGGCCTTGTTGGATAAGGCGCGTTCGTTGAGTGACAGGCCCGAAGACCAGATTGCACGCGCCTGCGGTTATGTGGGCCCCAGTGGCCGCTTGCTCAAAAAGAGTTTCTACAGGGCTCTGGTCGAGGCCAAGGGCTATGTGCTTCCGGCCGTCTCTTCAACGGGCGGTCACGGCACCAAGGGTCGCCAGGCCGAGTTCCGCACGCGGGTGCACGGCAACGGCAACCTGTTGATCGGCAACGCCTACACCCGCCGCATGGGCCTGGAGCCCGGCCAGGAGTTCAAGATCGAACTGCACAAGGAGACCGGTTCGATCTGGCTCTCACCGCTTGATGCTGCCGCTGACTGAGGTGCTTCAGTCGCCGTCGCTGTGGAATGCGGCGCTGAAGGCCAGCAAGTCAAGACCGCTGAACAAAAAGCTGATCCCGACCAGGATCCCCAGCACCGAAAGCAGGCCCCAGGCCTTCATGCTCAAGATCAGTACCCCGAGGATCAGGGTCACCACGCCGTTGGCCAGGCCCCAGCCCCAGCCGCGGCGATCGGTGTGGGAGAGCGAAACCAGCGTCGCCACAACCCCTTCAACGAGAAAGACAATGCCGATCGCATAGGCCAGCGCAGCCACCTGCAGGCCAGCGCTCAGTGGACCGGCGCTGAACTGTTGGATGATCCAGAAGCCCACCACCAGAAACAGGGTGGAGGTGACCAGCCGCCAGAAACAGTGCCAGCGGCTCAGCCGGCGGGCGCGTGAAAGGGTGCTGATCCAGCCAACGATGCCTCCGACGGCAAAGGCAATGGCCACGATCACGGTGACCCAGGCCGAAGCAATTACAGGAAACACCAAGGCCAGAACCCCGAGCACAAGCAGCACAATCCCCTCGGCCATGGTGAAGGCGCGCAGTCCCTGCGCTGAGGTGAGTTCGAGGTCTGCGTGGCTCGCCATGGTCTGCATCCAGAACTCTTTGAACGTAGTCATGGGCGCTGTGGTTGTCAGGCCCAGCCGTGCTCGTTCAGCCAGCTCTCGTTGATGCTGCTGTGCGGGGCCGTTGCTGAGGAGGGCCCATCGCTCTGTTGCCTCGACGTCAACAGGCGTTCGGCGTACTTGGCGAGCAGATCGGCTTCCAGATTGACCAGATCGCCTTGGCGCAGGTGCTGCAGGGTCGTGTGGCTCCAGGTGTGGGGGATCACGGCAATCCAAAAGTCCTGCCCGTCGTCTGAGCAGCCGGCCACGGTGAGGCTGATGCCGTTGACCGCCACGCTCGCTTTCTCGCAGATGTAGCGGCCGAAGCGGGGCTCTCGCCAGCGCAAGGCGAGACGCCATGCGTCCGCCTGTTGCTCGATGGCGACCACCTGAGCGGTGCCGTCGATGTGACCGCTCACCAGGTGCCCGCCGAGGCGATCGGCCAGGCGTAGGGCGGGTTCAAGATTGACGGCTTCACCCCGTTCGGCCTTGCTGCCGAGGGTGGTGCGCTGCAGCGTTTCGCCGCTGACATCAGCACTGAACCCCTGGCTCGCCAACGTCGCCACGGTGAGGCAGACCCCATCGACCGCCACGCTGTCACCCAGCTGCAGGGGCTGCAGCAGCGCGCCGCTGCCCGTCCAGCTGATGCGCAATTGGGTGCCATCGCGCCTGAGTGTGCCGATGGCCTGCACCAGTCCGGTGAACATGGCAGCACCGCAGTGGGGAGATGCTGGCCATAATCGGGCAGAGGACGCACGGCTGCCATGGTCGAGATGAGCGTCGCGGGCATCGCCCTGGATGCGGCCAGCCGTAGCCCGATCGTGCTGCTGCGCGATCCGTCTGGCCGGCGCCAGGTGCCGATCTGGATCGATCAGGCCCAGGCTCAGAACATCCTGGCCGGACTCAGCGGTCAGGAGCCCGCCCGCCCGCTGAGCCATGACCTGATGGTGAGCCTGCTCGAGGCCGGCCATCTGGTGCTGGAGCGGGTGATCGTGCACGCCATCGAAGAGAGCACCTTTCGCGCCGTGCTCAAGCTCAGTGGGCCTGAGGAGGGTCAGCAGCAGGAGCTTGATGCCAGGCCCAGTGATGCCATCGCCCTGGCGCTACGCACCGGCAGTGGCATCTGGATGCTGGAGGAGGTGGTGGCTGACGCCTCGATCCCCGTCGATGCCGAAGCCGATGCCGAGGATCGGGAGGATTTCCGCCGTTTCCTCGACAGCACCTCCCCCGCCGATCTGGTGCGGCATCTGAGCAAGGCTCAGCCGGAAGCCCTGCTCGATGCCGGCGGCGATGCCCCGGAGCCTGACGAACCCGACGAGCCCGCCGCCCCCGGTGCGTAGACGCTTCGGCGATCTGGCGGCGGTCTCACCGTTCAGCCTCGGCACGATGCGGGCCCTCTCGGGCCCGGCCCAGATGGAGGCCGTGCTGCGTGCTGCCGCTGCAGCGGGCATCAACCACATCGAAACCGCGGCGGCCTATGGGCCGGCCGAAACCTTTCTGGGGCAGGGCCTGGCGGTGCTCGAGCGCGAAGCGATCGCTCCCGAGGGGGGCTGGCTGATCACCAGCAAGATCATGCCGGGCCCTGAGCTGCCTGAGGCCAAGCAGCAGCTCTGCGCCATGCTCAAGCGCCTTGGCGTGCCCCAGCTGGCAGGCCTGGCCGTGCACGGCATCAACCGCAGCGACCATCTGAGCTGGGCCACCAGGGGGCCCGGTGCCGAGTTGCTGGCCTGGGCTTTGGGTGAAGGGCTGGTGGCACAGGTCGGCTTCAGCAGCCATGGCAGCACCGAGCTGATTGAAGCGGCCCTGGCGTCGGGGCAGTTTCGCTTCTGCAGCCTGCACCTGCATCTGTTTGATCAGGCGCGCCTGCCTGTGGCCCGCGCCGCCCTGGCGGACGGCATCGGCGTGATGGCGATTTCGCCGGCTGACAAGGGCGGCCGGCTGTATGACCCGCCCCCTGAGCTGCTGGCCGACTGCGCCCCGCATCACCCCCTGGAGCTGGCCTACCGCTTTCTGCTGGATCAGGGGGTCTCCACCTTGACCCTGGGGGCTGAGCAGCCCAGCGATCTGGCCTGGGCCAACGCCCTGGCCGGCCCCAGCGCCAGTGCCGGTGGAAGCTGGCTTGCACCGGAACACCGCGCTGCCTTGGCCAACCTTGAGGCAGCGGCTAGAGAGCGCCTGGCTGCGGGGCGCTGCGGCCAGTGCCGTGCCTGTCTGCCCTGCCCCAACGAGGTGCCGATCCCGGCCTTGCTGCGGCTGCGCAACCTGGCCGTGGGCCATGGCATGGAGGTGTTCGCCGCCGAGCGCTACAACCTGATCAACCGCGCTGGCCACTGGTGGGAAACCGTCAATGCCAGCGCCTGCGCCAGCTGTGGTGCCTGCCTGCCGCGCTGCCCCCTCGGCCTCGACATCCCTGGTTTGCTCGCTGACACGCACCAGCGCCTGGCTGCAGCGCCGGGCCGTCGTCTGTGGGATTAGGGCGCAGCCGCATCCCACAGCGTTTGCCACTGCAGCCGTTGTTCCTGCGGCAACGGCGGCAGGCTCCAGCAGCGCTGCAGCACCGCCGCGGGCGGCAGCACCAGCTCCCGCAGTGAAAGGGGAAGTCCGGCTGCGGCGGCCTCGAGTTCAGGCCGCGGCAGCGGCGGCACCCAGCCCCCCTGCAGAGCGCGGCTGAGCAGGGGCGGCGCCAGGATCTGCTCCATCCAGCTCAGCGGCAATGGCTCCTGGGTCGAGGCGGGTCTGAGCAGCAGTTGCCAGCTCAATGGTGCTCCACTGGCAGGCAGCACCACCTGCAGGCGCGGGTCCCGCCGCAGCAGCGGCACCAGCCGTTGCAAGGGCAACACAGCAGCCTGGGCGTCGCCGCCCAGCAGCAGGTTGAGTGCCTGCGCTTCGTCGTAGGCCAGCGCCTGAGCCCTGAGCTGGCGCACCCGCCTGGGATCAGCCCCCATCAGTTCGATGCAGATGCGCGGACTCGAGGGCAGCACCAGGTGTCCTTTCAGGCGCGGCTCCAGCAGCACCTCCCAGCTCTGCGCTGCCGCCTGGACGAGTTCGCTGTGGTGACGCAGGGCCACGACCCAGGGGCTAAAGGCCCAGGGGTAGGCCCGTGGTGCAGCATCGGGCGGGCCATAGAGACGGCTCACCGCTGCGGCTGATGCGACCAGCCGCGCCAGCAGCTTGTCGGCCTTGATCGGCTGCCAAAGCTGTGGTTTCAGGTTGCTGGCCCAGCCGTCGCTCAGGGCGACCAGGCCGGCACGCGTTGAGCGCCCATCGAGCAGGGCGATGATCTGGTCGCTCTGGAGCTGATCGTTCAGGCTCCACGGGCTGGGCAGCGCTGAAAGCCAGGCTTTCGGCATGGCGCCCACTGTGCTGAGCAATTGGGGTCCCTGGCGGTTGCTGCAGCCATGCAGGGCCGTGAGACCAGCGGCAGCCAGGGCGCCCTGCAACACCAGGCGGCGGCTCAGCACGATGCGCGCTCGCAAAAGCCGACCCTAAGGCCCAAGCGCAGGCCACAGCTGAGCAGCCCTCAGCCGCTCGCCCAGCTCTCCATCGCCCGATCACAGGCAGCGGCCAGCGTCTCTGGGCTGCGGCCGCTCTGCTCCCACAGCCAGGCGAGCCCGCCGGCGCCGACCCCTTCTTTGATGAAGCCGCGCTCGTAGTCGCGCAGGGCAGGGCTGCGGCAGCTGCCAAAGCGCAGGCCGGATGCCTGCAGCCGGGGTGTCACGCCCCAGCGCTGGCCGATGCGCGCCAGCAGCAGCCCCAGGTCGTTGCCCGGATCGCTCAGCACCCAGGCCGTCGTCACCACCTGGACATGGTCGGCCAGGTGCTGCCGCGCTGCCTCTGGGGCCAGGGCCAGGGCCAGGGCCAGCACGGCGGCCATCTGGCTGCCGCCGGCCAGCACCAGTTGATGCCCTTGGCCCGCCAGGTTCAGACACAGGCCAGCAGCCAGGGCCAGCATCGGATCGCCCACCGCTGCCAGCACCGCTCTGGCCCGTGCGGGGTCGGCCAGGGCTGCTGCGGCCTGCGGCTGCAGTCCGGCAGCCGCCAGGCCCCGCTGCACCAGCTGGGCCTTGAGTCCATGCACGGGCTGCCGCAGGCTGCCGCCCACCAGCCCAACGGCCGCAATGCCAAGACCTTCGAGCACGGCCAGGGCCGTGCTGGTGCCTCCGGGAACGCATTCACACACCAACACGGGTGACCCGGCTGGCCAGTGCTGGCAGAAGCGATCTGCCCGCTGCAACAGGCGCTCGACCCGCAGCATGGGCATCGCTGCGCCGCTGCTCAGGCAAGCGGCGGGACCGCTGCTTTCGGGCTCGGGCAGCCGCAGGTGCGGCACCGCTGGTGCCACGGGGGCCCCCAGGTCGATCACCTGCAGGCGTTGCAGCAACTCCAGCTCACGCAACACCACATGGCCAATCAGGGCTGGACTGACCCCTGCTGGCAGCGGGGGCAGGGCGTGCACCCGAGGGGCGGCCGGCCCCAGCAGCAGCAGCTCGGCGTCGGCTGCTGCTGTGAATTGCCGCGATGGCGCGCTGGCACCAGCGGCCGAGATCCCCTCAATGGCGGCGGTTTCGGTGCCCGCCAGCAGCAGCAAGGGGGTGAGCTCCACCTAGAGCGGGTCGAGCGCCACCAACGCGCGCAGGGCGTTGGGGGGCTCACTGATCGGCGCTTTGAGTCTTGGGAAAATCCAGTAGGCGACAGCATGCAGCGCCAGAACAACAATGCCGTTCTGCACCCAGACCAGCAGCACAGCGGCGATCTGGACCTGCAGCAGATCGATCGCTCCAGCCAGGCCTACCAGGCCCAGCAGCCGCTCCAGCAGCCCGGCGGCGGCGCTGGTGATGACCACCCAGAGGTTTTCACCCACCAGCACCGACAACACGGCCACCCGCACCAGAAAACCGGCGGCGCCGATCACGCTGCCCACGCCCCAGCTCCACCACCAGCTGGTGCGCCGGCGCCAGCACCAACCCAGCCACAGCGCCAGAGCGCCATAGGGAAACAGCACCAATGGACCGCGGATCGGTCCCATCAGCGCCACCAGCAACAGCCCGCTCACGGCCAGGCCTTCAATGGCGCAGCGCCAGCCGCGGCGCAGTTGCAGCAGCGCCAACGGCAAGGGCAGCGCCAGCCTGAACAGGGGGCTGCCCACCGGCAGGTAGTAGAGCGCAATCCAGAGCAGGGCCGTCGCCGAGGCCAGATAGGCCGTTTCGGTGAGTGTTCGCGCCTGGCTTTGGCTCAGGGGCTTGTGCTGGCTGCCCATCAACGGGTCTTGGGCGCTGGTGCGGGTCTGGGCGCTGCAGCTGGTGCGGGCACCGGCGCCGGTGTCGATCCAGCGTTGGCATTGACCCGCTCAATCATTTCCACCTCAAAGGGCACCCCGGCCTTGCGCAAGGCTTCCGTGACCACTTCGGCCGGGGCCGATGGATCGGCTGCCGGCAGCTGGATCGTGATGCGATAGGGCGCCGGTGGCATCACCTGCGGCTTGCGGGCCGGTTCGGGGCGTGGCAGATCAGGCGCGTTGGGTGCTGCTGGCGCGGGTTGCTTGGCCTTCGCTGCTGGCGGGCTGGGAGTTGCTTGAGGTGCTGTGGCGCCGGGCTCCTGAACGGGAGCCGAAAAGCTGCGGGCGAGCTGATCGCCAAAGGGCGTGCCGCTGCAGCTTCCCAGCAGCAGCGTCAGCAGTGCCGCCACTGCCGGGGTAACCCGTGAGGCGGCCTGGGCCATCAGCTGTCGGCGGCGCGGATGATGCGCACCGCACTGGCTCGCAGACGCCCGCTTTTGGTTGTGGCCGGCGCTTTTTTGGCGGCGGGTTTGGCGCTGGAGGGTTTGCTGCTGCTGGCTTTTCGGCTGCCGGCTGCGGCAGTCTTGCCGCGTCCTTTGCCCTTGGCGCTTGTGGCCTTGGCGGCCAGCAGCTCTACCGCCTGTTCCAGGGTGATGGTCTCGGCGGTGGTGCCCTCGGGCAGCGAGGCGTTCACCTTGCCCTGTTTGACGTAGAGGCCATAGGGCCCGTCAAACAGCTGAACGGCTTCGTCGGCCCCCTGGGGGGTGCCGAGGTCCTTGAGGGCGGTGCGACCGCCGCGGCCCTTCTTGGGCATGGCCAGCAGCTCCAGCGCCCGCGCCAGGCCGATCGCCAGCACATCGTCCTCGGCCTTGAGTGAGCGGTAGTCCTTCTCGCCCTTGCCCTTGTCGTGCACCACGTAGGGACCGAAGCGGCCCAGGCCCGCCTGCACCTTGCCGCCATCGGGGTGCTCGCCCAGATGCCGCGGCATGCGCAGCAGGCCCAGGGCGTCCTCAAGGCTCAGCTCCTCGGGTTTGGCTCCCTTGGGCAGCGAAGCGCGCTTGGGTTTGGGGTTCTCATCGCTGACCTGGCCGCGCTGCACATAGGGGCCGTACTGACCGAACAGCAGATAGACCTGATCACCGGTTTCGGGGTCCTCGCCGAGCGATTCGGGCCCATCGGCCTTCTGTTTGAGGATCAGCTCGGCACGCTCGGCGTCGAGATCGGCCGGGGTCAGTTCCTGGGGCAGGGTGGCCTTGAGCAGCTCTTCAGTGCCGTCATCGGCAACCCGTTTGGTTTCCAGATAGGCGCCGAAGCGGCCGATGCGCACCACGCAGGGCAGACCCTCGAGCTCCACGGTGCGTGAGGCTCCGGGGTCGATGTCACCCTCGCGCTGGGCGACCTGGGTTTCCAGGCCCGTCTCGCCCTTGAAGAAGCCCTCCAGATAGGGCAGCCACCGTTCCTTGCCGGCGGCGATTTCATCGAGGCTGCCCTCCATGCGGGCCGTGAAGCTGGTGTCGACCAGATCGGGGAAATGCTCCTCGAGCAGGGCGGTCACCGCGAACGCCGTGAAGCTGGGGGTGAGGCTGTTGTTCTGCAGCGTGGCGTAACCCCGATCCACGATCGTGCCGATGATCGAGGCGTAGGTCGAGGGCCGGCCGATGCCCTCTTTCTCGAGCATTTTGACCAGGGCCGCTTCGCTGTAGCGGGCGGGGGGCTGGGTCTGGTGGCCCAGGGCCTCGACGCCGTTGCAGGCGGGTGTATCGCCCGTTTTAAGGGCCGGCAGCAGCACCTCCTGGCCTTCCAGGGCCGCGTCGGGATCGTCGGATCCCTCCACGTAGGCCCGGAAGAAACCGGCAAAGTCGATGCGCTTGCCGCTGGCGCGGAAGCTGGCAGTGCCCAGGGCCCCGCCGTCCACCTCCAGATCGACGGCCAGCATCGTGAGCTTGGCGTCGGCCATCTGGCTGGCCACGGTGCGCTTCCAGATCAGCTCGTAGAGGGCCAGATCACGGCCGTCGAGACCCGTGGCCCCCGGGTCCCTGAAGCTTTCCCCGGCCGGCCGGATCGCCTCGTGGGCCTCCTGGGCGTTGCGCGATTGGGTCGAGAACTGGCGCGGGGCCGGGCTCAGGTAGTCCTTGCCGTACTTGGCGGCCACGCAGCTGCGGGCGGCGTTGATCGCCTGCTCGCTCAGGTGCACCGAGTCGGTGCGCATGTAGGTGATGAAGCCGCGCTCATAGAGACCCTGGGCGGTGCGCATGGTCTCGCGCGCCGAGAGCCGCAGCTTGCGGTTGGCCTCCTGCTGCAGGGTGCTGGTGGTGAAGGGGGCCACGGGCTTGCGCACCGTGGGTTTTTCTTCAACCGCCGCCACCCGCCAGGCGGCCTGCTCGATGGCCTGCTGCAGCGCTCTGGCATCGGCCTCGGCCAGCAGGCGCACCTTGCTGCCCGTTTTGAGGGCGCCGGTGCTCTCATCAAAGTCGCTGCCGCCGGCGATCCGCTCGCCGGCCAGGTGGCTCAATTTGGCTTCAAAGCTGCCGCCGCTTTGCCCGAGCTGGGCCTTGAGGTCCCAGTAGCTGCCGCTTTTGAAGGCCCTACGGGCCCGCTCGCGCTGCACCAGCAGGCGCACCGCCACCGACTGCACGCGGCCGGCCGACAGGCCCCAGGCCACTTTCTTCCACAGCAGCGGCGAGAGGGTGTAGCCCACCAGCCGATCGAGAATGCGCCGCGTCTCCTGGGCGTGGACCAGCTCCATGTCGAGCTCGCGGGTCTGCTCGAGGGCGCGGCCGATCGCTTCTTTGGTGATCTCGTGGAACACCATGCGCTTGGCCGGCACCTTGGGCGCCAGCAGCTGCAGCAGGTGCCAGCTGATCGACTCGCCTTCGCGGTCTTCGTCAGTCGCCAGCAGCAGCTGGTCGGCACCCTTGAGGGCGTCCTTGAGCTCTTTGACGACTTTCTTTTTGTCCTTCGGCACCACGTAGAGGGGCTCGAAGTCGTTGCTGGTGTTGACGCCCAGGTTGGCCCACTTCTCGCCCTTGAAGGCCGCGGGAATCTCGCTGGCGTTGTTGGGCAGGTCGCGCACGTGGCCCATCGAAGCTTCCACCCGGAAGTCCTTGGGCAGGAAGCCGCGAATGGTGCGGGCCTTGGTTGGGCTTTCGACGATGACCAGGGTGTGACCCACAGCTCAGGCGCTGAACCGCTTCCCTCTTTATCGCACCGGCGAACCCTCTGCAGGGTTTCTTTGGCCAAAGCCAGGTGGGTCTGACTGATGCGGCAATCAGCGCCGCTACAGTCAGCCGCAGCAAAACGGCATGTTTTCCCTGGTGGACATCGGCACCTTGTCGCTCCAGCTCAATGCCGGTGCCATCGCGCCAGAGGGACTGGTTCTGGTTGCCCTGCTGCTGAGCCTGCTGGTGGACCTGGCCGGTGAACAGGCCGCCACGCGCTGGGTTCCGCCCATTTGTTACGGCGGCCTAGGCGGTGCCCTGGTGCTGCTGGCCCTGCAGTGGAACAACCCGGCTGAACCGTCCTTCCTGGGCGCCTTCCTGGCTGACAACCTGGCCATTGCCTTCAGGGCTGTGGTGGCGGCCTCCACCTTGATTTCGTTGATGCTGAGCTGGCGCTACGTCGAGCGCAGCGGCACCCCCCTGGGCGAATATGCGGGAATTCTGCTGGCGGCCACCCTCGGCGCGATGCTGCTGTGCGGCTCCACCGATCTGGTCAGCATCTTTGTGAGCCTCGAGACCCTGTCGGTCTCCAGTTACCTGCTCTCGGGCTACATGAAGCGTGACGCCCGCAGCTCTGAGGCGGCGCTCAAGTATCTGCTGGTGGGCTCGGCGGCGGCGGCGGTGTTTCTGTACGGCGCCTCGTTGCTCTACGGCCTCACGGGCGGCGCCACTGGCCTCGATGCGGTGGCCCTGGCGCTGCAGAGCAGCACCACCCCTGTGGCGGCTCTGGCTCTGGTGTTCGTGCTGGCCACGGTGGCCTTCAAGATCGCGGCGGTGCCCTTCCACCAGTGGACGCCCGATGTGTATGAGGGCTCGCCCACCCCGGTGGTGGCCTTCCTGTCGGTGGGCTCCAAGGCGGCCGGTTTTGCTCTGGCCTTGCGCATTCTGGTGGGCTGCTTTGAAAGCTTCTCGGCCCAGTGGAAGCTGCTGTTCACCGTGCTGGCGGTGCTGAGCATGGTGCTGGGCAACGTGGTCGCCCTGGCCCAGACGTCGATGAAGCGCATGCTGGCCTACAGCTCGATTGGCCAGGCGGGCTTCGTGATGATCGGACTGGTCTGCGGCACCGAGGAGGGCTACGCCGCCATGGTGCTCTACATGGCGGCCTATCTGTTCATGAATCTGGGGGCTTTTGCCTGCATCATTCTGTTCTCTCTGCGCACAGGTTCAGATCGCATTTCGGATTATGCGGGCCTGTATCAGAAGGATCCCCTGATCACCCTTGGCCTGAGCCTCTGTCTGCTGTCGTTGGGCGGCATACCACCGATGCTGGGCTTCTTCGGCAAGATTTATCTGTTTTTCGCAGGCTGGGCGGATCATCAATATCTGCTTGTTGTGGTGGGTCTGGTCACCTCAGTGGTCTCGATCTATTACTACATCTCGGTCATCAAAATGATGGTCGTTAAAGAGCCTCAGGATGCCTCTGATGTGGTCAAGGCCTACCCAGAGTTGCATTGGAATCTGCGCGGCATGCCCGCCCTGCGCACCGCACTGGTGACCTGTGTGGTGGCCACAGCGGTGGGTGGCATCCTCTCCAATCCTCTGTTCAACTGGGCCGGTGAGGCGGTGAGCGGCACACCGATGCTGCAACAGGCGATCGCTGCGGTGAACGCTGCCCTCCCTTTGGGCTGACGTGCACGCTCCGTTGAATGCATCAGAGCGCGGCGACGCTCGCCCCCAGCCGCTCGAGCAAGGCTGCGTTGCTGCCTTGCTCGATGTCTGCAAGGTCTATGGCAGCGGCGAGGGTCAGGTGCACGCCCTCGATCACCTCAGCTTGACGGTCAATCGCGGCGACTATCTGGCTGTGATGGGTGCCTCCGGTTCCGGCAAAAGCACGGCGATGAACATTCTTGGTTGTCTGGATCGGCCCACATCCGGCAGCTACCGGCTCAATGGCACCCCGGTTGAAAGCTTGGATGATGATCAGCTGGCCGATCTGCGCAACCGGGAACTGGGCTTTGTGTTTCAGCAGTTCCATCTGCTGGCCCATCTCAGCGCCCTCGACAACGTGGTGTTGCCGATGATCTACGCGGGTGTGCCCCACCACGAGCGTCAGGAGCGTGCTCGCATCGCCCTGAGCCGCGTGGGCCTGGCCCAGCGACTGGGCAACAAGCCCAACCAGCTCTCAGGTGGTCAGCAGCAGCGGGTTGCCATTGCCAGGGCCATCATCAACAACCCGGCGCTGCTGCTCGCCGATGAACCGACCGGGGCACTCGATTCACGCACCACCGCCGAAGTGCTCGACATTTTTGATGATCTGCACCGCAGCGGCATCACGGTGGTGATGGTCACCCATGAAGACGACGTGGCCGCCCGCGCCGAGAAGGTGATTCACTTCAGTGACGGGCGAATTGCGGGTTGATTGCAGCTCTGCGCTGATGGGCCAGCTTCAGAAGATCAGTCCGGTTTGCAGGCGACCTTCTTGGATGGCCTGCAAAAAAATCCGGTAGTCACGTTCTGACTGATCCGCATAGGCCAGGGCATAGTTCTCCATGGCCCGATCAAACACCTTGCCTTCCCCTGCAACGTGAGCGATGGCTCGGGCATCGCCAGAGCGGGCGTGAGCTTTGGCCAGCACTTTGCCGCAGAGCTCGCCGTAGAGCTCCAGGCCTTTGGCATCGAGGGCTCCCAGCTCCACAGCGCCTTTCCAATTGCGCAGTTGGCGCCAGTAATGCTGGCGGCCGTTGGCGCCTGTGCTCCAGCCCAGGAAGGATCGCTCGCCGTTTGCATCAGCCGATGGCCTTCGACCACCCGTTGGCCGTGATGCGGCGGTGGCGGGCTGCTGGCGTAAGGCGCAAGCACCGATGTCTCGGCCTGCTTGCTCTGCAGGATCAGCACCTCGTCAGGGTGATGGCCGACAAACAGGCCGATGGCACAACGGGTGCCCACCGACCCGATCCCCACGGCTTTCAGTGCCGCATCAGCGAGCCTGAAATGGTGCATCAGATGCTGCAGTTCCGCCGGTAGCGAAGCCATGTACTTCAGCAGCATTTCATCCACCAACTCGCGCCAGTGCATGTCGGCGGTCCAGTGGCGATCCAGCAGGGCATGGCGCCAGATCAGGGGTGGATCGTGGCGCAGTTGCAGCGCGCCATCGGGGCCGAACTCACAGAGTTTGCCCGCCGCTTCACTGTTGGTGCGGGCTTTGGCCTTGGCGCTCATCCTTTCAAGGTGGCGCCGCAACGGCTCATGCCCGACCTCGGCAACAAAAGCTTCCATGTCGATCCGTTGCGCCCAGATCTGCTGCAAGGGCTGGGCTGCCAGGGCGCACATCGCGTGGCGATACGAGCGGGCCGTGCGTCTGGCAGCACGGCGTTGTTGCTCAGCGGGCAGCTTGAGAGCGCGGGCCGCCAGCACGGCACTGGCCACCAGCCGTTTGAGGTCCCACTCAAACGGACCCCGCACGGTTTCATCGAAGTCGTTGATGTCGAACAGCAGGTGCCATTCGGGTGAGCCATAGAAGCCAAAATTGGCCAGGTGGCAGTCGCCGCAGAGCTGCACCTCGAGCCCGCTGCTGGGGGCATGGCCCAGGTCGTGGGCCATCACCGCTGGAGTGCCTCGGTAAAACGCGAAGGCGTTCTGGGCCATGCGGCTGTGGCGCACCGGCACCAGCCAAGGCAGGCGATCGATCTCTTGTTGCTCCAGGACAGCAATCGGATCGCGGCGATCGGCCGGCGGCTGCCAATCGCCCAGAAGATTGAGGTTGAGCGTTGTGGTGGACAACGCTTGGCTCATAAGGGGCGTGCAATCGGCCTTTCCAATCTGGCCAGCAACTCGCCCAGCAGCAAGGCGATGGCATCACTGCCTTTGGCGCCGCTGCCGGGATCCAGGTCACCGGGATCGACTGCGACCCAGCCGCCACTGCCCGGCAGCCGCAGTTCAAAGTGCAAGTGGGGCCCGGTGCTGAGCCCCGTGCTGCCCACGCGGCCGATCACCTCGCCCTGACGCACCGTCTCACCGGTTTTCACATAGAGCTCGCTGAGGTGCCCGTACAGCGTGCGGCGGCGCGGGCGCTGATGCTCGATTTCGATGGCCAGGCCGTAGCCCCCGGCCAGTCCGCTGCTGACCACGCGCCCGCCCAGGGCCGCTACGACAGGTGTGCCCTCGGGGGCGGCCAGATCCTTTCCGGCATGCATCAGCCAGCTGCCCAGAATCGGATGCAACCGCCAGCCGAAGTTGCTGCTGGTCGCCGCCGATCCGATCAGGGGAAACAGCAAGCGGCGATTGCCATTTCCAAGCATCGGCGCAGGCCGCGGTGTGACGCCGAACACGTCGGCCAGCCTGAAGTTGCCCCCAGCACCGGACAGCAGGGCTGAGACCGGTACTGTCAATGGTGGCAGTGGCTGGCCATCGGCACCCAGCCGGCGCAGGTCGTTGCCGAGCAGCGAGCCGCCGCCGTAGCGGCCGCGCCAGCGCAGCACCACGCCCGTTCGGCACTCCTGCGCCGAGAGGGCGCCGCTGCGGCAGGCCTGTTGGTGCGCCGGCACATCGAAGGGTGTGGCGATGGCCCCCTGGCGAAACCGGATCCGCTCCTGGGGTGTCACCACACCCTGGCGGACCAGATCATCAAGCGAGGCGTCAAAACTGCGGGGTTGCTGCTGAGGCAGGCTGCGCACATCGGGCCTCAGCGGCGCCTGCAGGCTGCTGTTGCTGCCTGCAGGCGGCAGTTGGGGCAAGACCGGTCCCGGCGGCTCAGCCACAGGGGGTGGATTGTTCGCCCAGGCCAGACCTGCCCCCAGCAGAGGGGCGCTCACTACCGCAATCCAGGGCCGCATTGAGGTGTCGAACCCAGCTCAAGCCGTGCCGGCAGTTTAGATCGCTGGTGTGCCTGACCCTGCGGCCGCCTTGCGCTTGAAGCCATAAAAAAGCACCCACCGTTCGGTGGGTGCTGCAGGGACGACGTGGCGGGAACCTATTTGGCCGATGCGAAATCGGGATAGGCCTCCATGCCGTGCTCGCCGATGTCGAGGCCTTCTTTTTCCTCGGCTTCGGTCACGCGGATGCCACCAAAGATGGCTCCGATGATCGACCAGACAATGAGGCTGGTGACGATCGTGAAGACCGCGTAGGCCAGCACGCCGATGATCTGAACACCCAGCTGGCTGAAGCCATGGCCGGTCAGCAGACCCTTGTCAACGTTGAACAGACCCACGGCCAGGGTGGCCCAGATGCCGCAGGTGCCGTGCACGGAGAAGGCACCAACCGGATCGTCGATCTTGAGGCCATCGATGAAGGCCACCGAGAACACCACGATCACACCGGAGATGAAGCCGACCACCCAGGCAGCAGGCATCGAGAATCCGTCGCAACCAGCAGTCACACCAACCAGACCGGCAAGAATGCCGTTGATGGTCATGGTCAGGTCAGGCTTGCCACCGGTGAACTGGCTCACCAGGGTGGCGGCGATGCCACCGCCGGCCGCGCCGAGGGTTGTGGTGACAGCGATGTAGGGCACTTCCGGACCCATCGACAGCCAGGAGCCGGGGTTGAAGCCGTACCAGCCGATCCAGAGAATCAGACAGCCCAGGGTGGCGATGGAGAGGTTGTGACCGGGGATGGCCTGGGTCTTGCCATCGACGAACTTGCCGATGCGGGGCCCAAGCAGCATGGCGCCGATCAGACCGGACCAGGCGCCAAACGAGTGCACCACAGTGGAGCCGGCAAAGTCGATGAAGCCAAGCTGGTTGAGCCAACCGCCGCCCACACCGGCGTCATCGGGGAAGTTCCACTGCCAGGAACCGGCGATGGGATACAGGAAACCCACCAGCACCAGCGAGAAAATCACAAACTCGCCGAACTTGATGCGCTCGGCCACGAGGCCCGAAACGATCGTTGCGGCGGTGCCGGCAAAGGCAGCCTGGAAGAGGAAGTCGATGCTGGGAACCAGCGAACCGTCGGTCACCATTTCGGGGGTGACGGTGGGATCGAAGAACAAGCCGCCGAACTTGAGCCAACCGGGGATCACCCAATCGGCGTTGTACATGATCTTGTAGCCGATGAACCAATACGCCGTCACCGCCAGGGCGAAGACGATCAGGTTCTTGGCCAGAATGTTGACGGCGTTCTTCTGGCGGCACATTCCGGCTTCGACCATGGCGAAACCGGCGTTCATGAAGATCACCAGGACGGCGCACACGAACAGGAACATGTTGTTCGCCAGGAAGCCAGCGTTGAGCTCGGGGAGCTCAGTCGCATGGGCTGCCAGGTTGAACAGGCCCAGGCCGAACAGGGCAATGGGCACGCAGGCCAGCCAGGTCAAAGAGCGGGCAGAGGACAGCCCACGGACTTTGCGCAACAGCAATGCTGGAGCTTCGAGCAGGCTGGCCTGCTGCATGCTCCTCGGCTGGCGCTGCCGCGGCTGAGGCGAGGCAACGGTCATGTTTGAGGTTTGGGTGGGCGACGGATAAACCGCCGGACGGTTCTGATCATTCGTCAGCCTGTGCACTAATTCGGTTACGGGTTATACAAAACAGAAAACTGCCCCGCAGTTGCCGGCTTGCCCTCACAGGGCTTTGGGTGCCTTGGATGTCCAGAGAGTTACACAAAGAAGACCATTTTTGTAAAGAAACGGGCAATATGTTCGCTATGAACAGTTTCTTTTGGGTACATTTGCATCGAAGGACAAAACGTTGGGTGAGCCGCCCCCGGGCCCTGGTTCACCGGAAGTAGCCCCCCGCAAGGCGAAGCAACGCTCCTTCCCACGAAGCGGACTTCAAACCCCGACCCTTCGAGGCCCGAGACCATGACCAAGCTCCAGTACCGCGGCGTTGCCTATGACAACGCCACCCATGAACAGCTGCCCACCGCCCCGGTGGAGCACGTGTACCGCGGCCAGCACTTCGAGGCTCCCCTGAGCCATGAAGCCGCCGCTGTGGATACCGAGGTTGAGCTGCAGTACCGCGGCCAGCACTACCACCATCAGGTCGACCAGGCCGCCGATCAGGTCAACAACGGCTGAACGGTTACAACGGCGACGTCAGCACTGGGCTCCCTCCTCTGTACTGGAGGGAGCCTTTTTGCTGGTCCATGACCGATCTGGCGCTTCTCGAGCTCGAAGGTTCTTACCTCATGCAGCCACGATCGATCGTTGGGCTGCTCTGGTTGCAGACCCATTTTGAGCCGCAGAGTTGGGATCTCATCTGCTCAGGCAACGTGCGCCTGAGTGCAGCGACGCGCTCTGCACTGTGTGCTGATGCTCAGCGCGCAGGCCTGCAGCTGAGCTGCCTTGCAGCACCCAGGCCGGCTGCCATGGCAGCGCCACCGGAGCACTAAAAAATCCCTGACCACCAAGGCAGCCAGGGACATTGAAGGCATTTGCTTGAACTGATCTGCGACGCCGATCAGGCGACAGCAGCGGCAGCGCGATCGAAGTAGGTGCCGATTTCGCTCATCAGAGCGGAGCAGTCACCGGGGGTGATGCCGCCTCGATCATTGGCGATCGAGACAGCGGCGTCCTTCATCTTGCGGATGCCTTCTGCCACCGAAGCGCCAGGGACGCCGAGGGCGAGGTAGGTCTCACGCAGACCGTTGAGGCAACGGTCTTCCAGCACCGAAGCGTCACCGGTGAAGGCGGCGTAGGTGATGTAGCGGAGAACGATCTCCATATCGCGCAGGCAGGCGGCCATGCGGCGGTGGGTGTAAGCGTTGCCGCCGGGGGCGATCAGCGCAGGCTGCTGAGCGAACAGTTCGCGAGCAGCGTTGGTGACGATCGCGGAAGCGTTGGAGGTGATGCGGTTGACGGCATCCATGCGCTTGTTGCTGTCAGCAACCATGGCAGCCAGAGCATCGATCTGACCGGCGTTGATGAATTCGCCGCGGGCATCAGCCTGGGCAACGACCTTGGTGAAGGCGTCGAACATGGAGTTCGCTGTAAATCGATGCGGATCCTATGCAGCTGCTTGGGGCGAGCGCGAGCCGCCAGACTGCGCCGCACTGCTCTGGCCAGCGAGCCGCCATGGACGCCTGTTGCCCCGATCCCTTACCCAGCTGGGCTGACCTGCGCCATTGGGCCGGTGGAGCCGAAGGCGAAGCACTCCAGCACCAGCGCATCCATGGGCCCACCAATGCCCAGGCCACGTTGCGCTTGTTCGGCGAGCCTGAGGCCCAGGTGCGCGTCACCCTCTACCGCGATCACCACGCCTGGTGCCCTTACTGCCAGAAGATCTGGCTGTGGCTTGAAGAACGCCAGATCCCGTACCGGATCCGCAAGGTCACGATGTTCTGCTATGGGACCAAGGAACCCTGGTACACCCAGCGGGTGCCCTCGGGCATGTTGCCGGCGCTTGAGCTCGACGGCCGCTTGATCACCGAGAGCGATCGCATTGTGGCGGCCCTCGAGCAGGCGTTTGGTCCGCTGGGGCCCTGGCCGCTCGACCAGCCGCAGGTGCTGCAGTTGCGGCAGCTGGAGCGGCTGTTGTTTCGCGCCTGGTGCCAGTGGCTGTGTACGCCCGGCCTTGATGCGGCGGCCGAGCAGCGCTGCAGGCAACAGTTTCAGCGCTATGCCGTAGCCATGGAGTCCGCTCTGGAGGCTTCTGGAGGACCTTTTTTGCTGGGTGCGGAACCGGCCAGCGTTGATCTGGTGTTTGTGCCCTATCTCGAACGCATGAACGCAAGCCTTGCCTATTACAAGGGTTTTCTGCTGCGCCACGAGCACCCCACCATCGACCGCTGGTTTGCCGCGTTGGAGCAGCGCCCGACTTACCGCGGTACCCAGAGCGATTTCCACACCCACGTGCATGATCTGCCGCCCCAGATGGGTGGCTGTTACGCCTGCCCAAGCGCCGAGCAGCACGAGCTGGCGGCACGTATCGATGCCGGCCTCTGGCCAGTGGCCCTGCCAGACCCTGAAACGTCGCAGGCGGCCAGTGATGGGGCTGCCGCTGCGGCGGTGGCGCGGGTGGTGCGTCACGCCCCTGCCCTGGTGACCCGCATGGCCAGCGCTACGGGCTCTGATCCTGTGGCTCTTGATGCGGCGCTGCGCAGCGCCTTGATGGCTCTGATGGCTGAGGCCCCATCGGTTCCTCCCGTGGGTACGGCCGCGGGGCTGCGTTACCTGCGCGATCGCATCAGCGTGCCGCGTGACATGGACCTCCACGCCGCCCGGCTGCTGCGAGCGGCGCTGGAAGCGACGGCAGGGCGCGATCCCGGCACCCCCACAGCCCAGGGGCCAGCACTGACGCAGCAGCATCGCCGCGATCAGGATCCTGCCCCGTTTGTGGGGCGTGTCTAGCTTCGGCGCAGCTGCCCCAGGTGCCATGGTTCAGGCCAACAGCTCGGCGATCCAGTCACAAGCCGCCCGCCGTTGGGCCATGCGGCTCACCGTGCTGCTGGGCCTGCTGCTGGCCAGTTCGAGCGCCCGCGCGCTTGAGCTGCGTGGCAAGACCTACTTCACCAAGCCGCCCTGGTCGGTCGATCTGATCAGCTACTACACAACGGTCTGGGAGCCCTTTGCCGAGTACTACTTCAGTGTGGTGCTCGATCCAGAGGCGGGGGCCCCGCTGGGTGGTCTGCAGATCACCCAGACCCGCGGGGTCGATCGCACGTTCCCCTTCAATGTCGCTGCCACCCGCGCGTTTATGGGGCGGCCCAGGCAGCAGGGTGCAGCGGTGCCGGTGGAGGCCAGCTTCGATGCCGAAAGCCGCACGTTTTCGATCAGCTTTCCTGAGCCGGTGGCGCCAGGCAGCACGGTCACCGTCTCCCTCAAGCCCTGGAACAACCCCGCCATGGCCGACACCTACATGTTCCAGGTGACAGCGTTCCCGAGTGGGCCCAACCCCTCGCCAACCCCGCTTGGATACGGCACCCTGCGGATCTACATGCCCGATCGGTTCTGACGTTCCGTCACGCAAAGCTGTGGTTGCCAGCGCTGGCTGCGCTCAGCGCTCCGCTGCTGCTGCACAGCCGTGGCGCGGCCCAGGCCTTTGAGGGGGCTGCCGGCATGCCAGCTGAGGTGCCCCGGCAGGTGCCGGTTGCCCAGCTGCTGGCTGGCCAAGAGCTTGCTGCAGCGCGTTGGTCGATGCCCCAGCTGGCCTATCCCCTGGCAGAGGTGGCTCTGCAGATAGATCCCTGGGGCTGGCGCTACTCAGAGAGCCGCAGGGCTTGGCGCATGCACACCGGGGTTGACTTCGCCGCACCGTCCGGAACACCCGTGCTCGCAGCGCTGGCTGGCCGGGTCGTGTTGGCTGAAGCGATCAGCGGCTATGGTCTCACCGTCATGCTCGAGCATGCCGATGGGTTGCAGACGCTGTATGCCCATCTCGAGCAGATCGCGGTGTCCGTTGGGGCACAGGTTGGCGAGGCTGAGTCCCTGGGCACGGTGGGCATGAGCGGAACGGCCACCGGGCCTCACCTTCACTTTGAGTTGCGTCTGAATGGCAAGCAGCCTGTGGCGATCGATCCGACTCCGTATCTGCCGCCGCTGCTGCCGCCGCCCACATTGACGGCGACGTGGCCTTGATTCAGCTGCCAGGGTGGCGCAGGGTCCGCCAGCTGCCGCAGCCGGTGCTCACCTCGATGCCGATGCCGACCGGGCCGCGCTCGCTGCCGAACTGCTCTTGCCACCAGCAACGCGCTTCCTCCCAGGCGGCGTCAAGCGAGTCGTAGAGATCGTCAAGCACCGGGTGCGGGGAGCCCTGCTGATCCACCAAGCGGTAGTGGCGATCGCGTTGATTGGAGATCGCAGAGCCGCTCAGACCTGCGAAAACATTGCCTTCCATCGTGTCTGTGAAATCAACAGCCGTCCAATGACTTCATCATGTGCGCTTTGAAGCCATCGGTCTGTCGTCTTCACAACATCTTCGGTTAACTCAGGTAGCGGCGGATCGCCGGCTGGCACCAGTACACCAGAGCCGCTGTGCAGGAGCTCCACACCGCCACCGATCCCACGGCTGTGGCGAGGCGGCCTTGCTCGACCAGCACGAGGCGCACAATTCCATAGGGCAGTCCCACGGCCAACGCCATGGCCAGCGCCACGATGGCCAGGATCTGACCCCAGCGCCGCCAGCGCAGCAAGGCAATGCTGGCCACGATGCCAACAACCGCCGTCGGCAGCACGCCACCTGCCCCCACAGCGATGTTGGCCGCCTGCCAGGGGCGATCGCCCAGGATCGCGGCAATGGCCAACGGCAACACCAGGATGTTGCCGATCAACCCCAGCCAGGCCAGGGTCAGATAACCGCGGGGTGGGTTCAGCATCGGCTCAACAGGCCACAGGCCACAAGCCATCTTCAGTCTTTGACGGCCTCAGGCGACAAGACAGGATCAGCGCAGCGCAAACAGCAATAGATCGGCCCCCTCTGGTCCGGCTGTAAAGCGTCCCTGGTGGGTGCTGAAGCCCAGTCCATCGCCCCGTTGCAGTGGCAGCGGATCTGCCCCAGCACCAACTTCAGCACCAAGGATCACCTCACCACGGCCATCGATCAGTTGCAGCCAGCCTTGGCTCTGCGGCGGCATCTCCAGGGGCAAGGAGGTGCCGCACCCAGGTTTGGCACGCCACAGCTGCACGGGCCGGTGGATGGCCATTGCCCCGCCGGCACGCTCGGGATCGAGCAGCGGCGTCCAGCTGTCGTCAATGGCAAAGGGCTGTTGCTCATAGGCCGGCGCGATGCCTGCGCTGCTGGGCTCGATCCAGATCTGCAGCAGTCGGCAGGGCTGATCACCCTCATTGACTTCGCTGTGCACCACACCGGTGCCGGCGCTCATGCGCTGCACCTCGCCGGCGCGCAGCACTTCGGCGTGACCCATCGAGTCGCGGTGATTGAGCTGCCCCTCGACCATCACCGTGATGATCTCCATGTCGCGGTGGGGGTGCATGCCGAAGCCCCGCCCCGTCGCAATCGTGTCGTCGTTGATCACCCGCAACGGCCCAAAGCCCATCCAGGCCGGGTCGTAGTGATTCGAGAACGAAAACGTGTGCCAGCTGTCGAGCCAGTCAAGCTGGCTGTGGAAGCGCTCAGCGGCGGGGCGAAACAGCAGGTTGGCGGCGGTGCTCGACGTCATGGCGTTGGCTGCAGGCGGTGCAGCCGCTGCAGCAGGTCGGCGATCGTCTCGTCCTTGGCCGGGTTGGCGCTGTTGCTCACCAGCTGACGGCCCACCACATGGGCACCCAGGTGCGCCAGCTGCAGGCGCAGCGCAGCCAGCACCGTGTGGCCGCCGCCGCCCGAGTGGGTGGCGATGCCAATCGGCCGTCCGTTGAACAGGGCCCTGAAGTCATCGCCCTGCACCGACAGCCAGGCGATCGCGTTGGTGAGCACCGGTGGAATCGAGCCGTTGTACTCAGGCGCGCAGATCACCCAGCGGCTTGCGCCTTGAAGCTGGGCCTCCAGGCCCGCCAGCGCCACCGGCGTGCCGGCCGCCATGGCCCGGGGTGTGAACAGGGGTAGATCCACAGCTGTCAGATCAAGCACCGCAGCGCTCTGACCCTGGGCCTTGGCCGCGGCGGCAAAGCGCACGGCCAGCTTGAGGTTCTCACCGTTGCTGGCTGTGATGACCAGCAGGTCGCCGATCGGGTGCAACGCCAAACTGAGCTCCAGTGACGCGCCTAAGCATGACGGCAACCGTGGCTTCTGTGCGTCTGGAGCCCTTCCCGCCCCTGCAGCGCGGCGCCCTCACCACCCTGCAGGTGAACCTGGGCTACCGCTGCAACCAGGCCTGCAGCCACTGCCATGTCGATGCCGGCCCGACCCGCACCGAAATGATGGACGCCGCAAACCTGGCGCTGATCCCGCCGGTGCTGGCGGCGCGGGGCATCGGCACCCTTGATCTCACCGGTGGTGCACCGGAGCTGCATGGCGGCTTTCGCGCGCTGGTGCGCCAGGCGCGCGCCCTGGGCGTGGCGGTCATCGATCGCTGCAACCTCACGATCCTCAGCGAACCGGGGCAGGAGGATCTAGCGGCTTTTTTGGCTGATCAGGGCGTGCGGGTGGTGGCCTCCTTGCCCTGCTACCTGGAAGACAACGTCGATCGTCAGCGCGGCAGTGGCGTGTTCGCCCGCAGCATCGCTGGCCTGCAGCAGCTCAATGCCCTCGGCTATGGCCGGCCAGGTTCCGATCTGGTGCTCGATCTGGTCTTCAACCCCCAGGGGCCCAGCCTGCCGCCACCGCAGCAGCAGCTCGAGGCCGATTATCGCCGCCACCTGGGCCAGGCCTATGGCATCAGCTTCAACAGCCTGCTGGCCCTGGCCAACATGCCGATCGCCCGCTTTGCGGCGCAGCTGCAGCGCAGTGGTGAGCTCGAGGCCTACCAGCAGCTGCTGCAGCGCAGCCACAACCAGGCCAACCTCGCTCAGGTGATGTGCCGCAGCCTGATCAGCGTCGACTGGCGGGGCCTGCTGTACGACTGTGATTTCAACCAGATGCAGGGCCTCCCGGCCGCAGGGGCACTGCACATGCGCGATCTGCTCGACATCGACCCGCAGGGACGCAGCATCGCCGTGGCACCGCATTGCTTCGGCTGCACGGCCGGCAGCGGTTCGAGCTGTGGCGGAGCCCTGAGTTGAGTGCGCGGTGCAGCTTGCCCTCTGCAGCATCTCGATCCGTCAACATCGTCAAAGCTGATCGGGAGCTTCCATGTCTGCAGCCCAAGCCGAGACCCTGCAGCAATCGGTGCGCCAGTACTACGGCAGCACCCTGAGCGGCAGCGCCGATCTGCGCACCAGCGCCTGTTGCGATGCAACCACTGTGCCGCCGGCCCTCAAGCCCCTGCTGGCGCGCATTCACCCGGAGGTGAGTGCCCGCTATTACGGCTGCGGTCTGGTGGCACCGCCTGTGCTTGAAGGAGCCCGGGTGCTTGATCTGGGTTGCGGCAGTGGCCGCGATGTCTATCTGCTGGCCCAGCTGGTGGGCCCGGCTGGCCAGGTGGTGGGCGTCGACATGACCCCTGAGCAGCTGGCCGTGGCGCTGCAGCACCAGGGTTGGCATGCCGAGCAGTTCGGCTACGCCAATGTGCGCTTTCTCGAGGGACTGATCGAGCAGCTCGATCAGCTTGATCTTGAGCCCGCCAGCTTCGATGTGGTGGTCTCGAACTGTGTGGTCAACCTGGCCACCGACAAAGGGGCGGTGCTCGCGGGTGTGCGGCGCCTGCTTAAGCCCGGCGGCGAGTTCTACTTCGCCGATGTGTACGCCGATCGGCGCATCGATCCGGCCCTCAGAGACGATCCGGTGCTCTACGGCGAGTGCCTCTCTGGCGCGCTCTATTGGAATGATTTTCTGCGTGTGGCCCGCCAGAGCGGTTTTGCCGACCCGCGTCTGGTGAGCAGCCGGCCGCTGAGCATCAGCGATCCCGCGTTGGTGGCCCGGCTTGGGGCTACGCGCTTTTTTTCGGCCACCTACCGGTTGTTCAACATTGCCGAGCTCGAAGACGCCTGCGAAGACCACGGTCAGACCGTGCGTTACCTGGGCAACGCGGCCGGCAACCCTGAGGCCTTCGATCTCGACGATCACCACCACTTCGAGACCGGCCGCAGCGTGCCGGTGTGCGGCAACACCTTCCGCATGCTGCGCCAGAGCCGATTTGCGGATCATTTCGCCTTTGATGGCGATTTTGCGCGGCATTTCGGTCTGTTTGCCGGCTGCGGCGGTGGGCTGCCCTTCAGCCTCGAGAGCAACGGCTCCTGCTGCTGATGCCGTGGCCCATGCCCCCACGGCGTCTGCCTCTGCTGGCCCTGCTGCTGGTCCTGGCCGCCATGGCCCCAAGCGGGCCTGTGGCCGCCCGGGTGAGGCAGGCTGAGGCAACCCAGGTGTGCGTGCTGGTTCCCCGGGTCGAATCGCTCGATGAGGGTGATGCGGTGGGTGATGTGCCCACGGCGACGCCCGCTCTGCTGGTGGTTGAACCGTTGCAGCAGGTGCGCATCGAAGCGCCCGGCGGCCGCGTGCTCTGGAGCCGTACTGCACCCCCCGGCGAGGCCCTGCCCAGGCCACTCGATTGGCCGCTGCCCCCCTTGCTGCCGGGTGAGCAGGTCGTGTTGCGCCTGCAGCCGCTGGCTGCTGCCGCCGATGCCTATGCCCATGTGCGGCTGCGTGCTGCCAGCGCCGCCCGGCTTGCCGCCACCGCAGAGCTGATCCAGCGTCTTGCTGGCACGCCGCAGGCGTGGCTTGCTGCGGTGCACACCGCACTGACCGCAGGCGATGTCCCTTTGGCCTGGAGCCTGCTGTATGCACCCGAGGCTCCAGCGAGCGGTCCGCTGCTCGAGCTGCGGCGCGAGCTGTTGCGCCGCGGTTGCGGTGAGACCTAGAGCGGCGCGATGCCCGCTTCAAGTACCAAAAGGTCCGGTGCCTGTGGCACCGGACCCGGGTGAGTCAGTGAAACGCCAATGGAACGGTGTGACGCGATGGCCGAACGGGCCTCAACGGGTGGTTGCCGCGGTGATGCCGCAGGCAGCTGGTCACCAAGAGTTGGTTGCGTCGCGGATGTTCGAATCGTTCAGTTCGCTTCGGAGCTGCTCAAGGCGGCACCTGGGGCCATGGTGTCCAAGGATCGGCTCCCGTAAACCCGGGGGCACCTAGGGCGATGCATCGGGTGGTTCTCGTGAACCGGGGAACCGCAGATCAGGACAAGACTGTTGGAGCAGGGGCCTGCGGTCAGCGCACTCCTGACGGCTGGCGGGGTGGAGTGTCATCCATTGCTGGGCCTCCGTGTCGGTCCCATCACTATCAACCGCCCTGGCGCGGCTGACCATAGGTATCGATGCTTGTTCTGGCCTTGGGCGGATTGAGTCCGCGCTGGCGTCAACCATCGCCGGGCTTGTCAGCATCGAGGCAGTCGCGTTGCCCGCCCTGACGATGCCTCTGCTCAGTCGCCATCACCAGCGCACGCTCGAGACGATCTGGGTGCATCCGATCACCCACAACCTCAGGCTCGCCGAGGTCGAATCGCTGCTTGAAGCCCTCGGCGCCGAGCTCAGGCGTCAGGGTGGGCGCCTCGAGGTGCGCTTCGCCCACGGCCCTGTGAGCTGGATTCACAGCGGTGGCTGCGGCCTGCGCCAGGGGGACCTCGACGCCGAGGCGATCGAGCGTCTGCGTCATCTGTTGCATGCTGCCGGTATCAGCCCCGCCCGGCCCCACCCTGTGCCCGAAGGACCCCGCGGCGATCAGGCCCTGCGCCTGGTGCTGGTGCTGGACCATCACCAGGCCCGCCTCTGGCGCCTGGATGGTGATGCCATCGACCACGCCGTGCTCCATCCCCATGGTCTGTGGGGCACCGGCGAGCGCCTCAGCCACCGCCATGACCGCGACATCGCCGGTCAGCGGGCGCCGCTCGATTACGCCTATCTCGAGGAGATCGCTGCTGCCATCGAGGCGGCCGGCACCGTACTGCTGCTGGGCCACGGCCACGGTGAGAGCGACATGCGCAGCGTGCTGCTGCGCCATCTGCAGACCCGTCACCCCGGGCTTGTCGAGCGCCTTGTGGCGATCGAGACCGTCGATGCTTCGGCCCTCAGCGAGGCCCAGGTGCTGGCGCTGGCCCGCGAGCATTTCGGCAACCTGCCCCATCGCCACAGCCTGCTGGTGCCAGGCCAGGAGCCCCGCTTCGGCTGAGCCTCCAAGGAGCCCCTACAGCCGCCAGTACATCAGTACTGTGAACTGGTGTGCGTTGAGGTGCTGATGGCTGGGTCGCATGGCTGGTTGCGGGAGCGGGGCTTGCCGCCGCAGGGGGCTGCCTGCCGAGGTGTTGAGCTCACGCTGCTGGGCCCTGTGTTGCCCGTGGCTGAGCCCGTGCTGTTGCCCTTGGCCCTTGAGGCGGTGGCCGCTGGTTTTCCCAGCCCTGCGGCCGACTATGTCGAGGCTTCGATCGACCTCAACGTTGAGCTGGTGCCCCATCCGAGTTCGACGTTCTTTCTGCGGGTCGAGGGCGAAGCCATGGCCGCCAGTGGTATCAGCGACGGTGACTTGCTGGTGGTGGATCGCAGCGTGACGCCCCGCCGCGGCTCGACGGTGGTTGTGGTGCACGGTGGTCAGCTGCTGCTGCGGCGCCTCGAGGGCGGTGCGCCGCGTTGGCGCCTGGTGGCTGACGATCCGTTGCTGCCGCCGCTGGCCCTCAACGGCGATGACCCCCACCTGCTGATCTGGGGGGTGGTCATTCATGCGGTGCATCACCTCACCAGAAGCCCTGGCGGTGCAGCCACAGGCCCAGCAGCAACATCGGCACAAACACGGCCCCGGCGATCTGCAGCTTGATCACCAGGGGCGAGGGTTGCTTGTCCTTGTTCTGGCGGCCGGCTTGGCGGGGGGTGGTGCGGCCCATGGCAACTGTGACGATTGATGCGACTTTGCCTGGTTTTGGTCGCGTTTGCGACCATTGCCGCGCCCCCGCAGGCACCCCTTCTTCGCTTTCGCTTAAGATTTGAACTGTCTCCAGCGCGGTGCGCGTGTGAATGACAACCATCCCGTTCTGAATGCTCTGGAGGCTCAGCTGCGGGAGTTGCGCCTGCGTTACGAGCATCACCCCAGCGAGCACAACCGTTATCAGCTGGTCAAGCTCGAGCGTCTGATTACCGAGTGGGCGCCGGGGAGCCTGAACTGAGTTCGCCCGTCGTGCGGCACTGCAAGACCCTGGCTTTGCCGCGCCGCCAGGTGGCTTGATCGCCCTTGACCCAGAACACCTCGTCGCCGTCTGCATAGCGGGCTCCGCTGCCCGAGCGCTGTTGCAGAAGCCTTGAGGCTCCTTCTGTACCGGTGAGCAGCACCACCTCGCTGGGGGCTGCGTTGAAGAACAGGGCGCGCACCTCGCTGGCATCAAAGGTTCCGCTGCACAGGTACGTGGCGCGGACCGGTTCTTCGGCCTGGGCGCTGCGCGGCGCGCTGATCAGGGCGCTGGTTGCGACCGTCAGCCCGATCAGCGTGGCTGCTGCCCTCCACGGAGCGGATGCGGGGTGATGGGGCTGGCTCACGGCTGGCTGCGCAACGCTGCGAGGTCAGCTTGGCGCCGGCACCCAAGCCTGTCAGCTTCAAAAGTGGTTCAAGTGTACTAATTTAGAGGGGTTTGCTGGGGGCGGCCGTGGCGCAGGGTGTTGATCTGGCGGCTTGGCTGGTGCGTGATCCAGCCTCGGCGCTGCTGCTGCGGGTGAGCGGCCCATCGATGCAGGGCGCCGGCATTCGGCACGGTGATCTGCTGGTGCTCGACTGCGGCCTGCCGCCCAGGCCTGGTCATGTGGTGGTAGCCCGTCTGGACGATGGTTTCACCGTCAAACGCCTGGTGCACCGGCGCGGTGGGCTGGCCCTGCAGGCGGCCCATCCGGCCTATCCGCTGCTGCCGCTTGAGCCTGATGGCGATCACCAGCTGCTGGGGGTGGTGCGCCATGTGATCCGCCGCCTGTGAGCTGCCATGGCCGCGGCGATCGTGCTGATTGATGGCAACAACTTCTACGCCTCCTGCGAGGCGGTGGTGGATCCGGCGGTGGTGGGCAGGCCACTGGTGGTGCTCTCCAACAACGACGGTTGCATCGTCTCGCGCAGCGCCCAGGCCAGGGCCCTGGGTATTCCCATGGGCATGCCCTATTTCAAGCTGCGCCAGCAGCTTGAGCGCCAGGGGGTGGTGGTGCGCAGCTCCAATTACGCCCTCTATGCCGACATGAGCCACAGGCTCATGACCACGCTGGAGCGCTGGGTCGAAGAGCTGGAGATCTACTCGATTGACGAAGCCTTCGGTCTGCTGCACCGGCCGGCGGGGGGCGATCTCACGGGCTGGGGCCGGGCCCTGCAGCGCGAGGTGCAGTGCCATCTGGGGTTGCCGGTGGCGGTCGGTATCGCCGCCACCAAGGTGCTGGCCAAGATCGCCAACAAGGCCGCCAAGGCCGATGCGGGCCGCAGCGGTGTGCTGGATCTCGCCAGTGAGCACAATCCCGACGCCCTGTTGGCGAGCGTCGCCATCGACGATGTCTGGGGCATTGGCCGGCGTCTGGCGCGTTGGTGCCGCCTGCGGGGGGTGGCCGATGCCAGGGCCCTGCGCGACATGCCCAGCGGTGAGCTCAGGCGCAAGTGCGGTGTGGTGGGCCTGCGGTTGCAACAGGAGCTGCGCGGCCACGCCTGCTTGCCGCTGGTGCTGCAGCCACCGCCCAAGCAGGAAACCTGCGTGAGCCGCAGCTTCAGTCGGCCGGTTGAGACCCCCGAGGCGTTGCGCGAGGCTGTCGCCACCTATCTGGTGCGCGCCGCCGAGAAGCTGCGGCAGCAGGCGCAGCGCGCCGGATCGATCACGGTGTTTGTGCGCAGCAGCCCGTTCAACGGCACCAGCTTGTACAGCCAGGCCGCCACCGTCACCCTGCCCGTGGCCAGCAACGACACGGCGGTGCTGCTGGCGGCGGCGCTGCCGCTCACCGCCCGCCTGTTTCGCCCCGGCAAGCCGCTGCACAAGGCCGGTGTGCTGTTGCAGCAGCTTCAGGGTGACGATCTGCTGCAGCACCATCTACTGGTGCCGTTGACGCCTGGTCAGCAGCGCCGGCGCGAGCGGCTGATGGCGGTGATCGATGCTCTCAACTGCCGCTATGGCCGCGGCGCTGTGCAGTGGGCCGCCTGCGGCCTGCAGCCCGCCTGGGCCATGCGTCGCTCACGGCTCTCGCGAGCCGCCACCACCTGCCTGGCCCAGATCCCGGTGGTCCACGCTCGCTGAAGGCACGCTCACGCTGAGGCCGCGGCGAGCCGCGTCGGTGCTGGGGCTGGCAACAGCAAAGAGAGGGCCGAACAGGGCTTTGAGCGCCTTCTGGTACTGGCTTTCGCTGATGACCTGTTCGTCGACCAGTTGGCGCAGGTTGTCGATGCGCGCCTTGATCTGGGCGTCCTTGAGCAGGGCCAAAGAAGCTCTCAGGTCAATGCCCACTGCGTTTAAGCGGCGGCTGGGCGGGCGGCAGGTGGCTGCTGCGGCAATGCGGCGTGGCGACGTGTCTTCGCAGCACTACTGCCGCGAGCAGGTGCCGGGGGGCTTGAGAGGGAAACAGTTGGCAGGTGGTCTCTGGTGAGTCGATCGGATGTTTTTGACCTACACCCCTGATGGGAGCCTTGTGCAGATCAAGCGACTGCAGGATCTGCTGGATCCGTTTGAGCCC
>Ga0194122_10000591_pt1 | contig 51919 bp, 45 predicted proteins | sample TA2MahCa10mmetaG_FD_155487 | JGI IMG/M metagenome (GOLD analysis project Ga0194122, IMG submission 155487) | Freshwater microbial communities from Lake Tanganyika, Tanzania - TA2015021 Mahale Deep Cast 10m | ecosystem: Environmental > Aquatic > Freshwater > Lake | place: Tanzania: Lake... | reverse complement strand
GCAGCTGGTTTGCCTGCTAAACCCCACGCCGCATGAGCACGCCCGACCAATGGCCCCTCTGGGAGGTATTTGTTCGTTCCAAAAACGGACTTTCGCACAAGCATTCCGGTAGCCTGCACGCGCCCGACGCCGAAATGGCCCTCAAGAATGCGCGCGATGTGTACACCCGCCGCAGCGAAGGCACCAGCATTTGGGTAGTTCCCTCGAGCGCCATCGTGGCCTCAGCCCCCGACGAAAAAGAGGTGCTTTTTGCCCCTTCAGACGACAAAGTATACCGCCACCCGACCTTCTACGAGATTCCCGATGAAGTGGGACACATGTGATCCCTCGGTGCAGTACCTGCTGCACTTGGGCGACGACGCGCTAGTCCTTGGTCACCGCTTGAGCGAATGGTGCGGACACGGCCCCATCCTCGAAGAAGACATTGCTCTGAGCAACCTGGCCCTCGACCTCGTGGGGCTTGCGCGCCAGTACTACCAGCTCGCCGCCCAGCGCATTAGCGGAGGCTGCACCGAAGACCATCTAGCCTACTGGCGAAGCGACCGGGAGTTCCTGAACCATGTGCTCGTGGAACAGCCCAACGGCGACTTCGCCGACACGATGGCTCGTCAGTTTTTCTTTGACGCCTTTCACGTGCTTCAGCTCGATGCGCTCCAGCACTCGAGCGACGCCGAGCTCGCGGCCATCGCCCGCAAAGCGCTCAAAGAGGCCACCTACCATGCCCAGCACAGCGCCGACTGGGTGGTTCGCTTAGGCGACGGAACTGAAGAAAGCCACCGCCGCATGTCGGCAGCTTTAGCGCGCCACCTTCCGTTCGTCGAAGAACTGTTCACCGCCGCAGCGGTGGACCGCGTGGCGTTTGAACGCGGATGGGGGCCCGACGTCGCCTCGCTGCGCGCTTCCTGGCTCGAACTCGTGGGCGAGGTTGTGGCAAAAGCCGCACTGTCGCTTCCGGTCGTGGCGCCCAAACTGCTCCGCGGCAAGCAGGGAATTCACAGCGAATCACTCGGATTTCTCTTAGCCGAAATGCAAAGCCTGCCTCGAGCCTACCCCGACGCTACATGGTGAGCCGAACCGAGATCGAGCACCGCTTAAGCCGGGTTCCCGACCCTGAAGTGCCCGCTCTTTCGGTCCTTGACTTAGGCATCGTTCGGGAAATTCGACCGACCGAAGCCGGCTGCGAAATCGACCTTACCCCCACCTATACCGGATGCCCCGCAACGGAGCGCATCGAGCGCGACGTTCGCGAAGCCCTTGAAGAGCTGGTCGGAATCGGTAACGTGCGCATCTCCACTGTGCTTGATCCGCCCTGGACCACCGACTGGATCAGCGAAGAGGGCCGGCGCAAGCTCGAAGACTACGGTATTGCTCCGCCCCCGCGCCGAAGCGGCGACAAGCGATCGCTGCTCGGGCTGCACCAACCCTTGGCCTGCCCTAAGTGCCGCAGCACCCACACCGAGCGCATCTCGGCATTCGGATCAACAGCCTGCAAGGCACTGCACCGCTGCCTCGACTGCGCGGAGCCGTTTGAGGCATTTAAGTGCATTTAGCCTTCTGAACAAAAGCTAAAAATGAAAAAACCCCAGGCAAGCGCCCAGGGTTTTTTGGTTGGTTTGGTGTGAAGCCGCGTTTGGTTTCGAGGCAAAAGTGCAACTGAGACTAGAAAAGTGTATAATTAATTGTGAGAAATTGTGAGAACTTATTTCTTTCACGTATTTTCACCGAGTGAATCGCATTCCCACAACCTTTGTTTTACTGCTGTTTTTCAGCAATTTATGGGCCCAATCCTCCCTTAACAAGAGCAACAAGTACGGAATCGCCTTTCTTTACCATAACGACAGCATAAAGCGATTAGATTTTCAAACAGGAACCATCGCATGCCTTGATGAAAGTCGATGGGTTGACTACGGTTCGTTGCCAAGACTCCCTGAAATTTTTCGGCAGCATGCGCATCCGCAGCCCAGCATTATTCAAACTCGCGACACCACCATAATTGCCTTCTCTGGCTCTGGTGTCGTTTATTTTATGCGAAAAAATGGGGTGGTTGAGCGCCATGATCGAACGTACTTCAGTGGATACAACTTTGGCGCACTCAAGTATTTTGATGGTAATCGCCTCTGGAGCCTAGGGGGGTATGGACTTTGGCGGGTAACCGACTTAGCGGTCTATTATGATACCGAACTCCGCGAATGGGAGCGCCAGCAAATGAGCCCCCATATTGTTGAGGGCTACGGAGACGGCTTTTACACTGTGCTCGATTCTGGTCTAATTCGGGCCGTGGTTTCTAGTCGAACGGAATTTAATGGGGCCGAGGTGACGAACGCCGTGTACGATATTGACCTGGTAAATCAAACCTATACTCACCTCGGCACCCCCACCGTTGAACTTAACATTTTTAATAATCAGGACCACCTCGGATACGCGTCGTGGAACGGCAAATGGACTCTAGTATTTGAAGGGAGTTCTGTTTTACTCGCAAACTTGCAGGAGAACGAACTTTACACGACGCGGATTTTAAATACCCAGGCGCGGCCGTATGACGGCATGGGCGGAATACTCGCCTACCCCGATGGGCTGCTGATTATTGAAACCGCTAGCACCGCAACCAATGATCACGTTAAGATTATTCGAACAAGCATAGACGAACTCCTAGCCCGTCAAGATACTCAACTTGCTGGGCCGTTGTTTGAGCCCAATTGGGTTTCCATTCTGCGCGATAATTATCGCCTAATAGGCATATTCTCGTTGAGTGCCGTAGGCTTGACCGTTATTATCATTCGATACCGGAAAAGACGGCCCCAAGCAGAACGCGCTTTTGCTGAGGCCCTTACGCCGTCGCAGAAAATCCTATTCAAGCATTTAATGCTACTTGCCCCAAACCACAGCATTTCCACCCTTGAGCTCAATCAGTTGCTCGATATTGATGATAAAGCTTGGGACAACCAGCGCAAAATTCGCAGCACAGTACTGCAGGAGCTTGAAGAAAAAGGCATGGAGTTCTTGGGCGTACCTTCGTTCATCGAGCGCATTTCGAACGAAGACGACCGCCGCATTCGCCGGTACCGCATCAAAGCCGAACTGCGCGACGACTTAACCTCAGTGCTCAAGTATGTTTAAGTTCCTCGACGTTTCGACGCACGCCCAAACGCTTCGCGTAGCGCTTAACCGCCCTGAAGTATTTAACGCGTTCCACCGCGGCATGGCCCTGGAACTCCAGCGCGTGCTTTCCGACGCCGACCGCGACCCCGCCGTGCGCGCTGTGCTCCTCACCGGCAATGGCAAAGCCTTCTGCAGCGGACAAGACCTTAGCGAAGCCATTGATCCGCAAGGCCCCGGCCTTGACCGCATCTTGAGCGAGCACTACAATCCCCTCGTGCTCCAGCTTCGCGCCCTTCGCAAACCAGTAGTGGTTGCGGTGAACGGGGTTGCCGCGGGCGCAGGGGCCAACCTCGCCCTTGCGGGAGATGTCGTTGTGGCCGCGCAGTCCGCCAAGTTTATTCAAGCCTTCAGCAAAATTGGCCTGATCCCCGACACGGGCGGAACCCTTATGCTTCCGCGACTCGCCGGTTTCGCCAAAGCCAGCGCCTGGATGATGCTCGCCGACAGCGTTTCAGCCGAAGAAGCTGAGCGCCACGGGCTGGTGTACCGCGTTGTGGCCGACGAGGTCCTCGCCGACGAAGCGATGGCCGTGGCCCAAAAACTCGCCACCCTCCCCACCGAAGCCCTGGCCCTGACCAAAGAAGCCCTCAACGAGAGCGTGTTCCGCGGCTTTGCCGAGCAGCTCGAACTCGAGCGCGCCCTTCAAAACCGCGCCGGCGCCACCGCCGACTTCGCCGAAGGCGTCGCGGCTTTTCTTGAAAAACGCCAACCCCAATTCCGCGGCCAATGAGTCCTCGACTGTTCAACCAAAAAGCCATGGTCGTCGGAGCCGGAGCCATGGGCGGCGGCATCGCCCAAGTGCTGGTCGAAGCCGGCTGGGACGTCCTGCTGTACGACACCCAAGACGCCGCGCTCGAAAACGGCATCGCCCGCGTGCGCAGCATGTGGGACAAGCTGTTCGAAAAAAGCAAAATCAGCGACGCGCAGCGTTCCGCCTACAACCAGCGGCTTAGCGCTGCCTACGTGCTTCGCGAGGCCGCAGATGTGAGCCTCGCCATCGAGGCTATTTATGAAAACCTCGACGCCAAGCGTTCGGTGTTTACCACCCTCGACGATGTGGTTCGCGAAGACTGCATTTTGGCGACCAACACTTCGTCGCTTAGCGTATCGTCGATTGCTGCCGGGGTTAAGCGCGCCGAGCGCGTGGTAGGATTGCACTTTTTTAACCCGGCTCCGCTGATGCCGCTGGTCGAAATTGTTCCCGGAATCGCCACCGCTCCCGAGGTCGTCGAGGCCTGCGTGGCCGCCGTCGCTACCTGGGGCAAAGTCGGCGTGGTCGCCCAAGACACCCCGGGCTTTCTCGTCAACCGCATCGCGCGGCCGTTTTATGGCGAGGCGCTGCACCTCGTCGAAGAGCAAATGGCCGACATGGCCACCGTCGACTGGGCGCTGACCGAACTGGGCGGATTCCGCATGGGGCCGTTTGCCCTCATGGACCTCATTGGCCACGACGTCAACTACGTGGTCACCGAAACGGTCTGGAAGCAGTTTTACTACGATCCGCGCTTTCGCCCGAGCCTTAGCCAAAAACGCTTGCTCGACGCGGGGTGGCTGGGCCGCAAGTCCGGCCGCGGATTTTATGACTACCGCAACGGCGCCGTGCTTCCCGAGCCGACGCGCGACGAAGCCCTGGGCCGCGCCATTGTCAACCGTGTAGTGGCCATGCTGATCAACGAAGCGGCCGACGCCGTGTACCGCGGAATCGGCACCGAATCCGACGTCGAAACAGCCATGCTCAAAGGCGTCAACTACCCCAAGGGGCTTATCGCCTGGGGCCGCGAATGGGGCTGGACCACGGTCCGCGACCAAATCGAAGCCCTCCACCGCCGCACCGGCGACCCGCGCTACCGCGTCTGCCCCTGGATTCACGACCAAATTTCAGCCCCATGAACTACCTAATGTCTGCGGTAGACCGCGTGCGCAGCTGGACCGACGAAGAGTACGGCGCAAACCTCGGAACCTTTTTGGACGAACAGCCCATGCTCTTCTCGTGGCTGATCCGCCTCAGCGAAGAATTTGACGACGACGTCCACGAACAATTGGTGCGAAGCGCCATGGTCCTTCGCGAGGGCTTTCGCAGCATGGGCCTAGCCGTCGGAACCATTTCAGACGCCTGCATCACCGACGTCACCACCGAAGTGGTTGAAACGTTTGAAGCGCTCGACACCGACGAAGAAGTGCTCGACCTCGAACGCATCGAACAGGTGGCCCGTTCGCCCTTCGTACACGCCGAAGTGCGGAATTTTCTGCACCAAGAGCTGCGCTCCGGCCTTCCGCGCGGCGAGGCCGACCAACACAACCTCATGCTCGTCGTCGACATCCTCATCGGGTGCTTCGAAGAGTCCGTCGAACAACCCGGAGCCTCAGGCCAAGCATGACCGCCCCCGAAATTGTCGCCCAAATGATGCGCCGCGACGCCTTCAGCCAATGGCTCGGCGTCACGGTGCTCGTGGCGGAACCCGGCCGCTGCGTCCTCGAGGCCCGCGTGCGCCCCGAAACGCTAAATGGGTTTAGCATCGCCCACGGCGGACTCACCTACAGCCTGGCCGACAGCGCCTTGGCCTTCGCGAGCAACGGTCACGGCCAGCACGCCGTATCCATCGAAACCAGCATCGCCCACCTCAAGCCCGTGGCCGCCGGCGACCTCCTAACAGCCGAAGCTGTGGAGCGCCACCGCAGCAAAACCCTTGGGCGCTACGACGTCACCGTGCGCCGCGACGGCACCGACGTGGCCCATTTTCGCGGAACCGTATTTTTTAAAGACACCCCATGGCAACCCGAAGCGCATTCTTAGTTGACGGAGTACGAACCCCCATTGGCAGCCTCGGCGGAAGCCTGAGCGCCGTCCGCGCCGACGACCTCGCGGCCGACGCGCTGCGCGCCCTCGTCGCCCGCCATCCCAACCTGGACCTCGCCGCGATCGACGACGCCTTTTTGGGCTGTGCCAACCAGGCCGGCGAAGACAACCGCAACGTGGCCCGAATGGCCACCTTGCTCGCCGGCATTCCGCACACGGTGCCGGCCGAAACCGTGAACCGCCTCTGCGCCAGCGGCTTATCGGCCGTTCAGCACGCCGCCCGCGCCATCCTCTCGGGCGAAGGCGACCTCATCCTCGCCGGAGGCGTCGAGCACATGACCCGCGCCCCCTACGCCATGTCCAAGCCCTCGAAGGCCTTTGGCAACGACAGCCAGATGTACGACACCACCTTCGGCTGGCGCTTCGTCAACCCCGAAATGAAGCGGCGCTACGGAACCGACGCTATGGGCGAAACCGCCGAAAACCTCGCCGACCAATTTTTAATTTCGCGCGAAGACCAAGACGCCCTCGCCCTGCGCAGCCAGCAACGAGCCGCCGCGGCCGTCACCCGCGGCTTCACCGCCGGCGAGCTCGCCCCTGTCTCGATTCCCCAGCGCAAAGGAGACCCCGTCGTCTTCGCCCACGACGAATTCGCCAAGCCCGGCACGACCCTCGAGGGACTCGCGGGGCTGCGCCCCGCCTTCCGCCCCAACGGAAGCGTCACCGCCGGCAACGCCTCAGGCCTGAACGACGGCGCGGCCGCCCTCCTCGTCGCCTCTGAAGACGCCCTGCGCATCCATTCGCTGAACCCCCTTGCCCGCGTCGTCGCGAGCGGCGTCTCTGGCGTCGAGCCCCGCATCATGGGCATCGGCCCCGTGCCCGCCACCCAGCTTGCCCTCAAGCGCGCCGGACTCACTTTGGCCGACATCGACCACATCGAACTCAACGAAGCCTTTGCCGCGCAGGCCCTTGCCGTGACCCGCAGCCTCGGCCTCGACGACCTCGACCCGCGCATCAACCCCAACGGCGGCGCCATCGCCCTGGGCCACCCCCTCGGAATGTCGGGTGCCCGCCTCGTCCTCACGGCCGCCCGAGCCCTGGACGAAACCCAAGGCCGCTACGCCCTCGTCACCATGTGCATTGGGGTCGGCCAGGGGTACGCGGTAATCTTGGAGCGAGCCAGCAACTAGCAGCCAGCAACTTGCAACCAGCAGCCAGCAACTAGCGGCCAGCAACTAGCAACCAGCAACCAGCAACTAGTAACTAGTAACTAGCAACTAGCAACTAGTAACTGAGCAACGCCTCCAGCGCTACCCGCACCTTGTCCGCATTGGGCAAGTAGGTGGCTTCCAACGTTTTGTTGAGCGGTATCGCCGGGGTGTCTTCGGCGCCCAGCACGCGCACGGGCGCGTCGAGGGACGTGAAACACTCTTCTTGGATTCGGGCGGCAATCGAGCGCGCAAAGGGCTGCACGGAAGGTTCCTCCGTGAGGACCAGAATGCGTCCGTGGGCGCGCGCGCGTTCAAACACCAGGGCTTCGTCCCAAGGCGAAAGGCTGCGCAAATCGAGGACTTCAACAGGCATTCCTGCAGAAGCTTCGAGGGCCCAGTAGACCCCGCGGCCGTAGGTTACAACCAAGGCTGTGGGTTCGCCGTCGGGCTCGACAGCGCGCACGATGCGGCCCTTGCCGATGGGAATGACGTAGTCGGCGTCCGGCTCAACGGTTTTGGCGCCTTCGGTTCCTTTGATCTTAGACCAGTACAGGCCTTTGTGCTCGAGCACCACGACGGGGTTGGGGTCCGCGTAAGCGGCCTTGATCAGGCCCTTGAGGTCGGCCCCGGTGGATGGGTAGACGACTTTGATTCCGCGAATGGCGGTCACGACCGACTCCACGCTTGAGGAGTGGAACGGTCCGCCACTGCCGTAGGCTCCGATCGGAACCCGCAAAATCATGTCGGCCGTCCACTTGCCGTTGGTGAGGTAGTGAGCGCGCGAAAGCTCGGTGAACAGCTGGTTGAGGCCCGGCCAGATGTAGTCCGCGAACTGCACTTCGACGATGGGCTTGAGGCCCACGGCGGCCATGCCGACGGTGCTTCCGACGATGAACGCCTCTTGAATCGGCGTGTTGAAGACGCGGTCGTCGCCAAACTGCTGGGCGAGTGTGGCGGCCTCGCGAAACACGCCTCCGAGGCGGCGCCCCACGTCTTGGCCATAGAGCAGGGCTTCGGGGTGGGCGTCGAGGATTTCACGCACGGCAAACAGAGCGCTGTCGACCATCACGGTGCGCTCGCGGCCGGCGGGCTCGCGGGTTCCGCGCTCTTCGGTCACGGGCGTCGGAGCCAGTCGGTGCGTGAAAAGTTCGCTGGGCGTGGGGTCCGGAGCCTCCAGTGCGCGCTCGTAGTCCGCCTGCACGCGGGCGCGGGCGGCTTCGACCAGGGCGTCCAGCTCGGCAGCTTTGTGACCGTCCGCCAGCAGGGCGGCGCGCAGCTTCGGAAAGGGGTCTCGGGCGCGGGCCTCGTCGAGGTCGTCGCGGTACCACTCCATGCGCACGCCCGAGGTGTGGTGGTTCAGCAGCGGAACCTTCGCGTGCACCAGCACCGGTCCGCGCTTCTTGCGCATCGTGCGCAGCACATCTTTAAGGGCGGAATGGCAGGCGACGTAGTCGGTTCCGTCCACCTGCACAACGTCGATGCCGGGAAAACCCTGGGCGTACTGTGCGGCGTTTGCCGCCCTCGTTTCGGCGGCGTTGGCTGAGATGTCCCAGCCGTTGTCTTGGACCAGCACGAGCAGCGGGAAGCGTTTAAGCGCCGCCATTTGAAGCGCTTCACTCACTTCGCCTTCGGTCATGGCCGCATCGCCGATCGAGCAGACCGAGATCGGCTTGGCTCCGCCCCACTCGGCCGTCAGGCCCTGCTTTTCGCGGTACTGAATGCCCATCGCGGCTCCGGCCGCGGGAATCGCCTGCATGCCCGTCGCCGACGACTGGTGCGGAATTTTTGGCTTGTCGGCGTCGCGCAGCGAAGGGTGGCTGTAGTAGGTGCGTCCGCCCGAAAAGGGGTCGTCGCGCTTGGCCAGCAGCTGCAGCATGAGGTCGTAGGGCGTCATACCAATGCCCAGCAGCATCGCGTCGTCGCGGTAGTAGGGGTACAAAAGGTCGTTGGGCTCGAGCTGCGTCGCCAGCGCGAGCTGAATGGCCTCGTGTCCGCGTGCGGTAGCGTGCACGTAGGTAGCCGTCACCTCCTTGTTGGCCTCGTACAGCTCGGCCATCGCCTTCGCGGTAGCCATCAATTCAAACGCGTGAAGTGCGGAGCCTTTTTTCATTTTTTGCCAAATTCGTAGGTGAGTCCGAGGCCCATAAACTGCTTGGTTTGAATTCCTGACCCGTCGAGCTTGCCGTCGCCGTTGGTGTCGCGCAGCAGCACGTCGCGGTCAAAAAGGTTTTGGCTCCGCAGGGTAACGCTGAGCGGACTCTTATTCTTGTACACCAGCAGCAAGTCGCTGTCGAGATCGATGCTGAACGGCGCCTGCAGGTAGTTCGCAAAAGCGTTGAGGCGGAGGTCCATTTTGATTCCGCCCTCAAACGAATGCTGGTAGCGCGCGTTGCCGTACAGCCCTAATTCTTGGCGGAACCGTTGGCCCGGCACCAAGCCAAACACGCCTTGGGCACTCAACGCACTATCGAGCACCCACGTGAACTTCGCGGTCACGGGCGACGCATACAGGTCCAGGCCGTCCGTCTTGTGGGTCAGGCCAAATCCCGCAATTCCGTAGGCGGGCGCCAAGGCTCGCGACACATAAACCGAGTCGCCTGGTTTGGCAAACCCCTTGACAAACTGCGTTTTAAAGCTGGTGAATCCCGATAGCTTCCAAAGCGGATCCTCGCGAAGTAAGTAGTCGTAGCGCGTGGCGTACTCGAGTTTGTCGTCGATTTTGCGCGTGATGCCCTCTTGAATGTTAAGGCTGTACGTGGCGTCCAAAAGCTGCTCCCAGCGCCATTTTCCGCGCACCGCGATGGCTTGCTGGCGCAGGATGGCTCCGGCCGCCAAGTTGTTTTGTCCGCCCGCATTCCATTGGCGCAGCACGGTCTGGTTGAAGCTCACGCCATAGATGGCCGGAAAAGACCACTGGGTCGTGTCGCCCGCGGCCCACAAGCTGCCGCCCCAGAGGCCAAAGGCCAAAAGCAGCAGGCGCCTCACGACTTTTTCAGAATGGCTTGAATTCGAGATTGCGCGTCGTCCGTGCGGACCAGTCGGCCTGAAATGGCGGCGCGCTCCAAAAGGAGTTCGCCCCAGTGCTCGGTTCCGTGCCACAAGGCGTGCTTCAGGGCGACCGTGGCCTCGACCGACTGGCTCGCGAGGCGCTCAGCCAACGCGTCTACTGCGGCGTCCAAGGCTTCGGCATCTTCCACCACCTGGGCGTAGAGTCCGTGCTGCGCGGCCCAGGCGGCGCTGCGAAATTCCGTGGCGTCAATCGCCAACTGACTCATGGCGCTGAGGCCCATTTTTCGTTCCACGGCGGGTCCGACCACAAAGGGCCCAATGCCCACAGCGAGTTCGCTGAGCTTGACCGCGGCGTGCTGGGTCGCGACGCAGTAGTCCACGGCTGAGGCAAGGCCCACGCCTCCGCCCACGGCCTTGCCCTGCACGCGTCCGATAACAAACTTCGGAACCGTGCGAATCGCGTTAATCACGTGCGCAAATCCGCTAAAAAACGCCAAGCCCTGCGCCTCAGTGCGGATGCTGGCGAGCTCGGTAAAGCTGGCGCCCCCGCAAAAAACCCTGTCGCCGCCGCTGCGCAGCACGATGACGTGCACCGCCGGGTCGTGGCCCTCCCCGCGAATTGCCTGAGCCAAGTCTGCCAGCACCGCGCTGGGCAGCGAGTTGCTTTGGGGGTGAAAAAACTCGATGTGGCTGACGGTTCCGCGGCGCTCGACGCGCACGTAGCCTTCATTTGGATTTGGGTTCATCGCTTGAAAAAACTGAGTTGTTCAATAGGGCAGACCAGGCTGCGGTAGCCGTCGTACCATCGGGCGCGGCCCGCGCTCTTGGCTTCGGCGTGCAGGGCGGCCTTGCGCCATTCATCCACCGCCGCAGCGTCGCGCCAGTAGCTGACAAAAATGGCGTCGGTGCCGTGGCGCACGACCTCGTAGCCCAAAAAGCCGTCCAGCTGTTCTACCGCGCGCATCGTCACCTCATCCATTTCGTCGTAGCCCTCGGGGCTCGGGTCAACGGGGCGCTCCGACGAAAAAATCACGGCGTAGTTACCAGGCTTCAGATCGAGGTTCGGATTCAAGAAGCTCATGCCTGGTTCCGCTTTTTGACCATCGTCAAAATGGTGGCCACAGCGACCACATCAGCCGTCTCGTCGACCACTTCGACGTAGTACTTAACGATGCCTTTAGCAACGTCTTCGGGGCTTCGCTTCTCTTGGTCAATTCTCTCTTGGACCGTCAGCTTAACCTGGATCGTCGAACCTGGGTACACGGGTTTCGTGAAGCGGCACGTGTCAATGCCGTAGTTCAGCAGCACCGGCCCCTTGGGCGGGTCGACAAACAGGCCCGCGGCACGGCTCAAAATGAAGTATCCGTGGGCCACGCGGCCCGTAAAAATGGTGCCCTCAAGGCTATCGGCATCCATGTGCGCATAGAACTTGTCGCCGCTGAGTTCCGCAAAGTCTTCAATGTCCTGCAGCGTGACCGTGTGGGTTGCAGTCGTGACGGTGTCTCCGATGCGCAGGTCCTCGAAATGCTGGCGAAACAGGTGCGGATTCGCCTCCGGACGGTCCGCGCCCGGGTAGTAGCGCTCGGCGACATGGCTTAGCACGTTGGGGTGGCCTTGAACCGCCACGCGCTGCAGGTAGTGCTGCACGCCGCGGATTCCGCCCATTTCTTCGCCGTCGCCGGCGCGTCCGGGTCCTCCGTGCGTCAGCAAGGGCATTGGCGAGCCGTGTCCCGTGCTCTCTTTGGCGGAACCCGAATCCAGCACCAGCACGCGCCCGTGGCTGTAGCCCGCCTCCAGCACAAATTCTTTGGCCGCGTCACGGTCCGCCGTAACGATCGACGAAACCAATGATCCGCCACCCATCGCCGCAATCTGGGCCGCCTCGGCCACGTTGCGGTAGGGCATCAAGGTCGCCACCGGGCCAAACGCCTCGATGCGGTGGGCTGCGTTCACCTCGAGCGGACGCGCGCAGTGCATCAGTACGGGCTGGTAGTAGGCGCCGTCCGAGCCGCCGTCCACCGAGCCGTAGACGACCTCGTTTTCGCCCGCCAGTACCTGGACCGCTTCGCGCACGCGCTCGGCCTGCTGCGCGGTCGCTAACGGGCCCATGCGCACGCCCTCTTGGGCAGGATCTCCCACGCGCACGCCCGCGAGGCGCTGCGCCACTGCTGTTTGCACGGCCTCGATCTGCCCCTCTGGAACGATAATTCGGCGCACCGCCGTACACTTTTGGCCCGCCTTGATCGTCATTTCTTTGGCGACCTCCTTGACGAACAGGTCAAACTCAGGGGTTCCGGCTACGGCGTCGGGACCGAGTACGGTCGCGTTCAGCGAGTCCGCCTCCAGGTTAAACGGCACGCCCAATTCGGTAAATCGACCGCTAGATTTTAGCCGGTAGCCAGTAGCATAGGACCCCGTAAAGGTCACCACGTCCTGGCGCTGCACCGGGTCAATAATTCCGTGGCCCTTACCCACCACCAGCTGAAGTGCGCCCTCGGGCAAAATTCCGCTCGAAACAATGTCGCGCACAACGCGCTCGGTTAAAAAACTCGTGAATTCCGACGGCTTGACCACCGCCGGAACGCCCGCCAATAGGTTCACGGCAATTTTCTCGAGCATGCCCCAGACCGGGAAGTTGAACGCATTGATGTGCACCGCCACCCCGCGCCGCGGAAGCATCAAGTGCTGGCCACCGAAGGTTCCGCCCTTTGAAAGCTTGACGAGGCCCCCATCGACGTGGTAGGGCAAGTCCGCAAACTCGCGGCGCAACGACGCATAGGTGTAGAGGTTGCCAATTCCGCCCTCGATGTCGATCCACGAATCCACGCGGGTGGCTCCCGTCGCGTAGCTCACGGAGTAGTAGTCCTCCTTGCGTGCCTGCAAATGCATGGCTAGGGCCTTCAGCACTAGGCCACGCTGCGGGAATGTCATGGCCCTTAACGAAGACCCGCCCACCCGGCGGCCATAGTCCAGCACCTCAGCGTAGTTCAAACCAAGGCTTGAAACGAGACCCAGCTCTTCCCCGGTAACGGCGTGGCGCGCCACATACTCGGGGTCTGCGCCCGGCGTCCACTGGCCGAGCACGTAGTTTTCAAAGCGCTTCATCGTCTATCCTGCGGGTGTAAGTTCCAGTGGTTAAAGATAGGGTCAAAAAAAAGGCCGCCCCTTGCGGAGCGGCCTCTCATCCCTTGCGGGAGTCGATTACTTCTGAACGCTGACGCGCAGAGTGCGGCTGCCTTCTTCTGAAGTCAGGCGGACCATGTACACGCCGTTGGCGAAGTTGCTCAGGTCAACCGAGAGCGACTCAGCGCCTTCGTTCCACTTGGCAACCGTCAGAACCTTGCCTTGCAGGTCGAGGATGCTCACCTCTACGTTCGTAGAAGCGTCCATGCGCACGAGCTGGAATTGGCCGCGGTTCGGGTTCGGGAACAAGCTTACGTTTTGCAGGGCCTCGTCAATGCTAGCCATACAGTCGGTACACTTACCGAAACATACCGGGTTCATGGTGCTGTCTTCGTAGGCAAACGTTGCGCCGCGGTTCATAGTTCCGGGAACCACACAGGCAGAAGGAACGCTTTCGTCCGCACCCCATGCGTTGCCGTTGATGAACTTGTACTGGATGCTAGAGTTAGCCGGTACGTTGATTGTTACCTCGTAGATACCGTCGTTGTTCGCGTCGGTCATCGGGGTAGCTGAGGGGCTCCAGCCTTGGAAGTCACCTGCAACGTGAACGCCGTTGGCGCTGATCGCGTTGTTGGCCTTCTCCCATGCCATGTTCACCTTCAGGGTCACGTCGACGTCACAAGCGGTACACTGCGACCAGCAAACTACACCCAATACGGTGTCTTGAGCCGGAATCGTGAACACGCGGTTCGTGTAGGTCGCGTTACCGTTGGTACACGGAGCAGCCGGGTTGTTTTGCTCTTGAATAGCCCAGTTGTCCGCAGAGAACTTGTATTCTTGAGTCGTACCCACAGCCAGCGGAAGCTTCACCGTCCAGATGCCGTCGCCGTTGGCGTCGGTCATCGGGTTACAGTTACCGCACCAGTTGTTCCAAAAACCGTTTACTTCTGGCGTCGTGAACGACTGAGTAACCTGGTTCATGTCCACCTGGAAGGTCACGCCCGCACAGTTGTAGCAGAGGGCGAAACAAACCGTAGCAGCAGTGTCTGCAACACTTGAGATGCTATCTCCGCGGTTCAATGAGTTGTTGTAGCGACATGCCAAAGGCACGGTCTCGTCTTGTCCCCATGCATTACCGTTGATGAACTTGTACTCAATCTTCTCACCCACGAAGGTGTTGATCGTGTACTCGTAGATACCGTCGCCGTTAGCATCGGTCATCGGAGTAGAGCTTGGGTTCCAACCTTGGAAGTTACCTGCGATGCGAACACCGTTGGTACCAACCGTCTGCTGGTTCATGTTCACTGAAACATGGTAGGTGGCCGGTTGACGGCAGTCCATGTCGAAGATAGCACTATCCCAAGAAGGAACGTTGGCTACAGAACCACCTGGGTCGTTCGGAAGCGCACCTGAACCTTGGTCGATCAACTTAGGACCGTAGGCACAAAGAACTTGAGCCAGGTAGGTGCCCGTGTTGGTTCCGTCGAAAAGGCCGTCACCGTAGCTGTCCGAGATGCGGAACTCGTAGGTGCCGTTAACCGGCAGTGCAACCGTGTCAATGTGCGTGGCCGTGGCGGCAACGTACGGAGTTACATCCGGGAACGGACCACCCGTAGCGTATACCAGCTTGTTAGCCGTGTTCACAATCTTCCAGCTCACTTCAGAACCGTAGATGTCGGTCGTGATGGCGACGCGGACGTTACCGGTCTGAGACAGGGTTCCGAACAACTCGAAGTTGTCCAGGGCCCACCATCCAGCCCAGTTGCCTTTATCGTCGTAGCGGAAGCGCGCTTTGAATTCGTTGCTCTGGTAGGCCGTAACGTTGTACGTCTTGGTTACCGGTGCCCAGCCAGTGGCCGTTGCGCCAATACCCTCATCTGCACTTACAGAGTCGATGGTCTGCCATCCGAAGACGCCATTAACAGGACGCCATACTTCGACGTAGCCTTTGCCGCCCCATGAGCCTCCCTTGAATACGCTCAAGAACTTCATCTTGAGGGTGTCGTAACCAAGAGCAGGGTATGCCGGAGTCGTCAAAATAGAGTTCGGGGTTGCTGCACCTGAGCCAGCACCGTCGTCGTCTACCATTACAAATGGGGTTCCGTTCAGCGAAGTGGCCGTATATCCGTTACCGGAGTAGGTCGTCTTGCCCTGCCATGTTGCAGAACCAGTTGTTCCCGTAGCAACCCAGTTACATGGTGCTCCAGCTGCAAAGTCCGTGGTGTGCGGCAATGCAACAGAGGGAACCGCTGAGTAGTTCACGTTCGTGGTAACCACCGGGCCGGCACAAACCTTAGAGGCCTTCCAGTTGAAGAGGTAGTACACGCGAATGTTTGAACCCGTGGCTCCGAACTGAACTGAGTCAATGGTAGCAAGGCTACCCACCGTGAACGGATAGGTCTGTCCGGTCGGCAGTGCCGTAGAGCGGAACAGGGTTCCCGTCGTGTTGGGTAAGAATTCGAGGTTCACGTAGTAGGCACCCGGCATGAGCGGAAGGTTTACCGCAACATTGTGAAGCGATCCCGTCGTTGAGGTCGTCGTTACCGTCATCGGCTGCGAAGCCATGATCAAGGCACCCGTGTTACCCATTTTAGATCCTGCTTTTTCGTAGACACGAACGCGGAAGTTAACCGTTCCACCGTTTGCCGTGCTGAACGCTTTTACGGTTACTGAGTCAAGCAACATGGCTTGGTTGACCGATATCCAGGTGCCGTTGGTGAAGTTACCACCACCACCAGCTGGGTTCGTGGCCGTCATCGTCGGTCCGCCAAGCACTTGAGCTACGCTGTTGTCTTTAACGATCAACTGTGAGTTCTGCGTCGTGGCAGCCGTGATAACTGGCGTCGTGAAGCTTGCGCCTTGACCAACCACGCGCCCAGTTGGGCTCAACCAGATGTGCTGGTGGTTCGCTGTGTTCGCCCACGTTGCGTTCAACGTTACCGCCTGAGGTCCACAAGCAGTTCCAGACGTTACCGTAGGAGTTGCCGTGATCGGGCAGGTTGCGTTGTCCTTCACGCTGAAGTTGTCAACAAAAACGTAGTTGTCTGCATTCGAAACCGTTGACTGTGAGTACCAAGCCAATCGAATCGTCTGACCTTTCCATGACGACGGAACCGGTAGCGTCACCAATGAACCCGTAGGAGTGATGGTGTCCGTTGATCGGTACGTCTTAATGATGTTCGACTTCTCCCACGTTGCTCCGTTGTTGAAGCTAACAATTAATGCGAGCGTGTCGTCCACACCTAGGAACGTCGCATTGGCGCCGGAAAAGGTGGTTAGAGCCAGGTTATACTCAATTTGGTACGTCAGGGCATTGTTGGGAATGGCAATGGCAGGAGTTATTAGCCAATGGAAGTGGTTGATGCTCCAAAGGTTTACGCGAGCAGACAGACCATTTGTTGTGCCCGCCACGTTTCCGTAGTTACCAGAACCCCAGTTAGAAGTAGATGTTGAGGTGAACACCGTCGGACTTCCTAGTTGACCCGTAGCGCGAGACCAGCCGCTTGGGGGGAATCCGCCACCAAATGACTCCGTCCAGTTAGGAACAATCGCGGTGGTAAACACCGTGGAAGGAGACCAAATTGAAGAATCCGTAGCAGAACAGAATTCTTTAACCTGTACCTCATAGGCAGTGAATGAAGTCAACCCAGTGAGGTTGATGGTCGCCGCGGTTTGCGCGACCGTCGTCCAAGCGCCAGTACCATTGGTCCGGTGGCGAACTTTGTAGCTGGTCGGGGTGTTGGTGGTGGTCCAAGAAACGGTGGCCGTCGTTCCGCCAAGGGTGGGAACACTAATTACCGTAGCCGACAAACAGGTCAACGGCGTGTATTCGTCTGCCCCCGCGTCTGGCGTGGTAGCAGAGCGCGTCTGTCCATCCATGTCTGTGGTTACCGAAGCAATCGGGGTGCCCACGTTGTTGGCCACCGCGTTTTGAACGTGCAAATCCGTGGGGCCGTAGAAAATCACATCACCCCAAACTGAAGCTGCGTCCTTGGTGCTGGCTGTTTGCCATGCCGGTAGCGTCGTGTAGTTCACCGAATTCAAGCGGAATGGGTTTACCGTATTGCCGAAGTAGACGTTATTGCTCAACGAGCCAACCATTCCCATTGCTGAGGTGGTAGCAACTTCTACAGCGTACCCAAGTCCTGTGTTTTCAAAAATGTTGTTTTGAATGTTCACACCCGTAGCGGCAAATCCAGTAGACAAGTTGTTTACATACAATGCACGACCTCCCGTGGCGCTTCCGCCCGTCATATTTACCGTGTTGTGGTAGATGTTGACGTTTTTCGATTGGTATGGGTAAATGCCGTAATACGTATTCGACGCAGGAATTTGTGCAGCAACCGTGTTGTTAAACACATTTGCGGCACCCGCAGCGCAGTTGTAGCCGCTGAAGTAAATGCCATACAGGCCTGAAGAGTTCGACTGAATAATTTTGTTGTTCGAAATCGTAAAGCCCTGCGCGGTGGCGCCGGTGTTCGTCGTAGACGTTCCAGCAGCCGACGCAAGAGTGATACCAGAACCCGTCGGGGCCGTAATCGTGTTGCCGCTAATGACAATTCCCGAATTGGTTCCCGAAACAGAAATCACATTAGAAAGGGTATTGTTCGTAATGCTTACACTTGTTGGGGGTGTTGCGGTAGCCCCGACTACACCAATGCCGTGTCCGACTGTAGTAAATGTGGCGGTGTTTTCCGTCGCAGTAAAGGTGTTCGGATAGTAAAAAACTGAACCCGAATAGTTGCTCACCGTGTTGTTGTTAAAGGTTACGGCGGCAGAGCCATAGAGAATAACAGCATTCAACGATGAAGTTCCCGTTGTCGCAAACGTATTATTGCTGACGTTGGCCGTTGTCCCGGGCAACTGCGCCGTACCATAGAAGGTGTAAATACCAAAAGACGTCGTTGCAAATGAACAGTTCGTAACCACAAGGCTATTCAGCGGGTTGGCCGCCGTGCCGTTTAGGTTAATTCCGCGTGCGTTATTGATAAATTGGCAGTTATTGAACGTCCAGTTTCCTGTTTGGAATGAGCCGGTTTCGTAGAAGAACGCCGAAAACGCTGACAAGGTGCTTGTCGCTGCTCCCGTAAACGAACAGTTCAAAAATGAAATGTTCGACGTCGTTCCATTGAGGTTAACGTTTGCCGTGAAGCCCGCGCTGGTATTTGAAAACTTGATGCCATCAAACTCAAGGTTGTTTACACCATTAAGTCGGAGAGTCCAGTTATTCGTAGCAGTTGCGCCAGCAAACGTGACATTCACGGGCAACGTGTTGGTCGTTGCAGCCTTGAAGGTGATTTTGTTCGTGGCGCTTGTTCCGGTAATTGCGTTGATGGTGACCTGTTCCGTATACGTGCCTTGCGTTACGTTGAACGTAACCGGGCCACTTACACCTGAGGTAGTCAATGCCGTAACTGCTGCAGAGAATGATGCGTAGTTGCTCGTGCCCGTTCCTGCGGGGTTGATCGTGTACGTACCGCTTAGCTGCGCAAATGCAGGCATAGTCAACAGCACGAGGGCTGCAGCGACCAGTCTACGCAACGATTGAGTAAGGTGGTTCATGTTTAAGTGATTAATAGTTGGGCGTTAAATCTATGACAAAATTTTGCACGTACGCACAACAAGTTGTTAATAAACCCAAATTTTTGTTGCGGAGTCCGCATTAACGCGGTTAATTACCGCGTTCGGGGGGCGTAGCCTTCGGCGGCGCGCGGGCGGTCCAAACGATCCGTTTCAAGCGGATCGCAGGCTTCAAGCGTTTGGTCGCATTCCCGCGGAAGGCGCTGGTACCACGCGGTTCCTTCGGTCTTCCACGCGAGCTGCTCGTCGCTAACGTCCTTGACGATTCGTGCGGGGTTGCCCACGACAACCGACCGGGGCGGAACCTGCATGCCCTGGGGCACAAAGCTTAAGGCGCCAACAATAGACTCGGCACCAATGACGGCTTGATCCATGAGCACTGCGTTCATACCGATAAGGCAGTTGCGTCCGACGTGGGCGCCGTGCACAATGGCGCCGTGGCCTATGTGGGCGGACTCCTCCAGTACCACATCAAGTCCCGGAAAAACGTGAACGATGCAGTTTTCTTGCACGTTGGCGCCGTCGCCAACCGTGATTCGGCCCCAGTCTCCGCGAAGAACTGCGCCAGGGCCGATGTAGACGTCGCGGCCAATCCACACGTCGCCCGTCACGTTCGCTTGGGGGTGAACGAAGGCGGTTGGGTGAACCACCGGGCGCATGCCATTAAACGCGTAAAACATTTGGTAAACTTAAAGTTCGAGGCCCCAGTGGACAAACTGCTTGCGGTCCACCCAGGTAGAGAGCACTCCGCCCAAGCGCACGAGGTACTTGTCGCGCTTGATCTCGAGAACCTCACCTTGCTGCTTGCCGCCGCCGACAATTTTCACTTTGTCGCCCACCTTGACGGGCATGGCGAGCGCGGACTCGAGGCGTTGGCGCGCTTCTGCTTGCTTGGCGGTCTCTTTGCGCTGCACGAGTTTTTTCTCGGCGCCGTTGCGCTCGGCGAACAACTTGGTGACTCGGTCGACCACGTCGTCTTTGGCTTTTTTGCTTTTGGCTTTTGCCCACGAAGCCGACATCTGTTCTAGTCGCTTGCCCCACATCAGCCGATCGGTTCCTGTTGCGTTAGCTTCGGCGGCTTTGGCCAGCTTGTCTTCGAGCTTGGCGATTCGCTTGGACTGGTCGGACTTCAGGGTTTCGAGGTCGCGCAACCGCTGGTCCAGTTCGTTGCGGGCGCGGTCGAGCGCGCTTCGCTGCTTTTGCAACCCGACCAAAAGCCGGTCAACGTGGTGGGTTTGTTCGTTGAGGGCGGCGCGCGCGTCGTTCATTAACCGCTTCGGAATCCCCACCCGTTGGGCCACTTCAAACGTGTAGGACGACCCGGGCGAACCCAGTTCAAGCGTGTAGCGCGGTTCAAAGCTTTGCACGTCAAACGCCATGTTGGCGTTTTGCGCTCCGTCCAGCTCCTCAGCCAATGCTTTAATTGAGTTGTAGTGGGTGGTGAAAATCCCGGTCGCGCCCGACTGGTGGATTTCGCGCAAAAACACGCCGGCAAGCGCGGCCCCGAGGTCGGGGTCCGAGCCCGACCCAAACTCGTCGACCAGCACCAACGTTTCGGGGTCGCACCACGCGAGAATCTCGCGCATTTTGGTCAGCTTGCCGCTGTAGGTGGACAACTCGTTCTCGACCGATTGGGCATCGCCGATGTCGGCCATGACCCGGGCGAACCAGCGCATGGTCGAGCGCGGATGGGCCGGAACCAAAAATCCGCTCTGAAGCATAAGCTGAAAAAGGCCAACCGTCTTTAGCGCCAGTGACTTTCCGCCCGCGTTGGGGCCCGAAATCAGCAGCAGCCTGTGGTCGGGGTCGAGGCGCACGTTGAGCGGAACAATTCCGCGCCCCTTCTCGCGCTGCACCGCGCGGAGCACCGGGTTGACGCCCTGCTCCACATAGATGATGTCTTCGCTCCACTGCGGAAGCACTCCGCCCTCTGCCCGCGCAAACCGAGCGCGCGCGGCGAGGCTGTCCCATTCGGTGAGCCGCTCGTCGACCCGAGCTATGACGTCGCGGAACGGCCGCAGTGCCTTGGTGAGCGCTTTGAGAATGCGGCGAATCTCTTTGCGCTCATCCTCAATCAGCAGACCCACCTCGGCGTTGACCTCAAGGCATTCCGAGGGTTCGAGGTACACCAGCGAGTTTTTGGCGCTCGACCCGTGAAAGGCACCGCGCGCCTTGTTTTTGTGCGAGGCCGAGAGCGCCAGCACCCGGCGGTCGTTGCTGACCGACTCGCGGATGTCGCCCAGCCAGCCCTCGGTGTCGTAGCGGCGAAGAACTTTGTAAAAAATGCGGTCTGCGGCTACGCGGGCCTTGGCCAGGTCAGCGCGGATGCGGGCCAGTTCGGGTGAGGCGTTGCTCCGCACGAGGCCGTTGCGCTCAAACACGCCTTCGATGAGGCGCGGAACTTCGTCTTCGGGCGGAAAAGGCCGGGCCAGCGCGTCCAAGGTGGGCGCGTACTCGGCGTGGGTCGATATAAATCGAAAAGCGTTGGCGTAGGCCTGAAACTGGGCGTGGATCGCGAGGCACTGTTCCGCGGTCAGCACCGCACCCTCGATGCGGAGCATGGGAAGGGCGTCGTCCACCTCGGCGGCGGCTACAGCCGGAAAAAAGTGGCCGCGTTCCATGAGCCGCAGCAGTTCGTCGACCTGCAGCAGCTCGGGTTCCACCGCGGTACGGTCGGCGCGGGGTTCCGCCTCGCGAAGTCGCATTCGGCCCTTGCGGGTGGCCGCGTGCTCCGCCGCCAAGTCTTTGACGGCCTGAAAGTCAAGCAGGTCAGCAGCCTCGGGCGGGTACAGCATCGGGAATCGCGGAACTTAGTCCGCCTTTTCAGGGCGCATTTGCGGAAAGAACAGCACCTCTTGAATGCTTGACTGGTCGGTCAAAAGCATGGTCAAGCGGTCCATTCCGATGCCCATGCCTGAGGTGGGGGGCATTCCGTACTCGAGGGCCCGCACAAAATCCAGGTCGATGAACATCGCCTCGTCGTCGCCCTTAGCGCTGAGCTTGAGCTGCTCCTCGAAGCGTTCCAATTGGTCGATGGGGTCGTTGAGCTCCGAGTAGGCGTTGGCGATTTCTTTGCCGTTGATGAACAGTTCGAAGCGCTCCGTCAGGCGGTCGTCGTCGCGGTGGCGCTTGCAAAGCGGAGACATTTCAACCGGGTAATCCGTAATAAACGTCGGCTGCACGTAGTGGTGCTCGCAGCGGTCGCCAAAAATGGCGTCGATTAATTTTCCGGAGCCCATTTCGTCCGAAACCTCCACGCCAACGGACTTGGCTGCGGCGCGAATCTCCGCTTCGGTCTTGCCCAAAAGGTCCAAACCGGTATGCGTTTTAATCGCTTCCAAAATGGGCACGCGGGCAAAGGGCGCTTGGAACGAAATCTCGGTTCCGCCCACCGTGAAGGTGTGGCTGCCCTTGACCTCGAGCGCGATCTGCGCTAGGGCTTTCTCGGTGAAGTCCATCATCCATCGGTAGTCCTTGTAGGCCACATAAATTTCCATCACTGTGAACTCCGGGTTGTGGGTGCGGTCCATACCCTCGTTGCGGAAGTCCTTGGCAAACTCGTATACCCCGTCGAATCCGCCCACAATCAAGCGCTTGAGGTAGAGCTCGTTGGCGATGCGCAAATAGAGCGGAATGTCCAAGGCGTTGTGGTGCGTCACAAAGGGCCGCGCGGCGGCTCCGCCTGGAATGGGCTGAAGAATCGGCGTCTCCACCTCGAGGTAGCCGGCTTCGTTGAAAATGCGGCGCATCGCACTAAAAATCTTGGTGCGGGCCACAAACACGTCGCGCACACCCTCGTTGACCACGAGGTCAACGTAGCGCTGGCGGTAGCGCAGCTCCGGGTCGCTGAAGGCGTCGTATACGGTTCCGTCGGCGTCCTTTTTCACGGTCGGAAGCGGGCGCAGCGACTTGCTCAGCACCTCCATTCGCGTGGCGTGCACGCTGATTTCGCCGGTTTGCGTGGTGAACACGTGCCCATAAAACGCCACAAAATCGCCAAGGTCCAAGTGCTTCTTGAACACGTCGTTGTATTGCGCCTTGTCGTCGCCCGGGCAGATCTCGTCTCGGTTGACGTACACCTGAATGCGGCCCGAGCTGTCCTGAACGCTGGCAAAGGAGGCCTTACCCATGATTCGTTTGGCCATCAGGCGGCCGGCCACACAGACTTCGGTGTAGCCTTCGGGGTTGGCGGCAAATCCGCCTAAAATGTCGGCCGCGTGGTGGGTCACGGGCACTTCGGCCGCGGGGTAGGGATCCACGCCCAGGGCGCGGAGTTCTCCCAATGCCTGGCGTCGAAAAAGTTCTTGTTCGCTGAGTTGGCGCTCCATGCGGCAAAGATAAGGGCTTGACCTTGCGCGGGGGCGGGCGATTCCGGGCGCCGTATCTTTGCGGCCCTCAAGGATTTTACTATGTCTGACCGCCGCGTTCGCGTTCGTTTTGCCCCCAGCCCCACCGGCCCGCTCCACATGGGCGGAGTCCGCACTGCTTTGTACAACTACCTCTTTGCCAAAAAGTTGGGAGGAGACTTCTTGCTCCGCATCGAAGACACCGACCAAACCCGCTTTGTTCCGGGCGCCGAGCAGTACATCGTCGACGCCCTGGCTTGGTGCGGAATTTCCCCCGACGAAGGCATCGGGGTGAACGGCCAAATTGCGGACCACGGCCCGCATGCGCCCTACCGGCAGTCCGACCGCAAACCCATGTACCGCGCCTACGCCGACCAGCTTTTGGCTGCTGGCCACGCCTACTACGCGTTTGACACACCTGACGAACTTGAATCGATTCGCGAGCGGGCAAAGTCCGCCGGAAACCCCAACTGGCAGTACAACAGCATCACCCGCACGTCGATGAAGAACAGCTTGACGCTGCCCGAAGACGAGGTCGCGCGCCGCTTGGCCGCTGGCGAAGCCTACGTGATCCGCGTGAAAATGCCCCGCAACGAAGAAGTGAAGTTTGAAGACCGCATTCGCGGCTGGGTGAGCGTCAACACGCTGAACCTTGACGACAAAGTCCTACTCAAGGGCGACGGCATGCCGACCTACCACCTCGCCAACGTCGTTGACGATCATTTGATGGAGATCACCCACGTGATTCGGGGCGAAGAGTGGTTGCCTTCAGCTCCCCTCCACTTGCTGCTGTACCGATTTTTTAGTTGGGACCAGCCTGAATTTGCGCACCTTCCGCTCTTGCTTCGCCCCGACGGAAACGGCAAGCTTTCGAAGCGCGACGGGGACCGGTTGGGTTTTCCCGTATTTCCACTCAACTGGGCCAACGCCGAGACGGGTGAAACCGCGAGCGGGTACCGCGAACGCGGATTTTACCCCGAGGGCTTCGTGAACATGCTGGCGTTTTTGGGCTGGAATCCGGGTACCAACCAAGAAATTTTCTCGCTCGACGAGCTCGTTCAAGCCTTTTCGATCGATAAAGTCCACAAAGCAGGTGCCCGCTTTGACTTCGAAAAAGCGAAGTGGTTCAACCAGCAGCACCTGCGCCAGCGTTCGCCCGAAATGCTTGCGGCCGAGTACCAAGCTGGGGTCGCTGAGTTCTTTGGTGCCTCCATCGATACTGCATTCGCCACCAAGGCCTTAAGCCTCTTTTTGGATCGCGCGGAATTCATGTCGGATGCCGTGCACGCCGCCCCCTACTTGTTTGCCAAGCCGGCCGAATACGACGCGGTCATGGTGGGCAAAAAATGGACGTCGGAATCGGCTGGACGCGTGCGCAGCTTGGTTCCGCGCTGGGCGGCGACCGACTATTCGGAGTCCGCGCTCGAAGAAGCATTTAAGTCGTTTCTTGCCGAAACGGGTCTCGGATTTGGCGCCGTCGGCCCCGTTGTTCGCCTCGCCATCGCCGGAACCACGCAGGGCCCGAGCATTTTTGGGGTCATGGAGCTCTTGGGTCGCGCCGAATGCGAGTCGCGCATCGAGTCTGCCATCGCAACCCTCGGTTAACGCAGCATGAAGCGACGCACCCGAATTGACCTCGTAAACCAGCGGGAGTATGCTTTTCACGGCTGCCTTCCCGAAGAGGCGATTATTGGTAGCGACTACCTCATCAACGTTCGGGCCTGGGCAAACGTGGTCGGCTCCGCCGAAACCGACGCCCTAGAAGACACCGTGGACTACGTGGCCTTGCGCCGAATTGTCAGCGAAGAGATGGCCGTTCGCGCCAACCTCCTCGAAACAGTTCTGGAGCGAATGGCGCGCCGAATTATCGAAGAACATCCTATGGTTGAGCGCGTTAAGATTTCTTTAGCCAAGCTTAATCCGCCGTTAGACGGCGACGTTCGGGCGGTGCGTGTGGTCTGGGATGTGCGCCGTTAACGCAAGTTTGCTTTGGCCGCGCGGGGTTCGCGGTATTTACCTACTTTTGCAGACCTCCATGGTCTCGTGGCCGAGAGGTTAGGCAAGGCTCTGCAAAAGCTTGTACAGCGGTTCGAATCCGCTCGAGACCTCCAAAATCAACCGGTAGCCCCAACGCTGCCGGTTTTTTTATTTCATGGTGCCGGCCCCGTGCGTTCCCTTTCGCACATGACGCTCGGACGGCGACGCTTTGCACGTTTCGGAACTCCGCGTCAGTAAAAGCACGTGGGGCATTGCGTGCGCCGCAGCCAGCCAATTCTTGCTATATTCGTTGGACCAACCAATGAACCAAATCACCCATGATTCTCGTCCTTTCTCCTCAGGAAGGCCTGCGCAAGCGTTTCGAAGAAGCACTTAAGGCCCAGCATATTGAGGTAGCGCACGCGCCTGATTTAGCCTCGTGGACCGAGCAAAACAGCCTGCGGCTGCCGCACCTCGCGATCCTCGATATTTCCCACACCAGCGACGCCGGCGCCGCATTGATGGAAGAGCTCGACCAAACCGAAGACCTGAACATGCTTTGGGTTCTTATGGTGTCGGTGCCCTGCACGATCAACCACCGCATTCAAAGTTTGCGCAACGGTGCCTTGGACTGCCTTGCCGCCGATGTCGATTCCGAAGAGTTGGTACTCAAAGCCCAGCGTTTGCTCGGACTTTGTCCGCGAAGTAAGTATGCGCCGCCCGCCGAAATGACCGAGAGGGAGCGCATTGTCGCAATGATTCAAAAGAGTTTGCGCCAAAACATCAACGTTGAAAGCTTGGCGCTCGCCCTGCACATGAGCCGAAGTTCCCTTCAGCGCGCCTGCATCCGCCACTTTAAAATTGGCCCCAAAGAGCTAATAACCCAGCACAAAATTCAGCAGGCCATGCGGCTTATTGATCTGGGATCCAACAATGTAGCCTCGCTGGCGTTCACCGTGGGCTACAGCAACGTAAACAACTTCATTTCGGCATTTAAGCGCCAAACGAATCAAACGCCGAAGGAGTATATGAAAACCAAACATTTGCTCGAGGAAGCAAGTTAAGTACCTCTTCGTGGCCGCGTTCAGCGGGCTACCTTTGTGGGGTTAGCCCTTTGAACTATGAACGCATCCCTCTCCTTTCTTCAAGAACTTGGAATTCAAGCCCACAACGCCGGAACCTGGATCGGCGGAACCTCGTTTGACCATAGCGAACGCATCACCAGCAGCTCTCCCGTTGACGGCGGGGTGATTGCCAGTGTTTCCATCAGCACCCCTGAACAGTACGATCGAGCGGTAGCGGCGGCGCACGAAGCCTTTTTAGAATGGCGGACGGTGCCCGCCCCGAAGCGGGGTGAAATCGTTCGGCAGTACGGAAACCTTCTTCGCCAGCACAAAGAGGCCTTGGGCGCCTTGGTTAGCTACGAAATGGGTAAGTCGCTTGCCGAAGGTCAGGGGGAAGTTCAAGAAATGATTGACATCTGCGACTACGCCGTTGGTCTTTCGCGCCAGCTCGCGGGGCTCACACTGAAGTCTGAGCGCCCTGACCACTTCATGATGGAACAGTGGCATCCCATTGGCGTCGTAGGCGTAATTTCTGCCTTCAACTTCCCGGTCGCTGTTTGGGCTTGGAACGCTTGCCTTGCCTGGGTTTGCGGAGACTCCGTCGTTTGGAAGGCTTCAGAAAAAGTTCCGTTGTGTGCCGTGGCTTGCCAAATTCTTTGGAACCGTGTAGCCGCTCAGAACAACGTTCCTGCTGGATTGTCGAGCATCGTAACCGGAGGTGTCGAAATCGGCGTCCGCCTGTCTGAAGATAACCGCATTCCTGTGGTTTCTGCCACGGGTTCCACACGCATGGGCCGTGAAGTTGGCCAAAAAGTTGCCGCCCGCTTTGGCCGCAGTATTCTGGAACTCGGCGGAAACAATGCCATCATTGTTACCCCAACTGCGGACCTCAAAATGACCGTTACGGCCGCGGTGTTTGGCGCCGTAGGCACAGCCGGTCAACGCTGTACCTCAACGCGACGTTTGATTATTCACGAGAGCATTTTTGACAAGGTCATTGAAGCCATTAAAAGCGCCTACGCACAACTTAGAATTGGGTCTCCTTTGTTGGCTGAAAACCACGTTGGTCCCTTAATTGACGAGGCCGCGGTTGCGATGTACTTAAGCGCCCTAGATGCCGTTGATGCCGCAGGTGGCACCTTCCATTTGCGCGGGGGTAAACTCGAGGGCGCGGAATACGCCAGCGGTTGCTACGTAAAACCGTCGATTGCTGAAGTCCAAAACGATTGGAGTATCGTTCAGCACGAAACCTTTGCTCCGCTGCTTTACGTCATGAAGTACCGTGAACTAGACGAGGCGGTTGCCTTTCAAAACAACGTGCCCCAGGGATTGAGTTCAGCAATTATGACCGGATCCATGCAGGAAGCGAACCGCTTTTTGAGTGCTTGCGGCTCGGATTGCGGAATAGCCAACGTCAATATCGGAACCAGTGGAGCTGAAATTGGTGGTGCCTTTGGCGGCGAAAAAGAAACTGGTGGTGGCCGAGAAAGCGGGTCGGACTCTTGGAAAGCCTACATGCGTCGCCAAACCAACACGCTGAACTACGGCAACGCCCTACCGTTGGCTCAAGGGATCGTTTTCAACATTTAATCATTATTAAATTCTTTAGGTAATTCTATTAGTAATGGTCGGTTAATAGGTTTAGTAACTTTTTTGGGGACTGCTTGCAGTAATGAGTTATTCCAAATAATTAACAGGTTATTAACCGATAATGAAAACTTAACTAACTAAATTACAATAATTTAACAAATAACCCTACCCAACGTGAAAACCGTTATCCTTGGTCAAATGTCCATAACTCCTAGCGGGGCGTTGCGGGGAAAACCTACCGAGTTAATCGAAGCAATGGTTAAGAATTATACGGTCTATGGGATTTATGATGAGTTATGAATACTTTTTAATCACTTATTAACGCGTTACGAACATGAACTTATCCATTGGCTCCGATCATGCTGGATATCCGCTTAAAGAAGCTATAAAGGCCCATTTAACCCAACTTGGCCATCATGTTGTGGACCGCGGTGCGTATTCGCTCGATTCGGTAGACTACCCCGACTTCGGACATGCTGTAGCTACGGATGTTGCTGATCACGCGTGCAACTTGGGTATTGTGGTGTGCGGAAGCGGAAATGGCATCAATATGTCGGTGAATAAGCATGAAGGAGTTCGGGGGGCCTTATGTTGGCTTCCTGAATTAGCCTCATTAGCTCGACAGCATAACGATGCGAATGTTTTAGCTCTTCCGGGTCGGTTCATCACAGAAGAAGTGGGACTGGATTGTGTTGATGCGTTTATCCAGGCGTCTTTTGAAGGAGGTAGGCATGCAGCACGTGTAGCAAAAATTCCTTGTGGCGGTAACGTTTGAACTACCTAAAACAGCGGGCTTCGCGAAAAAGCAAACCGCAGATTGGTTGGTGCAGGTAGCATCATCCGAAGGTTCCTCTATTGAGCGTTTGAGCTACAAAGCTTTTTATCGGAAAGAAATGATCGAACTTAACCGGCAGTTTCTTAAGCACGATTACGATACAGACATCATTACGTTTGCGGAATCAGAGGCCCCAAACCCTGTATCTGCGGACTTTGCGCTTGGTTGGGACCAAATAGAACTTCAAAGCCAGGATTTAGGTGAGGTCTTCTTGAAGGAACTACACCGCATTTTGGTTCATGGACTTCTGCATTGCTTGGGGTACAACGATCAGACGGGGGCCCAACGCAAGGAAATTCGCGCAAAAGAAGATTACTACTTAAGTATTCACCCAAGTTGTTCCACGTGGAACTAAGATTATGATGCGGTACGATGTAGTTGTGGTAGGCGCTGGACACGCCGGTAACGAAGCGGCCGCGGCCGCAGCGAAGCTTGGAACCCGTGTTCTGCTTGTGACTATGAACATGCAAACGATTGGCCAAATGAGCTGCAATCCTGCAATGGGCGGAGTGGCTAAGGGTCAAATTGTGCGAGAAATAGACGCCCTTGGAGGGTTGAGCGGTATTATATCTGATAAAACAGCCATTCAATTTCGGATGCTTAACCGAAGCAAGGGAGCCGCGATGTGGAGTCCGCGAACACAAAACGACCGATGGAGGTTTGCTGAGGAGTGGCGCTTAGCACTGGAATCCATACCCAACGTAGATTTTATTCAAAGCACCGTAGATGAAGTCCTTCTTGATGGAGTCAAGGTCCGCGGTGTTGTACTTCAAAGTGGCGAAGAAATCGCGTGTTCTAAAGTTGTGCTTACCAGTGGTACGTTCTTGAACGGAATTATGCACATTGGAACACGGCAAATGAATGGTGGGCGCAGCGCCGAGGGGACCGCTCGGGGAATTACCGCATGCCTTCAGTCCTTTGGCTTTACTTCTGGGCGAATGAAAACAGGCACACCGCCACGTATTGACGGCCGCAGCTTGGACTACAGCAAATTCGAAGTACAAGAAGGCGACGAGCGCCCCGGAACCTTTAGCTATTGGGCGTCAAAACCCCTAACGAAGCAGCGCCACTGCTGGATTGCGCACACTTCTGAAGCGGTGCACGATACGCTGCGCAGCGGATTCGATCGAAGCCCATTGTTTAACGGCGCTATTCAAAGCAGCGGACCTCGCTACTGCCCAAGTATTGAAGACAAAATCAACCGATTTGCAGACAAGACAAGTCATCAGTTGTTTGTGGAGCCAGAAGGCTGGGACACGGTAGAAATGTACATAAACGGCTTTTCTACAAGCCTTCCTGAAGAAGTACAGCGCGAAGCACTTCAGCAGGTGTCCGGGTTTGAGCAGGTACGGTTTTTTAGGCCGGGCTATGCGGTGGAATACGACTATTTTCCGCCCACCCAACTGAAGCACAGCCTTGAGACCAAGCTCGTGGATGGGCTTTATTTTGCAGGACAAATCAACGGCACTACGGGTTATGAAGAGGCTGCCTGTCAAGGACTTATGGCCGGAATAAACGCAGCTCAATCGGTGTTGGGCAAGGAAGAATTCATACTCGACCGAAGCGAGGCATACATCGGAGTACTTATTGACGACTTAATCACGAAGGGCACCGAGGAGCCCTATCGCATGTTTACGAGCCGAGCAGAATTCCGTTTGAGTTTGCGGCAAGACAATGCCGATCGTCGTTTAACTCCGTTGGGCCGAAATTTGGGCCTAGTTGGGGACGCGCAGTGGGCCTCATTCGAACAAAAGGAGCAGCAGCGGTTCCACGTGGAACAGTGGCTAGACGCGCAGAACGCGGAGCCAGAGCACTGGAACGCGTTTCTTGAGGAGCGCGGCACTACGCCCTTACGGCAAAAAGGGCCGTTTCGTTCCCTAATCTCTCGCCCCCAGCTCGAGCTATCTGGCTTGCGCGCCCACCTGGCCTCTATGGAGCCCGCAGCGGACGAGTTGGTTTGGGAGCAGGTTGAAATTGACGAAAAATACCGCGGCTACTTGGAAAAAGAGCAGGAGCAGGTTCAAAAATTAAAGCGATTAGAAAGCGTTCGCATTCCTGCCCAATTTGATTTTGAACGGATCACCGCGTTGAGCATAGAGTCGCGGCAAAAGCTAAATAAACTGAGGCCTGAAACGGTTGGTCAAGCAAGCCGCGTATCGGGTGTATCACCGGCCGACATACAAATTCTACTGGTCCATTTGGGCCGGTAGTTCCACGTGGAACACTATGGAAGTTAACAATTGCCCCTGCTGCGGTTCAGACCAACGCGAACAGCCAATGACTGTGGTTGACCACATGGTAAGCCAAGAGCCGTTCACGGTATCTTTTTGTGTGTCCTGCGGCTGCGGTATTACTAGCCCGCGCCCAGACGAAATAGGACCCTACTACGAGAGCCCCTCCTATACGTCTCACCAAGATCAAAATTCTGGTTTGTTCGGTCGGCTCTATGGTTTGGCCCGCACGTTTGCAGCAGGACAAAAGCTGCGCCTGATCAAGCGTGCGTCGAAAAAATCTAAAGGCTCGTTGCTTGATTACGGTTGTGGGGTTGGTGTTTTCTCGAGCCGAGCTGAGCGGGCCGGATGGCACGTTGATGGCATAGAGCTTTCGGCTGAAGCGCGCAGGCGGGCTCAAGAAAAACTAAAGACCGGACGCGTTGCGACCCACCGAGACGAGCTTGACGCGACGCATACGTACGACGTAGTCACGCTGTTCCACGTCCTTGAGCACCTGGACGATCCCGCCGAAGCGCTTGCGTGGATTCGGGCTCGATTGAACACGGGGGGCGCCCTTATCGTCGCGGTGCCAAACTACGAGTCACCAGATGCGCAGCACTACGGACCGCACTGGGCGGCATACGATGTGCCGATTCACTATTGGCACTTTACCAAGGCGTCGATCAATGCACTTGCTCGGTTGACCGGATGGTTTGTGTCAGAAGTTTGCCCGATGCGGATGGATACTTTTTATGTCTCGCTCTTAAGTGAAGCGTACAAAACGGGTTCAAAAAACTGGTTATCAGCAGTTTATCAAGGAATTAAAAGTAACGTGCTCGGCGGCAACAGCAACGCTTCGAGCCTTATTTACGTGCTGCGAAAAGCTTCATAACCGAAATTCCAAGGTCGCTTAGGACCATTCGGCTGTTAATGTTGCGCTGAAGGTCCGTTAGTGCAGACAGAAAAAGGGCCTGTAGCTCTTCGTGCTGGCCTTCGTGAAGCAGCCGGGCCAACCCCTCGGGCTGAAACGGTACATCAGGAAACCACGAAAATAACGAAGCGTGCAGCGCGCCGTAGCGCATTCGCAGCAGCTGCGACATGAGGTGTGAACTCACGTGGATCCACTGCTTTTGCTGTTCCCGAGGCTCTTTGGCAAGGCTTTCTGTGAACTGAAGGAGCGCAACAAGGTCTTTTTTGTACACCAACCGCATGAATTCGACAAAGCGCTGAAGCGGCTCACGAAGGGCCTCACGGTTTCGGTGCAGCATGAGCGCGCGTCCAGGTTGTCCGCCCGAGAGCTCAGCCAGCATACTAGCTTGCTGGGTATCAACGCCGGCCTTTGCGAGCGCCGCCACCAGCACCCCCGTGGGGAGCGGCTTGACGTAGTGAACCTGGCACCGCGAGCGTATGGTTTGAAGGACCGCGCCCTCGTTGTGGCTGATTAAGAGCAAAAGGGTGCGGTCCAGCGGCTCCTCGATCAATTTGAGCAGCTTGTTGGCCGCGGCGTCGTTTAGGCGTTCGGGCATCCAAAGCACCACAATCTTATAACCTCCAGCGTGCGATTTAAGCGAGAGCAGGCGCTGTATGCGGGCGGACTCTTTAACCGAAATCTGCACCACTTTTTGGGAGCCGCCGAGCTGTTCGATCCAATCAGCGCTGAGTGGGTGTGGGTTTGTTGAAAGAAACGTCCGCACGTCGGCTAGAAACGGAGCGCAGGTGTCTTCGTCGTCGCCACGCCCCTCGCCGCCCACAACGGGTACAATCCAGTGCACGTCGGGATGGGCCAACGCCCGAAGCTGAACGCAGGACGGGCAAGTTCCGCACGCACCTGAAGCCGTGGGCGCAGCGCAGAGCAAGCGGGCCACATACTCCAAGGCTAGGGGCCAAGCCATTCCGCCTTCATCGCACACCAGCATTTGGGCGTGGGCAACACGTTTCCGCGCGACTGCTTGGTCGAGCCAAAGCCCCCATTCGGGCAGCTGCTGAAGCGGAATTTGAAGCGCAGAACTCAAAGCGGAGCGAAGGTAGCGCCCTACCTTTGCACTACGAAAAATTAGACCCCCGAGTTATGAAAACCATCGACCAATTGGACGTGCGCGGAAAACGAATTGTAGTTCGCGTAGACTACAACGTACCCCTTCGCGAGGACGGAACGGTAGCGAACAACCAGCGCATCACGGCAACCCTGCCAACCGTGCAGTCGATTTTAGACCGGGGCGGACGTGCCGTACTGGTATCGCACCTCGGCCGACCCAAAGCAGCGTTTGAGGCAGCGTACTCGCTGCGCCCGGTGGCCCACGAGTTGGCGCGTGTATTGGGCCGACCGGTTCAGTTCTCGGAGCAGACGGTAGGTGCCGACGCCGTGGCGGCCACGAAGGCCCTGCTCGACGGCGGAGTGCTCCTGCTGGAAAACGTGCGCTTTTTTGCGGGCGAAGAGGCGGGCGACGCGGAATTTGCCGCGCAACTCGCCGAGCTTGGTGACGCGTACGTCAACGACGCCTTTGGCACAGCCCACCGCGCCCACGCCTCAACGGCCGTCGTAGCGGCGCACTTTAAGGGGTCGAGCGCTTTTGGAATGGTTATGGCCAGCGAGATTGCCAACGTAGACCGCGTTTTGGCGTCCAACGAGAAGCCTTCGGTGGCTGTGGTGGGTGGATCTAAGGTTTCAAGCAAGATCGTTATTCTGGAGCGCCTTTTGGACCGCGTCGACGTGCTGCTCATCGGGGGAGGAATGGCGTTCACCTTTTTGAAGGCCCAAGGGGCACAGGTGGGCAACAGCCTCGTCGAAGACGAACATCTCGAGACGGCGAACCAGATTATGCGTGCAGCCGAAGCCAAGGGCGTGCGCATTTACCTGCCCACGGACGTCGTGGCGGCCGATCGCTTTGCGGCCGACGCGGCAACCCAAGTGACTTCCAGCGCCCAAATCCCGGACGGCTGGATGGGCCTTGATGTGGGACCCCAAACGCTGGAAACCTATGCTGAAGTGGTTCGCACGGCCAAAACCCTGCTTTGGAATGGCCCGCTGGGCGTGTTTGAGCTTGACGCTTTTGCGGCCGGAACGCGCGGACTGGGCGAAGCCATTGCCGCGGCCACGGAGGCGGGCACCCTGTTCTCGCTCGTCGGAGGGGGCGATAGCGTTGCCGCTGTCGAGCAGTTTGGTTTGTCGCGCCGCGTGAGCTACGTGAGCACCGGAGGCGGAGCGATGCTGGAATATCTAGAAGGCCGCGTCCTCCCCGGAATCCAGGCCGTCTACGACGCGGAATAAGTTGGGGGTCATCCATTCACCCAATGCTAAGGCCTTGAGGTAGTAGGTTGACGAAGCGCGGTAGTCCGCCCCGGGACCAATTGACGGAAAGGCGTCGCCCAACCAGCGGAGCGGAAGCGCCACCAGTGCGGCAATCATGAATCCTTTGGCGAGCCCGCTGACGCCGCCGAGGAGGCGATTGAGCCATCCCAGCAAGATGAGTTTGGATAGCTGCGTGGCGATTTTGCCAAGCAGCACGACGGCGAGGTACAGCACAAAAAGGCTCAGGTAGTAGGCCACGCCGCTGCGGAGTCCGGCGTCGTCAATAAAGGCGTCCAGAAAGGGTTCGACGCGCTTAGCCAACGGCCCCGCGAAGAGGTAGCCCAAGAGCAGTCCGAGGAGTCCCGAAAGGTCGTTGATGAATCCGCGCCAAATTCCGCGCCCCACTAAGGCCAGAACTAAGGCGACAATGAGCAGGTCGAGGCCCGTCATGGTTTAGCAGCCGCTAACGCCTTCGACGTAGGGCTGAACAACGATTTGCACTTTGGCGGTGCTGTCAGCAACCAACTTTAGGTAGCCGCAGCCGAATACGGTCGGGGGCGTTCCGCCCTTTTGCGCGGTGACTTGCAGCACGGCGGGAAGTCCGTACTGAAACACATCGTTGCCTTCGGCGTCGCGTACGATTCCGTCGACTCCAGATCGGCCTTGAAAGTCAGGAACGGCGTTTACAACCGGCGCGGTAGCGCGGACCGTAGCGTTTTGGAGGGGAATCAAGTCGCCGTCTTCGTTGACCGCAACGACTTCGATTTGAAAGCGATAGACGGGGGCCTCTTTGGGGCCGCATGACGTAACGCCAGCCATAAAGAGGGCAGCGGCAAAGGCGAGAATGCGATAGGTTTTCACAAGCAACCGGTGTTGGGATCGCCGTAGGGGCGGAGGATTACGTAGGCCACCGCCGTGTCGCCGGGCACAATGTGCACGAAGGAACACCCGCGGTAGGCGCCTTTGGTAGATTCAATGTCGAGGTAGGCTTCGCGCTCGTACTTCCACGGGCTGTCGGTCCAGCCGCTAACATCTGATTTTTTATAGTAGTAGCCTGCCGTATTTGGATTGCTAAAAAGAGTTCCGGTGCCGGGAACTGAGAGGTGAATCCAGGCATTTTGTATGGCCACACTGTCTTCGTTGATGACCCGAACAGCCACGTATCCGGGGCCGGTGCGGGGTTTTTCGCACGAAGCGACAAGGCCAGCCAGGCCCACGAGAAGGGCGGCAGCAGAAAGGATCCGGTAGTTCACTTGCTTTAGCATAGTTTTGCGCGACAAAGCAAGCAAATATAGCAGTTTCCCCGACGATGCAGGCTAAAATCCAGGAATACCTCCACGAGGTTGCGTCAGCGACCCTTTTGAACGCAGAAGCGGCAGAGGCCCTACGCCTGCGCTTTCTCGGCCGCAAGGGCGTGCTTAACGACCTGTTTGCCGCGTTTAAGACGGTCGCGCCCGAGGAGCGCAAGGAGGTTGGCCAGCTCCTAAATCAGCTTAAAACCGCGGTGGAAGCAAAAGTAGAGGCGCTGGCGTCGGCCAAGCCCAAGGTGCGAATTGCCGCTGAAGACGTCACACGGCCCGGATGGGGCGTGGCTCCCGGCAGCCACCACCCAGTAAGCCAGGTGCGCAACGAACTCGTGGACATTTTTCGCCGAATGGGTTTTGCCGTGGCCGAGGGCCCCGAAATGGAGGACGATTGGCACAACTTCACGGCCTTGAATTTTCCGCCGGAGCACCCTGCGCGCGATATGCAGGACACGTTCTTTTTGGCTCGCAACCCTGATTGGGCGCTGCGCACCCACACCTCCAACGTTCAGGTGCGTACCATGGAGACGCGCAAGCCCCCGATTCGCATTATTGCGCCGGGCCGCGTGTTCCGCAACGAGGCCATTTCGTCGCGCAGCCACTGCATGTTTCACCAAATCGAGGGGCTGTACATCGACCGCAACGTGTCGTTTGCCGACATGAAGCAAACGCTGCTCGAGTTTTCGCAAGCCTTTTTTGGAGAGCGGACAGCAATTCGCCTGCGGCCCAGCTATTTTCCGTTCACGGAGCCCAGTGCCGAAATGGACATTTGGTGGGGCCTTGAAACCGAAACGGATTACCGAATGACCAAGGGAACCGGGTGGCTTGAAATCTTGGGCTGCGGCATGGTTGATCCGGCGGTGCTGGAGTCCTGCGGCATTGATCCGCACGAATTCAGCGGGTTTGCCTTTGGATTGGGCGTGGAGCGCATCGCCATGCAGCGGTTCGCCATTCCCGACATACGCGCGCTGTTTGAAAATGACCTTCGGTTGCTGCGCAACCTTTAGTCGCACCGCTCCGCAGGCGGCAAGGCCTACTGAACGTCCTTAACCCGAATCGTGTTGGTCGTACCCTTTGCCTCGATCGGCATCGACGCCAACTGAAGAATTCGGTCCCCCGCAGACACCAAACCGTCGGCCTTGAGCTGCTTCGTGATGTCTACAAACGTGGCGTCGGTCGACTCCATGCTGTCGTAGTAAAATCCGCGCACGCCCCAGTGGAGCGACAACTTGTTCAAAATCTTGTAGTTGGCGGTAAACGCGTAAATGTGGCTTTGCGGACGAAAGCTGGAGATCAGCTGCGCCGAATGGCCTGAAAACGTAAGGGTGCAGATGGCCCGGGCCTCTACCGTATTGGCCATTTTGGCCGCGTAGTAGCACACGGTGTCTGAAATAAAGCGCGAAGCAACGTCTTCAACGGGCTTGTGCTCCTTGCCGCGAAACGACGAAGTCCGCTCGGCTGCCTCGGCAATACGGGCCATGGTTTGCACCACCTGCACGGGGTATTGACCCACCGAAGTCTCGCCGCTCAGCATTACGGCGTCGGCGCCGTCCATAACGGCGTTGGCCACGTCGTTGACTTCGGCGCGGGTAGGCGTCAAGCTGTCGATCATGGTTTCCATCATTTGGGTGGCAACAATAACCGGCTTCGCCAACTCAATGCACTTGCGCACAATCATTTTTTGAATAAGCGGAACGGACTCCATCGGCACCTCAATCCCGAGGTCGCCGCGGGCAACCATGGCGCCGTCGGTGGCTTCGAGAATGGCGTCAATGTCGGACACCGCCTCGGGCTTTTCGATTTTGGCAATGATGCCGGCGTGGTGCTTGCGGGCATTCAAAATGGCGCGGAGCTCGCGAATGTCTGCGGCGTTGCGCACAAAACTCAGTCCGATCCAGTCTACGTTTTCTTCAAGGGCCACGTCGAGGTCGGCGAGGTCTTTCTCGGTTAAGCAGGGCAGCGAAACTCGCGTGTTCGGAAGGTTTACCCCCTTTTTGGACTTGAGGGGTCCGCCCTGAATGGTTTCGGCCACGACCTCGTCTTTGCCGTTGGTCGAAAGGACCTTGAGCACCAGTTTTCCGTCGTCGAGCAGCACGTTTTCGCCCACCCGCACGTCCCGCGGAAACTGCTCGTAGGTCATGTAGACGCGCTCTTTGGTTCCCTCGCATTTCACGGTAGTGAAGGTCAAGCGGTCCCCTGGGGCAAGTACGGCGCCCTCTTCTACTACGCCTACGCGGAGCTTCGGGCCCTGCAGGTCGGCAAGTACGGCGGCGTGGTGGCCGGTTTCTTTCAAAATGGCGCGAATGCGTCGAATGGTAGCTCGGTGGTCGTCGGCCGCTCCGTGCGAGAAATTCACGCGGAATACGTTCACACCAGCGTCTAAGAGTTGCTTGAGTACTTCTTCAGAAGAAGAGGCAGGACCTAGGGTCGCGACGATTTTAGTCCGTTTCACAGATCGGAATCCTTAAGGGGTTCAAACACAAATTGGGCGTGCTCGTTCGGCGTCAGGCTTGTGCGGGGGTTGCAGCCAAGCAATCCAGGAACGTCGTTGAGGTGGCGCTGCAAACCTACGATTTCTTGATTACCTAATGGGGGGTCAAATACTAAGAATGCGTTAATTCCCCGCGGACGGCGCACGAACAGCTGGGCCGAGGGGTCGGCTTCGAGCTCCCCAAAAAGGCCGGGGGCTTCGGGTTGGGGTGTGGTTAAGCTGGCTTCGTGTGGGGCATTCCACAGTAGGGCATAGCTGCGCGGACCGTCTTCAAAGCGAAACAGGGCGTGCGCAAATCGGCCGCTTGACAAATCGCGCACCCAGTCGTCGCTGCGCCCCAGGGACCACCCCAGGCGGTCGTTCAAGCGAAAAACGAGCGGAACCGGGTCGAGGTCCGTGCTCAAAGCCCAAACTTCGGGAAGCGCGTCGTCACCGACGTCGAGAACGAGTCGCCGTGCCAATTTTCAAGGTTTTGCAGGCCGCACGTGCGGCAGATTCTTCGGCGTTTTTCTTGGATTGGCCAGTACCCGTGGCCACTTCGACGTCGTCGAGCACAAAGGCCACCGTGAAGCGGTTCTTGTCGCCCCCCTGGTCGTCGACAACGTCAAACTGAAAGCGCTGTTTTTTCTTCTGAACGTGCTCGATCAAAAAGCTCTTGTAGCTGATGATTTCGGTCTCGACGTGGTTAAAATTGACGTAGGGATCGAGCATTCTGCGGTGCACCAAGTAGCGCGCAGCGTTCCAACCTCGGTCGAGGTAGACGGCCCCGACAAGGGCTTCAAGGGTATTGCCCGGAACCGAGGAGGCTTGCCCGTTGCGGTTGCGGCCTTGATCCATCCACTTGGGAATTCCCATTTTTTCAGCGATTCGGTTGAGGGCCTTTCGGCTCACTACCTTGGACCGCATAGACGTTAGGTAGCCCTCGTCGCCGTTGGGGTATTTTTCGTACAGGTATTCGGCCATGAGCACCCCCAGCACGGCGTCGCCCAGGTATTCTAGGCGTTCGTAGCGCATGTTGGCGCTCCGCTGGTTGGCGTCAGACTTTACTTTGCGGCGAAAGGCCGCGAGGTACATACCGGGATTATTGGGCCGCAGACCCGTCATTCGAGTGACGGCGGCAAGAACCGCTCGGTGCTCGGAGGGCACCCGGCGGAACAGCCGAAGAAACGCTTGAAGCATTTAGATTTTTTTGAAAATCACCGAGGCGTTGTGCCCGCCAAACCCAAACGTATTGGAAAGGGCAGCACGTACGCTGCGCTTTTGGGGCGAACCGAAGGTGAAATTCAGCTTGTTGTCGAGTTCGGGGTCGTCGGTGAAGTGGTTGATCGTCGGGGGCACCACATCGTGGTACACCGACAGAACAGCTACTGCAGCCTCGGCAGCACCCGCGGCACCCAGCAAGTGGCCGGTCATCGACTTCGTCGAGCTGATGTTTAGGCGGTAGGCGTGGTCTCCAAAAACGTCTTTGATGGCCTTGGTTTCGGCAATGTCGCCAAGCGGAGTTGAGGTTCCGTGAACGTTGACGTAGTCAATGTCTTCGGGGGTCAGTCCCGCGTCTTCGATCGCGTTACGCATCACGTTGCGGGCGCCCAAACCCTCGGGGTGGGGGGCCGTTAGGTGGTGGGCATCTGCAGAAAGTCCTCCGCCGACGAGTTCCGCGTAAATGCGTGCTCCGCGTGCTTTGGCGTGTTCGTACTCCTCGAGGACCAGTGCGGCCGCGCCTTCGCCAAGCACAAATCCGTCGCGGTCTTGGTCAAACGGACGCGAGGCCGTGGCGTAGTCGTCGTTGCGTGTGGAGAGGGCGTGCATCGAATTAAATCCGCCAATTCCGCCCGGAGAAACCGCCGCCTCAGAACCGCCGGTGATGATGGCGTCGGCTTTGCCCAGCCTAATTAGCATCAGTCCGTCGATGACCGCGTTGGTCGACGACGCACAGGCTGAAACGGTGGTGTAGTTGGGTCCGCGGTACCCGTACTTCATCGAAATGTAGCCGCCGCAGATGTCAGCGATCATTTTGGGGATGAAGAAGGGGTTGAATCGCGGGTTTTCGTCGCCCTTAAAGTAGTTGCCGAATTCTTCGGTGAAGGTGTCCAGGCCGCCAATGCCCGAACCCCAAATGACGCCAACGCGGTCTTTGTTGGGGTTCGAAGCCTCTAATCCGGAATCTGCGACAGCCTCCTCGGCGGCAATAAGCCCGAGGTGCGTGCAGCGGTCCATGCGGCGCGATTCCTTGCGGTCGATAAAGTCTTCGACGTTGAGGTCCTTGACCTCGCAAGCAAACTGCGTTTTGAATTTGGACGCGTCAAAGCGGGTAATCGGACCCGCCCCGCTGCGGCCCTCGAGGAGGGCCGCCCAAAATGCGGGAGCGTTGTTTCCGATCGGGGTCAGGGCACCAAGGCCCGTGACTACGACACGTTTTAGTTCCATGTGCAGGTATTAGGCCTTAGCGGCAACGATGTAGTCAATCGCTTGACCTACCGTTCCAATGCTTTCAGCTTGATCGTCTGGAATGTTGATGTCGAATTCTTTTTCGAACTCCATGATGAGCTCAACCGTATCCAAAGAGTCTGCGCCCAGGTCCCCCGTGAAGGAGGCCTCGGTGGTTACTTCTGACTCGGGAACTCCCAATTTGTCTACGATGATGCTTTTTACGCGTGCGGCGATATCGGACATAACCTGTTGTTTTGAGTTATTGATGGGTGCAAAGAAAAGCCAATCTTTGGAATTGTGGTGCATTTCGCCCCCTACCTTTAGCCCGTGAATTCCGCAAAGGTGGCAATATTGGTTTCAGGCAGCGGCAGCAACGCCGTGTCGCTGCTGGATTTTTGGTCCAACACCCCAGTAAAGGCCATCGGAATTTGGACCAACCAAATGTCAGCCGGAATCTGGAACCGCAGCCTCAGCGTGCCCGTGGCGCACTTTGTGCCGGGTGCGGACGACGACCGCCTACTCGAGCAGTGGCAAGCGGCGGGCGTGAGTGCGCTCGTGCTGGCGGGCTACCTCAAGCCCGTTCCGGCTTCGTGGATTCGTGCGTTTGGCACGAGTTGCTACAACATCCACCCGGCGCTGCTGCCGGCCTACGGCGGCCACGGCATGTACGGCCACCACATTCACGAGGCGGTGGTGGCGGCGGGCGAACCGGAGTCTGGCCTGAGCATTCACCGGGTTACGGAGCGCTACGACGAGGGCCCAATTCTCTTTCAAATGCGCACGCCGGTGCGCCCAAGCGACACACCCGAGGAACTCGCGGCGCGCATCCTTAAGGGCGAACACTGGGCCTACCCGCGCGTTATCACCGCCGATTTGCTCGGAACCGAACTTCCCACCCAGCTCCCCGACGGATGGTCCACGTAGACCTCTTTACCGACGGCGCAGCCAAGGGCAATCCCGGCCCGGGTGGCTACGGCGCCATTTTGCGCAGCGGCGCCCACGAGAAGGAATTAAGTGGCGGATTTTACCACACCACCAACAACCGCATGGAGCTCATGGCGGTCATTGTTGGCCTCGAGGCCCTCAAGTCGAGCTGCCAGGTGCGCGTGGTGAGCGACAGCAAGTACGTCGTCGACGCGTTCAACGCCCGATGGATCGACGGCTGGAAGCGCCGCGGTTGGGCCAAAGTCAAAAATCCGGACCTGTGGAAGCGCCTGCTCAAAGCCATGGAGCCCCACAAGGTTCAGTTTGAATGGATCAAGGGCCACAACGACCACCCCGAAAACGAGCGCTGCGACCGCTTGGCGGTGGCGGCCTCACTCAAGCCGACAGAGCAGGACTACGGCTTTCAACCGGAATAGCCGCTTGCTTCTGGCTTCTGGCTTTTAGTTACTAGTTTCTTGTTTCTGGCTACTGGTTACTAGTTTCTTGTTTCTGGTTACTAGTTTCTTGTTTCTGGCTTCTAACGACGAGTAACCAGTAACAAGAAACCAACTACAAGAAACGAGAAACAAGTTACTGGCTGCTAGCTACTAGCTTGTCGGCCACGCTGCGGTCGTTCATCAGGCGCGGAACTTTGTTTTGTCCGCCCAGCTTGCCCACCGACTTCATGTAGGTAATGAAGGCGTCGCTTGGCAGGGCGCGCAGCACGCAATGGCGCAAGATTCCGCCCGAAATCAAATCTTGGTAGTAGACATTTTTAGCCTGGAGGGCGCGGTCGACGGTCGCGGTGAAGTCCTCAAGGTCGGCGGGCGCTTCGTCGAAGGCCACAAACCACTCGTGGTAGGGCAGTCCGCCCTCGCGGGGGTTGACCTGCGGGGCCACGGTGAACTCACGCACCTTGCCTCCGTGGGCGGCGACGGCCTGCTCGAGGGCATGCTCGACTTCAGACCCGATGACGTGTTCGCCAAACGCCGAGATAAAGTGCTTGATGCGGCCGGTCACGCGAATGCGGAACGGGGCGGTCGACACAAACTCGACAGTGTCGCCGATGCTGTAGCCCCAAAGTCCGGCGTTGGTGTGCATAATGAGGGCGTAGTTGACGCCGGTTTGCACCTCGGCGAGGCTTAGGCGGGGCGGATTTTCGTCAAAAAAGCGGTCCGACGGAATGAACTCGTAGTAAATGCCGTTGTTGAGCAGCAGCAGTAAGTCTTGGCTGTCGGGCCGGTCCTGGTAGGCGATGAAGCCCTCAGACGCGGGGTAGGTTTGAACGATGGGCACCTTGCGGCCAAAGAGCTCTTCGAAGCGGGCGCGGTAGGGCTCGAAGGCGACTCCGCCCGTGACAAAGAGGTCGAGCGTGGGAAACACGTCGCCAATGCTCGACTTGCCGCTGACCTCAAGCAGGCGCTCGAAGTACATCTGCACCCAGGGCGGAATGCCCGAGATGATGGACATCGGGGCGTTCACGGTTTCGCGCACGATGGCCTCGACCTTGTCTTCCCAGTCTTCGATGCAGTTGGTGTCCCACGTCGGCTTGCGGTTCTTTTGGAGGTAGGACGGAACGAAGTGGGCGGTGATTCCGCTCAGGCGACCGGTGGGAATGCCGTTTTTGTCTTCGAGCACCGGACTGCCCTGCAGAAAGATCATGTTGCCGTTGACCATGCGGCTTTGGCCGGTGGCGTGCATGTGGGCAAAGAGGGCGTTTCGGGCCGACGAAATGTGGTAGGGAACCGACTCCTTGGTCAAGGGAATGTACTTGGCGCCCGAGGTGGTTCCGCTGGTTTTGGCGAAGTAGGTGGGGCGGCCGGGCCACAAAATGTCGGATTCGCCCGCCACGACGCGGTCAATGTAGGGGCGAAGGGCTTCGTAGTCGCGAACGGGAACAGCCTGAATGAGGTCCTGGTGGCTGCGCACGTCGGCGAAGCGGTGGTCGCGGCCAAAGGCGGTCGCAGAAGCCGTGGTCGTGAGGTGCTCGAGGGTGCGCTGCTGGGTCTCAAAGGGCTTGGTGGCCCACGCGCGGGTTTGGCGGTCAACTATGGCGGCCCACTGGACCGCAGCAAATTCTTTGATCGTTTTCATTGCGTACTATTTGCGGTATCCGAGCTCCTGGGCGGCGTTTATGGGCCGACCGTTAATCCAGATTTCGACTTGAAAGGGAATCGGATTTTCGGGGTCTTGCTCGAGCAGCCGCCCAAGGACCTCGCCTTTGCGCAGTCCCGACCCCACCCGCGTCTTCACGCGGCTAAGGCCGATGTAGCGGCTGATTCGGTCTTCGGCGTGGTGCACGGTAATCGAGTACCCTAAGGAGTTGGTGCCCTCGATGGCAAGGACCGTACCGTCTTCGACCGCCACGACGTCGGAGGGCCGCAGGGCATCAATCACCAGCCCGTAGCGTCCTTGAGCCGGGTTGGCGCTGCGCAGCACTAAGCCAGCGACGGGTTGCAGCATTTCGGTTGGCTTGGGCGCGGCGGCTTCGCGGGCCTCTACTTCTTCGCGCAGCTTGCGTTCGCGCTCGCTGGCCTTGAGGCGCTCGGCGGACCAGCCCGGCGGCGGCGTTGCCGCACTCGTCAACGTGTCGGGCGGAAGGGATCCGCCCACCATAAACTGAATGTGCTGAATGAACTGTTCTTGGTAGGCCACGAGGTCGACCAAGGAATCGGTCACCGCGTTGAGCTTTACGGCCTCGCGCCGCAGCGAGGTGCTCGAGTAGCCCGGAATGTACTCGCGCAGCGGGGTGTAGGCGATCAAAAAGGTAGTGGATACGATTAAAAAGAGCACGGATCCGCCCACGGCGAGAAACACGTTGCGCCGATTGAGCACCATCGAAAAACGCTCTTCAAACGAGGATTCGTCGAGCAAAACCAAGCGGTAGCGGTGCCGCCACTTGGCCAGCCAGTGCTGAAAAACTTCCTTGCGGGTGCGGCGAGCGGACTTCTTCACAACTTCAAAGGTAGCAGAATCGGTCGAGCGTCGCCCGCGCGAAGGCCATAACTTTGGGCCTTCTACGTTAGGTACCGAATGCGTTCACTCCTCCTTTTTCGCTGGGTTGCCCTTGGGGCGCTGTCTGTGGCATTGGTCATGGGCTGCAGTCGCGAAAAGGACCGTTGGCTCAACCGCACCTACCACCAAACGACGGCGCGGTTTAATCCGCTGTACAACGGCCAAGTAGCCTACGACCAAGCGCTGCAGGAACTGAGCGAAGCGCACCGCGACGACTTTACCCAGCTGATCTCGGTCGACGACTGGGACCGCGCCAAGCTCAATGCCCCCGCCTACACCAAGGCAAAGCGTGCGGTAGAAAAAGCCAACAAGGCCATTCGCGAACACAGCATGGTGTTCAAGGGCAAGCAGGCGAATCCGGCTGTATTTGACGCCTATTTGCTAATGGCGCGGGCCCAAATGCTGATGGGCCTCGACGCTCCCGCCAGCGAGGCCTTGAGCACGGTGGCGCGGCTGAGCGACCGCCGCGAACAGCAGATCGAAGCCGAGCTCGAGCGAATAGAGCTTTTGGCGCGCCAAGGCAACGCTTCGTTGGCGGAACCCTTGCTCTTTGAGCTGGACCGCAAAGGAGTTCCCGATAAATGGCGCTACTGGGTGGCGCGCATTCGTTCGCGCATGGCTATAGCTGGCCAAGATTGGGCCAATGCCGCCGAATCGATGGCCCAAGCCGCCCAAGAGGCGCCCAAGGCCGACCTCAAAGCGCGCTATGCCTTCTTGGCTGCCCAGCTCTACGAAAAAGCCTCGGAGCCCGACCGCGCCCGCCGCATGTACGAGGCCTGCCTGAAGGCGCAGCCGCGCGACTACGCGATGCTGCTCGAGGCTCAGCTGCGCCGCAGTTTGAACGGCGGCGGCGTAAACCCCAAAAAGCTTTACCTGGAGCTCAACAACTTGCTTCGCGAGCCCAAGAATGCGGATTTTGCGGACCGCATTTATTTTTCGCTCGGCGAGCTGGCGACGCAGTACGAAGAGATCGATCGCGCCTACGGCTACTACCAGCAGTCGTTTGCCGCCGGACGCGCCGAACGCCCCATGGTGTATGGCCTGGCGTATGCCCGGCACGGAGCCCTCGCCCTCGAGCGGCGCGCCTACGCCCGCGCCCAAATCGATTTTGATTCGGCGGCCTTGGTGCTTCCGGCGACCTACGTCGGCCGCGAGGGCTACCAAAAAAAGGCGCGGAGCCTTTCAGTGCTCGTCGAGGCGCTCGAGCGCGCCGAGCTGGGGGATTCGCTCGTGCGGCTGTCGCGCAAGGGGGAGGCGGACCTGCGCCGGCAGTTTGAGGGGTATGTGGCCGCACTGAAGAAGGCAGATGAGGCCGAGGCCGAGCGGGAGCGGAGGTTGGCGCAGCTCGCCGAGCTTCAAGCCGCGAGTTCGGAGCTGGATGCGGCGGCGCCCACCGCCGGCGGCGCAGCCGGTGGCGGCTGGGCGGTGTACGCCCCGGCGCTGCGCGCCAAGGGCGCCGCCACGTTCCGCCAAAAATTTGGGGAGCGCCCCAACGTGGACAACTGGCGCCTTCGTTCCAAATCGAACGAGTGGGCTCTGGCGGAGTCCAAAGAAAAACCGGCAAAGCCGGGAAGCACGGAAGGCGAAGAATCCGCGGCCGACTCGGCATCCGCTCCGTCTGCGGCGGCGACCGAGCCCGCCGGCCGCTACGACGTCGCGGGATACCTCGCAAAAATTCCGCGCACTTCCGAAGAGCGGGCGCAAGCCCAAACTAAGGCCTGCGAAGCGTGGTCCGAGGTGGCGGCGGCCTACCGAGACGGAATGCAGGATCCGCGCGAAGCCGTTGCCGCGTACCGAAAGGCGCTGCGGGGATGCCCCGACCACCCCGAGGCGGCGCGCTGGCTGTACGCCACCCACCGGCTTCACGTGACCTTGAACGAAGCCGTTCAGGCCGAGGCGGCACTCAAGGAACTCTTGGAGCGCTACCCGCAGAGCGAGGCGGCCCAGATTGTGCGCAAGGGAGCGACGAGCGCCAAAACTCCGGCGGAACCTGCGGCGTCGCCCGCGTTTGTGGCCTTGAACCGCGCCGTGGAGCAGCGCCAGTGGCGCGAAGCGAGTCGCTTGCACCAGGCTACCGTGTGGAGTGCTGCCGAACGCGCCCCCGCCGATTTGCTTCGGGCATTGGCCGTGGGCGGAAGCGAGGGTCGAGCAGCGTATGCAGACGCGTTACGCAAGGTTATCGCCGAGCACCCGGGCACGCCGCAGGCGGCCGCTGCGCAGTCGTATTTGGCGGCGATATCAAGTCTTCCGGCTGCCGAACCCGTGGTGAACGCTGAGAACCTGAAGCTGTTTACGCCCGCGCCGCAGGCTCCGCACCAAGTGGCCATTTTGTTCCCCACGGGCTTTGACGGCAACGCGGTGCGCAACGCGCTGGCGCGAATCCACAGCACGGATTTTCCCGAAAAGCCCTTGGGCGTGCGGGCACTTCCGTGGAACGAAAACTTTGAATTGCTCGTGGTCGACGGGTTTAAAAACGCCGCCGAGGCGCTGTCGTACCGCGACGCGATGCGCCGCAATCCGGACCTTCGCAAAATGCTTCCGGCTGACCGAACTTCGTATTTACCGGTGACTGTGGCGAATTTTTCGCACCTTTACCGTTCCAAAGACGAAGCGGCTTACCGCGCCTTTGTTCAACGCCATTACGGATCGCCATGATGAACCCAGTTAAACGCATTGCCGAGTCAGTGCACGAGCACAACCGCATCGTCGAAGGTGCAGTTATTGAAGGAACCATTCAATCTCCTGTTGACTTTCGGGTCGACGGAACGATAAAGGGTACGCTCCGCACCCAAGGAAAACTCGTGATTGGCCCCCAGGGCTCGGTTGAGGGCCAAATTTTCGCCGGAGAAGCTAGCATTGCCGGCAAGCTCAAGGGTAGCCTTGAGGTGAAGGGCTTGACAACCCTCGCCCAAACGGCGCAGGTGCATGCCGAGCTGTACACGGGACAAATCAGCATCGAAGCCGGCGCGCAGTTTTCGGGCCAATGCCACATGGGGGTCAAAGCCACGGAGACCGCCAAGCCTGAGCCGATCGCGTCTCCAGCTAACTCGACGGCTGCCGCGACGGCCCCCGCGGCTCCGAAGGCGGCTACGGCCACAGTTTAATTTTTGGCGGTGCCTCCGGTAAAGCTTCCGCCTGCGGCCGGCAAAGCCTTGTCGCTGTCGGGGCAAATCATGGGAGCGGTAGCCGCGGGCACCCTCCTTGGATCGCTTTTTGACGCCGACGGCCAGCATTTGGGCGCCGGTCTTGGGGCGCTCGTCGGCGTGATTTTGGCTCTTGCCGCGGTGATTCGTTCGGCGCTACCCCCAAAATCATGAAAAACCTACTCCTTCCCCTTGCCGCGCTGTATGCGGTGCTTGCGGCCTGTTCGGCAGCCGTAGTTACCCCGTTGGGCTACGCATGGTACGGAACGGGGATTCTCTGGATCGCCGTGACTGGCGTTACCCAGTTCTTTTTTGCGTTTGCCCTGGGGCGCCGCACATCGAAGTCGTTTGTGTGGGTGGTTTTGGGCGGCGGATTTCTGCGGATGCTCCTCGCCGCGGCCACCGTCATTCTTCCGATGAGTATCGCCCAATCTGAGGGATTTCGATCTGATTCTCTGCAGTTTGCCGCAGTTTTTATGCTGGCTCAAGCGGGCGAAACTTGGCTGGCCGTTCGGCACATAAAGTCAAGTTAAAAGTCGCCCGTTTGCAACTATCTTTGCCGCGCAATTCAGGACTGATGGTACTACGCCGCTTACTTACTCTTTTCGCCGCATTCACGCTGCCTCTGGCGGGAACTTTTGCGTCTTCTACCGAGGAGCATCACGCTCCTGCTGAAGCGGTTGAAGGGCATGCGGCGACGGCCCAAGAGGCCGAGGCGGAATTCAATCTGAACGAAATGATTATGCACCACATCGCGGATAGCCACGGTTGGCATATCCTCGATTGGAACGGCCACGCAGTGAGCATCCCCCTTCCGGTGATTTTGTGGACGTCGAACGGCCTAGTGGTTTTTTCGTCTGCCGAATTCCATCACGACATCGAAGGCCATCACGTGGTTGCGGCGGGCGGACTTCAGTTCGTTAACAAGCACGAGAAAATTTACTACGCGGGCACTGAAGACAAGCCCATCGACCTATCGATAACCAAGAACGTGCTCGCGCTGCTTGTCGGCGCGGTGGTTCTGCTCCTGATTTTCTTCTCGGCGGCCCGCTACTACGCCAAGAACACTAACGCCGCCCCGCGCGGACTCGCTGGATTTGTCGAGCCCTTGATTTTGTTTGTGCGCGACGACATTGCCCGCGGAGCAATTCCCGAGAAGCACCTCAACCGCTTTGTGCCCTACCTGCTCACGCTGTTTTTCTTCATCTGGGTGAACAACCTGCTTGGCCTCGTGCCCTTCTTCCCCGGAGGCGCCAACCTGACGGGCAACATTGCGGTGACCTTCGTGCTTGCCGTGTTCACGCTCGTAATCACGAACGTCAACGGAACCAAGGACTACTGGATGCACATAGTTTGGATGCCGGGGGTTCCTACCCTGCTGAAGCCCATTTTGGCCCTCATTGAGCTTATCGGCGTCTTCACGAAGCCCTTCTCGCTGATGATTCGTCTTTTTGCCAACATTACCGCCGGCCACATTCTGGTTCTGTCGCTGGTTTCGTTGATCTTCATTTTTGAGTCGGTGTGGATTTCTCCCGGATCCATCATCTTGACGTTGTTCACTTCGACTTTGGAACTCCTGGTTGCTGCGCTGCAGGCCTATGTCTTCACGATGCTCACGGCGATGTCTTTTGGTGCTGCCGTTGAAGAGCATCACCACGACGACCACGCGCACGCCGAAGGACACCACTAACGTTTTCATTTTTTCTATCGTTTCACTTCAAATACCCCCTAAACAATGACTGGTAGTATCGCTGCAATCGGAGCTGGCCTCGCAGTAATCGGTGTAGGCCTTGGCATTGGCCGCATCGGCGGACAAGCTATGGTCGCCATCGCACGTCAGCCGGAAGCTACGGGCAAGATCCAAACCGCCATGCTGATTTCTGCAGCCTTTATCGAGGGTGTGGGTCTCTTTGGCGTCGTGGTTTCGCTCCTTAAGTAATCGTCTACACGGTCGAAGTTCAGCGCCCGTTCGCGGGTTCTGAACTTTCGGCCGTGATACGAACTTCAAATCTTTAAACGCATGGATTTAGTTACTCCGGGCTTAGGCCTAATTGTATGGACGACACTGGTCTTCCTCATTTTGGTGTTCTTGTTAGGCAAGTTCGCTTGGAAACCTATTTTGAATGCGGTCAACTCCCGCGAAGAAGCAATCGATCAAGCGCTCAAGCAGGCCGAGTCCGCGCGCGCCGAAATGGGCAAACTTCAGGCCTCCAACGAGCAGCTGCTCAAGGAAGCCCGCGAGGAGCGCGAGGCCATCGTCAAAGAAGGCCGCGCCATGCGCGATGCCATGATTGCCGAGGCCAAAGATGCTGCCTCGAGCGAAGCGGCTAAAATTCTCGAGTCTGCCCGCACCCAAATTCACCAAGAGAAGATGGCGGCGGTAACGGAACTCAAAAACCAGGTCGCCCAGCTTGCGGTCGACATGGCTGAAAAGATTTTGCGTACCGAGCTTGCGCAGCCCGAAGTGGCCAAGGCAAACATCGATCGCGACATTAAAGACCTCAATCTGAATTAAGATGAGTCTTTCTTCACACCGCTACGCCAAGGCCTTACTCGACCTTTCTGAGGAGAAGTCGGTTTCGGCAGCCGTGGCATCGGACATGTCGGCCCTCCGAGAGGCGCTGGCCTCGAGCCGGGAACTGCAGGTGTTCTTGGCCAGCCCGGTGGTGAAGCCCTTTCAAAAGAAAAACGTGCTGGCCCAGGTGTTCAGCGGGCTGAGCGAGCTCACGCGCCACTTTGTCGACTTGGTTGTGGACCACGGCCGTGAGGCCAACCTAAGCGCCATTGCGGTAAGCTACCTTGAGTCGTACCGCCGCCGCCAAGGCACGGTCTCGGCCACGGTCACCTCTGCGATAGCCCTCTCAGATGCCCAGCGGGCCCAAATAGAATCGGCGATAAAGGCATCAGGAGCCAAGTCGGTCGAGCTTCGCGAAGAAGTGAATCCTGACCTCATCGGGGGCCTCGTGGTCCGCGTAGGCGACAAGCAAATCGACACGAGCATCGCGCAAACCCTGCGCAACCTGGACCGCTCGTTCCAAAAGAATTTATATATCGCTGATTTCTAAATAAATCAAATCATGGCAGACGTCAAACCCGCGGAAATTTCTGCGATCCTTCGCCAGCAACTCTCTGGATTCACTTCGGAGTCGGAACTCCAAGAGGTGGGCACCGTCCTTCAAGTGGGTGACGGTATTGCCCGTGCCTACGGCCTTCAAAATGCCCAGTCAGGCGAACTCGTGGAGTTCGAGAACGGCTTGCGCGGCATCGTCCTTAACCTTGAGGAAGACAACGTCGGTATTGTTCTTCTAGGTGCTGCTGAAGGCATCAAGGAAGGATCGACGGTGAAGCGCACCGGGGTTATTGCCTCCATCAATGTTGGTGAGGGCATGGTTGGCCGCGTAGTCGACACCTTGGGTAACCCGATTGACGGAAAGGGTCCGATTGAAGGCGAGCGCTTTGAAATGCCGCTGGAGCGCAAGGCCCCAGGGGTAATTTACCGCCAGCCGGTTAACGAGCCGCTGCAAACGGGCATCAAGGCCATTGACGCCATGATTCCGGTAGGACGCGGTCAGCGCGAGCTGATCATTGGCGATCGCCAGACGGGCAAAACGACCGTGGCCATTGACACGATCATCAACCAAAAAGAGTACTTCGATAAGGGCGAGCCCGTGTACTGCATCTACGTAGCTGTAGGTCAGAAGGGCTCAACGGTTGCCGCGTTGGCAAAGACCCTCGAAGACAAGGGCGCCATGGCCTACACCACGATTGTGGCGGCGAACGCTGCTGACCCCGCGCCGATGCAGTTCTACGCTCCCTTTGCGGGTGCCGCGATTGGCGAGTACTTCCGCGATACCGGACGCCCTGCGCTGATCATTTTTGACGACTTGTCGAAGCAAGCCGTGGCCTACCGCGAGGTGTCGCTCCTGCTCCGCCGCCCTCCGGGCCGCGAAGCCTACCCTGGAGACGTTTTCTACCTCCACAGCCGCCTGCTCGAGCGCGCCGCCAAAGTGATCAAGGACGACGCCATCGCCGCCCAAATGAACGACCTTCCGGTGTCCCTCAAGGGCAAAGTAAAGGGCGGAGGCTCGCTGACGGCCCTGCCGATCATCGAAACCCAAGCGGGCGACGTATCGGCCTACATTCCGACCAACGTGATTTCGATCACCGACGGCCAGATCTTCTTGGAGGCCGACCTCTTCAACTCGGGCGTGCGCCCGGCCATCAACGTAGGTATTTCGGTATCGCGCGTTGGAGGTTCCGCGCAAATCAAGCCCATGAAGAAAGTTGCCGGTACCCTCAAGCTGGACCAGGCACAGTACCGCGAACTCGAGGCCTTTGCCAAGTTTGGTTCTGACCTCGACGCCGCTACCATGAACGTGATCAACAAGGGTCGCCGCAACGTAGAAATTTTGAAGCAGT
>Ga0194122_10000590_pt1 | contig 51982 bp, 47 predicted proteins | sample TA2MahCa10mmetaG_FD_155487 | JGI IMG/M metagenome (GOLD analysis project Ga0194122, IMG submission 155487) | Freshwater microbial communities from Lake Tanganyika, Tanzania - TA2015021 Mahale Deep Cast 10m | ecosystem: Environmental > Aquatic > Freshwater > Lake | place: Tanzania: Lake... | reverse complement strand
CACACCATTTAATGTGGATTTTAAAACTGTGCTGGTGGTCTTGGCCCGCTCCTTTTGCCGTGCGCCAGATCGCTTTGGCCCTGGGATTAAATCGGCGTTGGCAATTCGGTTCATAAACCTGGTGATTGATCGCTGGCCCAATCTAGAGATAATGATCGCCAGGGTGAGAATTACCGTGATATTTAAGGGCGCTCCGGTAAACCAATCCAGGGCAGATTGCAAATTATCTGGGATTTTGATGGTCATTGTGGAAAACCTTAACCCAATCGTAAGCAGGAATCTGCCTAGAAATGCTGTCTTTTTGCCAACCATCAGGCAAGATATGCCTACGCAGCTCGAGCCACGCGCTGCCCTTTAAGGAGAAAGCTTTCAGTGTCACAAACATTGGTACTGAACGCCACCTACGAGCCACTAGGTGTCGTATCAGAACGGCGAGCATTAATTCTCGTCTTAAACCAACGCGCAACTAGCGTTGAGGATTCAGATCGCATACTTACCTATGCACGTGGATCAATCACATTACCTGCGGTAATTAGATTAAATAAATTTGTAAAGATTCCATACCGCCATGCGGTGCCACTATCCCGTCGGGCAATATTTGCTCGAGATAACAACCGGTGTGTTTACTGCGGGGTGACTGCAACCTCAATTGATCATGTGATTCCAAGATCAAGAGGCGGCGGACATAATTGGGAGAATGTGGTCTCAGCCTGTCATAAGTGCAACCACTTAAAGGCAGATCGCACCTTAAAGGATTTAGGTTGGCGACTTCGCTACACACCACGTGAGCCGGTGGGGGCAGCTTGGCGGATTTTAGGAACTGGTAAACCACATCGAATCTGGATTCCATATTTGAAACCATTTGGGGTTGTGGCTATGGGGGCAGCTAGCGCATGATTGAAGATGGCACATTCGCTGGGGAGGGGTTAACCTTCCTGGAGAGTTTTACCTACTTTGTAATTGCGCCAACTGTTTTGTTTGTGGTGATCTCATTTTTTGCCTACATCACCGCAAAAGAGGTGCGGGCAAAGAAAAAGTCAAAGCCAAACTCACTTACCAGTATTGAGTAGGTTTTTTACCTATCCTTTGCCTGAACTTTAAGCGCTCGCTCAAGTGAATCTCGGTTTTCAGAGACTAATCTTCTAAGCCCTGCCTGACCATCTTTACCAGTGGTGTTTAACCAGTTAACAGTTTTATCTAATGTCTCTTGGGTAGTTATATAAATTGGATACATACCAGTAACAAATTTACTTGCTACCTCATATGATTTTTTGCCCCAGGTATCTAGCAGCAGATCAAAGTAGGGATCAACATAATTAGCTAGCAATGGTCGGTGGAGTGCTCGCATAAAGCCAGCTAATTTTGCTTCACGTTGTGAGGTTGAGATCTCCTCTGTGGTAATTGATTTCCAGGTCTGACTCTTTGCCTCCGCTGTTGGCAAAGCTGCTAAGGCGGTTGTATGGGAGAGCTGTCCAGTTAAGGTGTTGTCCTTTAATAACTCAGCAGCAAGCGCTGACTTATCCATGAGGCCACGCTCTGCTAGGGCAATAACAAAGCTCCACCTAAGATCGGCATCGATCTTAAGTCCTGCTAACTTGCCATCTAGCAACTCTTTGATTAAATCATTGTGCTCAGCACTTGCTGCAAATGAGGTGAAGTTTCTAGCAAACTGTAATTGGTGGTCACTGCCTGCAGCGGAAGCCTTTAACATCTGCTCATAAGCATTTCCAACCTTAAGACGTGCTGAATCTCGTTTAGTAGGGGCGCTATAGAGCTCAACTGCGGTGGTTAATTGACTTGCAATTATTGTGACAGTTGCAATGTCATCCTCACCAGGTAACCCTGCTAATGCAATATCGATGAAATCACTGGCGCTTATCTCACCATCTCGCAACATATCCCAGGCTGCCGACCAGCAAAGTGCTCTAGTGAGTGAATCACCAATCTTTCCAAGGTGTGCCTTAAGGGTGGCGATGGATCTATCATCAAATCTGATCTTGGCATAACTTAAATCCCGATCATTTATAAGTAAAAGATCGGCAACCTTTTGACCAGCAAGCTCTGCGACAACAGTATTGCTCCCCGTAACATCTAGCTCCACACTTTTTCTAAGTGCGATCTTGTTTTCTACTAAATCATATAAACCAACCGCCATTCGATGGGGCCGAAGCTCACTTGATCCAATTGGCATAGAGGGTGCTTCTTGAATTATCGAAACTGATTTGTATCTGTCATTTTCAATCTCAAGAGCAGGACGCAAGGTGTTAACACCTGCAGTTTGCAACCAGGTAGAGACCCAAGGCTTTAAATCCCGGCCACTTGTCTGAGTTAACTCAACTAGTAGATCATCAAGGGTGGTGTTTTTAAATGCATGCTTGGCAAAGTACTTTTGTAATCCCAAAATGAAGTTATCTCGTCCCACATGGGCAACTAATTGCTGCAAAACTGATGCACCCTTGGCATAGGAGATACCATCAAAATTTCCAGCAACGGTGTCGATATCTTTCATATCTGAAACAATTGGATGGGTGGAGCTCAACTGGTCTTGGCGGTATGCCCAATTTTTTCGCTCTTGATTAAAGCCAGTCCAAGAGTTTTTAAATCTAGTTGCCTCCACCATGGCAAGGTAGGAAGACCATTCAGCAAATGATTCATTAAGCCATAGATCATCCCACCACTTCATAGTGACCATATCGCCAAACCACATATGGGCCATCTCATGCAAAATTGTGTTAGCTCTTGCGTTATACATTCGCTCAGTAACTTTAGATCTAAATACCAATAATCGCTCCAAAAATGTTACCGCTCCAGCATTTTCCATTGCACCCCAGTTGAAATCCACAACTGCAATCTGGTCATACTTTTCAAATGGATACTCAAGACCAAAGACCTTTTCAAAGTAGGCAAAGCCTTGCTTGGTAATTAAGAAAATATCATCTGGATCTAAAAACTCTGCCAGTGATTTTCGGCAGTAGATACCCAGTGGCACCTTTTTCTTACCAACATACTCATCCTGCACGTTGTAGTAAGGACCTGCAATTAAAGCGGTGATGTAGGTAGAAATTCTTGGGGTGGTAGTAAAACTCCATTTAGCTTTCTTATCTGCCAAAGCTATTTTTTCTTTTACTGGATTGTTGGAAATAACCTGCCAATGATCAGGAGCGATTACTGATAGGGAGAAGGTAGCCTTCAAATCTGGTTGATCAAAACATGGATACATCTTTCTAATAAAAGCGGTCTCACCCTGTGAGTAAAGGTAGATCTCATTATCAACAGGATCTACCGATCGCTGCAGCCCCTCGCCAGTTTTGGAGTAGAGACCATTTAATTTAATTACTAACTCATTTTCAGCTGCTAAATTATTTATAAATATGCTCTCGCCATCATAATTTGTAGTGTCAATAACTTGACCATTTAATGTGGCAGAGATGACTGATTTACCCACTGCATCAATAAAGGTTGCATAACCAGGTTTGTTGCATGTGAATTTAACCTTTGTATTGGATAGGAAGATCTCCTCCCCTTGGGTTAGATCTAACTCAACCTCATAGCCTTGAATACTTAAATGCGCAGCTCTTTCTGCTGCTTCGGCTCTAGTTGAGTTTAAACCTGGCACATCTACTCCTTAGAAAGTAATCTGATATCGCAAAGGCAATATTATTTGAAGTCTGTATCCAAGCAGAGATTGCAGGTTAAGCCAAGATGGAGCGAGCTTCAAATCGAAGTTACACACTTCGTGGGGATCGAATGACCCGCGCCCAATCTTTGGCGATGTCACAAAGCTGGGATAAGTACTGCGTTGAGATTAAATCGCAATTAGATCTAAGCCAGATATTTCCAGACAAATCTCAAGTTATCTTGGAGATTGGCTCAGGCATGGGGGAGGCAACTGCTGCGATTGCGCAGGCAAATCCACAAACTGGTTATGTCGCAATTGAGATGCACGCACCAGGTTTAGCTGCGCTTTTGATTTTAATAAATCAACTTGAATTGAAGAATGTGAAATTAATTAGGGAGGATGCTACCTATCTGCTGGCAAACTTTATTCCTGACAGTAGCCTTGCCGGCATCCACCTCTTATTTCCAGATCCATGGCCAAAAAATCGCCAACATAAACGAAGGATTGTGCAAAGTGAGTTTGTTGAGTTGATTGCTAATAAATTAAAACCAGGTGGTTTTATCCATATCGCAACTGATTGGCAGCCATATGCGGATTGGATTAGGGATAGATTTGCCGCTAATTTGAAATTCACCGGTGGCGTAGTTGATCGACCAAGTTGGCGCGTATTGTCCAAGTTTGAGGGGCAGGGGTTAAGAAAGGGACATCTGGTAACTGATTTTAGATATGTAAGGGTTTAAAGCTTTCCCTCTTTTTCAAACTTGCTAATTTGGCCAATTCTTCTAACATGCCGCTCATCATTAGTAAATGGTGTGGCTAAAAATGTATCTACTAATTGCAGACAAAACTGCTCATCATGCATTCTGCCTCCGATTGAGATCACATTTGCATTATTGTGTTCGCGAGCTAATTTTGCAGTTTCAATTGACCAAACTAAGGCAGCTCTAACACCTGCCACCTTATTTGCTGCCATCTGCTCACCATTGCCAGAGCCCCCTAACACAATGCCAAATGAGGCAGGATCTGCTGCAGTTGCTTGTGCTGCAGGAATGCAAAAGGTTGGGTAATCATCCAATGCATCAAATTGATGTGGCCCATGATCTACTACCTGATGGCCTGCTTTTTCTAGATGTTTAACAATTTTCGATTTAAACTCAAGACCAGCATGATCACTACCTATGTGGATCTTCATATCGGTAGTTTGGCATATAAATAAATCTGCCTGGCTTATCTTTAATAAGCCAGGCAGATGGTGTCTTTATTTACTGCAAGGTTAGGCGTTACCGCGTTGGCCTCCTTTGAAAGCCTTGTACTTAAGATTGTTAACCATCGCAGTTACCCGCTCAGTTGTTTTCGCCTTCTGGGCTGCAGCTTGAGCTGCACTTACCTTTCCAGCAGCAACTGCTGCATCAATCTGCTTGTTTACCTCAGCTGATAAGGCAGTGATCAGGGCATCTTTCTTATCGCCAGCAATTTGAGCAAGTGATTCACCAGATTTCATTCTTGATTTAACAGTATCTAGTGAGATACCAAGTGTTGAGGTAATTACTGCATCAAGTGATGCACGATTTGTCTCTTTCACAGCTTTAGCGGCGCCTCTTAAATCTTGAGCAGCTTTAGCAATTGCATCCGCCTGAGCTTGGGTAATAGTTCCATTTGTTACCAAGGTAGAAAGGAGTGAGTTAATCCCTTTACCCTCTCTGCCACCCATGCGATCATCTGCTGATGCAAAGGTAGTTCCAGAAACTGTTAACGCCACCGCAGTTGATACAACCGCTACAACCAATCTCTTCTTCATCGATCCTCTTTTCTTCAAGTACTTGCTGCACCTGATGTGAGTAGGTAACTAGATCAATCTGTGCAGATTATCTACAACACCTGAGTGCTAGGTCAAAGTTATTTATACAGCTAAATCTTATCCCACGCTTAGTTGAGTGCTACCACTTATCTTTCTGAGAGTTTCGTGTGATTAATTCCTTCAAAAGGGGCAGCACTCTAGTAACGCTGCGTAACCACCTTCACCCTTTATTTCACAAGTGCAAGCTATTGGGCTTGCCATAAGGCCCTTACTAAGGGGGATTGAAAGGTTGAAATGGCTATCTACAATCTAAATGCCAAGGTAATAAAGATAGTAATGATCGCAGTTGCGATAAACATAATTAATCCAATTGCAGTTAATGCGGCAGGTAGGAATACAACTGCAGTAGCTAACACCATTAGAAGTGGATCTGGCGTGCCAGCTTCATCTTTGGGTATTGATGGTGATTTTTACATTGATCTTAAAACCATGAATTTTTATGGTCCAAAGAAAAGCAATCGATGGCCACTTCCAACTTCATTGCGCGGTCCTGCTGGCGCTACTGGTCCAGCAGGTACTGACGGTAAAAATGGTGCAACTGCAAATGCGATAGCAGGTGCAACCGGCCCTGCTGGTCCTGCCGGACCAAAAGGTGACACTGGTGCTGCTGGACCAAAAGGTGACACTGGTGCAAAAGGTGACACAGGTGCAACTGGTGCAACCGGACCAGTGGGTCCAGCTGGCACAGGTGGTGGAACTGCTGGACCAAAAGGTGACACAGGAGCAACAGGTCCTGCTGGTCCTAAGGGAGATACTGGAACTGCTGGAGCCATGCAAGCAATAACTTTGACGCAATGGACTTTAGCAAATGGCACCGCTGGAGGAGGTTCAGAATCACCAGCCTTTGGTAATTTGGCTGCTGGCAAGAAATACTTTTTTAACATCGTAGTCAATGGTCGAATGGCAACAGATGTCACTTCATTTAGAAGTTCAACTGAGCTTAAGTGCAGTGATAATTCTGCAACTTTGTTGTACGACTATAGCTATGCTTTAGAGCCAAGTTTCGATTCAGTAGGTGAATACAACCGAGTTTCTATCATGATAATCGGCACCGTTTCTGTTACAAGTTCAAGCAATTTTTCGGTCCTTGTTAAGGACGGACGAGGAACTGGAAAAACCGTAACTCTAAATGGGAGTGGATTTATTCAAGAAGTTGGTTCTATTAACTAGAGATGGAGCGGGTGACCGGGATTGAACCGGCACAGCTAGCTTGGAAGGCTAGAACTCTACCATTGAGCTACACCCGCAAAATTGTTGCGTGATCTGCTACTGCGTTACCAAGTTTAACTTGTTATGCGGTAGCAGGTCATACCTTATTACTTCGGTTAGGAGAAGGGAAAATCACCCTCTAGACTTTCAGCCTTCGGGGCGTAGCGTAGTGGCTAGCGCGCCTGCTTTGGGAGCAGGAGACCGTGGGTTCGAATCCCTCCGCCCCGACCACAAACTTGTTGTTTAAATAATTAAGGGAGAGATTTAATTGAAAAGCGCAGTTGAAAAACTTTCGCCAACAAGAGTAAAGCTTTCAATTGAGGTGCCCTTTACTGAATTGGCTCCGCATATTACTGGAGCTTACAAAAGCTTAAGTGAAAAGATAAACATCCCAGGGTTTAGAAAAGGCAAAGTACCAGCTGCCATGATTGATCAACGGGTGGGTCGTGGAGCGGTCTTGGATGAGGCAATTAACGCTGCCTTACCTACCTTGTACTCACAAGCTGCTAAAGAAAATGATGTATTGGTGATTGGTCGACCAAATGTGGAGATCACCGAGCTTAAAGATAATGAGAGATTTGCTTTCACAGTTGAGGTAGATATTAGGCCAGATATAAAGCTACCTAACTTTTCTGAGATTAAGATTGAAGTAGATGATGTAAAGGTTAGTGATGCAGATATTGATGAGCAGATTCAATCACTACGAACCAGGTTTGGCACATTAACTACTGTCGATAGAGCAGTTACCAAGGGTGATTTTGTAACAATTGATTTGGTGGCAACTAAGGATGGCAAAGAGCTAGATGGTGGAACTGCAAATGATCTCTCCTACGAGGTTGGCTCTGCCTCCATGATCGATGGATTAGATGAGGCTCTGCTTGGACTTTCAGTTGGGGGAGAGAAAAGTTTTGAAACCGCTTTAGTTGGTATGGCCGAGGGTGAAAAAGGGAGTGTAAAGGTAAGTGTTAAAGCGGTGAAGGAGCGAGAGTTACCACCCATAGATGATGCATTTGCAAAGCTTGCCTCTGAGTTTGAAAACCTAACTGAGTTAAAGGCAGATTTAACAACCAGGTTGACTCGGTTGAAGCAATTGGAACAGGGAGCTCAAGCTAGAGATTTACTAGTTGCAAAGTTAACTAGCAGCATCGATATTCCACTTCCTGCTGAAATTATTGAAGAAGAGGTAAACACCTATCTTGAAAAAGAGGGCAGATTAGATGATCAAAAGTATCGCGCTGAGGTAACCGATGAGGTTAAAACCTCAATCAGTAGAGAATTTTTACTGGACACAATTGTTAAAGCAGAGTCTGTTGCAGTAAATGAATCTGAACTTACTGAGTATTTAGTTAGGGCGGCATCTCGTTATGGAATGACGCCAGATCAATTTATTAAAGAGGTCTCTCAGGCAGGGCAAATCACTACCATGGTGGCCGAGGTTGCTCGAGCAAAGGCGTTAGCTCAGGTGTTAAGCCGTGTGCAGGTTGTTGATAAATCTGGCAAAAAGGTAGATCTGGAGGCACTTGCCCCAAAGAGTGAGCCGGCAGAAAAGAGTAAATAATCGCTAACGGCGAACAGAGGTCAGGCTTGATCGGGGAAGCATTTTAAGCAAAAGATTGTTAGGGTCATGACAGTATTTTTTCCAAGAAAATCCAAATGAGGAGATAAAAGTGGAGCTAAGTAATACCCCACGAAATGCAACTAGTGGTGCTGGTGGATTAGATGATCAGGTTTATCAGCGATTACTAAAGGAGCGGATTATCTTCCTTGGTTCAGTTGTGGAAGATTCCATGGCAAATGCGATTTGTGCCCAGATGTTACTGCTTGCTGCCGAGGATCCTGCAAAAGATATTTACCTATACATCAACTCACCAGGTGGTTCGATCTCAGCTGGCATGGCAATTTATGACACCATGCAGTACATCAAAAATGATGTGGCAACAGTTGCAATGGGTCTGGCAGCCTCTATGGGACAGTTTTTACTTTGCGCTGGAACTGCTGGCAAAAGATACGCACTTCCTCATGCACGAATCATGATGCACCAACCATCAGGTGGAATTGGTGGTACCGCCTCAGATATTAAAATCCAAGCAGAGCAGATGAGCTTTACGAAAAAAAGCATGGCAGAGTTAATTTCATTTCATACTGGTCAAAAAGCTGAAACCATCACTGAGGATTCAGATCGAGATCGCTGGTTTACTGCTGCTGAAGCTAAGGAGTATGGCTTTGTTGATCATGTTGTTAAATCAGCTGGGCAGGTATCAGGAAGTGGGGGCACATCACGATGAAGCCAGAGATAAACAAGATTAGTGAGGTAACTGCGCGTTATGTACTGCCAACAATTGAAGAGCGCACAAGTTATGGCTATAAGCGACTTGATCCATACACCAAATTGTTTGAAGAGCGGATTATCTTTTTAGGACAAGCCATTGATGACACAATCGCAAATGATGTGATGGCGCAATTGCTTACCTTAGAGTCGATGGATCCTGATCGAGACATCATGATGTATATCAACTCACCAGGAGGATCATTTACTGCATTAACTGCCATTTACGACACGATGCAATTTGTTCGCCCCGATGTAATGACTATTTGTTTAGGCCAAGCAGCATCTGCGGCAGCGGTGTTACTTGCAGGTGGTGCTGCTGGAAAACGATACGCACTAGAGCATGCTCGAATACTGATTCACCAGCCATACTCTGAAGGTGGTGGTCAAGGCTCTGATATTGAAATTCAGGCAAAAGAGATTTTGCGAATGCGAACCTTGTTAGAGCAGATGTTGGCGCGCCACTCTAAAAAGAGCCAAGCTGATATTGCTAAAGATATTGAGCGCGACAAGATTCTTACCTCAGCTGAAGCTGTTGAGTATGGATTAATTGATCAAGTGCTAGCTACCCGTAAGGCAAAGGCTAAATCTTAATTAAGCCATCAAGCTAAATTACATTTATGTGATTTACTTAAATGCTCTTGATCAAATTGTTTTGTCGATAATTTCAAATCTAATTCGGCTATAGGCGAACAGCTTTACTATCAAATTCACAACTAAACCTGGCTCAATTCTTCTACCCTTACTCCTGTCGAAAAGGAGTAAATGGTGACAACCCGAATTGGTGAAACTGGTGACCTGCTTAAATGCTCCTTTTGCGGTAAGACTCAAAAGCAGGTTAAAAAGTTAATTGCAGGTCCTGGTGTATATATCTGTGATGAGTGTATTGACTTATGTAATGAAATTATTATTGATGAACTCAATGAGACCTCATCCCTTGGATTAGCTGAGCTTCCAAAGCCACTGGAGATCTTTGAATTTTTAGATCAGTATGTGATTGGTCAGGATAAGGCCAAAAAATCTTTATCAGTTGCAGTTTATAACCATTACAAACGAGTTCAATCTGGTGATTCGAAGCGAGATGATGCAATTGAGTTATCCAAGAGCAATATTTTAATTTTAGGCCCAACTGGCTGTGGCAAAACATTGTTAGCTCAAACTCTTGCTCGAATGCTTAATGTGCCATTTGCAATTGCTGATGCAACGGCATTAACTGAGGCTGGTTATGTAGGTGAAGATGTTGAGAATATTTTGTTAAAGCTAATACAAGCTGCAGATTTTGATGTTAAAAAAGCTGAGACTGGCATTATCTATATTGATGAGATAGACAAGGTGGCAAGAAAGGCAGAAAACCCATCCATTACCAGAGATGTTTCTGGTGAGGGAGTGCAGCAAGCCTTGTTAAAGATATTGGAGGGCACAACCGCATCAGTACCACCACAGGGTGGTCGCAAACATCCACATCAAGAATTCTTACAAATTGATACCACTAATGTTTTATTTATTGTTGGTGGTGCATTTGCTGGTTTAGAGAAAATTATTGAAAGCCGAAAAGGCAAGGCAGGCGTTGGCTTTAATGCCAAGTTGCAAAATGTAGATGATCAGGCAAAGACAGACATCTTTGGTGATGTGATGCCTGAGGATTTACTTAAGTTTGGCATGATTCCAGAGTTCATTGGCCGACTTCCAATTATGACCAGTGTGGAAAGCCTTGACCAAAAAGCCTTAATGCAGATATTGACCGAACCAAAGAATGCGTTGGTTAAGCAGTATCAAAAATTATTTGATTTAGATGAGGTGGAGTTGGAGTTTAACCACGAGGCACTTGAGGTAGTAGCAGATCTAGCAATAAAGCGTGGCACTGGTGCAAGAGGACTTCGGGCAATTATGGAGGAGACTTTGTTATCAGTGATGTATGAAGTTCCAAGTAAGAAAGAGATTGGCAAGGTGGTGATTACCCCTGCGGTGGTCAGAAAAGAAGAGGCACCAACTTATCTACCTCGAACTGCTAGTGGACCAAAGCGGGCGGTTAAGGGTGAAAAGGGCTCTGAAGAAAAAAGCGCATAAGATCAACCCTTATGAGTGGTGATAAAGGTAAAGAGTTAGCTGCCACATTCTCCCCTGCAGAGATAGAAGAAAAGCTATATAAAAAATGGCAAACAGCTGGTTACTTTAAAGCTGATGCTAAATCAACAAAGCCACCATTTACCATTGTTATTCCACCCCCTAATGTCACCGGATCACTTCATATTGGTCACGCACTAGATCACACAATTCAAGATCTACTAATTCGTATGAAACGAATGAAGGGGTTTGAAGCACTCTGGCTACCGGGTATGGACCATGCTGGTATTGCAACTCAAAATGTGGTGGAAAAACAATTGGCGGCGCAAGGACAATCCCGTCATGATCTTGGCCGTGAGGAGTTTATTAAAAAGGTTTGGCAGTGGAAGGCTGAATCTGGCGGTGCGATCTTAGATCAGATGAAGCGCTTAGGGGATTCTGTTGATTGGGATCGAGAAGCCTTCACAATGGATGAAAATTTAAGCCGGGCAGTTTTAACTATATTTAAACAGTTATATGAGCAAGGTTTGATCTATCGAGCAGAGCGAATCATTAACTGGTGCCCAAGATGTTTAACCGCACTTTCTGATATTGAGGTCGAACATAAAGAGGATTCAGGTGAGTTTGTCTCAATTAAATATGGGGATGAGAATGTAAATATCACCGTAGCCACCACCAGAGCTGAGACTATGTTGGGTGATGGCGCAGTTGCAGTTAATCCAAATGATGATCGATATAAGCATTTAGTGGGTAAGCAGGTATTACTGCCACTTGTTGATCGAATGATTCCAATTATTGCCGATGAGTTGGTTGATCCAGAGTTTGGAACTGGCGCAGTCAAAGTAACAGCTGCTCATGATCCAAATGATTTTGAGATGGGTATGCGCCATGGGGTTGAGTTAGTAATTATCATGAATGAACATGGTGTGATGGCTGGTACTGGTACCAAATTTGATGGCATGGATAGATTCCAAGCTCGGAAAGAGGTAGTCGCAGAGTTACGCAAGCAAGGTCGAGTAGTGGCAGAAAAGCGTCCTTATCTTCACGCCGTAGGACATTGCCAACGATGTGACACAACTATTGAGCCTCGTCTTTCAAAGCAATGGTTTGTAAAGGTTGCTCCCCTTGCCAAAGCTGCCGCAGATGCAGTTCGTGATGGTCGAGTAAAGATTGAACCAGAGCAGATGTCTGCTAGGTATTTTGAGTGGGTAGATAACATGCATGATTGGTGTATCTCTCGCCAGCTTTGGTGGGGACATCGAATTCCAGTGTTCTACGGACCAAATGATGAGGTTGTAGTTTGTGGACCAGATGAAACACCTCCGGCTGGTTACACCCAAGATCCAGATGTTTTAGATACCTGGTTCTCATCTGCGCTTTGGCCATTTTCGACCTTAGGTTGGCCAAATCAAAGTGAGGATTTAAAAAAGTTTTACCCAACCTCAGTCTTGGTAACTGGGTATGACATCTTATTTTTCTGGGTGGCTCGAATGATGATTATGGGATTGTTCGCAATGGATGGCAAACAACCATTTGATGTAATTGTTCTACATGGATTGGTAAGAGATCAATTTGGCAAAAAAATGAGCAAGAGCCGAGGTAACACCATTGATCCAATTGAGTTTATGGATAAATATGGCTCAGATGCGCTGCGCTTTACCCTAGCCAGGGGAGCTAATCCAGGAACTGATCAAGCACTAGCTGAAGATTGGGTGGCTGGATCTCGAAATTTTGCTACCAAACTTTGGAATGCCACTCGATTTGCGATGTTAAATGGCGCCACAGTAAATGGCAAGTTGCCAGATCGCCAATCATTAAGTGCTATTGATAACTGGATATTAACTCGACTAGATCAAACCATATCATCAGCTGATGAGTTGTTTGAAAAGTTTGAGTTTGCTAAAGCTTGCGAATTGATTTATCACTTTGCTTGGGATGATTTATGTGATTGGTATTTGGAGTTATCTAAATCAACCTTTACCACAGGGGGAGCCGAAGCAGAAAAGAGTAAGCGAGTACTAGGAGAGGTCTTAGATCAACTATTTCGCCTGATGCATCCAGTGATGCCATTTATAACTGAACAGATGTGGTGCACATTAACTGGCAAAGATTCATTGATGATTACCCCATGGCCAACCTCTGATCTTTCAACCCAAGACCAAGATTCGCTGGTGAAAGTTGAACAGATGCAACAGATAATTACTGAAATAAGACGCTTTAGAAATGATCAAGGGATTAAAAGCACAGCCAAGGTGGCGGCAAGATTTTCTGGGTTGGCCAAGGTTGGAGTTGAAGCATATGAGTCTGCAATCCGATATGTGGTCAAATGTGAAGCAGCACAGGCAAACTTCACTGCAAAGCTTCAAATTGGTGAGGTAGTAGTTGAGTTTGATTTAACTGGTGCGGTGGATTTAGTGGCCGAACGTGCCCGGTTAACCAAAGATTTACAGATTGCAACTAAGGATCGAGATACCGCCAAGGTTAAATTGGAAAATGAGGGCTTTATGGCAAAGGCACCTATGGAGGTGGTGACTGAGATTAGGGAGCGGCTGGTTCAAACTTCATCAGATATTGAACGACTTACCGCTTTACTTGAAAAACTTCCAAAGTAAATGAGTGAGCCATCAGAGATTGAGCAGTTAGCTCAGATCGAATCTGCTCTACTTAAGCGCTGGCCTGAGAGTCGAATTGAGCCTACCTTAGGTCGAATCACCGCGTTATTGGATGCTCTTGGCTCACCACAACTTTCTTATCCAACTATTCACCTAGCTGGCACAAATGGTAAGACCACTACCTCACGAATGATTGATCAACTTCTTGCCAACCTGGGTTATCGAGTTGGCCGATATACCTCCCCACATCTTGAATCCTTCACCGAGCGAATCAGTATCAAAGGTGAGCCAATTACACCAACGCGCATGATTGCAACATATAAAGATATTGAGTTGTATCTTGATTTAATTGACTCTCGCCAGCCACACCCAATCTCATTTTTTGAGGCGATGACTGCGCTGGCATTTGTTGCATTTGCTGAGTATCCAGTTGATGTTGGTGTTATTGAAGCGGGTATGGGTGGGCAGTGGGATGCTACAAATGTTTTGGCCTCTCAGGTGGCGGTAATGACGCCAATTGGTTTTGATCATATGGAGTATCTTGGTGATACCTTAACCAAAATTGCACAAACTAAATCTGGCATCTTCAAACCAGAGTCAAATGTTGTGATGGCAGCACAACCTGCTGAGGCAGCAAAGGTGTTAATGGCGCAGGCAGCAAAGTTATCTGCAATTGTATTTAGAGAAGGTATTGAGTTTTCAGTTAAATCCCGGGCATTAGCAGTTGGTGGTCAACTGCTTTGCTTACAAGGTTTGTATGGGGAAATTGATGATATTTACTTACCACTTTACGGCCAACACCAAGCAAACAATGCTGCCGTAGCGCTGGCAGCGGTTGAGGCATTTACCTCTGTGGCATTAGATAAAGAGTTGGTGCAAGATGCCTTTAGCAAGGTTGCCTCACCTGGCAGATGTGAGGTTATTTATAAAGAACCGACAGTCATAATTGATGCAGCTCACAATCCACATGGTGCAGCAGCAATTGTGAAGACAATAAACAGTGAGTTTGATTTTGAGCTGGTGGTAGGTGTGGTAGCTGTTTTAGCTGATAAAGATGTGGCTGGAATTTTAGCTGAGCTAGCCACCTGTCTTGATTACATCGTAATATCCCAAAGTAGCTCAACAAGAGCGTTGCCAGCAGCTGCTCTTGCAGAAATTGCTGGAAAATACTTTAAAGCAGAACAAATTGAGGTGATATCAGATTTATCAGCTGCCTTAACCTTTGCAGTTGAAAAGGTATCTTTGGCTAATCAGGTAAATGAGGGAGTTAGCGCAGTATTGGTCACCGGTTCAGTGGTGACAGCAGGAGTTGCTCGCGCAAAACTAAGGCAGTTAGGAGGTGGCAAATGAGAGTAATGGCTGCGGCAGTGTTGAGCATGGAGTCGATTTTGATGGGCTTTGCACTTTTGATTGCCAAGGATTCAGCCACCACTACCGCCCTTTGGCTGGGAGCTGGGCTTGCGATCTTGTTGTTGCTCTGTGCTGGGATGTTAAAGCGAAACTCTGGTTATGTTTTAGGAAGTATCTTGCAGCTTTGCTTAGTTTTGTATGGCCAAGTGATTACATTGATGTATTACTTAGGCGGCTTGTTTTTGGTTTTATGGGTGCTTGCAATCCTGCTTGGTCGACGGGGTGAGGCGATAAAGGCGAGGTTAATCGCACAGCAGGATGAGGATGGGGCAAAAGAGCCATAATTTTCCGCTTGAGCCAAAGGTGCGTAGAATAAGAAAGTGAGCTCAGAGCAAACATTAATTTTAATTAAGCCAGATGGTGTTAAGCGCGGCTTAGTTGGTGAAGTGATTGCGCGGATCGAACGCAAAGGTTATGTAGTTACAAATTTAAAAATGTTAACTGCAGACCGCACACTTCTTGTAAAGCATTATGCTGAGCATGAAGGTAAACCTTTTTACGAACCGTTACTTGAGTTTATGCAATCTGGGCCAATCGTGGCGATGGTTGCTCAAGGTGAGCGAGTAGTAGAAGGGTTTCGAAAGTTAGCCGGGGCAACTGATCCAACAGTGGCCGAGGCCGGCACAATTCGAGGTGATTTAGCTAGAGATATGGGAACTAGGGTTGTGCAAAATATTGTGCATGGTTCTGACTCAGTTGAATCAGCACAGCGCGAGATTAAGATTTTTTTCGGAAATTAAGAGTAAGAAATAATAGGAAGAGGCACATATGGCAAAAGGAAGTAATCGGATGTCTTGGATTGGCCGAGATATGGCGGTGGATCTAGGAACAGCTAATACCTTGGTATATGTGCGTGGCCGAGGCATCGTACTTAATGAACCATCTGTGGTTGCAGTCAACCAAGATAATGGTGCGATTCTGGCGGTTGGGTTAGAGGCTAAGAGAATGATTGGTAGAACCCCTGGAAATATTGTGGCAATTCGTCCACTTAAAGATGGTGTGATTGCAGATTTTGATACTACTGAGCGAATGCTTAAGTACTTTATTCAAAAAGTACACAAGCGTCGTTACCTAGCAAAACCAAGAGTTGTAGTTTGTGTGCCATCTGGAATTACTGGTGTCGAACAGCGTGCAGTAAAAGATGCTGGGTATGCAGCTGGCGCTCGCAAGGTTTACATTATTGAAGAGCCAATGGCAGCAGCAATTGGAGCAGATCTGCCAATTCATGAGCCAACTGGAAATATGGTGGTTGATATTGGTGGTGGAACAACTGAGGTAGCGGTTATCTCACTCGGTGGCGTTGTTGCTGCTCTTTCAATTCGAGTTGGTGGCGATGAGTTAGATCAATCAATTATTAACTGGGTAAAACGTGAGTTTTCTTTATTGTTGGGTGAGCGAACAGCTGAGGAGATCAAAATGGCTATTGGCTCAGCATTCCCACTTCCAGGTGAGCCAGATGCAGAAATTCGTGGTCGAGATTTGGCAACTGGTCTACCAAAAACCATATTGGTTACCTCAGCAGATATTAGAAAAGCGTTGGAGGAGCCGGTAACTGCAATTGTTAATGCTGTGAAAAATACTTTGGATAAGACTCCGCCTGAGTTAGCAAGTGATCTGATGGATCGCGGAATTGTGCTTACCGGCGGCGGTGCCTTACTGCGTGGCTTAGATGAGCGACTACGCCATGAAACCGGCATGCCAATTCATATCTCAGAGCGCCCATTACAAGCGGTAGCAGAGGGCTCAGGAAAATGTATTGAAGAGTTTGAAGCCCTAGAGAAGGTTTTGATCTCAGAACCTCGTCGATAATTAAATTGTAAGGGAGTTTATTTGTGGCAAGAGGCGGCGGTAACCGTTCGCGGCTGCTACTAGTCCTCTTACTAGTCTCCTCGCTGTTTTTAATTACCCTAGATCTACGTGGTGTAAATCTTGCCGGCTCTTTAAGATCTGGCGTTTCAACTGTTACATCACCGGTTGAGAATTTTTTTTCCAGGTTGTTTTCTCCAGTCGGTAATTTTGCCTCCGATCTGCGCAACTTCGGCCAATCTAAATCAAAGATTGCAGAGCTCGAAAAACGAGTTGATCTACTTAAATCTAAAGAGGTTTTGGATGAGGACCTAGTTGGCCAATTAAATCAATTAAAGGCAGTACTTGATCTTGCAGGTCGAGGTGGTTACAAAGTTGTAGCTGCCAAAGTTATCAATCGTGGTTCATCAGCCTCTTTTAAACAAACCATCACCCTTGATGTGGGAAGTGCTGATGGCATCTCTCGCAACATGACCGTAATTTCAGATGGTGGTCTAGTTGGTGTTGTTAAATCTGTGAGCAGCCACTCTTCAATAGTTTTATTAATGAGTGATCCAACATTTAAAATTGGCGTGCGAATTGCTGGTACACAAAGTATTGGTGTCATCTCAGGTCAAGGTGGAAACAAGTACTTACTTCAATTACTTGATGCAACAGGTGAGATTAAAGTTGGCGATACCTTAGTTGCTCGAGGAAGTGATGGCGGTAGACCATTTGTGCCTGGAGTTCCAGTTGGGGTGGTTACTGCTGTGCAAAGTAACACCTCATCAATTACTCAAAATGCCGATGTTGAAGGAATAAGTAATCTAGATCGAGTTGGTATTGTTGCTGTGGTTGTAATGGCACCAAAGGCAGATCCTCGTGATGCTTTGATACCAAAGCCAGCTCCTACCGTTACCGTATTTGTCACACCTACACCTGCTTCCACAAATTAGTAATCATGAGTGGTCTTCGAGTTTTAAACACCTCAATTTTCCTTTTTGCGATCTTTTTAATACAAGAGTTGGTAATTGCTCGAGTTAATTTTCCAATAAATGGCTACTCGTTGTATCTAGCTGCAGTCATGGTCATACTTGCCTTAGAGGATCGAAGTGGCTCAATTGTCTTTGGTTTTATTGGTGGATTAATCATGGATCTATCAATCGCAGCAGATTCACCATTTGGCCAATGGGCTTTAATTTTGACCTTAATTGGCTATTTGTTCTCTTTGAATAAAGAAAGTATTGGTGATTTTACCCAATCGCCGTTAGTTTTTGTTTCGTTTATAAGTATGGCATCAGCTTTTGCACTGGTTTTGTATTTGATTGTTGGCGCCTTACTAGGCCAGGAAAATGGCAGTTTTTCTCACATCTTTTCAATCATTTTTGCTAACTCTCTTTGGAGTTTTCTAATAACTCCATTACTTCTTCCCTTGATTATAAAAACCAGAACTGCCTTGTTAAGTAATCGAGAGCGTATATGAGTTTGCGTTCTCGAATTAATTTAATTGTCTTTCAAACACTGGTTTTTTCACTGATGTTTGCACTGTTTGGGCGCCTTTTTTATCTGCAGATATTAGAAAATGATAGGTATCAGGATGCAGCCATTAGTATTCAAAGTCGGGATGTGGTAACTCCGGCGGTGCGAGGTGCTATTACCGATATAAATGGCATTCCAATGGTGGTCGATCTGCCCGGACTTGTGGTTTCAATTAATCGCATTGAACTTGATAAACAACAGGATAAAGGTGTATCGGTCCTATCAAAAGTAGCTACCCTTTTTGGGCTTGAGTATGCCGATGTCTATCAGCGAACTAGATTGTGTGGTGAGTTACCTATAGACAATCGGGCAGGTTGTTGGAATGGAACTAGGTATCAACCTATTCCCTTGGTTGGAAGTGCATCTCAAGATTTAGCGCTTAAGATCATGGAGAATGCCGATTTATACCCAGCTGTTGAGGTGCAATCAATTCCTATTCGAAGTTATCCATCACTTGAAAATGAGAATGCAGCTCATGTTTTAGGTTATGTGGGTGCGGTTACAGATGAGGATTTGAAAAATCCAGAGATTAATTATTACCGCAATGAGGTGGTTGGAAAATCAGGTCTAGAGGTTGAATACAACCAGTATCTGCGCGGCACACCAGGAGTAAGAACCTTTTTAGTAAATCGAAAAGAGGTAGTAACTAAGCAAGATAAAAATATTCAAGCGATCGCTGGAAATAATTTAATTACCAATATTGATGCCAAGCTTCAGGCTGGTGTTGAAAAGTCCTTGGCAGCAGCGATTATGCGAGCTAGAGCCTCTGGCTTTCGAGGTGACTCTGGCGCAGCTGTGGTGTTAGAGATTAAAACTGGTCGGGTATTAGCAATGGCCTCATACCCAACTTATGATCCAACAATTTGGCAAAAGGGTTTGACGGTAAAGCAAGCACAGGATTTGTTTAGTGAGGCCAAGGGTGTGCCGGCACTATCTCGACCACTACAAGGTTTATTTGCTCCAGCCTCAACATTTAAATCAATCTCAGTGGTAGCAGCAGCTGATGCGGGTTATTCACTTAATGCAAGTTATAACTGCCCAGCATTTGTTGAGATTGGTACTAGAACCTTTAAGAATTTTGGAAGCCAAGCTGCTGGCCGAATTCCTCTAGATCTTGGTCTTGCAATCTCATGCGACTCACTTTGGTATCAGATTGCTTATGATGAGTGGGTCAGAGATGGCGGATTAAAACCAAAATCAAGCCCAAGTGATTACTTTTTTAAAGCGGCTAAAGCCTTTGGTATTGGTTTGTTAACTGGCATTGATCTGCCAAGTGAGTTAAAGGGAAGGTTGCCAGATCGTCAATGGAAGCAAAATTGGTATGAACAAAATAAGGATTTTTACTGTAATTACAAAGAGCGGGCAAAAAAAGCGGATCTAACCGCGTATCTAATTGAGATCGCCAGAGAGAATTGTTTAGATGGTAATAAGGTGCGAGCAGGAGATGCAGTTAACTTTTCAATTGGACAAGGCGACACCTTAGTTACACCAATTCGGCTTGCACAAATTTATGCTGCAATTGCCAATAATGGTGTTTATTACAAGCCGCAGGTGGCACGGGCAATTGTTGATGCTGATGGCAAGACAGTGAAGGAGTTTAAACCTGAGATTGCTGACACTATTAAAATCGAACAAAGCACCTGGGATTTTTTGCATAGAGGATTGAGAATGGTGGTAACTAGAGGAACTGCTGCTGGTGTGTTTGCAGGCTTTCCAGTTGAGGTAAGTGGAAAGACTGGAACTGCTCAAGTCTTTGGTAGAAATCCAAATGGTTCACCAAAAGATGACACCTCATGGTTTGCAGCTTATGGGCCAACTGATGATCCACAGTATGCGGTGGTTATGATGGTTAGCCAAGGAGGATTTGGTGCCTCTACATCAGGTTTAGGAGTAAGAAATATTTTTGAGACATTGTTTGGTGTCAGCGGCGGTCGGGTAGATCCAACGAAGGCAATATTTCCAAATGGCGTCCCTAATACAATTGCAAAGGTTGACTTGCGAAAAGTGGCTGCCAAGGTTGATTTGACCGATATAAATGGTGATGGGTGAAGAAAAAGTGAGTCAAAGTGTGAAGTATCGCAGCGCAAACCGTGCTGTATTTGGCGGCTTTGATAAGTTGTTGCTGCTTGCAGTTGGCGGGTTACTAATTATTGGTACTTTGTTGGTTTACGCTGGCACCAGAGAGTGGTTTCGCTCCTATGGTTTAGATCCAGAGTATTACCTAAAGCGCCACACCTTAAATATTATTATTGGTGGTCTGCTTGCATATGGCACAACCTTGATTGATTACCGACTACTACGTGCCTACACACCAATTGTTTGGCTAGCTGCAGTCATTGGCTTAATTATTGTTTTAATTCCTGGGTTGGGCACAGAGATAAATGGTGCCAAAGCGTGGATCTCACTGCCTGGCGGATTCCAATTACAGCCGGCAGAGATGGCAAAGATTGCAATTATTGTTGGTATGTCGATGGTGCTAGCCGATCGAGATCAAGTAGATCAAGATCCATCTGATAGAGATGTTTTAAAGGCATTAGCTATTGCAGCACTACCAATTTTGCTAATTGTTGCCCAACCAGATTTAGGGACAGTGTTGATTATTTCAGCGGCGGTTGTGGCGATGATTGGTGCATCTGGTGCACCAGCAAGATGGGTGGTTGGCTTACTACTTGCCGCAATTGTTGGCGTATTTGCTGCGGTTCAAACTGGGGCGGTTAGCTCATATCAGGTGGCACGATTGCAATCCTTTGTCGATCCTTCTGCAGATCCACAAGCTACAGGTTATCAACTACGACAATCTCGAATCACAATAGGTTCTGGCGGATTACTTGGTAAAGGATTATTTGAAGGACCACAAACAAATGGTCGATTTGTACCTGAGCAACAAACAGATTTTATCTTTACCGTAGCAGGTGAGGAGCTTGGCTTTGTTGGTAGCTCGCTGATTTTAGCGCTCTATTTCCTACTGTTTATTAGAGCTTTTGCAATATGTCGGCGAAGTAGTGATTTGTTTGGTCGCTTGGTTTGTATCGGTGTAATTGCTTGGTTTGCATTTCAAACCTTTGAAAATATTGGTATGACTATGGGATTGATGCCGATGACAGGTGTGCCATTACCCTTCTTGTCATATGGTGGTTCATCTATGTTTGCTAATTTAATTGGGGTGGGCTTGCTACAAAATGTCCATGCTAGAAGCCGATAACACGCTTAAATTGCACCAAGTTGGCAGATCGCCCAGCCATCTGAGATACTTTCCGTACGCAATCAGCGCGAGGATAAAAATCCAACGCCGCGATCGCGTCGATATTTTTAGCAAGTTAATTAACCAGATTAATTAAAAAAGTATTGAAAGAGATACTGCAAGACTGCAGTAATAAATTTTGAGAAGGATTTGATTTATATGGCTGATGAGCCTAAAGCACCACGTAAGCGCGCTGCCAAAAAGGCAGTAGATAGTGAAAGTAAAAAAGCTGACAAAAAAGCTGCTGCAATTCCCGTACCGCTATTTCAAGCTGCACCTGTCTCTAAAACCACTAAAGCTGTTAAAGCTGCCAAGGTTGAAAAGCCAGAAGTAGCCGCTGATAACAGCAACAATGAAAGTGAGAAGGATGAGTTTCGTCGCCGTCGCCGAAGAGGTGGTCGAGGTAGAAGGCGAAATAATAAGGAAACAGATACTGGTGAGGAAGAGAGTTCATCTGAGCAATTAGATGAAAACTCAGATAGTGATGCCACTACCCATAAACGCCGTCGCCGTCGCAGGGCACGTGGTGAAGGGGTAACACCAGGAGAGACTATTGAAGAAGATGGTGTCTTAACTGTTGTAAAGGTACGTCCAGTTCGCGTACGCGAGCCAAGAACTGAGTTTAAAAAGTTTGAACGAAGAGATCGTTCTCGATTTGATCGTTCAGATCGATTTGAACGTAGAGAACGTAGAGATTTCACCCGCAAACGCGGCACAGTGATCACAGAATCAGAGTTTCTAGCCCGTAGAGAATCAGTTGAGCGAAGCATGTTAGTTCGCCAGATTGCAGATCGAACCCAGATCGCCATTATTGAAGATGATGTGATGGTTGAGCATTATGTAAATAGGAATAGCAATATCTCCTATGTTGGCAATGTTTACTTAGGTAAGGTTCAAAATGTTTTGCCTTCCATGGAGGCGGCTTTCGTTGATATTGGTAAGGGAAGAAATGCTGTTTTATATGCAGGTGAAGTTAATTGGGATGCACATGGCTTATCTGATACCGCACCTAGAAAAATCGAACAGGTATTAAAAAGTGGTCAGTCAGTATTAGTTCAGGTAACGAAGGATCCAATTGGTCAAAAAGGTGCCAGATTAACTAGTCAGATCTCTCTGCCTGGTCGTTACCTTGTTTATGTGCCTGGTGGAGGTATGAGTGGTATCTCCAGAAGATTGCCAGATAATGAACGAAATCGATTAAAGGGAATTTTAAAAAATTTAATTCCAGAGCAAGCTGGAGTAATTATCAGAACAGCAGCTGAAGGAGCACCAGAGGCTGAGTTGGAAAGAGATGTCACCCGACTGAAAGCACAGTGGGATGATATTGAAAAGAAATCAAAGGATTCCTCAACCTCATCCCCAACCCTTTTGTATGGAGAACCAGATCTAACTGTTCGGGTAATTCGAGATATTTTCAATGAAGATTTCAATAAAATGTTGGTGCAAGGTGAGCAGGCTTGGGATGATATTCAAAATTACATAGGACATATTGCTCCTGAATTAGCTACCAAGATTGAAAAATGGAGTGGTCCAAGAGATCTTTTTGCCGAAAATCGGGTAGAAGAGCAGTTGGCAAAAGCTTTTGATCGCAAGGTTTATTTGCCATCAGGTGGCTCACTTGTTATTGAGCGCACCGAAGCAATGATTGTGATTGATGTCAACACCGGTAAATTTATTGGTAAGGGTGGAAACCTAGAAGAGACAGTAACTAAGAACAATTTAGAGGCAGCTGAAGAGATCGCTCGGCAATTGCGACTACGGGATATGGGCGGAATTATCGTGATCGACTTTATTGATATGACCTTGGAATCAAACCGTGAGTTGGTGCTTCGCAGATTAGTTGAGTGTTTGGGCCGAGATCGCACTAAACACCAAGTTGCTGAGGTAACCTCACTTGGTTTAGTCCAAATGACTAGAAAGCGAGTTGGCCAAGGATTAATTGAGGCTTTCTCAACAACCTGTGAAAGTTGCGGCGGTCGAGGAATTCATATTCATGCCGAACCAGTTAAAAAGGTTGCCTTGGAAAAAGATATGGAACAACGTTTTTCTAAGACCAGCAAGGCAAATGGCGATGAGGATTTATCAGATGATGACAAATCAGATGATGATGATGAGTTGGATAATGATCCAATTGAAAATTCAAATGAGATTGAAGTGGAAGTTGCTCAACCAGTTGCACGGCGAAAAGGTCGTCGAGCGGTGAGCACTGGGGTTATTTCAACCAGTTAAGTAGGTTAATTTGACCAAGGGTAGATCCATCTCTACCCTTATCCACCTAGCCAGATCGGTAATTTTCGATCTAGGTTGATAAGTAAAAGGAGCAGATTGTGTACGCAATTGTTAAAGCGGGCGGACGACAAGAAAAGGTTTCAGTTGGTGAAACACTTGTTGTTGATCGCTTAGATGCTGCAGTTGGTGCCTCTGTAACTTTTCCAGCAGTTCTGTTAGTCGATGGCGCAGATGTTTTGGCTGATCCAAAAGCACTTGCAGCTGTGAAGGTAACAGGTGAGGTTTTAGCTGAACAAAAAGGTCCAAAGATTGCAATTCTTAGATACAAGAGCAAAACTGGATACCGTCGCCGTCAAGGTTTTCGTTCAAAGCTAACTCGCGTAAAAATAACTGGCATTAACAAGTAACTACTACTTAAGGCAGGTGAAAGCAGATGGCAAGTAAAAAGGGTGTCTCCTCCACTAGAAATGGCCGTGACTCAAATCCACAATACCTTGGCATCAAAAGATTTGCTGGCCAGGTAGTTAAGGGCGGAGAGATCTTGGTTCGCCAACGCGGCACCTACTTCCACCCAGGAAAGAATGTTGGCATCGGAAAAGATGACACATTGTTTGCACTCTCAGGTGGCTCAGTTGAATTTGGTCGCGCACGTGGTCGTCGAGTTGTAAACATCGTTCCGGTTTCTTAATTACAGCGGATTTAATTCTATGGGTCCGCTAACAGCGGGCCCATTTTTATTTGATTTAAAAAGCATGAAAGGAAAGATCAGATGACAACCTTTGTTGATCGGGTTACCTTGCATGCAGATGCTGGCAAAGGCGGTGATGGTTGTGTCTCCGTTCATCGGGAGAAATTCAAACCATTAGGTGGGCCAGATGGTGGAAATGGTGGACGCGGTGGCGACATTGTTTTAGTTGTCGATCCAGATGTAACGACCTTACTGGATTTTCACCATTCCCCTCACCGAAAATCCACCGATGGAAAGAAAGGTGCGGGAGATTTTTGTAATGGTGCAGATGGAAAAGATTTAATACTTTCAGTACCAAATGGCACAGTTGTAAAGGATGTCAATGGAAATACCATTGCAGACCTAATTGGTTTTGGCACCAGATTTATGGCAGCACAGGGTGGTAAAGGCGGTTTAGGAAATGCCGGACTGGCTAACTCAAAACGAAGAGCGCCAGGTTTTGCTCTCCTTGGTGAACCTGGTGAGACTCGCACCTTATTTTTAGAGTTAAAGAGTGTTGCCGATATTGGATTAGTTGGTTATCCAAGTGCAGGAAAGTCCTCTTTGATTGCTGCAATCTCAGCTGCACGACCAAAGATCGCAGATTATCCATTTACTACCTTGGTTCCTAACTTAGGTGTTGTTCAAGCAGGGGAAACCAGGTTTACCGCAGCTGATGTTCCTGGATTGATCCCAGGTGCTAGCCAAGGAAAAGGATTGGGTCATGAGTTTCTGCGCCATGTGGAGCGGTGCGCAGCATTAGTCCATGTTTTAGATTGTGCAACCTTAGAGACAGATCGAGATCCAGTTAAAGATTTTGATGTAATTGAAGAGGAGTTAAAACAGTATGGCGGTCTTTCAGATCGCCCGCGAATTATTGCCTTAAATAAGATTGATATTCCTGATGGCAAAGCGATGGCAGATCTGGTTCAAAAAACTCTTGAAGCCCGTGGTTTCCCAGTCTTTCAAGTATCAGCAGCATCTCGTGAAGGCATGCAGGAGTTGATTTATGCCATGGCACAGATAATTCAAAAGGTACGCAAGGAACAAAAAGCCGATCAGGTGGCAAGAATTGTTTTGCGTCCCATCCCAGTTGATGATGCTGGCTTTGAGGTAATTGCAAATGAGGATGGCACATTTAATATCACGGGGGATAAACCAGAGCGCTGGGTTAAGCAAACAGATTTTGCTAACGCTGAAGCAATTGGTTATCTAGCAGATCGACTTGCTTCATATGGAATTGAAAGAGAGTTGTACAAGAAAGGCGCTAAGGCAGGTGATGAGGTTCGTATCGGCCAAGGCGATGATGCAGTGATATTTGATTGGGAGCCAAGTATTGAAGCAGGCGCTGAACTTCTAGCCGGACCTCGTGGTGAGGATTTAAGACTTTCAACTCCCTGGCGCATGGATCTATTGGAAGATGATATTGATCAACTAAGTGATGATGAGATAGAGATGCAGTGGGAGTACAACGTTGCAAATCCTAGAACTCCACGAATCGATGAAGATGTCCGTTGATTTAGCAAAGTGTCAAAAGATTGTAATTAAGGTTGGTTCTTCAACTTTGACAGGCAGTGCTGGAGCTAACCTTGATCCCAGGGCAATTGATCAGTTGGTTGATGTAGTAGCAAATCTTAAAGCTGCTGGTAAAGATGTAATCATCGTATCTTCTGGTGCTATTGCAGCCGGACTTGCCCCATTACAGTTAAAAAACCGACCATTAGATCTAGCTTTGCAGCAAGCTGCTGCCTCAGTAGGCCAGGGGTTACTGATGGCTCGATATACCGAATCATTTAATAGGTTCAAAATTACCACCTCTCAACTCTTAATCACTATCGATGACATAAATCGTTCCACGCATGTTGAGAATATAAGAGGAGTTTTACAATCATTGCTTAAGTTAGGCGTAGTTCCAATTGTCAATGAAAATGACACAGTAGGCACAGAAGAAATTCGATATGGTGATAATGATGGACTGGCGGCTTTACTAACTACTTTAGTTGGTGCAGATCTTCTTGTTTTAGTAACTGATATAGATGGACTCTATGATGCAGATCCTAAGACACCAGGTGCTAAACAGATTAATTTGGTAAGCAAGATTGCAACTTTGGATATGGCAACAATTGGTGGTGCAGGTGGTGCTGGTGTGGGTAGTGGTGGCATGGTAACCAAAATTCAAGCTGCTAAAGTTGTGACAGCAGCTGGAATTGGAATGCTTTTAACTAAATTGCCTGATCTACCTGCTGCTTTAAATGGGTCACAGGTTGGCACCTTCTTTACCCCTAATTAACTTTTTAGATTTGAGATATCAAGCAGTACTTTTGCAGTATCTGATTCATGATCTGAATCAGTTGGGTTATCACTTAACTTAACTATTACGGTGCGAGTTTTTGGATTTACAAAAACAAACTGACCATGTAATCCAAGTGCCAAACTGGTATTTGGATATGGGTGCCAAACCTGAGCGCCATAACCCCAATCTCGATCTAAGGTAGTCACAGAGGTACTCATCCGATTCAACCAACGGCTATCAATTATTTTATTAGGACCTGCGTATCCACCATTTAACAACAACATTCCAATTCGTGCATAATCAATAGCTGAGGCGTTAAAGCAGCAGAAGGTTTTTTCAGTTCCTCCTATGCGATCTACATTCCAAGTCGCAGGATATTTTGCACCAACTGCCTGCCAAACATTTTCACTAAAGTAATCGGCAATCCGCTTGCCGGTAACCTTTTTAATAATCATGCCCAACATCATGGTGTCCACGCTTCGATACTCAGAGTTAGTGCCTGGCTCAAAGGCCATCTTTCGGTTGTTTTTTAAAAACCAATCCACATCAGTTGATGCATACATTTGTGCAATCGCAACCCCCCAACCAGATGGACCTGATGGGTAGTTATCACTAACACCTACCCCCGCCTTCATATCAAGTAGGTGAGCGATAGTTACTAGATCAAAACTTGTCCCAGCTTTTAAATTTGGAAAATAATCGACGAATTTATCACTCTCTTTAATCTTACCTTGATTAATTAATTGACCGATCATAATTGAGGTCATAGTTTTTGCCACTGAGTATGAAGGTAACTGAGTACTTTGCGTTACTCCATCTTTATACCACTCATATGTCATAACGCCATTTCTAATTACTAGAAATGCATTGGTATCGGTTTGCTTTAAAAACTGATTAAATGGCAGCGAGGTGCCTTTATACATAATCTCTGCTGGCATTTTTTCCGAAGCAACTGGCAAAGTAATAGGTTTTTTTGCCGGATCAATGACATGCCATGGCATCAAGGTAGGTGTCTTAGAGGCTGGGGCAAGCCCCAACTTAATCGTAGCAATTGGCTCTGGATAGTGGATTACCCGAGTAAAGATAAATAGAGCACCATAAATTAACGCAAGGGTTATTACGGTATTGCGGATAATTCTAAACAATCGCATCACAGCCATAGCCTAATTGAGCATAGGCTTAGCCAATGGATGCCACCACGATAATCACTCAGATTGCTACTAAAGCAGCGAGTGCATCCCGGACTCTTTCAACCTCTTCTAGAGAGGAACGAGATTTAGTCTTGATAAAAATTGCAGACAATCTAGAAAAAAATTGTGATTTGATTTTGAAAGCAAATCAAATTGATATGGAAAATGCCAAATCTGCCGGGATAAGTCAGGCGCTATTAGATCGTCTATTACTGACAAAGCAGCGAGTTATGGATATGGCAAAGGGAGCAAGAGATATTGCCAAACTACCTGATCCGTTGGGCCAGATCTTGATTGAACGTAATTTAGCTAATGGTTTAAATCTTAAACAGATATCAGTTCCATTTGGTGTGGTTGGAATGGTTTATGAAGCAAGACCTAATGTAACAGTAGATGCTGCTGTTATTTTAATTAAATCTGGAAATGCTTCATTACTTAGGGGCTCTGCTACTGCAGCTCAGAGTAATAAAGTTTTAGTTGATGTTATCCGTGAAGCATTTGCAGGTTCGAAAATATCTCAAGAGGTAGTTCAATTAATCCCATCTGAAGATCGCTCAACTGTTCAAGCATTGCTCACCGCAAAGGGGTTAGTTGACCTGGTAATCCCACGAGGAGGGTCAGAGTTAATCCGCTCCGTAGTTGAAAACGCCACTGTTGCAACAATTGAAACTGGTGCTGGTGTTTGCCATATCTATGTTGACCGATCAGCTGATTTTAATAAAGCAATTGCGATTTTAATAAATTCAAAGTGTGATCGCCCCAGTGTTTGTAATGCAGCTGAAACTTTATTGATTGATCAAGCCATATCTGACTCCTTTACCCCGATTGCACTTAAAGCCCTGGTTCAGGCAGGTGTGGTAATAAATTGCGACCCTGCTATAAAAAAGATTGCCGATAAGAATAAAATTACAACTAAAGTTGCCAGTGAAAAATCATGGTCAACTGAGTATGGTGATCTTGAAATTAATATTGCTCAGGTATCTGGGGTAGAGGCTGCAATTGAGCATATTGCAAAATATGGCACTAAGCACACCGAGGCAATTGTTGCTACTGATTCTCAAGCAATTAAAAAGTTCACCACTTTAAATGATTGCGCAGCAATTATGGTTAATGCTTCGACACGATTTACCGATGGTGCTCAGATGGGATTTGGGGCAGAGATTGGAATCTCAAATCAAAAAATGCATGCACGTGGACCGATGGGGCTTGAACAGATGACAACTACTACCTGGATAGTTAGCGGGGATGGTCAAATTCGCTAGTGATTTAACACCAGTTATACTCGCCGATTATGGCTGCAATCTCCCGCAATGAAGTAGCAAATTTAGCTCGCCTTGCTCGTATCTCAATGAGTGATGCTGAGTTAGACCACCTAGCAGGTGAGATGGATGTAATTCTTGGCGCAGTTGCCAGAGTGCAAGAGGTTGCAGGTGCTGATGTGCCACCAACCTCTCACCCATTAGCAGTAAGTAATGTGACTCGAGATGATGTTGTCACGCCCAGCCTGACACCAGAGCAAGCATTATCTGGTGCCCCTGCATCTAGTGAGCAAAGATTTAAAGTGCCAAAAATATTAGGCGAAGAGTAAATGAGTATTAGAGATAACGCCTGGCAGATGGCAGCCGCCCTTAACAACAAAGAGATCTCAGCAGTTGAGTTAACCAATCAACATTATGAACAGATCAACGCCGTCGATAAGGATGTCCATGCCTTTTTGTACTTAGACAAAGAAGGCGCACTTTTGCAAGCAAAAGAGGTTGATAAAAAACGTGCAGCAGGTGAGAGGTTATCTCCACTTGCTGGTGTGCCACTTGCATTAAAAGATGTTATGACTCAAAAGGATGTGCCGACAACCTGTGGCTCAAAAATCTTGGAGAACTGGCGTCCACCATATGACTCAACTGTGGTTACCAAGTTAAAGGATGCTGGTGTAATTATTTTGGGTAAAACAAATATGGATGAGTTTGCTATGGGCTCATCAACTGAAAACTCTGCCTTTGGACCAACCCATAACCCATGGGATCTAACTCGAATTCCAGGTGGTTCAGGCGGTGGCTCCTCTGCATCTCTTGCAGCATTTGAAGCACCACTTGCAATTGGAACTGATACTGGTGGATCAATTCGTCAGCCTGCTGCGGTAACTGGAACTGTTGGAGTTAAACCAACCTATGGTGGAGTTTCAAGGTATGGCTTAGTTGCATTTTCATCATCATTAGATCAAGCAGGCCCATGTGCTCGAACCGTTTTAGATGCAGCCTTACTACACCAAGTAATTGCAGGTTTTGATCCAAAGGACTCCACCAGCATTAATCAAGCAGTCCCTGATGTGGTTGCAGCTACTAAAAAATTAGATATCAAGGGAATGAAGATTGGTGTTGTAAAACAATTAGCAGGTGAGGGGTATCAAAAGGGAGTTGAAAATAAATTCAATGAGGCGATCGCTGAGTTGGTTAAGTTAGGCGCTGAGATTATTGAACTCTCTTGCCCAAACTTTGAGTACGCCCTAGCGGCTTACTATCTAATCGCTCCAAGTGAGTGCTCATCAAACTTGGCAAGATTTGACTCCATTCGATTTGGTTTAAGAGTTGGCGATGATAAGGTTAAAAGCGCTGAAGAGGTAATGAATTTAACCCGACAAGCAGGGTTTGGCCGTGAGGTTAAGCGGCGAATAATTCTTGGAACATATGCTCTTTCATCTGGGTATTACGATGCCTATTACGGCTCAGCGCAAAAGGTGCGCACACTTATTAAGCAAGATTTTGATAATGCCTTTGCAAAATGTGATGTTTTAGTCTCACCAACTGCGCCAACTACCGCCTTCAAAATCGGTGAAAAAAGTAATGATCCACTTGCCATGTATTTAAATGATATTGCCACTATTCCGGTAAATATGGCTGGTATTGGCGGCATGAGTCTGCCTTGTGGATTAGCTGAAGAGGATAACCTGCCAGTTGGTTTTCAAATCATGTCACCTGCGATGAAGGATGATCGTATGTACTTAGTAGGTGGGGCGTTGGAGGCAGCTTTGCTTTCAAAGTGGGGTAAACCAATCTTAGATTTTGCGCCAAAGTTAGTTGGATCAAAATGAGTTTAAATTACGATAGCGCACTTGAAATTTATGAACCAACATTGGGCCTTGAGGTGCATGTTGAGTTAAATACAAACTCAAAGATGTTTTGCGGGTGTGCCACTGAGTTTGGCGCACAACCTAATACTCAAACTTGTCCGGTATGCCTTGGACTTCCTGGCTCACTACCAGTTGTAAATAAGCGCGCAATTGAGAGCACAATTTTGATCGGCTTAGCCCTTAACTGTTCGATAGCGCCATTTTCTAGATTTGCTCGAAAGAATTACTTCTATCCAGATATGCCAAAGAATTTTCAAACCTCTCAATATGATGAACCAATCTGCGTTAATGGCTCACTAGATGTTGAGATTGAAACCGATGAAGGTAATAAGGTATTTAAAGTTGAGATTGAACGAGTTCATATGGAGGAGGACACTGGAAAATCACTCCATGTTGGTGGCTCAACCGGTCGTATTCATGGCGCTGATTACTCACTTTTAGATTACAACCGAGCTGGAATTCCACTAGTTGAAATTGTCACCAAGATTGTGCCCAACACCGGCAAGTACGCACCACTTGTTGCCCGGGGATATGTGGCAGCACTGCGCGATATTTTAAGATCGCTTAAGGTCTCTGATGTAAAGATGGAGCAGGGCTCACTTAGATGTGATGTCAATCTTTCACTGAGTAAAAAAGGCAGTGGTGTTTTAGGAACAAGGAGTGAGACTAAAAATGTTAACTCACTTCGATCAGTTGAACGAGCAGTAACTGGTGAGATAGTCAGACAGGCAAATAGATTACAAAGTGGTGAAAAGGTTGTGCAGGAGACCAGGCACTTCTTAGAAGAAAGTGGTCAAACACGTCCTGGTAGATCTAAGGAGCAGGCGGAGGATTACCGCTACTTTCCAGAGCCAGATCTAGTTCCAGTTGCTCCAGATGGTAAGTGGATTGAGGAGTTACGAAAGAGCTTGCCAGAAAAACCAGCAGAGCGTCGAAAGAGATTGCAGCAAGCGTGGGCAGTTCCAGATAAAGAGATGAGAGCGATGGTAAATGCTGAACTACTAGATACGGTAGAGCAGACTGTTTTATTAGGTGCAGATCCAACTAGAGCTAGATCTTGGTGGTTAGGTGAGATCTCACGTATTGCCAATGAGAGATCTGTTTTGCCTACTGATTTGATAACAGTTAGTGATGTTGCGCAAATTATTGAGTTAATTACCAAGGGTGAGTTAACCGACAAATTAGCCCGGCAGGTTGTCGAAGGCGTGATTGCAAAAGAGGGTACGCCAAGTCAGGTAATTGCAAAACGATCTCTTAAAGTTGTCTCAGATGATTCTCAACTTATGAAGGCAATAGCGGAGGCGATAGCAGCTGCTCCTGAAACTGCACAAAAGGTTAGAGATGGAAATATCCCAGCCGCCGGGGCTTTGATTGGTGCAGTAATGAAATTAACTGGTGGTCAAGCAGATGCAGCTAGAGTGCGCCAACTGCTGCTTAAGCATTTAGGGCAATAAACTAATCATATGAGTGATCAAAAATCTAAAAATAATATGAAGCCAAGATCTGGCTTAGTTACCGATGGCTTAGAGCGAGCGCCAGCACGTGGCATGTTGCGGGCGGTTGGATTTAAAGATGAGGATTTTGCAAAACCTCAAATTGGTATTGCATCATCATGGAATGAGATCACTCCTTGCAATTTGTCCTTAGATAGATTGGCAAAGGCCTCTAAAAAAGGGGTAATTGAAGCGGGTGGTTTTCCCATGCAATTTGGAACTATCTCAGTCTCAGATGGCATCTCAATGGGACATGAAGGAATGCACTTTTCATTGGTCTCACGTGAGGTAATTGCTGACTCAGTTGAGGCGGTTATGCAAGCCGAGCGGTTAGATGGCATGGTCACATTTGCTGGCTGTGATAAATCATTGCCGGGAATGATGATGGCAGCAGCTAGATTAGATGTGGCATCAGTATTTGTTTATGCCGGATCAATTATGCCGGGCAAGGTTGATGGTCGAGATGTAACAATTATTGATGCATTTGAAGCGGTGGGTGCTTGCGCTCGCGGATTGATCTCTGAAGCTGAGGTGGACAAGATTGAAAGAGCTATTTGTCCAGGTGAGGGTGCCTGCGGTGGCATGTATACCGCAAACACAATGGCTGCAATTGGCGAGGCGATGGGTTTATCACTACCTGGTTCAGCCTCACCACCATCAATTGATCGACGTCGTGATGATTATGCAATCAAATCTGGCGCAGCGGTAGTTGAGTTAATCCGTAACGGAATTACCACTAGACAAATTTTAACGAAGAAAGCATTTGAAAATGCGATCACAATTTTGATGGCCTTAGGTGGCTCAACCAATGCCGTGCTCCATCTGCTTGCCATTGCACATGAGGCGCAGGTTGATTTAAGTATTGAGGATTTTCAGCGAGTTGGTGCAAAGGTGCCACTACTTGGAGATTTAAAACCATTTGGAAAGTATGTAATGACAGATGTTGATAAGGTCGGTGGAATCCCAGTGGTGCTACGTGCCCTACTTGATGCTGGTCTATTACATGGTGATTGTTTAACAGTTACTGGTAAAAGCATGGCAGAGAATTTAAAGGATATAAGACCACCAGATCCAGATGGTGAAATACTTAAAGCGGTAAAAAATCCACTCTCACTCGGCGGTGGAATAACAATTCTGCGTGGTTCATTAACACCGGAAGGTGCGGTGTGTAAAACAGCTGGTATTGGTGTTGATTTATTTGAGGGACCGGCTAAGGTTTTTGAAAGAGAGCAAGCTGCAATGGATGCATTAGAGAATGGATCAATTGTGGCAGGTGATGTTGTAGTAATTAGATATGAAGGTCCAAAGGGTGGACCTGGTATGCGTGAGATGTTGATGATTACCGGTGCAATAAAAGGTGCCGGTCTGGGTAAATCAGTTTTACTACTAACTGATGGCAGATTCTCCGGTGGTACAACTGGTTTATGTGTTGGCCATGTTTCACCGGAGGCAGTAGATGGTGGCCCAATTGCATTTGTTAAAAATGGTGATCGGGTAAGAATTGATATAAAGGCAAGAACCTTAGATTTATTAGTAAGTGATGATGAGATAAATCAGCGTAGAAAAAACTTTAAACCGCTGCCACATAAGTACCATCGTGGCGTATTGGCCAAGTACACCAAATTAGTTGGTAGCGCCTCAAAGGGTGCAGTCTGCGATTAATACTTTTTTGTTATCTTTTTAGGCTCAAATAATGAGATTGGCATCTCAGGAGTTGACTGCCCAATGGACCACCTGCAAAACTAAGCCCATGAAGAAAAGCTCATCTATCTCACAAAACCTGATCACCGCTGTGGTCGTGGTGATTATTGAGCGTGCGCGCTAACTAGAAAAAGTTAGTTCGCACCCCTCAGATAAAACTGAGGGGTTTTGCTTTAGATGGGCACAACTTAAGAAGGGAAGCGATGAGCAAGATCAACGGTGCGCAAAGTTTAGTTAACGCACTTGAGGCTGCTGGTGTCGAAGTTATGTTCGGCATTCCAGGTGGTGCGATCTTGCCTGCCTATGATCCAATCTTTGATTCAAAGATAAGACACATATTAGTTAGACATGAGCAGGGTGCCGGCCATGCGGCAACTGGTTACGCCCAAGCAACAGGTCGAGTTGGTGTTTGCATTGCAACCTCCGGTCCGGGTGCAACAAATCTTGTAACCCCATTAGCTGATGCACAGATGGATTCAGTACCAATTGTGGCGATCACCGGTCAGGTGCCTGGTCCTGCAATTGGAACAGATGCATTTCAAGAGGCAGATATTCGTGGCGTGACCATGCCAATTACAAAACATAATTATTTGATCACTGATCCAAATGATATTCCAAAAGCAATTGCAGAGGCATTTCATATTGCCAGCACTGGTCGTCCTGGTCCGGTTTTAGTTGATATTGCAAAGGATGCGCTGCAAAAAGAGTCAACCTTTAATTACCCACACGTGGTTTCTCTTTCTGGTTACAACCCAGTACTAGAGCCAAAAGTGGAGGCGGTAAGGGATGCAGCAGCATTAATTGCGCAATCAAAGAAACCAGTTTTATATGTTGGTGGCGGGGTAATAAAAGCGCAGGCATCTGCTGAGTTAATGCAATTAGCACAAGTTACCGGTGCACCAGTTGTTACCACCTTAATGGCACGTGGTGCCTTCCCAGATTCACATCAACAACATCTTGGCATGCCAGGTATGCATGGTACCGTTGCTGCAGTAACTGCATTACAAAAAGCAGATCTGCTAATTACTTTGGGTGCAAGATTTGATGATCGAGTTACCGGCAAACTTTCCACCTTTGCTCAAAATGCCAAGATAATCCATGCCGATATTGATCCAGCTGAGATTGGTAAGAATCGCCACGCTGATGTGGCATTGATTGGTGATTTAAAAAATACTTTGGCGGTGTTGGTGCCAGCAACTAAGGTGGCACTTGCTAAATCAGCTCCAGATATAACACCTTGGTTAAATGAGGTTTATGGGTGGCGAAAAAAGTTTCCATTAGGTTATGACAAACCGGCAGATGGTTCTGTCTCACCACAACATGTAATTGAAAGAATTGGCAAGATCTCTGGCCCAGATACAATTTTTACGGCCGGCGTTGGCCAACATCAGATGTGGGCATCACAATTTATTGGTTATGAAAAACCAAGAACCTGGCTTAACTCAGGTGGCTTGGGAACTATGGGATATGCAGTTCCAGCAGCGATGGGTGCAAAGGTTGGCGCGCCAGATTCAACTGTGTGGGCAATTGATGGCGATGGATGTTTTCAGATGACAAATCAGGAGTTAGTAACCTGTGCCTTAAACAATATTCCAATCAAGGTTGCGGTAATTAACAATGAATCTTTGGGCATGGTTCGTCAGTGGCAAACCCTGTTTTATAACCAACGGTATTCAAATACCGATCTGCACTCAAAGCGGGTTCCAGATTTTAAATTATTAGCTGAAGCAATGGGTTGTGTGGGGCTGCGATGTGAAAAATCAGAGGATGTGGATAAGACAATTGAGGCTGCGATGGCAATTAATGATCGCCCAGTTGTTGTTGATTTTAATGTTCACCGAGATGCGATGGTTTGGCCAATGGTGGCAGCTGGAACTTCAAATGATGACATAACTGTTGCTAGATCGATGGCACCAGTTTGGGATTCACAGGAGTTGTAATGGCGACTCATACTTTGGCGGTCTTAGTTGAGAACTCACCTGGCGTACTTGCTCGGGTTGCCTCATTGTTTTCTCGCCGTGGCTACAACATCGATTCACTAGCGGTGGGGCCAACTGAAAATCCAATGGTCTCTCGCATGACAATTGTATTAAATCTAGAGGGCCATGCATTAGATCAAGTTAGCGCTCAGTTGTTTAAGTTAGTAAATGTTATTGGTATCGCTGAGATGAAGGACTTAGGTTCTCTAAAGCGCGAAATCTTGTTAGTTAAGGTAGCAAACTCAGCTGCCACTAAAGAGATTGTGAAAAAACATAATGCAGTGATTGCAGACGAATCAAAAGCCACAATTTCTATTGAAGCGGTGGGGCAGAGTAATGCAATTGAAAGTTTGCTTAATGATTTAAAACCACATGGAATTCGAGAGCTAGTTCAATCTGGGCTGGTGGCATTAGAGCGTGGGGATAAGACCCTCGCTGAGGCCACCTTAAGCACTATGGGAACAGCTAACGAATCAGATTCAAATAGCTCAACTGCTGATTACCAGAATTAACAAACCAACCAACTGAAGGAGAAATAAAGTGGCAACGATGTATCACGATGAAGATGCAGATCTAGCAATTATTCAATCTAAAAAGGTTGCCGTAATTGGCTACGGCTCTCAAGGACATGCGCACGCACTATCCCTACGCGATAGTGGTGTTGATGTAGTGGTTGGTCTAGCCGAGGGTTCAAAATCAAGAGCTAAGGCTGAAAGTGAAGGACTTAAGGTTGCAACAGTTGCTGATGCAGTAAAAGGTGCTGATGTTGTGATGCTGCTGGCGCCTGACCATGTGCAACGACATATTTACAATGATTCAATTGCACCAAATATCAAATCTGGCGCAGCTTTATTTTTTGGCCATGGATTCAATATCCGATTTGGATATATCAAGCCACCTGCAAATATTGATGTTTGTATGGTTGCTCCAAAAGGACCTGGCCATTTAGTTCGACGAGAGTACACAGCAGGTCGGGGTGTGCCAGTAATTGTTGCAGTGGAGCAAGATGCAACTGGAAATGCTTGGCCGTTAACTCTTTCCTATGCCAAAGCAATTGGCGGATTACGGGCTGGTGGAATTTTGACTACCTTCACCGAAGAGTGTGAAACAGATTTATTTGGTGAGCAATCAGTTCTCTGCGGCGGTGCCTCGCAATTGGTTATGTATGGTTTTGAAACGTTAATTGAGGCTGGCTACCAACCAGAGGTTGCATACTTTGAGTGTCTACATGAGCTAAAACTTATTGTTGATCTTATGTATGAAGGTGGAATTGCAAAGCAGCGCTGGTCAGTATCTGACACCGCTGAGTATGGTGATTATATCTCCGGGCCAAGAGTTATTGATCCAAGCGTCAAAGAGAATATGAAAAAAGTACTTGCTGATGTGCAATCAGGTGCTTTTGCAAAGCGATTTATTGATGATCAGGATGCTGGAGCTCCAGAGTTTAAATCATTACGCGCAAAGGGTGAAGCTCATCCAATTGAGCAGGTTGGTCGAGAGCTGCGCAAGATGATGTCCTGGGTTAAATCCTCTAACAAAGATGATTACAAAGAGGGAAATGTAGCGCGTGGCTAAACCAGTTGTCTTAATCGCTGAGGAGTTAAGTCCAGCCACATTAGCGGCCTTAGGACCTAACTTTGAGGTGCGCAATTGTAATGGCGCAGATCGGACAGAGTTACTGACTGCTTTAGGTAAAGGCGTGGATGCGGTATTGATTCGCTCTGCAACCAAGATGGATGCCGAAGCAATCGCAGCAGCAAAGGGTTTAAAGGTAATTGCAAGAGCAGGTGTTGGATTAGATAATGTTGAAATACCTGCTGCAACTGCAGCTGGTGTAATGGTGGTAAATGCACCTACCTCAAATATTGTCTCCGCCGCAGAGTTTGCAATTGGGTTGTTACTAGCATCTGCCAGGTTTATCTCACCAGCACACAGTGCGCTACAAAATGGCAAGTGGGCAAGATCTAAGTACACCGGGGCAGAGGTTTTTGAAAAAACTTTAGGAGTAGTTGGTTTTGGTCGGATTGGTCAGTTGGTTGCAGCCAGAATGCAAGCGTTTGGTATGGAGGTTGTTGCATATGATCCATATTTACAACCTGCTCGAGCTGCCCAATTAAATGTGAAGTTGGTGGAGTTAGATGAGTTATTAAGAGTAAGTGATTTCATCTCAATTCATTTACCAAAAACAAAGGAGACTGCCAATTTAATTGGTGTTGAGGCATTAAAGAAGGTAAAGCCAACCGTACGTATTATTAATGCCGCTCGTGGTGGCGTACTAGATGAGGCAGCCCTCTATCAAGCTCTAAAGGATGGCAAGGTGGCAGCTGCTGGCCTTGATGTATTTGCCACCGAGCCATGCACAGATTCACCACTATTTACTTTAGATAATGTTGTTGCAACACCACATCTTGGAGCCTCAACTGATGAGGCACAGGAGCGGGCTGGAATTGCAGTTGCCATCTCAGTTAGAAAAGCTTTATCTGGTGAGTTAGTACCGGATGCAGTAAATGTTAAAGGTGGTGCAATTGATCAAGCAGTTCGCCCAGCACTTCCATTGGTTGAAAAATTAGCCCAGGTTGCAACTGCGCTAGCAAATGATGTTATCTCCTCAATTGATGTTGAGGTAAGAGGTGAGATCTCAAACCTTGATGTATCAGTTCTGGCGACTAGTGCATTAAAGGGTGCCTTGATTGCAATGGGCTCTGAGGATGTAACCTATGTAAACGCCCCAGCACTTGCTGCTGAGCGCTCTTTAACATCTGCTGTGGCAACAGATCCAGAAAGTCCAGATCATCGAAATTTAGTTTCGGTAAGAGCAGCTTGTGCTGATGGCACACAGGTATTTGTCAGCGGAACTTTAATGGGTATAAAGCAAACCCAAAAAATTGTAGCAATTGATAAATTAGATCTAGATCTTAAACCTACAAATTATTTACTATTTTTAAGGTATACCGATCGACCTGGTGTAGTTGGTGTGGTTGGAAATGCACTCGGAAAATTGCAGATCAATATTGCCGATATGCAGGTAGGTCGCACCCAAGAGGGTGGTCAAGCTTTAATGGCATTAACAGTTGACTCTGTTATTCCAAAAGAGACAATTGATGTGATTGCTAAAGAAACTGGCGCAGCCTTAGTTAGATTTGTAAGTCTGGTTAGCGAATGAAAACCTTTAACTTAGCCACAATTCCAGGTGATGGCATTGGCCCTGAGGTAGTAACTCAAGGTTTACGGGTATTGGATACGGTTGCTAAAAAATATGATTTAGAGTTTAAGAAAACCAATTATGAGTTAGGCGCTGCTTACTGGCATAAGACCAAAGAAACATTGCCTGATTCAGTTATGGCTGAATTAGCAAAAGCAGATGTGATATTACTAGGAGCAGTTGGCGATCCAACTGTGCCAAGTGGCGTATTAGAGCGTGGGTTGTTACTTAAACTTAGATTTGCCTTTGAACATTACATAAATTTGCGTCCAGCAAAGTTATTTCCAGGAGTTAACTCGCCAATCACCAATAACAAAGGGATTGATTTTGTTGTAGTCCGTGAGGGCACAGAGGGCTTATATGTTGGCGCAGGCTCAATTAAGGATGAGGGAACAAATAAAGAGTTAGCGATAGAGGAGTCAATCAACACATATAAAGGTGTGGAACGGGTAATCCGAGATGCCTTTAATCGAGCAGCCAATCGACCTCGGAAAAAACTTACCTTAGTTCATAAAAACAATGTTTTAACAAGAGCTGGTGGCTTATGGACCCGGGTGTTTAATGAGGTAGCTAAGGATTTCCCAGATGTGACCACCGATTACCTACATGTTGATGCTGCTTCTATGTTTTTTGTTACTAACCCTGAAAGATTTGATGTAGTAGTAACTGACAACCTATTTGGTGACATCATTACCGATATTGCAGCTGCAATCTGTGGCGGCATTGGCCTAGCTGCAAGTGGCAATATCAATCCAACAGGTGCTTTTCCATCGATGTTTGAACCTGTTCATGGATCTGCCCCAGATATTGCAGGTAAAAATCTTGCTGATCCCACGGCGACAGTTTTATCAATCGCCATGATGTTAAATCATTTGGGACAAACACAAGCTGCAACTGAGGTAGAAAGTGCGGTAGCTAGGGATTTAGCAGCACGCGTGGATAAAAAAAGATCAACCTCTGAAATTGGAGATGCTTTAGTTAGGGGAGTGGCATGAAGGTAATTAGTAATCCAAATACAAATCCAGTACCTGCTGCAGAGCGAGAAAAGAAGGTCGCAGAGCCTGGCTTTGGTAAGTACTACACCGACAACATGGTGGTTGCCCAGTGGAGTGAAGCAACAGGTTGGGCTGATGCCAAGTTACAACCATATGGTCCAATTACCTTAGATCCAGCAGCAATGGTTTTTCATTATGGCCAAGAGATCTTTGAAGGGATGAAGGCATATTCACAACCAGATGGCGGCGTATCCCTGTTTAGACCAGATGCAAATGCAAAGCGGTTTGCAAAATCTGCTGCTCGGATTGCATTGCCTGAGATGCCAATTGATTTTTTTGTTAAAACAGTTGAAGAGTTAGTAAAAGCTGATGCTGGTTGGGTGCCAAAAAAGATAGGTGAATCTTTATATCTTCGTCCCTTTATGATCGCAACTGAGGTTGGCTTAGGGGTTAGGCCATCAAATCATGCAACATATATTTTGATTGCAACTCCTGCCGCTGCTTACTTTAACTCTGCCAAAGCTGTCACTGTATGGATCTCAACTGAGTATGTAAGAGCAGCGCTCGGCGGCACAGGTGAGGCAAAGTGCGGTGGAAATTACGCAGCATCACTGCTTGCACAAAAACAAGCAGCAAAAGAGGGCTGTGATCAGGTTGCTTACATCGATGCAGTTGAACGCAAGTGGGTTGAAGAGATGGGTGGCATGAACCTTTACTTTATTAAGGGAAGCGGAAAAGATGCCAAGATCATCACACCAAAATTAACTGGCACATTACTGCCAGGAATTACCCGTGATTCAATATTAACTCTGGCAAAGGATCTGGGATACAAGAGTGAAGAGGCGATGATCTCCATTGATGATTGGCGAGATGGTGTTAAATCCGGAGAAATAACTGAGATTTTTGCCTGTGGGACTGCTGCAGTTGTCTCTGCTGTCGGTACTGCAAAAAGCATTCACGGCACCTGGCAAACAGGTGATGGCCAACCAGGTCCAATTACAAATCAAATAAGAGCAGCTTTGCTGGCGATTCAACATGGCAGCGCTGAAGATAAACATGGTTGGAATAAGCGGGTTATCTAATGCCAATTAATGATTCATTTCATATCTATGACACCACACTTCGTGATGGCGCTCAGCAAGAGGGTTTAAATTTATCGGTTCACGATAAGTTAACTATTGCTCGCCACCTTGATGATTTAGGTGTTGGGTTTATTGAAGGTGGCTGGCCAGGTGCTAACCCAAAGGACACTGAGTTTTTTAAATTAGCTCAAACTGAGTTAAAACTTAAAAACGCAACCTTTGTGGCATTTGGTGCAACTAGGCGTCCTGGTGTTAAGGCTGCCGATGATCTACTACTTCGCGCTTTACAAGATTCAAAAGCACCAGTGGTAACCCTGGTTGCTAAAAGCCATGATCGCCATGTTGATCTTGCGCTTAAGACTCAACTTGATGAAAATCTTGCGATGATTGTTGATTCAATTAAGTTTTTAAAGGCAGGTGGCCAGAGAGTTTTCCTAGATGCTGAGCACTTCTTTGATGGATACCTTTCAAATAAAGCTTACGCACTTGAGGTGGTTAAAGTTGCTGTTGAGGCAGGTGCTGATGTTGTGGCCCTGTGTGACACAAATGGTGGAATGTTGCCTGATCAATTATCAGAAATTGTCCATGAAGTAATTACCGCCTCACAAGCACGTCTTGGTATTCATTGCCACAATGACACAGGGTGTGCGGTTGCTAACTCCCTAGCTGCAATCTCTGCCGGGGTTACCCATGTGCAGGGAACATTAAATGGTTATGGTGAGCGGACTGGAAATGCTGATCTAGTAAATATCATTGCAAATTTAGAGTTGAAAAAGGAACAAACTGTTTTACCTGCTGGCAAATTACAAGAGGCATTTCGTATCTCACATGCAGTAGCTGAGATCACCAATGTGGCACCAAGCTCACGTCAACCATATGTTGGCACATCAGCATTTGCACATAAGGCAGGGCTGCACGCATCTGCTATCAAGGTGGATCCGATGATGTATCAACATGAAACACCAGAGTCTGTTGGAAATGATATGCGGATGTTGGTCTCTGAGATGGCCGGAAGAGCATCAATTGAGTTGAAATCAGCTGAGCTGGGAATTGATTTACGTGGAGATAAGGATTTAATTGGCAGAGTTGTGGAGAAGGTTAAGAAGTTAGAGGGTAAGGGCTTCACCTTTGAAGCAGCAGATGCCTCATTTGAGTTACTACTTCGCACAGAAGTGTTAGGAAAGCGGCCAAGTTTTTTCAAGATCTTAGATTGGCAAACAACTGTTCATCAAGATGACTCTGGCAAAGTGGCAAGTAAAGCAACGGTGAAGATCAATGCCAAGGGTGAGTCCATCTCAGCCTCTGGGGTTGGAAATGGTCCAGTTAATGCAATTGATAACGCACTTCGCAGTGGCTTAGAGAAGTTTTATCCAGAGTTATCAAAACTGGAGTTAACTGATTACAAGGTGCGTATTTTGGAAGGTCGCCTGGGCACTGGTGCGATAACTAGAGTTTTGGTTGAGACTAGTGATGGAAATGGGGAGTGGAGCACAATTGGGGTGCATGAGAATGTGATTGCAGCCTCAGCGATGGCATTAGATGACGCAGTTACCTATGGCTTACTAAGGCAGGGGCGCAAACCCGAGTAATCTGCTATTTGTGTCCGCAGCCCTAATCACCCAGTATGAAGAACACCTAGCGTTGGTTAGAAATTTATCTGATAACTCAATTAAGGGTTATGTCACAGATTTAGAGTCTTTTCTTAAACACATGGAGAAGTTGGGCATTGTTGAGTTTAATCAATTAGAGATTGAGCACATCAGATCATGGCTGGCAAACCTACAAAGCACAGGTGTTGCAAGATCTACACTGACTAGACGAATTGTTTCAATTAGAGCCTTCACAAATTGGGCAGCAGCGAATGGCTGGTTAACCTCTGATTTAGGAGCAAATCTAGCAATTCCAAAACCCCACCGGGTCTTGCCTGAGGTTTTAAAGGTTGATGAGGCAGCCACTGTATTAAAAGCACTTGAGGTTAAATCTATTGAAGAGCCATCAGCGGTTAATTTAAGAGATCTAGCATTGGTTGAGGTTTTATATGGATCAGGAATTCGAGTCTCAGAGCTTTGTGGATTAAATCTTGGCGATGTTGATAGATCAAGAAATACCTTAAATGTTATTGGTAAGGGCAGTAAGCAGCGGGTTGTGCCATTGGGGCTGCCAGCACTTCGGGCAATTGATAATTACTTGAAAACTGGCAGAGATGAGTTTGTAAAAACTTCATCAGCAGATGCTTTGTTTTTAGGCTCTCGTGGCAAAAGAATTGATCAACGAACTGTGCGCGAGGTTGTATATGAAGCGATGAAGGCAGTTGGCGCCAAGATGGGACCACATGGACTTCGCCACTCTGCTGCTACACATTTACTGGAAGGCGGAGCAGATTTACGAACCGTGCAAGAAATTCTCGGACATGCCTCTTTATCTACCACCCAGATCTATACACATGTTTCACCAGAGCGTTTGCAAACTGCTTATAAGCAAGCCCATCCAAGGGCGTAATTTGTGAAGATTGAATTACCCTCTGCCTTTATTGAATTAGGTAACCGGATAAGGTCAGAAAAGTTTGTAAGAGCAGTCCTTTCAGGTCAGCGCCGAAATATGCAAACTGAGTATGAGCGGATTGATATCAAGCCGGTATTAATAAAAGATGAGATCAAGTGGCAGGTAGTTTCAAGTGATGGCAAAAAAGATTTGACTAAAAATGTGGCAGCTGATTTTAACTTTACTCAATTGTTTGAAAGTGGTTACGCCAATCTATTAGTAGATACTCAAGATGAGTCCTACCAGGTGAGGATCTCTAAAAAAGATGAGGCGTTAGTTGCGATAAGTAAGGTGAAGTTAACTCGGGATCTCTCCCATGATCGCCAAAAGATGAGATTGTTGCCGGAGAACAATCAGGTATTTAAAGCACTTGAACTATCTGACATTTTGGGGCGGATTAAACCCAGCAAGATGGATAAGTACAGGCAGGTGGATGAGTTTTTAAGATTGATCAACCAAACATTAGATGGTGATCTCAATAATCAGGATGAGATCTCAGTGGTTGATTTAGGTTGTGGTCATGCCTACTTAACCTTTGCCGTTCAAGAATTTTTAAAGGATAGATACCAAAAGGTTTCAATCTTAGGAGTAGATGAACGGTTAGATTCAAGGGAGCACAATGAAAAGGTGGCAGCTAAGTTAAAGGTAGATGCCAAATTTATTACAGCAAAAATCTCTGATACCCCAAATCAAAAGGTAGATATTGCGATTGCACTTCATGCCTGTGATACGGCAACAGATGATGCTCTTTTCTGGGCGGTCAAAAACAAAGCCAAGGTAATAATGGCAGCGCCATGTTGTATGCATGAGCTTCAAACACAGATTAAGAGCTCACCTGAACCATGGGAGTTACTGACTAAGTATGGGTTGGTTAAAGAGCGCCTCGTTGACCTAATGACAGATTCACTTAGGGCACAGATTTTAAAACTTCTTGGGTATCGGGTAGATATTGTGGAGTTTATTGGTGGTGAGCACACCGCACGTAATATTTTAATTAGAGCAATCTTTACCGGAGCAAAGCCATCCTTGATTGAGATAACAAGGTATGAGGAGTTACTAAAGCAGTGGCAGATCAAGCCATATCTAGCTAAGTTGTTGGCGGATGAGTTAAAAGCTGCGGCGAATCTTTGATGAAAACTCTGGTTGACAGTAGGAGCTAAAACTTAACTCGCAATTGATACTTTTGTAATCATCAAAGCCAATACCCATCACCACCCCCACCAGTAGGGCGGTTATAACTACCGCAGCTCTCATGCGCTGATTTTGGATTACTGGCCTACCTTTGCGCATAGTTATGGGATTAGATTGTGGATTTTTAGGGTAAAAAGCTCAGGTAGGATTTGCCCTAGCACAGGGTGTAAAAATCTTGTGACTTCACGCATCTTAAAGTGATTAATTGATTACTAATTAATGATTTAAGAACCTGTTCGGTGTAGTTAGTGATAACTACTCGGTTCGAAGATGCTAGGGATTTAGCAGATTGCTAGATCACAAACCGAGTGCTCTTTATTACCCAAGGGTGAAAAAGAGCGATAAAGGAGTGTGCCTAAATGGCAGTTGTAACAATGCGAGAGCTCCTCGACAGCGGTGTTCACTTTGGACATCAGACCCGTCGATGGAATCCAAAGATGAAGCGCTACATCTTCACTGAGCGCAATGGCATCTACATCATCGATATCCAACAATCATTAGCGCTAATTGATGCCGCTTATGAGTTTATTAAAGATGCAGTTGCAAAGGGTGGCCATGTACTTTTCGTTGGCACCAAAAAGCAGGCACATGAGCCAATCAAGCAGCAATCTGCCAGAGTTGGTATGCCTTATGTAATAGAAAGATGGCTAGGCGGAATGCTTACTAACTTCCCAACTGTCTATAAGCGCGTGCTTAGATTAAAAGAGTTAGAGGCGCTAGAGAGTGCAAATGATCAACTTTTAACAAAGAAAGAGTTACTTGTTCTCCGCCGCGAGCGTGAGAAGTTAAATAAAAACCTGGATGGAATTCGTAATATGACCAAGTTGCCTGCGGCAATTTGGGTGATTGATACCAAGAAGGAGCACATAGCTGTGGCTGAGGCTAAAAAACTTGGTATTCCTGTAATTGCCATTTTGGATACAAACTGTGATCCAGATGAGGTTGATTTTAAGATCCCTGGCAATGATGATGCGATTAGATCTATTGCACTGCTGACTCGAGTAATGACCGATGCAATTGCAGCAGGTCTTCAGATTAGATCAGCAAATGCAGCAAAGATTGCAGATAAGGCAGCTGCTGAAGCAGCCGCCGCTGCTGAGAAAACAGTTGAACAGCCGCTTGCTGATTGGGAAAAAGATTTAATTAAAGAGTCAACTGAAGATAAGGGTGAGTAATTTGGCATACACAGCAGAGGATGTTAAAAGATTACGGGAGCAGACTGCTGCTGGAATGCTTGATTGCAAGAAAGCATTAGATGAGGCAGGTGGTGATTACCAAAAAGCGGTTGAGATCATCCGAGTTAAGGGATTAAAGGGTGTTACCAAGCGTGAAGGTAGAGCTACCTCAAATGGTTTAGTTACCGCAAAGGCAGAGGGTGATCTTGGGGTAATGCTTGAGTTAAATTGTGAGACTGACTTCGTTGCAAAGGGAGATAAGTTTCAAGCTTTAGCAGATGAGTTGTTAAACCATTTAGCTTCATCAAAAATTGGTGAGTTAGATAAATTTTTATCCTCAAAGCTTGGCTCAGGTAAAACTGTGCAAGAGGTAGTAGATGAGGGCAATGCGATGTTGGGAGAGAAGATTGAGATTAAGCGAATCTCGGTTTTAACTGGTTCGCCAGTCTCACTTTACCTACACAAAACCTCTCCTGATCTGCCACCACAGGTTGGAGTTTTAGTTCAATTAAAGAGTGCAGCCGAGAGTGTTGGCAAAGATATTGCCCAACATATTGCCGCCTTTGCACCACAATTTGTTAGCCGAGATCAGGTTCCAGCTGATGAGATTGCAAAGGAGCGCAGGCTAGCTGAGGAGAGTGCTCGGGCTGAAGGAAAGCCAGAGGGTGCAATCGCCAAGATTGTGGAGGGTCGAGTTACCGGCTTTGTAAAAGAGGTATCTCTACTTGAGCAGGCCTTTGCAAAGGATGCAAAGAAGACGGTGCAACAAATTGTGGATGAGGCAAAGACTGCCGTGTCTGCCTTCAATCGATTCCGCGTAGGTCAGTAAACTAGTTATATAAATTAATTAAGGGAGCACTCATGCCACGTAAGAGCTACAAACGAGTGCTCCTTAAATTATCTGGTGAGGTTTTTGGTGGCGAAAAAGGCATCGGTGTTGATCCTGATGTAGTGAATGATGTTGCAAATCAGATTGCCCAGGTAGTAAAGGGTGGGACACAAATTGCCATCGTGGTAGGTGGTGGAAATTACTTTAGAGGCGCTGAGTTACAACAACGAGGCATGGATCGGGCCAGAGCTGATTACATGGGAATGCTGGGCACAGTTATGAACTGTCTGGCGCTACAGGATTTTTTAGAAAAAGCAGGAATTGAAACTCGGGTACAGACTGCAATCACAATGGGTCAGGTGGCAGAGCCATATGTACCAAGACGTGCTATTAGACATTTAGAAAAGGGCAGAGTTGTAATTTTCGGCGCTGGCGCTGGTATGCCATTTTTTACCACTGACACAGTTGCAGCGCAGCGAGCACTTGAAATTGGTGTCAATGCGTTGTTACTGGCAAAAAGTGGGGTGGATGGGGTTTACTCGGCAGATCCGCGCAAGGATAAGAGCGCTACTAAGTATGAAGCGATCTCATATGATGAGGTTTTGAGCAAATCTTTGGCAGTGGCAGATGCAGCAGCCTTTGCACTCTGCCGTGAGAATAAACTGCCAATAGTGATCTTTGATTTGAAGAATCAGGGCAATATTAAGCGGGCGGTCTCAGGTGAAAGTATTGGAACCTTAGTCTCATAAGCCTTATTTCTAGTGGTTGGTAATTTGCTAGTAGAGTTAGATTGAATAAAGGAGTTGGAAGATATGCCAGATCTAAATACCTCACTAGCTGAGTGCAATACCAAGATGAATAAAGCAATTGAGGTTGCAAAAGAGGATTTTTCTACCATCAGAACTGGCCGGGCTCACCCGGCAATGTTTGCTAAGTTGATGGTTGATTACTACGGAACTGGCACGCCACTGTCCCAACTTGCCACAGTTCAGGTGCCGGAGGCCCGACTTGCTTTGATTACTCCATATGACAAAGGCGCCATGGCTGGAATTGAAAAGGCGATTCGAGATTCAGATCTAGGTGTTAATCCTGGCTCAGATGGAACTGTAATTAGAGTTAACTTTCCCCAACTTACCGAGGAGCGACGCAAAGAGTTTATTAAGGTGGCAAAGAGCAAAGCCGAGGAGTCTAAGGTTTCCATTCGTGCCATTCGTCGAAGCGCTAAAGAGGCGATGGAGAAGTTAGAAAAAGATGGCAAGGTTGGTAAAGATGATCTAGTCCGTGCTGAAAAAGAGTTGGAAAAGATTACTGGTGAGCACACCGCCAAAATAGATGAGTTGCTAAAGCATAAAGAAGCAGAGTTACTAGAGGTCTAGTGATGGCAGACCTGCACGCAATAAATGATGCGATAAACAAAAAAGCAGGTCGCAAACTTCTACCATCAATTGCTGTATCACTTCTCTTACTGGGATTAATCTTTGGCACAATAAATACCGCTCCACTTTTGTTTTTTGGCTTTATTTGGATAGTAATCATGATTGGAATTAGAGAGATTACCGCCGCTTATGGCAAAGGCGGGATAGAGCTACCCGATTATGTTTTGATGATTGCCGCCACAGTCTTATTGGTGGCAACCTGGAATGGCAATACTCAAGGGTTGGCAGTTGCCGCTGGACTTATGATTCCAATTTTGATGTTTACTCTTTTACTTATCTCCCAAAAAGATTTTATTAAAAGATCAACCTCAGCAGTATTTATTACATTTTATTTGGCAGTTTTAGGTGGCTTTATTTTGTTACTGGCCAACCATCCAGATGGTGCGATGAGAATCTTTGCGCTGGTGGCATTGATCGCCTGTAATGACACCTTTGCATATATCGCAGGGGTATTACTTGGAAAGCACAAAATTGCACCCAGCATTAGCCCAAAGAAAAGTTGGGAGGGGTTAATTGGTGGTGCCATCGCTGCTGTAATTGGTGGGGCTGCAATATTTCACTACCTCTTTGAAACCAGCTGGTATGTCGGAGCGGTGATTGGATTAATGACGGTCGTTACTGCAACCTGTGGTGATTTGATTGAATCTGCAATTAAGCGAGATTTAGCAATAAAAGATATGTCTAATTTACTACCTGGTCATGGTGGCATCATGGATCGATTAGATTCTGCCCTCTTTACTGCACCTGCGGTCTGGTTTGCATTTGAATTAATCAATCGGTATTTATAGATGGCTGATCTTGTATTTGAAGCACCTGCAGTTAAGAAAAAGACGCCAGTTCATTTAGCAGATTTAAATTTAGCAGAGCGAAAAGAGCGGGCAGTTGAGTTAGGGCTGCCAGCATTTAGAGCCAATCAGTTAGCGGTCCATTTTTTTACCCACCACAATGATGATGCTGAGAGCTTTACCGATATTCCAAAGGAGTTACGAAGTAAGTTGGCGGAAGCCTTTTTACCTAAGCTGCTTACATTGGTGCGCTCAGTTACCTGTGATGGCGGGCGAACAAGAAAAGATCTCTGGCGCTTACATGATGGTGTCTTAGTGGAGTCAGTTTTAATGAGATACACCGATCGAACCACTGTCTGTATCTCATCTCAGGCAGGGTGCGGAATGCAATGCCCATTTTGTGCAACTGGCCAAGCAGGATTAACTAGAAATCTAACTGCAGGTGAGATTACCGCCCAGGTGGTAATGGCAGCTCGGGTCTGTGATCTAGGTGAGTTACCAGGTGGTGCTACTCGATTATCAAATGTAGTCTTTATGGGCATGGGTGAGCCGATGGCTAATTACAAAGCGGTGATGCAATCAATTAGAAATATTACAAATCCACAACCAGATGGCTTAGGTATTGGAGCAAGATCGGTGACACTTTCCACCGTTGGTTTAGTAAGTGGTATTGAAAAATTAATTGATGAGGATATTCCAGTAACCCTTGCGATCTCACTTCACACCCCAGATGATGAGCTACGCGATAGCTTGGTGCCGGTAAATCAAAGATGGAAGGTTAAAGAGGTATTACAAGCTGCTGATAAGTATGAGGCGAAAACTGGCAGAAGATACTCAATTGAGTACGCCTTGATCAGAGATATTAATGATCAAGCATGGCGGGCTGATTTATTAGGACGGCTGCTAAAAAATAAAAATGCTCATGTTAATTTGATTCCGTTAAATCCAACTCCAGGCTCTAAATGGACCGCCTCTCGGGCAGATGATGAGCGGGCATTTGTTGAGATTTTGGAAGGGTATGGAGTGCCAGTAACTGTTCGAGATACCAGAGGACGAGAGATTGATGGTGCCTGTGGCCAACTTGCAGCAGCACAGGCTGGTAAGTAGGGGTTAGCCTGGTGTGATCAATTACGCAACATAAATGTTGCGTAATTAGGTAAAGGGTAATAACCTTGCAGATATGGGCAAGGTGGTCAGAGTTGGTTTTATAACCGCTTTGGTGCTTTCGCTAATTAGCGGGTGCAGCTTTGGCGCACCAAACTCAGAGCAGGTATCTGAGTTAACTATCTACTCGGGTAGATCAGAAAAATTTATTTCACCATTTTTTACCCAATTTACTGAACAAACTGGGATTAAGTTAAATGTTAGATATGCAGATTCAGCGGAGTTAGCTGCCCAAATTTTAGAGGAGGGTTCAAACTCTTCGGCAGATGTGTTTTTAGCCCAAGATGCTGGCTCACTTGGTGCGGTTAGTGCGGCAAATCTGTTCACTCAACTGTCAACGGATGTGGCAAATCAGATTCCAGCAAAGTTTAATCAAGCTCAGCGAAATTGGGTGGGGGTAACTGCCCGGGTTCGAGTATTTGCCTATGATCCAAAACGGGTTAAAACCCTGCCAAAAAGTATCTCAGATCTAACTAAGCCAATTTATAAAGATCAGATAGGAATTGCACCTACCAACTCCTCCTTTCAAGCCTTCTTAACTGCAGTAATTGAAAGTAAGGGCAGAGCCTTTGCAAAAAGTTGGCTAAGTAGCCTGCGCGCAAATGGCGTGAAGATATATCCAAAAAACTCCGTAATTGTTGAGGCAATTGATAAGGGAGAGATCCCACTTGGTTTAGTAAATCATTACTACACCTGGGAGGTCGCAGAGGCGTTAGGTCGTCAAATCAATGTGGTAAATGGCTACTTCGAACCAGGTGATTTAGGAAATTTGATTAATCTCTCTGGTGCGGGAGTATTAAAATCAAGCAAAAAACAAGATGCTGCAATTGGGTTAATCAATTTTCTCACCTCACCTGCCTCGCAAAAACAGTTTGTTGAGCAAACCCATGAGTACTCACCAATTCCATCCATTCAACCGCCAGCTAATCTGCCCGCCTTAGATCTAATCGGATCCCCTGCGATTGATTTAGGCAGCTTAAAAAATATTAGACAGACCCAGGATTTATTAATTGAGGTAGGTCTGCTATAACCACGCCAATACTTACCCAAAAACCTTCCCTAAAAAGTTTAGGGCTGTATCAACGCCAAGGCAGATTAGGTACTGCTTTGGTTTCTACTACTGCTGCCTTAGTTGTTGCACTCTCACTGATTCCGCTGCTTTACCTTTTGATTCGGGCAG
>Ga0194122_10000588_pt1 | contig 52126 bp, 48 predicted proteins | sample TA2MahCa10mmetaG_FD_155487 | JGI IMG/M metagenome (GOLD analysis project Ga0194122, IMG submission 155487) | Freshwater microbial communities from Lake Tanganyika, Tanzania - TA2015021 Mahale Deep Cast 10m | ecosystem: Environmental > Aquatic > Freshwater > Lake | place: Tanzania: Lake... | reverse complement strand
ACCAGCGCCAAGGCAAGCAGAAAGAGCAGGTGGTCGGGGCCGAGCAGCGGGTGGGCCAGGCCGCTGATCAAGCCGGTGAGGGCGTTGGGCTCCAGATGCATGGCCTGCATCGGATGGTGCGCCAAAGCAGGCCCTGCCATGAGCAGGGCCAGAACGGCGCCCGCCGGCATCAAACGTTGAAACATGGGGAGGTCCTGGTCCGCGCCAGAGGGGATGGATTCAACCGGCGGGCGTTCTGACTGCGGAACGAGCCTGGGGGGCCCATTCCGATCACAGCTGCGGGACAGCGCCGGATTTTCACCGGACTTTCCCCGTTTCCTCTTCGGGCTGAACCCCCGAAGAACCGGCACCTTCAATGTAGTGGGTCTGCCGGAGGGCGGATCAGCGGCAGTTGAGGCTGTCGAGGGTGTTCACGCCTGTTTTGGCATTGGTGCCAGAGGCACGGGCGCAGAGGGCTTTCTGCTGGGGCAGGTCGAGCACGGCATCGGTGAAATCCGCACCCTCGATCACAGCGCCGGCGAACTTGCTGTTCATGAGCATGGCGTTGCGGAACAGGGCATTGCTCAGGTCGGCCTGATCGAAGCGACTGGCGAAGGCAACAGCGTCTTCGAGGTCGGCGTTCTGGAGGTTGGCCCCCTGCAGATTGGCGGTGTTGAACACAGCACCCCGCAGATCGGTGTCGCTCAGATCAAATCCTTCGAGATTGGCCTTGAGAAATTCCTGCTGCTGCAGGTTGCGGCCATGCATATCGGGCTGCAGATCCTGCAGGCTGCGCTGGCCGCGCAACTCGGGAGCCGTGATCGCCTCAGCGCTCTGACACCAGAGCAAGAGCGGTAGAGCCAGCACCAAAGCCGCCCGCAGAACGGCACGCCATGCGGCAGCCAGGGGGCGATGGATCGGCAACACGACAGCACTACGTTGGGGCGCTCAAGTTATTCCAGGCAGCCGCCGCAGCGCGACCGATGAGCAAGACCATGCGTGTGGTGGTTCCGCCCCACCCCCTGATCGGCCACTGGCTCACCCTGCTGCGCGACCGCGACACCCCGCAGGCCCTGTTCAACACCGCTATGGCTGAGCTGGGCCGCTGGCTCACCTATGAAGCGTTGCGCGACTGGATTCCGTATCAGCGCGTGCAGGTGCAAACGCCGCTTGCGGCCACGGAGGGCACGGTGGTGGATGGCTCCGTGCCGATGTTGGCGATTCCGCTGCTGCCGGCCGGTCTGGCGCTCTGGGATGGGGCAAGGCCTGTGGTGCCCAGCGCTGCTGTCGCCCACCTGGATCTCAGCCGCGACCAGGCCGCTGCGGGCCTACCCGCAGAGATCCCGGCCCGGGCCGGTGTGCTGGTGTTTGCACCCCAGATCACCAGCGGCCAAGGCCTACTCCCCTTGCTGGAGCAGCTGGAGATGCGGGGCGTCAGTGGCGCCCGCCTGCGGCTGATCACGGCTCTGGCCGCCAGCCCGGGGTTGAAGGCGCTTGGCGAGCGCTACGAAGACCTCACCATCTACACCGCCTGCATCGATGCCGAGCTCGATGAGCAGCAGCGCATCCTTCCCGGCTTCGGTGACGCCGAACAACGGCTCTATGGCTTGAGCCAGCCGAACTTCGTAGGCTGAGCGCAACCCTTGCAGGCAACGGCGCGATGGCCAACCGAGACGGTGGTTCCACCTCCCTGGGAACTCTGTTGGCCGGCGCCTTGATCGGCGCCGCTGGCCTGAGCTGGTGGTTGCTCTCAGAGGCGGAGAAGCGGCGCGAGCGGCAGCGGCTCGATCGCAGCCTGCGCCTCAACAGGCTCTCCTGGAATGAGGATGAAGACGCTGTTGAACCAGCAGCAGCCAGCCGGCCGCTGCGCGAAACGGAGCTGCAGGACAAGGTGCACGAGCTCAACCAGGCGATCGAGGATGTCCGCCGCCAGCTCGAGAGCATGAGCCCCCAGAGCTGATCAGGGCTGATCGACCCAGCCGCTCGGTAGGTTGCTGAAAACCTCCGCCGCAGCCATGCTCCGCTCCGCCGCGATCACCCAAGGCATCCAGCGCTCCCCCAACCGCGCCATGCTTCGGGCGGTGGGCTTCGGGGACGCTGACTTCAGCAAGCCGATCATCGGCATCGCTAACGGCTACAGCACCATCACCCCCTGCAATCTGGGGCTGAATGAGCTGGCCCGTCGCGCCGAGGAGTCGGCCCATGCCGCCGGCGCCATGCCGCAGATGTTCGGCACGATCACGGTGAGCGATGGCATCTCCATGGGCACCGAGGGGATGAAGTATTCCCTGGTGAGCCGTGAGGTGATCGCCGATTCGATTGAAACGGCCGTGAACGGGCAGAGCATGGATGCGCTGCTGGCGATCGGCGGCTGCGACAAGAACATGCCCGGCGCCATGCTTGCCATGGCCCGCATGAACATCCCTTCGATTTTTGTGTATGGGGGCACGATCAAGCCGGGCAAGCTCGGTGCCTGCGACCTCACGGTGGTGAGTGCTTTTGAGGCAGTGGGCCAATACAGCGGCGGCAAGATCGACGAGCAGGAGCTCACCGCCATCGAGAAAAACGCTTGCCCCGGCGCCGGCAGCTGCGGCGGCATGTTCACCGCCAACACGATGAGTGCCGCCTTCGAGGCGCTGGGTCTGAGCCTGCCCTACAGCTCGACCATGGCAGCCGAAGATCCCGAAAAGGCCGATAGCGCGGCCCGCAGCGCCGAGGTGCTGGCCGATGCGATCAAGGCCAACATCCTTCCCCGCGATCTGATGACCCGCGAGGCGTTTGAAAACGCCATCAGCGTGATCATGGCCGTGGGCGGCTCCACCAATTCGGTGTTGCACCTGCTCGCCGTGGCGCGCACCGCCGGCGTGGATCTCTCGATCGACGACTTCGAGACGATCCGCCAGCGCGTGCCCGTGATCTGCGACCTCAAGCCCAGTGGCCGCTACGTGACCGTGGATCTGCACCAGGCCGGGGGTATTCCCCAGGTGATGAAGCTCCTGCTCGATGCGGGCCTGCTCCACGGCGACTGCACAACGATCGAGGGCAAAACCCTGAAGCAGCTGCTGGCCGATGTGCCCTCCGAGCCCCCCGCCGGGCAAGACGTGATCCGCCCCCTTACCAATCCGCTCTACGCCAAGGGCCACCTGGCGATCCTCAAGGGCAACCTGGCCGAAGAGGGCGCCGTGGCCAAGATCAGCGGCGTGAAAAATCCGGTGATCACCGGCCCCGCCCGCGTGTTTGAGAGCGAGGAAACCTGCCTCGCCGCCATCCTCGACAAGCAGATCAACCCCGGCGATGTGGTGGTGGTGCGCAATGAGGGTCCGGTGGGTGGGCCGGGCATGCGCGAAATGCTCAGCCCCACCGCCGCGATCGTGGGCCAGGGTCTGCTCGATTCAGTGGCGCTGATCACCGATGGCCGCTTCTCCGGCGGCTCCTTCGGTCTGGTGATCGGCCACATTGCCCCGGAAGCCGCCGTGGGCGGCACGATCGGCCTGGTGCAGGAGGGCGACAGCATCACCGTGGATGCCAACCAGCTGCTGATTCAGCTCAACGTGGACGAGCCTGAGCTGGCCCAGCGCCGCGCCGCCTGGAGCAAGCCCGAGCCCCGCTACCGCACCGGCGTGCTCGGCAAATACGCCCGCCTGGTGAGCAGCAGCAGCAAGGGTGCCGTTACCGATCAGGCCGAGCTGAGCGCTAATCGCTAGACGACTCGCTCGCCAGGATCGCCTTGAGGCGACGGCAGAAGGCTTCCAGCGGCGCCCCGTCCGTGGGGCGCTCGCAGCGCTCACCGCTGCTGGCCTGCATCCACACCGGATGGCTGCCGTGCCACAACATCGGCGCCTGCTCATCGCTCAGCCAGCTCAGCATCACGTTGAGATCGGCACCACTGCGGTAGATCTCCAGCTCCAGATCGCGATCGGCCAGGCGCTCGCCTTCCACCGAGCGCGCTTCGATCAACAGGGCGCAATCGCTGCACTCGCCGATCGTGTTGGGTGGATCACCGCTGAAGCGCAGGGCGTGCCGATAGGGCTTGAAGCAGAGATCAGCCGCCTGGGCAAGCGCCGCCAGGAACTGATCAAAGGAGTTGGGTTCAAAAGCATCCATCACGGCAAGGCAACGGCTAAGGCACAGCGCGGATGGCGCGCACCAACAACCGGAGCTCGCCGGGCCGGAAGCCGGGATTGCGGCCGCCCAGATCGCCAAATTTTGAATGCAGCACCTGCAGCCGCGTGATGCGGGCGGGATCGAACTGCACCGGCAGGCCAACCGGCATGGCACGCACACTGGGCGTTAGCCGATTGAACGGAATCACCACGGTTGAGGTGCCATTGGGGCGGGTGGAAAACTCCGCCACCCAGCGCAGACCACCCGGGATTAACTCCGTGAGCCCCGCTACCCCATCACGGCAGGCCACGGCGAGCTTGTAGCGGCGACCATCGCCATCGAGCTCCAGTTCCAGGGCGCCGAAGGCAGAGAGATCCAGCGGCGGCTCAAATACCGGAGAACGACAACTCACAAACCCACCGCCCTCCGGCTCCACAAAAGCGGTGAAGCGCAGCCCCTCGGAGCCGGCTTGCACCGATCCGCTGCTGCGCCCACCCATGATCGTGTCGTTGAGGGCCTGCCAGCCGGCGAAGCCATCACCCGCAGCGATCGGCAAGGGAGACAGCATCAGAGCCCTTCAGTGGCGTCGAGGTCCGCCAGCACCAACACCGGCGATTGCGGTTGCACGAGCTTGGCGGGGGTGCGCTCGGCTGATTCGTTGGGATCGAGCAGACGCTGCAACGCCTGGCGCTTACCGGCCCCACTCACCAACACGATCACCTGTCGGGCGGCGCTCAACACCGGTGCCGTGAGGCTGATGCGCTCCAGCCCCTTGCCGGCACCGATCGTTGCGAGGCGGTGGCGCTCCTGGGTGGCGGCTGTGCCGGGGAACAGCGACGCTGTGTGCCCGTCTTCCCCCAATCCCAGCAGCATCACATCAAAGATCGGCGGATCGCCGGGGCAGAGATCGCGCACGTAGCGCTCGAAGGCCTCCACCGAGGCCGCGGGGGATTCGAGCTCGGTGGGCACCGGGTGAAACCGGGCTGCAGCTCCGGGACCGCCCTCGGCGAGCAGGGTTTCCCGCAGCATGCGGGCGTTGCTGGATGGATCGGTGGGGGGCACCCAGCGCTCATCACCCAGTACCACATCCACCCGATTCCAGGGCAGATGTTCCTGGTTGAGCAGGCGATAGGCCGCCGCCGGCGTGGTGCCACCGGAGAGGGCGATGTGGGCACGGTCGCGCTGATCGAGAGCGAGATCGATCAAGGCCGCCACGCGCTCGGCGCAGTTGCGGGCCAGGTCGGCGGCTGTGCTGGAGCGCTCGAGTGTGTAGGAGGTCATTGCAGCGAACCCGCCTACATCCACTCGGTGTGGAAGCTGCCCGGCTGATCCACGCGTTCATAGGTGTGGGAGCCGAAGCAGTCGCGCATGGCCTGCACGAGGTTTTGGGGCAGGCGACCGGTGAAATAGCTGTCGATGTAGTCGAGGGAGCTGCTGAGGCAGGGCACGGGGATCCCGGCCGCAGCGGCACCGGCCACCACCTGGCGCAGGCCACCGATGCGGCGACGGATCTGATCGACGAACCAGGGATCCACCATCAGGTTGGGCAGCGCCGCATTAGCGGTGTAGGCGTTCTGAATCCGCTGCAGTAGGCGCGCGCGGATGATGCAGCCCCCCTTCCAGATCTGCCCGATTGCAGACATGTCGAGGTTGTAGTTGTGCAGCGAGGAAGCCTCCTGCAGCAGCGCCATGCCCTGGGCATAGCTGGCAATGCAGGCGAGCACGCAGGCATCCATCAGTGGCGCCATCGCATCGGATGGGGAGCCGAGAGCCACGGCACGGGAGGCCGGGGGCGCCAGGAAGGATTCGGCGGCCAGGCGCTCCGTGCGCATCGAGCTCAGCACCCGGGCATTGAGGGCGGCGTAGATGGTGGGCACAGGCACACCCATCTGCAAAGCGCTCTCCACAGTCCAGAGGCCGGTTCCCTTCTGGCCGGCGGCATCCACGATTTTCTCCACCAGATCGGCGCCATCGGCGGGATCCTTGGTGCGCAGGCAGATCTCCGTGATCTCCACCAGGAACGACGACAACTCTTCGGTGGCGTTCCACTGCTGGAGCACATCGGCCATCGCTTCGCCGTTCATGCTGGCGCCGCGTTTCATCAGGTCGTAGGCCTCGGAGAGGATCTGCTCGATCCCGTATTCGATGCCGTTGTGCACGGTCTTCACGAAGTGACCGGCACCACCCGGGCCGATGTAGGTAACGCAGGGGCCATCGTCGACCTGGGCCGCCATCTTGCACACCAGGCTCTCGATCGCGTCGTAGGCGGCTTTGGTGCCGCCGGGCATCATGCTCGGCCCTTCCAGCGCACCCTTGGCACCACCCGACACACCCATGCCGATGTAGCCGAAGCTCTGGCTTTCGAGCTGGCCGACGCGGCGCTCGGTGTCGGTGTAGAGAGAGTTGCCGCCGTCGATCAGCAGGTCACCCTCCTCGAGCAACGGTGAGATCTGCTCGATCATGGCGTCGATCGGATCACCCGCCTTGATCATCATCAAGATGCGGCGCGGCCGCTGCAGCTTGGCCACGAACTCCTCGAGGGAGCTGGCACCGATGATCTGCTTGCCGGCGCCGCGACCCTGGAGAAACTCCTCGGTTTTGGCGAAGGTACGGTTGTAAACGACGCTCGAGAACCCGTTGCGCTCAGCGTTGAGCACGAGGTTCTCGCCCATCACCCCGAGGCCGATCAGACCGAAATGGGCCTTATCCATGACGCGCTTGCGGTCACTGTTTCCGTCAGTGTGGCGAGGCTGCAACGCTGCTGCAGCCCCTCGTTGCCAACTGGCAACGTGCGCGTGTTCAGATCACCGTGCCGTCGGCGATGGTGGCGTTCTTCACGACCACCACGATGCCGTTGCGGATGTAGAAGCCGAGCTCGGGGCGGTCCGCTTCCTCCACCCGGTCCTTGTTCACGATCGACACGTCACGGCCGATCCGCACGTTCTTGTCGAGGATGGCGCGCTTCACCGTGGTGCCACGACCCACACCCAGCGGCGTGCCGCCCCGTTCGCGCAGCACCGCCCTCTCTTCGCTCGACTCGAAGAAGTCGTTGCCCATCACCAGCGTGTCCTGCAGCACCACTTCGTCTTCGACGCGGCTGCGCACACCGAGCACACAGTGGTGAATGCTGCAGGCCTTGAGCATCGATCCCTCGCCGATGATCGACTGGGTCACCTGGGTGTCGAGCATCTTGCTCGGCGGCAGGTAACGGGGGCGGGTGTAGATCGGGAACTGCTCGTCGTAGAAGGAGAAGGCCGGGTTGGGCTGGTCGGTGAGGGCCAGGTTCGCTTCGTAGAAGGCGCCGATGGTGCCGATGTCCTCCCAGTAGTCGTCGAACAGGAAGCTCTGCAGGTGGTCGCCACGCTTGAGCGCCTCCGGGATCAGCTCCTTGCCGAAGTCGGTGGCGGTGGGGTTTTTGGCCAGCAGATCGAACAGCGTGTCGCGGCTGAACACGTAGATGCCCATCGAGGCCAGGTAGGGGCGCTTCTGTGCCTCTTCCGATGACAGCCCCAGCCGTGAGGTGTCGACCCACATCGCCTTGAGCTCCTCGCCCTTGGGCTTCTCGCGGAACTCCTGGATGCGGCCCTGGTCGTTGGTGTGCATCAGACCGAAGCCCTCAGCCTGGGCGGCATCCACCGGCAGAGCACCGATGCTCACGTCGGCGCCGCTGCTGATGTGGTGGTCCACAAAGGTGGAGTAATCCATCCGGTAGAGCTGGTCGCCGGAGAGGATCAGGTAGTGGTCCACGTCCCATTCCTGGAACAGCCACTGGTATTTGCGCACGGCGTCGGCGGTGCCTTCAAACCAGCTGGGGCTCTCGGGGGTCTGCTGAGCCGCCAGCACCTCCACGAAGCCCTGGCCGAAACCGGAGGAGAGGTTGTAGCTCTGCGTGAGGTGGCGGTTGAGAGACGCGCTGTTGAACTGCGTCAGCACGTACATCTTGTTGATGCCCGAGTTGATGCAATTACTGATCGGGATATCGATGAGGCGGTATTTCCCGGCCAGGGGCACGGCCGGCTTGGCGCGCATCTTGGTGAGCGGGTAGAGGCGCGTGCCGGCTCCGCCGCCGAGAATGATCGCCAGAACGCGCTTCATGCCTGATCTCTAGTGCCTTGGGCGCCAAGACGGTAGGCGAGCCAACGGTCATCCCGGAAGACTTCCGGGCAGATTGGCTGAAAAAGGCACGTGGCCTGGGATCAGGTCAGCCGAACCTCAGGTCTGCGGGGCCTGCAGTTCGAACAACTCCTCGATCACCTTCATCGCTGCATGGCGTTGCTGGCGGGGTTGGGGTGCCCTCAGGTTGGTCACGGGTGTGTGCAGAATCTTGTTGATGATGCCCTTGCTCAGGGCCTCCACCACCTTGCGTTCCCGCGCCGAGAGATCGGGGCCCATGCGGCTGAGCGCCTTCTGCAGCTCCTGCTCGCGGATCTCCTCCAGCTGGGTGCGTAGGCGATTGGCGAGGGGAACAGCCTCCAGGCCATCCCACCAGTTGAGAAAGTCTCGCCCTTCCTGGCGCAGCATCCCCTCTGCTTCAGCGGCCACCTCACGGCGGGCCTCCTGATTGCGGGCCACCACCTCCTGCAGGTCATCCACGTCGTAGGAGTCGACGCCGCTGAGAGCATTCACACCGGCGGCGATGTTGCGGGGCACGCCGATATCCACCAGCATCAGCGAAGAGCGCCGGTTGAGCGTGGAGAGCTGCTCTGGCGTGATGATCGGTTCTTCAGCCCCGGTGCTGGTGAACACCAGCGAGCAGGTGCTGAGGCAATGGTCGAGGTCGGCCAAGGGCCGGCATTGCACCGGAAGGCCCGGAAAATCAGCGGCCATCTGCTCGGCGCGCTCCACGGTGCGATTGAGCAGCACCACACCGCGGGCGCCCTTGGCCTGCAGGTGTTGCAGCAGCAGCCGGGCCATGCGGCCAGCACCCACCACTGCGATCTGCTCCTGATCGAGCGGCACCAGATCATCGACACCGCGACCCTGACCCACCTTCAGCTGGGCCAGTTCCACCGCCGCTGAGGAGATCGAAACGGCGCCGGTGCCGAGATTGGTTTCGCTGCGCACCCGCTTGCCGGTGCTCACGGCCTGGTTGAGCAGGCGATTGAGGATGGGACCGATGGAGCGATGCTCCTGGCCCAGTCGATACATCTTTTTCACCTGGGAGAGGATCTGGCCCTCGCCCAGCACCAGCGAATCCAAACCAGCCGCCACGCGCATCAGGTGGGCGACCGCTTCTTCGTGGTGGTAGGTGAACAGGTGGGGAGTGAGGTCTTCAAGCTCGAGGCCCGAATGGGCGCTGAGGAAGCTGCCAACCGCCGTGACGCCCTGCTCGGGATGGCGCAGCAGGGTGTAGATCTCCAGCCGGTTGCAGGTGCTGAGGATTGAGGCCTCCAGCACGTCGTCGCTGGAGCGCAGCCGCTGCAGGGCATCTTCAATCGCCTGTTCAGCGATGCTGAGCCGTTCCCGGATCTCAACCGGGGCCGTGCGGTGACTGAGGCCGACGACGGCGATGTGCATGGAGCGGAAACGGAACGTGCGGTGGGGAACAGAACAAGGGGCGCCCTGAGCAACTCAGAACGCCCAGCGGAGGCTGACCCCCGATCAGCGCAGAGCGATGCTCTGAGCGCCGTCCTTGATGTGCACGGTGGTGGTGAAGCGTGCGGTGTTGTCGAGAGTGCTGATCACCAGGGAGCTGGTGCGGGTGCAGTCCTTCTCGAACTTCACTCCGTCGAACAGCAGACCATCGGTAATGCCGGTGGCAGCGAACACCACGTTCTCGCCGCAGGCCAGCTCCTCGGCTTCGTAGACGCGGTCGGGATCGGTGATGCCCATCTCAGCCAGGCGAGCCAGGTTGCCTTCCTTGGTGAGGCCTTCCCACTCGGAGGTTTGAGCCACGGCCGGGTCGTACACCAGCTGACCCTGGAAGTGAGCACCCAGCGCGCGCAGGGCGGCGGCGGAGATCACACCTTCGGGAGCGGCGCCGATGCCCATCAGGCAGTGGGTGCCGGTGCCGGTGAAGCCACAGGCGATCGCTGCTTGCACGTCGCCATCGGAGATGGGCTGCACGCGGGCGCCGGTGGCGCGGATTTCCTTGATCAGATCCTTGTGACGGGCGCGGTCCATCACCACGATCACCAGTTCTTCAGCGGGGAGGCCGAGGCACTCGCTCAGGATCTTGATGTTTTCGGTGGCCGACTTGCGGATGTCGACCTTGCCCTTAGCGGCCGGGGGCGCAGCCAGCTTCTTCATGTAGAAGTCGGGGGCGTTGAACAGACCGCCGCGATCGGAGGCGGCCAACACGGCCATCGAACCGCGCTGGCTGTTGGCGCAGAGGTTGGTGCCTTCGCAGGGGTCCACAGCGAAATCAACGCCGGGGCCGGTGCCGCTGCCCACTTCCTCACCGATGTAGAGCATGGGCGCTTCATCGCGCTCACCCTCGCCGATCACGATGCGGCCCTGCATCTGAATCTTGTACATGCGCTCGCGCATCGCCTCGACGGCGGCGGCGTCTGCCTCGTTCTTGAGGCCCATGCCGGTGAGCTTGGCGGACGCGATCCCGGCCTGCTCAACAACCTCGAGAATTTCTTGAATCAGGGTGCGATCCACGGCGGGGGCGGCGAAGGAAAGGGGGGCAAGCCGGAGAACGGATGCTGAACAGCCGGTGGGGCCAGCAGCACCAAGGCCTCTCGGGCTTTGAGCGCCGCTCACTGTATCAGTGCTTCCCGGGGCGACTCCCAAGGCTTTGAGAGCCGCTGCCGCAGTGTTTCCAGGCCGCAGCAGAGCGGATTCCTACAATCGCCCCTCTCCGCCTTCGGCATCAGCCATGAGCACCAAGCCCCTGGTGATTTCACCGTCCATCCTGTCGGCCGACTTCTCCCGCCTGGGCGAAGACGTTCGTGCCGTGGATCAGGCTGGTGCCGACTGGATCCACGTGGATGTGATGGATGGCCGCTTCGTGCCCAACATCACCATCGGTCCGCTGATTGTTGAGGCCCTGCGCCCGGTGACCCAGAAGCCCCTGGATGTGCACCTGATGATTGTTGAGCCCGAGAAATACGTGGCCGACTTCGCCAAGGCCGGCGCCGACATCATTTCGGTGCAGGTGGAAGCCTGCACCCACCTGCACCGCAACCTGGCTCAGATCAAAGACCTGGGCAAGATGGCCGGCGCCGTGCTCAACCCGGGCACCCCGATCGACACGCTCGAGTATTGCCTCGAGCTGTGTGACCTTGTGCTGGTGATGAGCGTGAACCCCGGTTTCGGTGGTCAGAGCTTCATCGAGAGCCAGGTGCAGAAGATCCGCGACCTGCGCCGCATGTGCGACGAGCGCGGCCTCGACCCCTGGATCGAGGTGGATGGCGGCATCAAGGCCGAGAACGCCTGGAAGGTGATCGAAGCCGGCGCCAACGCGATCGTGAGCGGCTCGGGTGTGTTCAACCAGCCCAGCTACGCCGACGCCATCACCGGTATTCGCAACAGCAAGCGCCCTGTGGCCGTCGCCGCCTGAGCCAACGCGCGCCCCGCAACCTCAATCCCGAAGGCTGGCCGCTGGAGCCAGACCTTCGGGATTGTTTTGTGAGCTGCGCTGAAGCGCGATCAGGTGCTCAGGAACCAGCCGTAGCTGTGCAGGCCGATGCCCAGCAGATTCACGCCGATGTAGCAAACGCAGATCACCACGAGCCCAGCCACAGCAACCAGAGCCGGCTTACGCCCCTGCCAGCCGCGGCTGAGGCGGGTGTGGAGGTAGGCCGCGTACACCAGCCAGCAGATCAGGGCCCAGGTTTCCTTCGGATCCCAGCTCCACCAGCTGCCCCAGGCCTCGTTCGCCCACACAGCTCCGCTCACAATCCCGATCGAGAGCAGCAGAAAGCCCACGGTGATCGTGCGGTAGCTGAGGCTGTCGAGCTGTTCGCTCAGCGACAGGTTGACGCTGCTCAGCTGCAGGCCACCGGCCGAGCCGCCATCCGCCGCGAGGCTGGCCTGGCGGAAGGCACCACTGCCGATGGAGCTGCTGCGCAATTGCAGTTGCTGGCCGCGGTCGGTGAACAGCACCGCCAGCGACACCAGCGAACCCACCAGCAGGGCGGCGTAGCTCACCATGATCACGCTCACATGCATCACCAGCCAGCTGGAGCGCAGGGCCGGAACCAGGGGGGCCGCCTGTTGCAGCTGATCCGGCAGGGCGAAGCTGGCAAAGGCCACGCACCCCAGACCCATCGGTGTGGCAGCCGCCGCCACAACCGGCGAGGGGTAGGTGCGCTCCACGAGCAGCTGGGTGAGGGTGCAGGCCCAGGCCAGGAAGCAAAGGGATTCGTAGAGGTTGCTGATCGGGAAGTGGCCCGACTGCCACCAGCGCAGCACCAGCTGGGTGGTGAGCGCCAGGTTGGCGGCGGCCACCAGCCAGCGCACCACCTGACTGCCTTGGCCTGCTCCGCTGACGCTCCAGAAGGCCAGTGGAAGCGCCAACAGCAGGAGGGCAAAGGCGCCGAGGCCAAGGGCCAGAACCGGATCGGTCACGAACGGGGCGTTGTGGGGGAAAGAGCGAGGCCAGTCTGCCGCGAACCTGCCGCTAGCGACTGGCTTGGCGGAGCAACACCAAGCCGCCGGCCAGGCCGATGATCACCGGCAGCCAGGCGGCAAAGAAGGGCAGCAGCGTGCCCTTGATCCCCAGGGAACTGAAGATGAAGGACATCAGGTAGTAACCGAAGATCAGCAGCACACTGATGCCAAAGCCTTGGCTGCGGCTGGTGCGGGCGTTGGGGCGCACGCCGAGGCTGCTGCCGATCAGGCCAAACACCAGGCAGATGGCCGGGAAGGCGAATTTCTCCTGGATGCGCACCCGCAGACGGCGGGCCTCCTTGCGGTCGCCGGATTGTTCCAGCAGGGCTTCAGCGCGCAACGCCTGAGCAACAGTCATCTGTGCGGCGTCGCTGGGGAGCTTGCCCACATCGAGCGGCGCCTTGGTGAAGGGATAGAAGTAGCGATCGAACTCGGCCGAGGTGGTGCGGTTGTTGGCGTGATCGATATCCACGATCCGCCCATCGCGGAATTCCCACATGCTGCGGGCGTCGTTCCACACTCCCGTGGCAGCGATCAACATCTGCTGGCGACCAGCCCGGGTGAAGTCGAGCAGGGTCACATCAAACATCTGTCCTTCACGGAAGCGGCGGGCATAGAACAACTGCGCCAGGCCGTTGCTGAGCTCCTCTTTGCCCTGCTCATCCACCACGGCGACCTTGGCGTAGCGGGAATACACGACGTTGTCGCCTCGTTCGGCCGCCACTGAACGGCCCAGGGCGGCATCGAGCCGGTCGGAGGCCGCCAGATTCGCGCTCGGCACGATCACGTCGTTGAACACAAAGGTGAGGCCAGTCATCAACGCCGCCACCACCAAGGCCGGCACCACCATCCGCGTGGTGGTCACACCGAGGCTGCGCAGGGCCGTGAGCTCGCTGGAGCCAGAGAGGCGGCTAAAGGCCAGCAACGTGGCCATCAGGGTGGCCATCGGGAACGACAACACCAGAAACCCCGGCAAACGCAGGCCGAGCACTTGCATCGCCACGAGCGGCGAGAGGCCTGATTCCGCCACCTTGCGGACCAGCTCAAACACCACCCCCACCGAGAGGGATACAGCGGTGAATGCCGCCACCCCGAACAACAGCGGGCCGAGCAACTCTGAGGTCAACCAGCGGTCCATCAGCGGCAGGCGCTGCCACTGGCGTTGCAACCGTCGAAGCTGCGCCGCGCTGGTGGTGAGGATGCTCACAGCCGGAAATCCTCCCCGAGGTAGTGACGCCGCACGAGGGGATCACTGGCCATCTCCCGGGAGGGCCCACTGGCCAGGATGCGGCCCTCCGTGAGGATGTAGGCGCGATCGGTGATCGCCAGGGTTTCCCTCACGTTGTGGTCGGTGATCAGGATGCCCATGCCGCGATCCCGCAGACGGGCAATCAGACCTTGCAGGTCGGCCACGGCCAGGGGATCGACGCCGGCGAAGGGTTCATCCAGCAGCAGATAGCGTGGCCCGTGCTCGCCCACGGCCAGTGCCCGGGCCACCTCGCACCGCCGCCGCTCCCCGCCGGAGAGCTGAAAGCCACGCCGCTGCGCGAAGGGGCGCAGGTGGAAATCGTCCACCAGTTGCTCCACCCGATCGCGGCGTTGATCTGCGGGTGCGCCACTTTCCTGCAGGGCGAGCATCAGGTTGTCGTAGACGCTCAGATTGCGGAACACGCTGGCCTCCTGCGGCAGGTAGCCGATGCCCAGCCGTGCCCGCTCGGGCATGGAGAAAGCAGCCACTGACGCACCATCCATCACCACCGAGCCGGAATCGGGGCGCAGCAGCCCAGTGACCAGGCTGAAGGTGGTGGTTTTGCCGGCACCGTTGGGGCCCAACAGGCCCACCACTTCACCGGAATTGAGGTTGAGGCTCACCTGCTTCACCAGCGGACGACCCGCGATGGTGAGGGCTACCTGATCGAGCACCAGGCTCATGGTTGGGCCGCCGCGGGCTGGGGCGTGCTCTGTTGAATGCGCACGCGGCTGAACACCTGTTCGCCCCTGGGGGGGATGGCGATCAGCCGCTCGCCATCCACGAGATACACCACCTGTTCGGCGCGGATCAGGTTGCCGCCCTCCTGAACGATGTCCACATCGCCGCTGAGCACGACGCGGTTTTCCTTGCTGAAATACTGCGCCTGGCGGGCCGTGGCCACCACCCGCTCATCGGGATACACGATGCGCACATTGCCGGTGGCCGTGATCACACCGGTGAGCTGATCGGCCCGTTGCTGATCGGATTCGATCGTCACCAATCCAGTGTTCAACCGGGCTGGTTGGGCAGTGGCGGGGGCAGACGCTGGTGTTGCTGCGGGCGTAGCGGTGGGCGCTGGGGCTGAGCCCTGCTGCGCTGCAGCCCGCAACGGCGATGCAGCAACCAGCAGCAGCACTGCGGCAACGAAAGAAGCGTGTCTGGGCATGCTGCGCACGGCGGCCAACCCCGCTCCCATGGATGTCGATCGTGCCATGGTATCGCTCAGTTCGCCTGGCCCATCAGGCATCTGCCCGATCGCTCAGTAGGCGCGGCAACGGCAAGGGTGTGGGATCCAGCTCCTGCTGCAGCGCCTGGAGCCGAGCCGCTGCCTGCTGGCGCAACAGCTCCAGATCCAGACCCAGCTGTTCAGCGCCGGCGTTGTGCAGTCGTCCCAGCCCTTCACCGAGCAGCACGGTGGCGCCGCGGCGGTTGCCGCGCTCCAGATGCAGATGGGCGACGGCGATCTGAAGGATGCCCTGCAACACCCGCCGGCAGGGACCCTGGGTTTCATGCCAGAGCTCCTCGAAGCCGTCGTGGCAGGCGTACCACTCCCCGGCATTAAAAAGCCTGACGGCGTCCCCAAAGCGGGGATCAACCATCAGGCTCTGTTCCTCTGAGAGGGGCTCGCTCAACGGCGGGCGGGCTTCTTGGCGGGAAGCTTGCGCAGACGGATCGACTCGGGGGTCACCTCGAGCATCTCGTCGGGGCCGATGTATTCGAGGGCCCGCTCCAGCGTCATCTGCATCGGGGCCTGCAGGGTGTCGAGTTCCTCAGCGCCGGCGGAGCGCATGTTGGTGAGCTGCTTGGTTTTGCAAACGTTGATCTCGAGATCCTGGGGACGGTTGTTCTCACCAACGAGCATGCCCTTGTAGACCTTGGTGCCCGGGCTGATGAAGAACTGGCCGCGATCTTCGGCGTTCTTGAGGGCATAGAAGGTGGCGGTGCCCTCCTCGAAGGCGATCAACACGCCGTTGCGACGGGTTTCGAAATCGCCCTGCATCGGGCGGTAATCGAGGAAGGAGTGGCTCATGATCCCTTCGCCGCGGGTTGCACGGATGAACTCGCCGCGGAAGCCGATCAGGCCGCGGGAGGGCACCACAAACTCCAGCTGGGTGCGGCCGTCGTTGGTGTTCTCCATGTTCTGCATCTCGGCCTTGCGGATGCCGAGTTTCTCGATGCAGGCGCCCACGGCCTCCTCGGGCACATCCAGCACCAGAGTTTCGAACGGCTCCGAGGGGGTGCCATCGATGGTGCGGAAGATCACCTGCGGCTGACTCACCTGGAACTCATAGCCCTCGCGGCGCATCGTTTCGATCAGGATGCCCAGGTGGAGTTCGCCACGGCCGCTCACGGCCCAGCGGTCGGGGGAGTCGGTGTCTTCCACCCGCAGGGCCACGTTGGTGAGCAGCTCTTTGTTGAGGCGGTCGCGCACCTGACGGCTGGTCACGAACTTGCCTTCCTTACCGGCGAAGGGCGAGTCGTTGACCACGAAGGTCATCTGCAGGGTGGGTTCATCCACCTTGATCAGTGGCAGCGCCTTGGGCTCATCCGGGCAGGCGATGGTTTCGCCGATGTTCACCTCATCGAAACCAGCCACGGCCACCAGATCACCGGCACGGGCCTGCTCGATCTCCACGCGCTGCAGGCCTTCGAAGCCCAGCAGCTTGCTGATGCGGCCGCGCTTCACGCTGCCGTCGTCACGCAGCAGCGCCACGGGCTGACCAGCCTTGATCGTGCCGTTGTGGATGCGGCCGATCATGATCCGGCCGAGGAAATCGCTGTAGTCGAGGGTGGTCACCTGCAGCTGCAGGGGCTTCTCGGGATCACCCACCGGCGGCGGCACATGGCGCAGGATCGCGTCGAAGAGCGGACGCATCGTGTCGCTTTCGGTGGCCATGTCCGGCTTGGCGTAACCGCCCATGCCGCTACCGAACAGGTAGGGGAAATCACACTGGTCATCGTCGGCGCCCAGCTCGAGGAACAGGTCGAGCACCTTGTCGACAGCCTGCTCGGGATCAACGCGGGCACGGTCGATCTTGTTCACGAACACGATCGGACGCAGGCCTTTTTCCAGGGCCTTCTTCAGCACAAACCGCGTCTGGGGCATCGGGCCCTCGTTGGCGTCCACGATCAGCAGGCAGCCATCCACCATGCCGAGCACCCGTTCCACCTCTCCGCCGAAGTCGGCGTGTCCCGGGGTGTCCACGATGTTGATGCGGATCCCCTCGTAATCCACCGCTGTGTTTTTGGAGAGGATGGTGATACCGCGCTCGCGCTCCAGGTCGTTGGAGTCCATCACGCAGGTGGGCACTGCCTCGTTGTCGCGGAAGATGCCCGACTGAGCCAGCAACGCATCCACCAGGGTGGTTTTGCCGTGGTCAACGTGGGCAATGATCGCGATGTTGCGGATCGGGGTTCCCGGGTGCGAGCCGCTCATAGAAGATTGTCTTTCTGGGTACGGTTTGTTGATCTGACTGATCACAAGCACACGCCGCAGGTTTTGGCGTGGAAACAAAGGGTTTCGAAGCGTCTGAACGACACATTCCGTGCAACCTCTGGTGCTGCTGGAACGCTGGCGGCCGAAGCTGCTGACCCCTACGGTGCGTTAAGGAAATCTATCGCAGCGTCTGAAGCGCCAGATCCGTGTTCAGCGCCGTTCTGCCAGGGTTCCGCGGGTCACACCAACGCGGCTGTCGAGCTGTTCCTGCTGCCACACCGCCCGGCCGCTGAGGGTGCCGGCCAGAGCCTGTTGATAGAGCTGCACCCTGCGGATGCTGTCGGCGGCGCTGTCCTGCAGCAGTTCCACACGGAAATCACGCACCCCGGCCTTCAGAAACTGAGGCAGTGCCTCCGCAGCGGTTTGCGCTCGAGCATTGAAGAGCGTGTTGCGGCAACCGAGATCGGCCCGTAGCGGATGCTCGGCGCCACTGCGGTCCCGCAACACCACGTTGTGCTGCTCACAGGGGCGGCCACAATCGGTGTGATCGTGGCCGTCCGAAAGGAAGGCGCAGAACAGGCAATGCTCCATGTGAAAGAGGGGCATGTGCTGGTGGAGCGTGATCTCCACCCGATCGGGCGGGCAGCCCCGCACCAGCGCCAGCAGTTGATCCAGGGCCAGGTCGTAGCTGGCAGTGATCCGCTCAAGCCCCCATCGCTCCAGTAACCAGCGGGCTGTGAGGGGATTGGCCACATTCAGCGAGAAGTCGCCCTGGCAGGGGGCCAGCGGTGTGAGCCGCTCCAACTGATCGGCATTGCGCACCAAAAAACCGTCGGCGCCGCAGCGCAGCAATGGTTCCAGGCTCCAGGCCTCATCCGGCCGCACGATGCGCTGGCCAGCCGCCCAGATGCCCCCCGGCCAGCAGTGTTGGCCCAGCTGCACCGCCTGGCGGAGTTGGGCGGGGTGTTCCAGATCGACGATCACCCGATGCACAGGCTGCCCTTGCAAGGCTTCGAGCTGCTCCAGGCTGCGCACAAGCACGCTCAGCCTCACCTCACTGCCGGCTTGGGCGGGGCTGTTCGCCACGGGCAACAGAGCGGATAGCGGCTGAGCCTCAGCATCAGGAGCCTCGGTTGCGATCGGCCTCGGTTCAGCCACAGCGGCCAACTGATCCACCAAGGCGCGGCGCAACTGATTGAGCTGGGCCACCGGCAGAAACAGCTCGCCTTCGAGGGCCAGCTCCAGGTGGGCGAGCTCCCAGGGCGTGCCGCCCAGGCGGCCCAACTGTTGCTGCAGTCGCTCCGCATCCAGCCCGGCGCCGCGGGCAGGCTGCAGCAGCTGCTCCGATTGCACGCGGAAGGGGGCGCCCACCACCTCCAGCAGCAGCGGTTCACCCACACGACCCTCCACCCGCAGGCTGAGGGGGCGGCGTTGCTCCGGCACCGGTTGCTCCGCCAGGCGCTGCAAGCGGCTTTCGAGCTGCGGATCACTGGTGAGCCAGCAGGGGCTGCCGGGGTGGAGCTGGCGCAGGTCCACGTGGCCAGGCCCCAAGCGGAAGGCGAGGCGACCACGGCCCTGCGGGCTCACCTGCATCACACGACCACCCACCTCCTGGGGCGGTTGCAGCGGATCGCTGTGGGGCACCTCCAGCACCACCCCGTCGCCCGGTTTCAGAACGTGCTCGCTGCGCACCACCAGAGTTCCGTCGGCCAGGCGCTGCTCGAGCCGCCCGATCCAGGGGCCACGCTTTTTGCTCCAGCGGCCATGCACCAGGGCGCGGTGATTCACACCATCGAGCCAGCCGTGGCTGAGGCCACGGGAAAAGCTCAACTCCAACTGGCGGCGCAGCCCAGGGTCTGCCACGAGTGGTTCGGTGGCGCCCGGATCGTTTAGGCGATCGAGCCCCTGGCGGTAGGCATCGGTCACGGCGGCCACATAGCTCGCCTCCTTCAGCCGGCCCTCGATCTTGAGGCTGGCAATGCCGCACGCCGCCAGCTGGGGCAGCAGATCCCAGGCCGCCAGATCCTGAGGGGATAGCAGATAGCGCTGCTCGCCTAAGTTGCGCTCCTCGCCATCCACGATCAGTTGATAGGGCAGGCGGCAGGCCTGGGCGCACTCGCCGCGGTTGGCGCTGCGCTGCCCGAGCGCCTCACTGGTGAGGCATTGGCCCGAATAGGCCACACACAGCGCGCCATGCACAAACACTTCGAGCGGCATCTGCAGCTGGCGCTGCTCGAGCTGCCCTTGCAACCGCTGCAGATCGCGCAGGCTCAGTTCGCGGGCCAACACCACCCGGGTGCACCCCAGCTCGGCCGCCATAGCCACGCCGGCGGCGCTGGTGATTGACATCTGGGTGGAGCCATGCACGGCCAGGCGCGGCGTCAGCCGTTGGGCCAACCAGGCCAGGCCGATGTCCTGCACGATCACGGCATCCACAGCGGCGGCCTCAGCCGCCCGCAGCAGATCAGCCGCCTGCTCGAGCTCTGCTGAGAACACCAACACATTCAGGGTGAGAAAACCCTGCACGCCGCGGCGATGCAGCCAATCCATTACCTCGGGCAGATCGCTGCGGCGGAAGTTCTCCGCCCGCAGCCGGGCGTTGAACTGCTCCACGCCGAAATACACCGCATCGGCGCCATTGGCGACGGCTGCCTTCAACGACGACCAACACCCCGCAGGAGCCAGAAGCTCAGGCAGCGCTGCCATCAGCGGCCCAGCCGTTCCGCGGCCTCAAAGGTTTTCAGGGCTTCAGCACTGCCTTCAAAGCGCCAGTGCCAGGGCTCGTAGCTCACGCCCTGACGGTTGCCCTGGGGGAAAGAGAGGGTGAAGTGATAGCGATTGGCGTTGGCGCGCAACCAGGCGAAGGCGGCTGTGCTGTCGAAGCTGGGGGAAAGGTTGGAGGCCGGCGCCAACCCATCACCAAGATCCACGGCATAGCCCGTGGCATGTTCGGAAAAACCAGGCGGCGCACTCACCTGGGCTCGTTCCAGAGCGCTCTGGTTGCGATCGGATTTCACATCAAAGAAAAGATGTTTCTGCAGATCGATGGAGCGGTATGCGCTCAACACCCGCAGATCCACACCAGCGGCTGAGGCGGCAGCCTGCATGCGTTGCAACGCCTCGGCTGCATCGCGATGCAGCTCCTGGCCTGGTGCGATCGCCAGCAATTGATCGGCCGGCGCTTCGGCGTAGGGGAAGTGACCGAGCAGGCGCCCATCCAGGCTCACCCGCGCCTGCAGACCCTGCACCGGCGGCGGGGCCAGCAGGCGGCGCAGCGGTTGGGGGAAGACCACTGCCAGGGACGTGGCGGTGAGCAGGCTGCCGGCAGCAGCGATCAGGGCAAAGCGCCAGCGGGGCCGGCGCTGCAAGGCCGGCGACACCGTTCGGCGCGCCAACGGAATGTCGTCGGAAACCGAGCGCCGAGGGGAGCGAGCCGCTGATGACAGCCGACTGGCGCTGGGCAAACGACGGCTCCGATGGCAACAGGTTTGTTGATGCTAAGGGGGCAGGGCCGCCTTGCCAGCAGCTGCCTGCACAGCGGTGTTAGCTTCGCCGCCAACATCCTTCTGGCGGAGCGGGTTTCAAGATGTTGCGAGTCGCGGTGGTGGGCGGCGGCCCGAGCGGATCCTGTGCTGCAGAAGTGCTGGCCAAGGCCGGTATTCAAACGTGGATCTTCGAGCGCAAGCTGGATAACGCCAAACCCTGCGGTGGTGCCATTCCGCTGTGCATGGTGGCTGAATTTGAGCTGCCCGAGTCGATCATCGACCGCAAAGTGCGCAACATGAAGATGATTTCACCCTCCAACCGCGAGGTGGATATCAATCTTGAGAAAGACGACGAATACATCGGCATGTGCCGCCGCGAGGTGATGGATGCCTTCCTGCGCAACCGTGCCGCTGAGCTGGGCGCCCATCTGGTGAATGGTCTGGTGACCAAGATCGACACGGGTGCCAACCGCCAGGGCCCCTACACCCTCACCTATTCCGACTACAGCGAAGGTGAAGCCACCGGCACCACCCAGACCCTGGAAGTGGATCTGATCATTGGCGCCGATGGTGCCAACAGCCGTGTGGCCAAAGCCATGGATGCCGGCGACTACAACGTGGCCATTGCCTTCCAGGAGCGCATCAAGCTGCCGCCGGAAGAGATGAAGTATTACGAGAGCCTGGCTGAGATGTATGTGGGCACCGATGTGTCGCCCGACTTCTACGCCTGGGTGTTCCCCAAATACGACCATGTGGCGGTGGGCACCGGCACCATGCAGGAGAACCAGGGCTTGATCAAGAGCCTGCAGGAAGGCATCCGCGAGCGCGCCAAGAAGCGCCTCGTGAATGGTGAGGTGATCAAGGTGGAGGCCCACCCGATCCCTGAGCACCCGCGTCCGCGCCGGGTGGTGGGCCGGATGGCTCTGGTGGGTGATGCCGCCGGCTATGTGACCAAGAGCTCCGGCGAAGGCATCTACTTCGCTGCCAAGAGCGGCCGCATGTGCGCAGAGCAGATCCTGGAATCCAGCCAGGGCGGCACCAAGGTGCCCAGCGAGGCTGACCTCAAGAAGTATCTCAAGAAGTGGGATCGCCAGTACGGCGCCACCTACAAGGTGCTGGAAATCCTCCAGAACATCTTTTATCGCAACGATGCGGCCCGCGAAGCCTTCGTGGAGATGTGCGATGACAAAGACGTACAACGTCTCACCTTCGACAGCTATCTCTACAAGCGGGTGGTGATGATGAACCCCTGGCAGCAGCTCAAGCTCACGCTGCTCACCCTGGGTTCGGTGCTGCGCGGTAATGCACTGGCCCCCCAAGGCTACAAACCCGTGCCCAGCGCCGTGCGCGACGAGGCCGAAGTGAACGCCATGCTCGCCGTGAGCACCATCAAAGGCGGCATCCGCGTAGGCAAGGCCAAGGACGCCAGCTCCAAGGCATCCGATTCCGCCACTGATGAGCGTGAGCCTGTGCTGGCTGGCAAGGGCTGAACGCTCGGCTGCGATCGTTCAATCGCAGCCTGATCCATGAAGCCGTCCCGAATGGGGCGGCTTTTTGATGCGCACCATCTGGCTGACAGGCTGTTTGAAGCGCCGAAGTAGAGCCTCAGACTTCAGCCATCGACACCAACCGCTGCTTGCCGCTATCCCAAAGGATCAATTTGAAGCAACGCGGTAGATCGCGGAGGCGCAGGTAGGTGCAATCATCCAACAGGTGTTGATTGGCTGCGTGGCAGGCACGCAAGCGATAGTTCGGGATGCGCTCGCACAAGTGATGGATACTGTGGAAAGCGATATCGGCTGAAAACCAATCGAGCACGCGCGGCAGGATCAGATTGCTGCTGCCTTCAATCGCCCCTTTGAAATAGCTCCAGTCGTTGCTGCGGTGGGCGTAAGACTCAGGGAAATTGTGCTGCACAAAGAAGATGCAGATGAAGATTGCTGCCGAGCAGGTCATCACGATCGCGTAGCAGCTCCAGAACACGCCAGCGCCCAGCCATTGGCTCATCAACCACCAGCTCGTGAGCACACAACCATTGTTCGCCGCCAGATCGGTGAATTCACCACCCGTATACCAATGGCTGGATTGAAAGGACTTGGTGCGGCGCACCAAACTGAACAGAGCCTGCCAACCATCACGGCGAACCTCGGCAGCCATCGCACCCACCCACTCCGCGAGACCGAGCAGCAGCTGCAGGCGTGGACGCAGCACCAGATAGGAGAAGCCACCCGGAAACAGCATCAACGGATGGCGCGACCAGCCATAGCGCTGCTGCTGCTGAGGGGTGAGTTGCTGAAATTGCGCCACCGTGAGCAAGGCCGAAGGGCCCCGATAGCGCTCCCAGTTGCCGTTGTGGAGATGATGAAAGGCATGACCGCGCGACCAGGGATACTGCGGAATCGCATTCACAACACCAAGAAGAAAACCCACACTGCGATTCAGTGCCTTGCTGCGAAACAACGATCCATGGCCGCAGTCGTGCATCAACGCAAACGAGCGGGCTGAAAACAGCACCAGCAACGCCAACACCGGCACGATCAACAGTCTTTCAAGCCGCAGCGGTTGCCAGATCCAGGGCAGCGTTGCCCACAGCAAGGCCGTGGGAACCAGCGTGGTGAGCAGCTGCCAAACGGCCCGGAGGTTGTCCGAACGGCGAAAGGGCGCGAGCGAAAAATCGCCGCTATTGCTGAGCTGGGATTGTTGCAAGGTGGCTGCCGAACCTAATCACCAGGTGCGCTGCATCACCTGCTCAATCCACACACCCTAGTGGGGCTGAGGTGGCCGCAGCTGATCAGCCGGTGATGCGGCTGAAATCGGCCAATACGCCAGCCTGATTGCGCAACACACCCAGCAGATTGAGGCGGTTGGTGCGGATGGCTGCGTCGTCAGCCATCACCATCACGCTCTGCTCGCCATCGAAGAAGGCCGACAGCGCTTCCGCACCAGCGATCAACCCCTGGGCCAGCTGGCTATAGCGATCAGCGCTGGTGCTGGTTGCGATGGGCTGCAGCTGCTCGATCACCGCGAGCATCCCGGCTTCGCTGCTCTTCTCAAACAACCCCACGTTCACCACAGCCTGCGCCGACAGCACATCGTCCGCCAGGTTGCCCTTTTCCGCTAAACGCGCCGCGCGAGTGACCACGGCCTGAACCGAAGCCAGCTCTCCGCTGGCTCTCAGGCTCATCAACAGCTCGGCCCGCAACCTGGCATCGGCGGGATCACGCAACACCCGCGCCAGGGCAACACCATCACCGGCTACCGCCTGCACCAGATCAGCGTCCACGCCGGCTTCCTCCAGCAGGCTCTGAACACGCTGGCGCAGCAGCTCACCCAGCTCGAGCGCGAGGGCCGGGGCATCCACCTGGAAGCTGGGCAGCAGCTCAGCCCAGTGGCTGGTAGCGCGCTCAAGCCACTGCTGGAGATCCAGTGTCCAGCCCTTGGCCCAGAGGATCTGCAACACGCCATTGCCGGCGCGGCGCAGGGCATAGGGGTCTGACGATCCACTGGGGCGCTCCCCCTTGGCATAGATGCTCAGGAGCAGCTCAAGCCGTTCGGCTAGGGCCACCACGGCACCGGCATCGGAGCTGGGCAACGCATCACCAGCGCCGCGGGGGAGGTAGTGCTCCAGCACCGCCAGGGCCACCTCGCGCGGTTCCCCTTCCGCCAGCAGATATTTGCCCCCGATCACGCCCTGCAGTTCAGGGAATTCACCCACCATCTGGCTCACCAGGTCGTGTTTGCACAGATGGGCGCCGCGGCGGGCATGGCTGGCTGTGGCCGCGGGCAATCCCAGCTGCTTCAACAGCACATCGGTGCACCATTCGAGCCGCTCGACGCGATCCAGCAGCGAGCCCAACCCGGCCGCAAAGGTCACCCGGGCCAGCTGATCGCGGCGATCGATGCTCGCAACCGCACGGTCGGCCTGCACAAAAAATTCCGCATCGGCTAAGCGCGCCTTCAGCACCCGCTCGTTGCCCCGGCACACCGTGGCCGTGGCCTCCGGCAGACCATTGCCGATGCAAAGGAAGGTGGGCAGCAGACTGCTGCGGGCGTCGAGGGCGAGGGGGTCCTGGCTGGCATCGCGCCGATAGAGGGGCACATACCGCTGGTGAGACCGCATCACGGTGCTGAGCACCTCCGCCGGCAGGGCGAGGTAGTGATCAGCCACGCTGCCCTCGATCAGCAGCGGTGCTTCCACCAGGTCGGTGAGCTCCTCAAACAGAGCGTCGGGCAGATCGGCATTGGCCTCCAGCCGTTGAGCGGTGTGCTCAACGGCCGCTCGGATCCAGGCGGCGCGGGCACTGCGCTCCACCTGCACGCCCACCTGAGCCAGGCACTCGGCGTAGGCCGAAGCCTGGGGAATCTCCACGGCGCCGGCCTTGAGGCGATGGCCCCGGCTGCTGTTGCCGCTGCTCACCTCAGGGTCGCTGCCCTCCAGGCGCACGGGCACCACCTGGCCATCAAGCAAGGCCACCAGCCAGCGCACCGGCCGTGAGAAGCGGCTCTCGCCGGATCCCCAACGCATGAAGCGGCGCCCCTGCAGAGCCTGAATCCACTGCGGGATCCATTCGGTGAGCAGTTCAGCGGCTGGTCGTCCCTGCTCCAGCACGCGGGCGAACACAAAGGGCCCCTTTGGGGTGTCGCGCACCTCCAGCTGCTCGGCAGCGATGCCGCAACGCTTGGCGAAGCCGATGGAGGCCTGGGTGGGCGCTCCATCCTTGAAGGCCTGGCCAGCCGGCGGGCCCTTGCGATCTTCTTCGAGATCGGGGGCAGCCGCCTCAAGGGCTTCAACGATCACCGCCAAACGGCGTGGGGTGCTGGTGCAACGGATGACGCCATGGCCCAGGCGTGCCTCCGTGAGATCACGCAACACCAACTGCTCCAGCTGGGGCAGCGCCAAACGGGCAAAGTCGGCGGGCAGTTCCTCGGTCCCGATCTCCAGCAGAAAGGTCGACACGAAGGGCCCACAGCAGCCGCCCACTGTATTGAAAGGGCCTCAAGTGCAGGCGCTGGAAGGGAACCAGCCCAGCAGAAGCCGGCGTTTCGCTACGGTCGATGGCATCAAAGTGAAGAATGAGCGACCGTGACGGCAGGGGTTGACGACAGCCAACGGCAGGAGCAGGGCTCCGCGCTCGCCAGCAGCCGCAGCTTCTCTCCCTGCATTGCCACCGGCGCCGAACGCAGCAAGTTCGAGCAGCTCAAGGCCGACAGCGACTACCTGCGCGATCCACTCGCTGAGGAGCTGCAGAACGACCTCCCCAACTTCAGTGATGGGGCGGTGCAACTGCTGAAGTTTCACGGCAGCTATCAACAGGACAATCGCGAGAATCGGCAGAAGGGCCAAGAGCGCGACTGGCAGATGATGCTGCGGCTGCGCAGCCCTGGTGGCCGCATTCCGGCGTCGTTGTTTGTGGCGATGGATGACCTCTCCAACCGCCTGGGCAACGGCACCCTGCGGGTCACCACCCGCCAGGCCTTCCAGATGCATGGCATCCGCAAGCACAATCTGCGTGAGGTGATCGGCACGATCGTGCGCGGCATGGGCTCCACCCTGGCCGCCTGTGGTGACATCAACCGCAACGTGATGGCGCCGGCAGCCCCGTTTGAGAAAGGGGCCTATCCCGCAGCCCGCCAGCTCGCCAACGACATTGCCGACACGCTCAGCCCCACGGCGGCTGAAGGCGCCTATCTCGATCTGTGGGTGGATGGCGAACTGAGCTACCGCATCAAGCCAAGCCGCAGCGTGAAGCAGGTGCGGGAGCGGCAGCAGCAGGGCGGGGTGTTCAGCGGCGATGCCCAAGAGCCTCTCTATGGCACCACCTACCTGCCCCGCAAATTCAAGTGCGCGGTCACGGTGCCGGGTGACAACTCGGTGGATCTGCTCACCCAGGACATCGGCCTGGTGGCCTTTGCCGATGCCAATGGCGAGCTGCGCGGTTGCAACGTGTATGTGGGCGGTGGCATGGGCCGCACCCACAACAAGGAGGAAACCTTCGCCCGCACCGCCGATGCGCTCGGCTATGTGGATGCCGAGCACGTGCTCGATCTCGTGCAGGCCATCCTGGCGTTGCAGCGCGACTACGGCGATCGCAACAACCGCCGCCATTCGCGGATGAAATACCTGATCCACGATCAGGGCATCGCCTGGTTCAAGCAGGAGCTCAAGGCCAACTACTTCGCCCATCCGATCAAGGGCCTGCGCCTCGAGCCCAAAGCCAAGCTTGAGGACTACCTGGGCTGGCACCGCCAGAGCGCGGGCAAGTGGTTTGTGGGTCTGCCCCTGCTCTGCGGACGCCTCGCCGGTGAGCTCAAGAGCGGCTTGCGTGAGCTGGTGGACACCTACCAACTGGAGATCCGGCTCACCCCCAACCAAGACCTGCTGCTCTGCAACATCGGCACGGCCCAACGGGCCAGCGTGCGCGCAGCCCTCGAAGCCCTGGGCATCTTCACCCCGGAGGCGCCCTCACTGCTTGCACGCCACGCCATCGCCTGCCCTGCCCTGCCGCTTTGCGGTTTGGCGGTGACGGAGGCGGAACGGATCCTGCCCGAGGTGCTTGATCGCCTCGATGCCCAGCTGCGCCGCCTGGAAATTGAGAAATCGCTGCTGGTGCGGATGACGGGCTGCCCGAACGGCTGCGCCCGCCCCTACATGGCTGAATTGGGCCTGGTGGGCGATGGGGTGAACCAATACCAGCTCTGGCTCGGCGGCACCCCCAACCTCACCCGCTTGGCGGAGCCCTATGTGGAGCGTCTTCCCCTGGAGAGGCTCGAAGCCACCCTCGAACCGCTGCTACTGGGCTGGAAAGCAGCCGGCGGCCGCCGCAGCTTTGGTGACTACGTGGTGAAGCTGGGCCGTGAGCAGGTGCAACAGCTGCTCGCTTCAGCAGCCTGATCGCCCATAGATCGCTTCGGCCTGGCCCGTGCGCCAGGCCCAGAGCTGATCACCGCAGCTGAAGTGCCACCACTCGTTGGGGTGCTGGGCAAATCCGGCGGTGGACATCGCAGCGCGCAGCAGGCAGCGGCGCCCATGCCAGAGGCGATAGGCGCGCTGCTGCTCGCCATCTGTGCAGGCCTCGGCGAGCTGTTGATAGTGATCAGGCTCCGACACCTCGCCGATGGCGTCGATGGCGGAGCCCATGGCGAGCTCCTGGCCGTCAAGGCTGGCCAGGGTGAGATCCACCGCCGCACCGGTGCTATGGGGCGGCGGCGTGCTCGGGTCATCGCTGGGCGGCGCCCAGAAGCGCCCCACCGCCTCCACCACCGCATCGCGCTCTGGGCCCTGCTGGCTGGGATCCACCCCGCGGGCCGCACACTCCTGCTCGATGCTCCAGTCCACCATGTAGCGCTGCACCGCCAGGGGCCGCCAGGCATCGAAAACCGCCAGCTGCACCTGGGGGTTGTGGCCTTGCAACCACTGCTGGGCGATCAGAAGGCGCGCAATCACACCACTGCGCAATCGAAATGGTGAGGCCCCCTCGCCATAGGGAGCGCCGACCGCTGCGTAGGGGTGCGGTTCGAGCTTCAACAACTGCGGCGGCAACGGCAACAGGGGTTCACCGCATTCGCGGATCACAACTGGGCTCCAGGGGCGAAGGGGCATGGCCACTCAGTTGAGGCGCGCGCCCTGGGCCACCCGCTGGCGCTGCTCGTGCAACACCTGCGCCAGCGGGGCATGGGCGGCCAGGTTGGGATCGCTCTCCAGGATCTGTTGCGCCACCCGCCTGGCTTGCTCGAGCACATCACCATCATCGGTGAGGCTGGCGAGGGCCAGATCCGGCAGTCCGCTCTGGCGCGTTCCCAGCACCTGGCCCGGACCGCGCAGGCGCAGATCCATCTCGGCGATTTCGAAGCCGTCGGTGGAGTGCACCAGCACCTCCAGCCGTTGGCGGGCCAGGGCGTTGCGGCTGTCGTTGATCAACTGGCAGTAGGAGGCCGCAGCACCACGGCCCACCCGGCCCCGCAGTTGGTGCAGCTGCGCGAGCCCGAAGCGATCGGCATGCTCGATCACCATCACGCTGGCCTCGGGCACATCCACCCCCACCTCCACCACCGTGGTGCTCACCAGCACCTGGGTGTGGCCGGCGGCAAAGGCACCGATCGCCGCCTGCTTCTCGGCGCTGGCCAGGCGGCCATGCAACAGCCCCACCTGCAAATCGGGGAAGATCTGCTCACTGAGCTGTTGGTGCACCTCCACCGCCGAGCGCAGATCCAATTTTTCGGATTCCTCCACCAGCGGCAGCACCACATAGGCCCGTTGCCCCAGGGCCACCTGCTCACGAATCAGCTGATAGGCCTCCTCCCGATCAGAGCCACCCAGCAGCTGGGTGCGGATCGGTGTGCGGCCGGGCGGCAGTTCATCGATCTGGCTCACCTCCAGATCACCGTGCAGCGATAAGGCCAGGGTGCGCGGGATCGGTGTGGCGGTCATCGTGAGCAGGTGCGGCTGCAGGCCCTTATCGAGCAAGCGGTTGCGCTGGTGCACACCGAAGCGGTGCTGCTCATCCACCACCACCAACCCGAGCCGGGCGAACTGCACTGGGTCTTCCAGTAGCGCATGGGTACCCACCAGCATCTTGAGGGTGCCGTTGGCCAGATCAGCGAGCAGCTCACGGCGGCGCCGCGCCGGCGTGGAGCCGGTGAGCAGGGCGCAGCTCACATGCAATTGCGGTAGCCACTCACAGAGCTTGCGGTAGTGCTGCTCCGCCAACACCTCGGTGGGCGCCATCAAGGCCCCCTGGCAACCAGCCTCGATGGCGGTGAGCAGGGCGGCGATCGCCACCACCGTCTTGCCGCTGCCCACATCCCCCTGCACCAGGCGGGCCATCGGTTGATCCCGCTGCAGATCGGCGCGGATTTCGGTGAGCACCCGCTGCTGCGCGCCGGTGAGCGGGAAGGGCAACAGCTCCAGAAACTGCGCCAGCAAGGCGCCATCGGGCGCGTGTAGCGGCGGCGCCGGCCGGCTGGTGAGCTCCCGGCGCCGCTGCAGCAGGCCCAGCTGCAGCAGCAGAAACTCGTCGAACACCAGGCGGCGGCGGGCTGCCGACAGGCTCGGCTGATCGGTGGGCGCATGGATCTGCACCAAGGCAGTGCCCAGCTCGGGCAGTTGCTCCTGCTGGAGCAGTGCCGGCGGCAGATGGTCGGCCCAATTGCGCGCTGCCTCGAGCACCGGCCGGATCAGGGCCCGCAGGCGATCGGCTGTGAGCCCTTCGGTGAGTCCGTAAACCGGCAGCAGACGGCCGATCTGCTCGCTCTGCACCGGTGCATTGGGGCTGGCGAGCACCTCCATCAGCGGGTCCTGGAAGGCGGGCCCATAGGGGGTTTGCTTCACCAGACCACTCACCGCCACGCTGGCTCCGGCCGGGTATTGGCGCTGCTGCGCCTTCAGCCAGGCGGGTGAACTGAAGCGTTTGCCGGCAAAAAACTTGGAGATGCGGATCCGGCCGGTGGGATCCGCCAGCTGCAGCTCCAGGATCGAGAGGTTGGGGTTGCGCGGGCTGGTGAAGCTGTGGCAGCGGCGCACCGTGGCCACGATCGTGGCGGTGCGGCCCGGCTCCAGCGCTGCGATGCGCACCAGGTTGGAGTAGTCGAGGTAGTCGCGCGGGTAGTAGCGCACCAGATCGCGGGCCAGCCAGAGATCCAGGGCCGCCAGCCGGGTGGCGCTTTTGGGGCCAACGCCGCGGATCTCGGCCAGGGGGGTCTCCGGCAGGATCCGCCCCCCCCCCGCCGGCGACGGGCTGCCGGGGTCGGGCAGGAGCCGCAGCCGCGGTGGGGCAGGCGGCCGGCCGGGTTCGTGGGCGCGCTGCAGTTCGTGCAATCCCTGGCGGGTGCGGCGCACCAGGCTTTGCCGCTGACCCTGGCCGAGATCGTGATAGCCCTCAAACTGCGCGGCCAACTGGCTGAGCAGCGCCTGCTGATGGGGTGGCAGCGGCTCGGGCGTCGCCCGCAGCTCGCGGCCCATGAAAGCCGCAAACGGCTCACGCCGGCCCTGCAGGTTGCCGAAGCCCCGTTCCGCCTCGAGATGCAGTGCCTGCTGCAGCGGCCGCAGCCAGGCCTGCAGCGTCAGGGCTGCAGCGCTCAGGGCTGATCCGGTGCTGGGGTCTGGCTGGGGGCACTGTCCTGAAACCACTGCTGCTCGGCCTCGAGGGCACTCAAACGCCGCTGCCAACTGCGGAAGCGCTTGGCCATTGTGCGCAATGCACGCCTCCGCTGCTCGAGCCGTTTGCGGCAGGTGCGCAGGCGCGGTTGGTTGTATTCCAGATCCGAGGCGCGCAGCAGCAGCGCCAACACCTCGTTGGGTGCCCCCGGCCCCAACAGCTGACCAGCCGGCAAGGGCAGACGCAGCAGGTTGGCAGGAGCCGGCAACACTTCCACCTGGCCCTCGAGCACGGCATCCAGCAGGTTCATCGGCAGCAACCCCTGGGCCAATCCCACCCGCATCATCTCCACATTCACCGCATGGGAGAGGTTGCGCAGGCGGCGGCGCAGGGCCCGATCGAAATGGCCCCACCAGCGCAACTGCAGCAGGGGATCGCGGGGCAGGCTGGCCGCCGTCACCCGACGATCGAGTTCCGCCGGCGCCACAAAGCCTGGATCCTGCTCCCCAGTGTCTTGCTCCACAGGCTCCGGCTCCTGAGCTGCCGACTCCAGGCCCTCCGCCGCCATCTGGAACAGCGACTGCAGCAGCTGTTGCTCAGAGGAGCGCTCCACCGGCTGCTCCGCTTCAGGGGTTGGGGCGGCCTGATCGATGGCAGGGGGTCGCGGCAGCCCTGGCAGGCCGCGGTTGAACAGATCGGCCGACACCGGTAGATCCAGGCTGAGGTGCACCGATCCCGCCTGCGGTGTTGGCGTCTCAGTCGACAGTGTCTCCTCGTTGGAGGTTTCGTCGGGCGACGTCTCCTCGCCGTCGCCGTTGAGGAAGGCATCGAGCAGGCGCTGCTGGCGCAGGCGCTGGCGGCGGTGTTCGCGCCGCTGTTGCTGGGCCGCCAAGCCCATCAGCTGCTCCACGGTGAGCAGGCTGCTGGAGCGCTTTACCAGCTCCTGCAAACGCTCCTGGAACGCCTGGCGCCGCTCGGATGGCAGCTGGTTGTAACGGTCGGGGACCACCTGGGTGGCCAAATGAAAACAGGCCTGCTGCACGGCATGCAACAGGCCCTCACGCAGCACCTGCAGATACAGGGCTAAGTCGCGGTAGAGATCCGGTGCCAGCTCCTCCTGCTGCTGCAGAAGGAGTGAAATCTGGCGCTGGGCCTCGTCCAGCATCAGGCGGCCTGCATGGCAGCCACTTCAGCGGCGAAGTCGAGCTTCTCCACCTCGATGCCTTCACCCAGGGTGAAACGCACGAAGCGACGCACCTGGATGTTCTCGCCCACCTTGCCAGCCACCTGCTTCACCATTTCCTCCACGGTCATGGTGCTGTCTTTGATGTAGGCCTGATCGAGCAGGGCCATCTCCTTGAGGCGCTTGCCGATGCGGCCGGCCACGATCTTCTCCTTCATCTCTTCCTTCTTGCCGGCCAGGTCGTCACGACCCATCTCGATCTGCTTCTCGCGATTGGCCACCTCAGCGGGGATGTCGTCAACCTTCACGTAGTCAACGCTGGGGCAGGCAGCGATCTGCATCGCAACATTGCGGATCAGCTCCTGGAAGATCTCGCCGCGGGCCACGAAATCGGTTTCGCAGTTCACTTCCACCAGCACACCCACGCGGGCACCGGTGTGGATGTAGCTGCCGATGGCGCCTTCAGCTGCGGTGCGGCCGGACTTCTTCTCAGCGGAGGCGATGCCCTTCTGGCGGAGCCACTCAACGGCTTTGTCCTTGTCGCCGTTGGTTTCTGCAAGCGCTTTCTTGCAGTCCATCATGCCGGCGCCGGTGACGTCGCGCAGTTCCTTTACGAGCTTGGCGGAGATCTCAGCCATGGGTCTGGAGTGGTGGGTTGGGAAAAATTGCAGGGCTCAAACAGGCAGGAGCTCCCCCTCAGGGAAGCTCCACAGCCGTTTCGGTGAGGTGAGGCCTCAAGCGATCAGCGCTCGAAGGCCCAGGGGCTGGTGATCAGCCTTCCTCGTCGTCGTAACCGCCACGCTGGTCGCCGGCGCCATGGCGACCTTCATTGATGGCATCAGCCAGACGGCCGAGCACCAGCTGCACGGAACGCACGGCGTCGTCGTTGCAGGGGATGGGCACGTCGCAGAGGTCGGGATCGCAGTTGGTGTCGAGCATCGACACCAGGGGGATGTCGAGCTTGCGGGCCTCGAGCACGGCGTTGGTTTCACGGCGCTGATCCACCAGCACCACCACATCGGGCAGGCGACGCATGTTCTTGAGGCCGCCCAGATACTTCTGAAGGCGCTCCAGCTCTCGGCGCAGCACAGCTGCTTCCTTCTTGGGACGCATGGCGATGGCGCCGGAGGCCTCCATGCGCTCGAGATCCTTGAGGCGATCGATCCGGGCGCGCATGGTGGCCCAGTTGGTGAGCATGCCGCCCAGCCAACGCTGGTTCACATAAGCAGCACCGCAGCGGGTGGCTTCGAGGGCGATCACCTCGGAGGCCTGCTTCTTGGTGCCCACAAACAGGAAGCGCTTGCCGCTGCGTGCAGCACTACGCACCCACTTGTAGGCGTTGTTCATGCAGACGGCGGTCTGCACGAGATCGATGATGTGAACACCGTTGCGCGCGCAATAGATGTAGCGCGACATCTTGGGATTCCAACGGCGCGTTTGGTGCCCGAAGTGGGCACCCGCCTCCATCATTTCGGCGAGAGTGACAACAGCCATGAGTTGAGGGTTTCGGGTTCGCCTCCACCTGCCAGGGACTCCGCGAGCGGGTCACCCGAAACATGCAGGTGTGCGGTGTGAATGAACCCGACGACCCTACCAAATGGCAGTGCAGCACTCCGCTCAGGCCAGGCCTTCAGCCCGCGCCTCCCGGTAAAGGGCGCGCACACCGATGCGGTTGAGCGGCAGGCGCAACAGCTCCATGGCCAGCCCGGGTTGACCGCGGCGGATCAGCCAAGCCAGCAGGGGGCGCAGGCTGCGCTCATTGAGCAGACCACCGAGGGTGAGCAGCTCCCAGAGCAGGCGGTGCAGCAGCGTGAACTGAATGATGAAGCGCACCCGCCGGGTGGGGTGCTTCCGGTAGAACACCAGGCCCATCTTGGCCCGCTCACCCTCCACAGCGATCAGGCGGGGCACCTGCTCGAGGCTCAGGGGCGGATGCCAGTGGTAGCCCACCGCCTCAGGGCAGCGCACCAGCACCACCCCCATGCGCCGCAGCCGTTCCCCTAGCTCCAGATCCTCCCAGCCGTAGAGGCGGAAGCGGGTGTCGAACAAGCCGCTGCGCTCCAGCACCTGCCGATCGATGGCCACGTTGCCGGTGGCGAAATAGGCCCAGGAGAGGTCGCTGAGTTTGTGGGGTTCGCTGGTGGGATCGTCGAAGTCGGCGGTGTTGATCACCGCGCCATAGGTGAAGCAGAGGCGATCACCGCGCTGCTGCCAGGTGCTCGCGAGCCGGCGGGCGTGCTCGATCAGAAAGCTGTCGGTAACAACGAGATCGCTGTCGATGAAGACGATCACATCACCGCGGGCGTGATCCACGCCCCGGTTGCGCCCTTCCGCCGGCCCGCCGTGGTCCTGCTGCACCAGGCGCACATGCGGAAAGCTGGCGCTGTTGCGCAGCAGCCACGGCACCGTGTCGTCGGTGGAGCCATCGTCGACCACCACCACCTCATAGGCGCTGATCGGAGCCTCCAGCTGCTGCCGCTCCAGCGCCCGCAGACACTTCTCCAGGATCGGCAGCCGGTTGTAGGTGGGGATGACGACGCTGAGGAACATGGCGCGGGAAGGTCAAAAAAAGGGGACCCCGCAGGATCCCCAACTAACGCCTTGGTGAGCGTTGATCAGTCGGCGGCGCCGCCATTGTTGGCCGTTCCGGTCACACCGTTGCCAGCGCCCTCACCACGACCGTCGTTGCGGAGCTTGCGCTTCTTGAACTTGCGGGCGTAGGCGCGATTGCGCTCCTGCTTTTCCTTCTTGAGGTTGCGGCGTTTGGCCATCGAGACGGCTGGGTCTTTGGGTTAAACGCCACCCTACTCAATGGTGGTCAGGCCTGGGTCACCAGCGTGGGACGTTCGGCCTCCTGAAGGCGGCCATCTTCCATGCGAACCAGGCGATCGGCGATATCGAGAATGCGGGGGTCGTGGGTCACCATCAACACCGCACAACCGCTGTCGCGCGCCAAACGGCGCAGCAGCTCCACCACTTCACGGCCGGTCTTGGAATCAAGCGCCGCTGTGGGTTCATCCGCCAGCAACAGCTTGGGCTGGGCAGCCAGGGCGCGGGCGATGGCCACCCGCTGTTTCTGGCCACCGGAGAGGTCGTGGGGCAGTTTGTGCAGCTCATCGCCCAGGCCCACCGCCCGCAACCATTCGCGGGCCTGATCACGCCGGGCGCGGTAACTCAGGTACGCCAACAGATCGGAGCCCATCTGCACGTTTTGCTCGGCGCTGAGGCAGCGCAGCAGGTTGTGCCCCTGAAAGATCATCCCGATCGAGCGCCGCAACTGCTGACGTTCCCGACGGCCTGCCCCCGCCAGGTCCTGGCCGAGCACCTGCACCGAACCCTGCTGCACCTGGCGCAGCGCCCCCACCAGCGTGAGCAGGGTGGTTTTGCCGCAACCGGAGGGGCCGGTGAGCAGCACCACCTCACCGGCAGCCACCGTGAGGTTCACCCCCTGGAGCACCTGGCGGCGCATCGAACCACTGCCATACCAATGGCTGAGCTCGTGGATCTGAATCGCGGCAGCGGTTGGCGTCACGTCAGAAGATCTCCGCGGGATCGGCATCCGCCAGACGCCGCATCGCCAGCGCAGCCGAGGCCATGCACATCACCATGATCATCGTGAACACGGTCACAGCGCGGGTGGTGTCCATGAACACCGGTAATTGGGTGGCACTGCGCACCAACCAATAGAGGCCCTGGCCGGCGGCATAGGCCGGCAGATAGCCGAAGGCGGCCAGCAGCAACCCCTCCCGGGCCACCACCCCCAGCAGGCTGGTGAGCTTGTAGCCCATGGCCATCAACGTGGCGTATTCCGGCAGGTGATCGCTCACATCGGAATAGAGCACCTGATAAACGATCACGCAGCCCACCACAAAGCCCATGGCGGCGCCCAGGGTGAAGATGAAACCGATCGAGGTGCTGGTGCGCCAGTAGTTCTGTTCGAAGTCGATGAAGCCCTGCTTGGTGAGCACGCTCACATCCGGTGGCAGCTGCGCCTGAAGCCGTTGAGCCACAGCAAGCGCATCGCTGCCAGGTTTCAGGCGGATCAGGCCCACCTCGATGCTGCCCGGCGGGGTGTTGGGCAGTAGTTCGAGAAAGGTTTCCGAACTGGTGAGCAGGTTGCCATCGGCGCCAAAGGAGGTGCCCAGCCCCACCAAGCCAGCCACCCGCACCCGTTTGCCGGCGATCTCGCTCTCCACCGTGCGGCCGGCCTTGAACCACTGGGCCACGGGCCCGAATTCCGGCCTGGATTGCTCATCGAACAACACCCGCCCCTTCTGGGTGAGCAGCCGCGCTTTGGGGGCAAGGCTGGGATCGGTGAACAGCGGATCGCTGGGCTCAAAGCCCAGGGAGAGGATCGAACGGGTGCCGCGGGTTTCGGGGTTGCGCCACAGCAGCAGGTTCCAGTGCACCGGCGTGACCCCCTCCACCTCGGGGGCGGCCATCGCCTGCACCAGCCGCCGCCTTGGGAAGCCCGCCATGCTCACCGAGCTGGTGGAGCGGGGGCTGATCAGCACCAGATCGGCATCAAACAGGCGATGGATGGTGACGCTGGCATCGAAAAGGCCATCGCGGAACCCCAGCTGCATGAACATCAAGATGCCGGCAAAGCTGATGCCCGCCAGCGCCACGGCCAACCTCACCGGCTGCCGGGTGAGCAGCAGCAGCGAAAGGGGGATGCGGCGGCTCTTCCAGAGAGCGGTGAACCAGCGCTGCAGGGTCACGGGCTGAAGCGGGCGATCACCTTCAGGCCCGCCAGATCACGCACCTTGGCGGCATCCGCCGGCGCCAGGGCAAGACGCACCTCCACCACCCGGGCATCGGCATCACCGGTGGGATCGGTGGACAGCACCGAGCGCTGCCGCACCTGGGGCGACACGCGAATCACGCGGGCCTGCAGGCTGCCGCTGAAGCCGCCGTTCTCGCTCACCAGGGTGACGATCTGACCCAGCTTCACCCGGTTGATGTCGCTCTCGTACACCTCCGCCAGCGCTTCCATCTGTTCGCTGGCACCAAGCTCCAGCACCCCCTCCGCGCCGGGTCGCTCGCCCACGCGGCTGTGGATCTTCAGCACCGTGCCCGCCAAGGGGGCTCGCAATTCACTGTCAGCAAGATCCACCCGCAAGGCCTGGCGCTGGGCGATCGCTTCACGCAGCTGACCCTCCAGCTTCACAAGGTCGTCTTTTTTCTCCTCCAGCAGCACCATCGCCGCCGCTCCGGACACGGCGGCCCGCTGGTAGCGATCCACCTCGCGCTTCTGCAGCCGCACCTGAACCTGCAGGCTCTCGATCCGGGCTGTGGCCGCAGCCAGATCGGCCACCAGCCGAGGCCGGCTGTCGAAGGTGGCCAGCAGCTGCCCCGGGCTCACCCGCTGGCCTTCTTCCACGGCCAGGCTGAGCAAGCGCGGGCTGCCGCCCATGGCGCTTGTAGGAGCGGCGAGCTTGCGCACGTCACCGGCGGGCTGGAGGGTGCCCAACGCCGAAACGGCTTCCAGCCGCGGCGCCGTGATCGGTGCCACAGGCTTGCTGGGCTGGGCATGGTGGGTCGCTCGCCGAGACAGCAACGCCACCGCCAGCAGCAACACGCCAACACCAGCGCCGATCAGCAGACGCGGCCGCTTGATCACGGCAGCGGGGCCGGATCGTCGAACAGCAGGTCCTCGATGTAGCGATCCGCCCAGGTTGGATTGAACGCCTTCTCCAGCACGCGCCGGGTTTTGTCGTTGCGCTTCTGTTGCTGGCAATACGAGAGCTGACCCTGATGTCGTCTCACCGTATCCGGGTGATCGAACGGCTGAGGTTCGGCCTCATGGCAGCACTCCGCCAACACCCGCAGAAAATCCACCACTACTGCAATAAAGCGCTGCTCCTCCTCCTCATTGGCCGGGCGCACAAAGCGCACAAAGGGCGAGAAAATCGATCCCCACTCCGGCAGCTCCCGCTCCTGGCTGAAGCTGCGCACGGGCAGAGCCTTCAAGCGCTCCACCAGAGCTGCCGGAAGGGCGGCATCCACTGGGGAGAGATCCACGACCGCGGCCGACACCCCCCCGCGGCCGGCCACTATGTCGGCGCCGAACACGGGCAGGTTGAAGCGCGGATCGGGGAAAAACACGCAGTGCAGGATCTGCAGACCTGCCCCCAGCCGTGCCGTTTCCAGATGCAGCTTGCGCAGGCCGCGGCACTGGCGCAGCTCATTGCGGATGAACAGATCTTCGCCATCGAGGCTGCCGCTGATGGCCTCCAGCTCCGGATCAACGGCCAGGGGCTGCAGCTCGGGCAGCGCACTCCAGCACACGCGGATCTGATCGGCCAGGGCATCCACCAACGGATGGATGCCGAGGGCGTTGGCAGGCATCGGGGCTCCCGGCAGCACGGCGGTGATCCTGACAGCAGAATGACCAGCAGCCACAGCGCCTGATCCGTTGCCCGCGTCGCCAGGTCCGTCCGTCCCGCCCTTGCCGGAACCGCGGCTCAGCAGCCTCAGCAACGGCACGAATCTGGTGCAGATCAACCTGCCGCAGGCGCCGGTGGTGTGCCTGGATCTGTGGTGCCGCGCCGGCAGTGCCTGGGAGAACGAGGCGGAATCGGGCCTCGCCCATTTCCTCGAACATATGGTGTTCAAGGGCAGCCAAACGCTGGAGGCCGGTGAGTTCGACCTGCAGGTGGAAGCCCTCGGCGGCAACAGCAATGCCGCCACCGGCTTCGACGATGTGCATTACCACGTGTTGATCACGCCGGAGGCGGCACCCAAGGCGCTGGATCTGCTGCTGGATCTGGTGCTGCAGCCACGCCTCGATGCCGCCGATTTCGCCATGGAGCGGCAGGTGGTGCTCGAGGAGCTGGCCCAGAGCGAAGACCAACCGGAGGAGGTGGCGTTTCAGGAGCTGCTGCGTCAGGCCTGCTGCGGCCATGCCTATGGCCTGCCGATCCTGGGGCGTCGTGAGGCGCTTGAAGCCCACACCCCCGCTGCCATGGCGGCGTTTCACAGCCGCCACTACCGCGCCGATCGCTGCTGCCTGGCCCTGGCCGGGCCCCTCGCCGGGCTGGATCTGCTCGAGCAGCTGCAGGCCTCGCCGCTCGCTCAGCTTCCCGCCGCCGAGATCCTGGCCGCGCCACCGCCATCGCCATCGCCACTGCAGCTTCAGCCGGGCCAGGCCCGCTTGGAGTTGCCGCGGCTGGAAGCAGCGCGGCTGCTGATGGCCTGGCAGCTGCCCGGCGCCGCCGATCAGGATGCCGTGATGGGAGGCGATCTGCTCACCACCCTGCTGGCGGAGGGGCGCCGCAGCCGCCTGGTGGAGCGGCTGCGGGAGCGATTGCGACTGGTGGAAAGCATCGACCTTGACCTCAACGTGCTCGAGTCGGGCTGTCTGGTGTTGCTGGAGGCCGTTTGCGAAGCCGAACAGCTGTCGGCGGTGGAGCAGGAGGTGCGCCGTGTGCTGCTGGAGCTGCAGGAGAGCCCGCCCGGTGAACTGGAGATGCAACGGGCGCGGCGGCTCGTGGGCAATGGTTACCGCTTCAGCCTGGAGGTGGCGGGCTCGGTGGCCGCGATGGTGGGCAACAGCAACCTCTGGCAGCGCCGCCACAACCTTCAACAACCGCTCAGCTGGCTGGAGGGCTGGGATGGCCAACGGCTCAGCCGCGAGCTGATTCCGCTGTTGCACCCCGATCGCGCCTTCAGCCTGCAGGCGGTGCCGGCATGAACGCCCAACAGCTGAACCTGCCGGGCGGCTGCCCGCTCTGGCTGGTGGAGCGCTCCGGGCCGGCCATCCTCTCGGCCAAGCTCTGGCTGCGGGGCGGCAGCAGCGCCGATGCAGCGGGTGAGCGCGGTGCGGCGCAATTGCTGGCCGGGGTGCTGAGCCGCGGCTGCGGACAGCTCAGCGGTGATGCACTGGCGGATCTGGTGGAAGGGTGCGGGGCGGGTTTGCGTTGTGAGGCCGCCGAAGACGGCACCCTGCTCAGCCTCAAGTGCGCCAGCAGCGATGCCGAAGCGCTGCTGCCCCTGCTGCTGCAGATGGCCTGCCAGCCCTGGTTGGTGGACGACCAGATCGATCTGGAGCGCCAACTCAATCTCCAGACGCTGCAGCGCCAGCGGGAAGATCCCTTCCAACTCGCCCACGATCAACTGCGGGGCTTGCTCTACGGCGATGGCCCCTACGGCCACGATCCGCTCGGGGTGGATGCCGAGCTGCGCGCCCTGGGCCGTCCGCAGCTGCAGGCCGTGGCCAGTGAGCTTGGCCAGAGCGGCGCCGTTCTCGTGCTGGCGGGTGAGATTCCCAACGCCGTGGAGGAGCTGTTGCTCGCCGGGCTGGACGGTGCACCCCCCAGCTGGCGCGCCCCCGAGCGGCAGACCGGCCCTGCAGGGCTCCAGCAAGCGGCCCTGGCCTCCAGCCAGGACGACACCGAGCAGCTGGTGCTGATGCTCGGTTGCACCACCACAGCCCTGGGCACCCCACAGGCGCTGGCTCTCCGCCTGCTGCACTGCCACCTGGGTGTGGGCATGTCGAGCCGGTTGTTTGTGGCCCTGCGCGAAGAACACGGGCTGGCCTACGACGTGGGTGTGCACCATCCGGCCCGGATCGGCGACGCTCCCTTCGTGTTTCATCTCTCCACCGGCAGCGATCGGGCGGCAGAAGCCACCAGCGAACTGCTGCGGGAGTGGCAGCGGTTGCTGGAGGAGCCGATCAGCGAGGCGGAGCTGGCCTTGGCGCTCGCCAAATTCAGGGGGCAGGAAGCCCTGGGCCGGCAGACCAGCAGCCAGATCGCGGATCGCGTGGCCCTGCTGCTGGGCCATGGTCTACCGGCGGATTTCGCCGATCAGAGCCTGGTCGCCGCCGCCGCCCTCACCCCTGCCGATCTTCAGGCTGCCGCCCGGGAGTTGTTGGGCCAACCCAGCCTGAGCCTGTGCGGGCCCACACACGCCTTGAAGGCAGCCGAAGCGGTTTGGCAGGCCAGCGGCTTCAGTCGCTGATCGCGTTCAGCCGCTGATCGCGTCTTCAACCCCCTCCAGCTGGCGCGCCTCCAGCAGGAAGGTGCCGCGGCGAAACCGAACCGCCAGTTGCTCAAGTGCCCGCAGACCCACCACCTCGCCACACTCACCGAGATCCACGAGATCCGGCGGCCGCAGCATGGGCATGGCGTCGGCTGTTTTCAGATAGGTGAGGCTTTCGCGCAAGCGAACCCGCGCCCCCACGGCGAACGCAGACCCGGCGGAGGACGCCTCGCTCATCGGTGAAACTCAGCTTGCACTCCTGCCACTCTCCTGCAGGATGGTGGTCACCGGCTGGATTTCCGCGCGTGCGTGCCCTCACCAACTGGAGCGGTGCTGTCGCCGGCCTGCTGCTGATCGTGTGCGGCGGGTTGGTTCATGCAGCGCTGCCGGGGGTGAGCAGCGCCGGCTTCGGCTTGATTCCGCTGCCAATCACCCTGCAGGTGCCGGCCTTGCTGCTCACGGCCCTGGTGTGCGGTGCCCGCTCGGCGATGCTCGCGGGCGTGGCTTACATCAGCCTGGGCCTATTCCAGCTGCCGGTGTTTCAGGCCGGTGGCGGTCTCGGCTACCTGCTGGATCCCGGCTTCGGCTACATCGCCGGCTTCCTGCCGGCCGCCTGGCTGTGCGGCCGCCTGGCCCGCCAGCCCGGCATGGACAACCTGCTGAGCCTCACCGGCGCCGCGGTACTGGGGCTGCTGGTGCTGCAACTCTGCGGCTTAACCAACCTGCTGCTCGGCGGCCTGGTGGGTCGCTGGCAGGGCTACCTGCCCCAACTGCTGCTCAGCTACAGCCTGGGCCCGCTGATCCCTCAACTGCTGCTCTGTTGCGCCGTGGCGCTGTTGGCCCTGCCCCTGCGTCGCCTGCTGCTGCTGCAGTCGTGAAACGGCTCACCTACGCCACCGCCCTGCTCGTGGTGGCTCTGGATCAACTCAGCAAAACCTGGGCCCTGACCGCGCTGGCGGGGAGGGGTGTGGAGCCGTTGCTGCCCGGTGTGCTGCAGCAGCGCCTGGTGTTCAACACCGGGGCAGCGTTCAGCATGCTCGAGGGCAACAGCCTCAGCCTCGGGGTGGTGAGTGCCGCCGTGGCCTTGGGCCTGGTGCTGTGGATTCAAACCGCCAGTGCCAGCAGCCGCTGGCAGAGCCTCGGCCTGGGGTTGCTGCTGGGGGGAGCCGTGGGCAACGGCATCGACCGCTTCCGCCTCGGCAGCGTGGTCGACTTTCTGGAGTTTCTGCCCATCCAGTTCCCGGTGTTCAACGGGGCGGATGTGGCCATCAACCTGGCGGTGCTCTGCCTGCTGATCGATGTGGCGCAGCGCCGCGATTCCCGCCATGACCGCCGGCCCCACTGAGCTGCTCTGGAGCTGCTCCGGCGGGCCTGGCGCCAGCCTCACGCTGGTGGCCGGCTCCTACCGGATCGGTCGCAACCCGGCGGCCGAGATCGTGATCGATAACCCGGCCGTGAGCCAGGAGCATGCCCTGCTCGAGCTGGTTGGCCACGGCTGGGTGCTCACCGACCGGGGTTCCACCAATGGCCTCTGGTGGCGGGGCCGCCGCATCCAGCGGCTGCTGCTCAGCGATGGCGATCGGATTGCCCTAGCCCCTCCCGGCACCCCAGAGGCTCCCGAGCTGCTGTTCCGCCAGCCCAGCCTGCGGCGCTGGCTGGCGCTGCGCCGCAGCGGCAGTGCCGCTCTGGCCTCCCTGGCTGGTGCAGGGGTGCTGCTGCTCGCCGTGGGCCAGCTGCAGGTGCCGGTGCGGCAGGGCAGCAGCGCCAGCCGCGGACCGCTGGTGCTCTACGACGGCGCGGATCGCCCCCTGAGCGCCGCGCGATCGCAGGATCACCGCGAGCAGCAGAGCCTGTCTGGCTACCCGCCGGTGCTGGTGGAGGCGTTGCTGGCCAGTGAGGACAGTCGCTTCTGGTGGCATCCAGGCATCGATCCGATCGGAACAGCCCGGGCCCTGGTGGCCAACCTGATCGGAGGGCGGGTGCTCGAAGGCGGCAGCACCCTCACCCAGCAGCTGGCCCGCAGCCTCGAACCGGAACGCGTGGGGCGCGGCGAGAGCCTGGGCCGCAAGTGGCGTGAGCTGCTGGTGGCGCTGCAGCTGGAGGCCCGCAGCAGCAAGCGCGATCTGCTGCTCAGCTATCTCAACCGCATGTATCTGGGGGTGGGTTGGGGCTTTGAGGATGCCAGCCGCCACTACTTCGGCAAAACAGCCGGCGAGCTGCAGCTTGAAGAAGCGGCGCTGCTGGTGGGGTTGTTGCCCTCACCCAATGGCTTTGATCCCTGCACCAACCCGCAGGCGGCGCTGGCGGCGCGCAACGGCGTGCTGGTGAAGATGGTGGAAACGGGTCGCGTGGGCGAGGAGCGGGCGCGCATGGCTCGCCGCCAACCGCTGCTGCTGGCACCCCAGGCCTGCACGGGCGAGGCCCAAGGTGCCCGCAAACCGCTGCCCTTCTACACCGATCAGGTGCAACGCGACCTCGAGGCCCTGCTGGGGGCCGATGTGGCCGCGGAGGGCAATTTCCTGGTGAGCACCTACCTCGATCCGCTTCTGCAACAGGTGGTGGAGCGGCGGCTGCGCCTACTGCTGAGCAGCGGCCGGGGGCCCACCCAGGGAGCCGTGGTGTTGCTGGACAGCCGCAGTGGCGGTGTGTTGGCGATCGCGGGTGGACGCGACTACAGCCAGAGCCAATACAACCGGGCCAGCATGGCGCTGCGGCAACCGGGCAGCACCTTCAAGCTGTTCACCTACCTGGCGGCACTGCAGCTGGGCATCAAGCCAAGCGAGCGGGTGGCCTGCGGACCGCTGGAGTGGGGCGGCCAGGTGTTCGGCAGTGGTTGCGGCGGCAGCCTCAGCCTCACCAGCGCCTTCGCCAGCTCCAGTAACACCGGAGCCTTGCGGCTGGCGCGGCGGGTTGGTTTGGATCGGGTGGTGGCGATGGCCCGCAGCCTCGGCATCACCACGCCGCTGGAGCCGGTGCCTGGCCTGGTGCTCGGCCAGGCGGAGCTGCGCCTAATCGAGCTCACCGCCGCCTACGCCGCCGTAGCCAACCAGGGTGTGTGGCACCCGCCCACCACCATCCGCCAGCTCACCGATGCGGAGCAGGGCCGAAGCAGCCGCTCCAACCTGCAGCGGCTCAACCCGGGCCGGCGGGTGCTCAGTGCCGCCACGGCGGCGCAGATGCAGGGCCTGTTGCAAGCGGTGGTGCAAAGCGGCACCGGCCGTGCGGCGCAGCTGGGGGGCCGCGAAGGGGGCAAAACCGGCACCACCAACGACGGCCGCGATCTGCTGTTCGTGGGGATCGAGCCCAGCCGCCGTTGGGTGATGGGCGTGTGGCTCGGCAACGATGACAACAGCCCCACCGGAGCCAGCAGCGCCTTGGCGGCGGAGCTCTGGAGCGAGATCATCCGCTCAGCCGGCCGTGGCAGCCTCGGTCGTGGCCTCACCCTGCGCTGAGCATCGCTCCTGTGAAACCCCCTGCACGGCTTTGGCTCTGGCTCGGTGGCGGCCTGCTCGTGCTGGTGGTGATCACCGCGGCGCTGCAGGCGGTGAACAACCTGATCTGGCAGCTCAGCTATCTGTTGCCGGCCTGGCTGGTGGGGCCGGTGACCCTGCTGCTGTTCGGCGGCGCCGCTCTGGTGCTGGCTCGGATGGCCTGGCCCTGGCTGGAGGGCTGGCGCCGCAACGGCTGGAAGGCTCCCGGAACCCAGCAAGCTCCTGCCGCGGCGCCGCCCAGCAACCGTCAGGAGGCGGCTCAGCAGCAGCTGCAGGCGGTGGATCAGCTGCTAGAGCGCATCCGTGATGCCGTGCAACGGGAGGCGTTGCAGCAGGAACGACAACGGGTGGCCGCAGAGCTGGAGCGCGGTGATCTGGTGGTGGTGGTGTTCGGCACGGGCTCGGCGGGCAAAACCTCGCTGATCCGAGCCCTGCTCAAAGATGTGGTGGGGCAGGTGGGCGCCGCCATGGGGTCCACCGATGCCTGCGTGACTTACCGGCTGCGCCTGCGGGATCTGCCCCGGGGCATCAAGCTGATGGATACCCCCGGCATCCTCGAAGCGGGCAGCGAAGGCCTGCGCCGCGAACAGCTAGCCCGCACCCAGGCCGCCCAGGCGGATCTGCTGGTGTTGGTGGTGGATGGCGATCTACGCGCCGCGGAGCAGGAGGTGTTTGCTGCGCTGGCGCAGCTGGGCAAACGGCTGCTGCTGGTGCTCAACAAATGCGATCTGCGGGGGCAGGAGGAGGAGCGGCGGCTGTTGGGCCTGTTGCGGCGCCGCTGCCAGGGCAAGATCCCGCCCGACGATGTGATCCCCGCCAGCGCGGCACCGCAGTCGGTGCCGATGCCAGGCGGCAAACCGCTGCAACCCGAGCCCGAAATCGATGCGCTGTTGCGGCGGATCGCCCAGGTGCTGCACAGCGATGGCGAGGAACTGATCGCCGACAACATCCTCATGCAAAGCCGCCGGCTCAGCGAGGCGGGCCGCCAGCTGCTCACCGATCAACGCCAACGCGACTCTGAGGCCGTGGTGGATCGCTACAGCTGGATCAGTGCAGGGGTGATCGCGGCCACCCCCGTGCCCGGCATCGATTTGCTGGGCACGGCGGCCGTGAACGCCCAGATGGTGGTGGAGATTGGCCGCATCTATGGCATCAGCCTCAGCCGCCCGGCCGCCCAGGAGCTGGCGGTATCGGTGGGGCGCACCCTCGCCAGCCTTGGGGTGATCAAAGGGGGCATGAGCCTGATCGGTAGCGCCCTCAGCCTCAACCTGCCGGCGATGCTGCTCAGCCGTGCCGTACAGGCGGTGGGGGCTGGCTGGCTCACCCGCGTGGCGGGGCGCAGCTTCATCACCTACTTCCAGCAGGATCAGGACTGGGGCGATGGCGGCATGCAGGAGGTGGTGCAGCGGCAATACGACCTGAATCGTCGCGATTCAGCCCTGCAGAGCTTCCTGAGCGCAGCCTTCAACCGCGTGGTGGAACCGTTGCAGCGTCAGCAGAAACAGGAGCAGCTGCCACCTCGGCCGCCACAGCGTCGCTGAGCCCGAGGGCCTCCGGAGGTGGCGGTAACAAGGGGCCGCGGGCATCGAGCACGGTGATCAACACCAGATAAGCCGCTGCAATGGCGATCGAAATGGCGCCGGTCACGATCGCCACCCAGCGGCCGCGGGTCGGGGGAGGGGTCATGGACAGAACGAAGCAAGCGAAGAACAGGAATCGGCCAGCACAGCAGCCACGGCCTGCAGTTCGGCCTCGCCGGTGTGAGGGTTGCCGAGCACGGCCTTGAGGTGATGGCGGCCCTGATACAGCGGCCTGGAGAGCATCAGTTGCTGCTCGAGCAGGCGCTGGCGGGTCTGCTGCGACCAGGCCTCAGCCACCGCAGCATCAGCGTGCCTGGGCGTGAACGCCAGCAGATGCAGGGGGCCGCTGCTGCACTGCAGGGGCAGGGGTTCCAGCAGGGTTTCCAGGCGTTGGCGGCGTTGGACGGCACCACCAAGCAGCGCTTCGATGCCGCGCATGCCAAGCTGCCGCAGGCCGAGCCACAGCTTCAGCACCTCCGCCGGCCTGGTGCCCTGCAAGCCGCATTCGCCGCCATGGGCCTCGGCCCAGCTGGGTTCCATGTAGGGCAAGCCAGTGCCGAAGCACTGGGCCAGGAGCTGCGGTTGGCGCAGCAGCAACAGCGAGGAAGTTTTGGTGATCCCGAGCAGCTTCTGGGGATTCACGGTGAGCGAATCAGCCAGCCCCAGGCCGGGAACGCGCTGCTGCTGGCTGGCGCAGAGCCCAAACACCGCACCGATGGCGCCATCCACGTGCAACCAGATGCCACGGGGCCGGCACAGGGCGGCCATGGCCGCGATTGGATCCACGGCACCGCGCACCGTGGTGCCGGCCGTGGCCACCACCGCCAGCACCGGCTGCCCCTCGGTTTGCGCCTGATCCAAGGCGGCGACGAGCTGCTGCACATCCAGTTGGCCGGCGGCATCCACACCGATCGGCCGCAGGGCAGCCGCGGGCAGCCCCATCACCGCCAGCGCCTTGCCGAGCGACACATGGGCATCGGCGCTGCAGAACACCAGGGCGGAGGAATCCCTCCGCAAACCGGCCGCTTCCCGGGCCACCACCAGAGCCATCAGGTTGCTGAGGCTGCCACCGCTGGCCGCCACGCCACCGGCCTGATCACCCAAGCCCAGGCTGGCAGCCATCCAGCTGGTGAGGCTGCGCTCCAGCCGGCTGAGGCTGGGGGAGAGCTCTTCAGCCAGCAGGTTGTTGTTGAGACCGGCGCAGATCAGATCCGCCGCCACCGAGGCCGTGAGCGGCGGTGGATCGAGGTGAGCCAGTGCGCCGGGATGCACGGGATTGAAGGCCCCATCCATCACCAGCTGCAGGTCGTCGAGCAGGCTGGCGGCATCCAGCCCCTCCAGGGCCGGAGCTACCTGTGGCAGCACGCTCAGCAGGGGCAGAGGCGAGCGCTGGCTGGATTCCGACCACCAACGGCACAGCTGATCGGCACTGCTGCGCAGAAATGCCGCCAGCCCCGGATCCAGCTGGCCGGGGTTGGGAAAGGCCGGCAGAGGAGGCGCGGCAGCTGGCTCGTGCTGAGGGGCTGGAGCCAAGACGGCGCAACCAAGGCCCACCATTCTCCCGAATGGCCGGTGCGGGCCGGCGCTGCCAACCTGATAGCAGATACACCATGCCTCTGAACGCCGCGCCTCCCGCCACCAGCATCGAGCGCCTGTGGATGGAGCGGCTGCTGCGGCGCGCCGAGGCCGTGGGAGTGGGCGGCGAGATTCCCGTGGCCGCTGTGGTGCTCAACGCGCAGGGGCATGCGATCGGCTGGGGCAGCAACCGCCGTGAACGCGACCAGCAACCCCTCGGCCACGCCGAGCTTGTGGCCTTGCAGCAGGCCGCGCGGCTGCGGCGCGATTGGCGCTTCAACGACTGCACGCTGCTCGTGACGCTCGAGCCCTGCCCGATGTGCGCCGGTGCGCTGGTGCAGGCCCGCCTGGGCCGGGTGGTGTTCGGCGCTGCCGACCCCAAACGAGGCGGCCTCGGCGGGGTGCTCGATCTCAGCCGCTGCAGCAGTGCCCACCACCACATGCAGGTAGCCGGTGGGCTGCTGGCTGAACAGTGCTCAGTTCAACTGGAGAGCTGGTTTAAGCGGCGGCGGCGGCAGCAACGGGAGCTGCGTTGCGAAACGCCGGCAGCTCCTGCTCCAGCAGGTTGAGCAGCAGATCCACATTGTCTTCGCGGCTGTTGTAGCCCATCAGGCCAATCCGCCACACCTTGCCGGCCAGGGCCCCGAGGCCGCCGCCCACTTCAATGCCGTGCTTGTTGAGCAGATGAAGGGTGAAGGCCTTGCCATCCACACCCTCAGGGATACGCACCGTGGTGAGGGTGGGCAGCCGCAGCTCCGCCGGCACATGGCACTGCAGGCCGAGAGTCTCAAGCCCCGACCAGAGCCGCTCGGCGTTGCGGCGGTGGCGCTCCCACACGTTCTCCAGGCCCTCTTCGGCGATCAGGCGCAGGGCCTCGCGCATGCCGAAGTTCATGTTCACCGGTGCGGTGTGGTGATACACCCGGTCGCTGCCCCAATACTGATTGAGCAAGCTCACATCCAAATACCAGTTGGGCACCTTGCCCGTGCGAGCGGCGAGTTTCTCTTCAGCGCGGGGGCCCATGGTGAAGGGGCCGAGGCCGGGAGGGCAGCTAAGGCCCTTCTGGCTGCAGCTGTAGGCCAGATCCACCTTCCACTCATCGAGGTAGAGCGGCACCGCACCGAGGGAGGTCACGGTGTCAAGCAGCAGCAGGCAGTCGTATTGACGGCAGAGATCGCCGATGCCCTCCATGGGCTGCCGCACGCCGGTGGACGTTTCGGCGTGCACCATCGCCAGAATCTTGGGGCGGTGCAGCTGAAGACCGGCTTCGATCTCCTCAAGCGTGAAGGCTTCGCCCCAGGGTTTCTCAATCGTGCGCACATCGGCCCGATAACGACCGGCCATGTCCTGCAGGCGCAGGCCGAAGTAACCCTTCACGGCCACCAAGACCGTGTCGCCGGGTTCCACCATGTTGGCGATTGTGGCTTCCATGGCCGCCGAGCCGGTGCCGCTCATCGGCAGTGTGAGGCGGTTATCGGTTTGCCATACGTAGCGCAGCAGCTCCTGCACCTCACCCATCAGGGCGACGTAGAGGGGATCCAGGTGCCCGATGGGCGTGCGGCTCAGGGCCTCCAGCACGGTGGGGTGTGCATTGGAGGGTCCAGGCCCCAGCAACAGCCGATCCGGCGTGGCGATCGGGCCGAGGTTCAGACGGTGCCGATCGGACACGGAGGAGGTGGTGGTTGCCAAGGCCTGGAGTGGGTCTGTATGGAGGAGCCTACGAAGTCGCTGCGGTGTGCTCAGCGGGCGCGCACGTTGTTGTCGGCGAGACCGCGGCAGAGGTGCTCGAAGGGAGCACGCACAACAGAATTGAGCTGATCAGCCGTGGCAGCACCGGCGTCCAGCAGTTGCTCACACACCACATCAGCCATCAGCGCGATGCTGCGCACGGTGGGGCCGGTGGGTACACCCAGGCTCTTGTAGGTGTCGTCAAGGCCGTTGAGCACCCGTTCGTTGAGGATGGTGCTGTCGTCGGCGACCAGGGCGTAGCTGGCATAGCGCAGGAAATAGTCCATGTCGCGCAGGCAGGCGGCCCAGCGACGGGTTGTGTAGGCGTTGCCACCGGGCAGCAGCAGCTCCGGATCCGACTGCCAGAGGCGCTGGCTGGCTTCGCGCACGATTTCCGCGGCTTCGCGGTTGATCAGTTCAACCGCCGCCAGCCGCAGCTGGGCTTCTGAGAAATAGGTGGCGATGCGGTCGACAGCGTCGCGATCGAAGTAACGACCGAGCTGGTCGTAGCGACCGATCAGACCGGTGATGGCATCGCGCATGGCGTGAAAGATCGACGCACCTGAGCCGGAACGTAGCACCAGCAAACGCGCAGATCCCTTGCCAGCCGATGCATCTGATCAAGTTGACAGAAACGGTTACGCAAGCGTTCCAACCGTCACCAGTCGCGGTTTTGGTTACTGCTGATACACAGAGGGGGATGGGCGGCTCCGTACCGTCCCGCAAGCCCGGTTGTAGGCGGGCATCCTCAACAGCCTCCAAGCGCTCACGTCATGGCCAAAACCGCCCAGGACGTCCTCCGTCAGATCAAGGACGAGGGCATCGAACTGATTGACCTCAAGTTCGTGGATCTCCACGGCAAGTGGCAGCACCTCACTGTGTGTGAGGACCTGATCGACGAGGCCGCATTCAGCGAAGGCGTGGCCTTTGACGGCTCCTCGATCCGCGGCTGGAAGGCGATCAACGAGTCGGACATGGCAATGGTGCCCGACCCCAACACCGCCTGGATCGACCCCTTCTACAGCCACAAAACCCTCAGCCTGATCTGCTCGATCCAGGAACCCCGCAGCGGCAAGCCCTATGCCCGCTGCCCCCGTGCCCTGGCCCAGAAGGCCCTCGATTACCTCGGCAGCACCGGCCTGGCCGACACCGCCTATTTCGGCCCGGAGCCCGAGTTTTTCATCTTCGACGACGTTCGCTACAAGAGTGCCAACGGCTCCAGCTTCTACAGCGTGGATTCGATCGAGGCCCCCTGGAACACCGATCGGATTGAAGAGGGCGGCAACCTCGCCAACAAGATCCAGTTGAAAGAGGGCTACTTCCCCGTAGCCCCCAACGACACCCTGCAGGACATGCGCAGCGAAATGCTGCTCACCATGGGTGCCCTGGGCGTGCCGATTGAAAAGCAACACCACGAGGTGGCCACCGCACAGCACGAACTCGGCATCAAGTTCGCCGAGCTGATCAGCGCGGCCGACAACGTGATGATCTACAAATATGTGGTGCGCAACGTTGCCAAGAAATACGGCAAAACCGCCACGTTTATGCCGAAGCCGATCTTTGCCGACAACGGCAGCGGCATGCACGTGCACCAGAGCCTGTGGAAAGCCGGCCAGCCACTGTTCTGGGGTGAAGGCACCTACGCCAACCTCTCCCAAACCGCCCGTTGGTATATCGGCGGCCTGCTGAAGCACGCCCCCAGCTTCCTGGCCTTCACCAACCCCACCACCAACAGCTATAAGCGCCTGGTGCCCGGTTTTGAAGCGCCGGTGAACCTGGTGTATTCCCAGGGCAACCGCTCTGCCGCCGTACGCATTCCGCTCACTGGCATGAACCCCAAGGCGAAGCGCCTTGAATTCCGCTCCGGCGACGCCCTCTCCAACCCCTATCTGGGTTTCGCCGCCATGCTGATGGCCGGCATCGATGGCATCAAGAACCAGATCGATCCGGGCGATGGCACCGACGTCGACCTGTTCGAACTGTCGGCAGAGGAGCTGGCCAAGATCTCTACCGTGCCCGCCTCCCTCAACGGTTCCCTGGAGGCCCTCAAGGCCGATCACGAGTATCTGCTGGCCGGTGGCGTCTTCACCGAAGACTTCATCGACAACTGGATCGCCCTCAAATACGAGGAAGTGCAGCAGCTGCGCCAGCGGCCCCACCCCCACGAATTCACCATGTACTACGACGCCTGACTTAGAAGTCTGTAGCGATACGAGACTGAACATTCTCCAAGAACTCCACTCGATGGCCCCCAAACCGGGGGCTTTTTTTATGGGGGATAGCACTAGAAGTCACTCTAAGGAGGGCCTACTTAGAGCAAGACCTGCGATGGGACTACAACGGCGCCACCGACATCGGCCCGCGAGGGGCAAGACCTGATAGAAGTTCAAGCAGCTCTGCGTACACCCTTTAGATGCGACCGGAGCAATGAGTATTGGAATAAAGACTGCGACGCGTTGCCTTGGGAACTATTCGCGATTCAAAAATCGGGATCACCTTCCAACTTTGGTAAAATATGACATTCCAGCCAAGAACTCCACCCCTTACTCCCGAACTGTACTCACTGACGAACCTTTACTTGTAAATCTAGCTGAGAACGAATACTTTGATCTCTATTAGTAAATTTATCTGATCACGAACCCGTCTTAGACGCCAGAGTCAAGTTGGCACGTGAA
>Ga0194122_10000581_pt1 | contig 52412 bp, 56 predicted proteins | sample TA2MahCa10mmetaG_FD_155487 | JGI IMG/M metagenome (GOLD analysis project Ga0194122, IMG submission 155487) | Freshwater microbial communities from Lake Tanganyika, Tanzania - TA2015021 Mahale Deep Cast 10m | ecosystem: Environmental > Aquatic > Freshwater > Lake | place: Tanzania: Lake... | reverse complement strand
ACAAAACCCTATTATTCGTAGTGGAGACAAGTCTTTCTCAGTCAGACTTCGTGATGGTAAGGGACGTTATACTAGCTCATTTAGCAAAGCACGATTTTACAGCATCATTTCAAAAAATAAACGTCTTTCGCAGTGGCGTGAATTCAAGTCTGGTGAAAAAACTTCCACACAAAAGAGATTTGCTGTCAACACAAAAATTGAAGTCTATATCAGAAGAAATAAAATCAAATCAGCTAAAACAAGGACTTCAAGAAAAGGAACAGAATCATATACAAGAAAAAGAAAGAAAGTTGAGAAAAGAACTGGCAGCATCAGCAGGAAAGCTGTTGAGAGAGCTGCGGAAATTGTCCACGCTCCCAGAACAAAAGCAAAAAAAGATAAGCTCCAGCCAACCAGTCAATTTGCCAAAAACGTCGAAAAACTTGCGAGAGAAGTTGTCCAAAGTGGACGCGATCTCATTTCGCAAGCAGATCAAAGATCTCGTGGAACAGGATTCAATTTACGATTGACTCAATTAAAAGAGTCAGGACTGATTCATGTATCGAATGTTTCGACGGATGGCAGAAAGACTAAGCTTCACGCTAAGAAAGATGAGAACGGAAGAATCATCAAAAAGAAGAATGGTGATCCCGTTATGGTTCCTGCCGAAAGTCCATTCGATGTTGCTAAACAACAGGGAATAAGCCCCAAGGAGCATTTATGGACAATTGCAAGGAATTATTTGACGAAGCACTTCGACGACTTGTTGCTGGCGGGAATCAGACAGATGCAGCAATTGGCCACGTTTGGAGTCGTCGTCACTACAAATCTCCCCGAATGGGAGGACGTTTCAGCGAGTACACGGTTTGGGGGGGTGATCAGTTTTTTTCCAGTTCCGGGAGACTTTCAAGCGAAGAAGGAAGCGATAGATTCGATGACTTATCAACTCGTGAATGCGCTGGTGAAAACTCTCAACAGTGCGACCGAGGGAGAGTACATTCGTGGTTCAGTGACGAGTTCAGGGAAATCTTATCTCAGGTTGATGGGGACTGTTGGTCAGTTTCCTGGCAAGAAGTGGATAAAGATCCCGAATTTCAGATTCGCCTTTACACTCATCTCGGGAATGGAAGAGTTTTAAAACTCACAGACATACCCACTATTCCAAAGCAATATGAACCGATTGGCACTAATTATTACGGTCTTGATACGGAAGATAATTCTTTAGGACAAACTCATTTTTATCAATTTGCTACTCGTGATGCTGTTTATTTTGCAGGTCATTGGGCGGTAATGATGGCTTTTTTATCTCGTAGCGGAATGCGTTTAAATAAGCAAAAGACAGTTGTTTGGGGAACAAACATTGAATATGAACTTGGCAATATTGTTAAAGGCTGGTTTGCAACGCCGGGTTCCATTGATGTTCAATGGGCTAAAGGTCGCCTTACAAAATATAATATTCTTTATGATGGTAACCATGATTGGAGTTTACCAGACGACTATCAGATAAATATGCCTGTATGGGACACGATGAACCATTGGCAGCTCCGTGTTTCTGATATGGGTAAAATTCTTTCTCAACATCTTGGTTTTGACTTTTCCAAGCTTCCTTCTGATTTTTATGGTTTTAAATATGCGGCTATGGATGCCATTATTTCTCGTTCATATGCCTGCATTCAAAGACAATATTATAAGACTAGAGGGATTCAATTAAAGTTCACACCCGGAGCTACTTCTTTGGGTTTTTTTACAGATGGAAGTGATTCTAAGGGAAGATCTTTAAACACATATAAGCTTTTTAATCTTAATGAGCAGGATGAGCTTGAATGGCTTTCTGAAGCGAACAGAGGGGGAAGGACTGAAGTATTTAGTCTTAAAGAACATAAAGGAATGGTCGGCTATTTCGATATTAACTCAGCATATCCGTATGTAATGAAAAATGGTATTTTTCCTTTACCAAAAATTGATCATTGGAGAGAAGGACACGATAAAATAGAAGAGGCTGTAAAGAATCCTTTATTCGAAGGAATTGCTGAAGTTGAAGTAGACGCTACAAATATAAAAGGAGTTGTAGCCCATGTTCCTTATCTTGGTACTGTTGATTCTACTTACGGTCGCTTTGTCTTTCCTTTAGGGCGATGGAAAACAAAGTACACATTTTTTGAAATTAGGGCTGCACTTCGTTTTGGTTATAAATTTAAATATATTAAGGCAGCAATTTATCTTCAGGCTTCTCGCCAACCATTTTCTCGCTATGTTGATTTTTGTTATTCTATTCGTGATGAAGGAACACAGAAAGGTGATAAGATTCTTAGAGACATTGGGAAGTCTCTCGGAAACAATCTTTTCGGAAAGTTTGGTCAAAGGTTAAGACCGACAAAATTAGCAGATCCGTCAAATTATAATCTTGATGATATTAAAAACAATATTCGTTTAGATCAGTATATCCTCATCGAAGAGAATAATGGGTTTGCTCGTCACACAAATGTTGTCTGGTCTGCTTATATTACTGCTATGTGCCGTAATCTTCTTTTTAGCCATATCGCAAATTCAATAAACAAAGGAAACGATATTCTTTATTGTGACACTGATTCAATTTTTATAACTGGCGGAGATTGGCCTGAAAGTCATCAGACTCAGCTTGGAGCTTTGAAGCATGAAGGAAATCTTTGTTATTTTAAAGCAATATTACCTAAGACATATGTTTATGAAATGGTCGATTCAAGTTCAAGAAAATATAAAGCAAAAGGAGTTCCAGGAAGTTACTCTGAAAGGTTTATTACCGAAGGTTTGGTTGAATATGATAAACCGATGAAAATTAGGGAAGCATTAAGAAGAAAAGATTTTAATACTAAAGAACCAGTTGAATCAGGAGTACCAGCGATCAACGCTTGGGTTAGAGTTTCTAAAGAATTAAAGGGGGATTATACAAAGAGGCAAGTTCATAATGATGGATCAACGTCTGCTCTATGGCTGGAGGAAGTATGACAACTACATATGAAATTGTTTGGATTTTTAGTTTGATGATATGGGTTTTTTTTTCTTTTTGGATTTTAGCTTTTCTTCGTGGAGGAAGTGATGATGAATAAGTATGAAACAATGGATTTTCAAGAGCTTGTCAATATTTTGAATGCGCGTGATGTCGAGGTTGAGATTCTCAGCCGTTCATGTCAACGTCTTCTTAAAGAAAAATATAGATTGGAAAAAAAGTTTGTTGGAATCGCTTTGGATTTGGGAATGGACTCGAGTGAATATAGAGAGTTTATGGAAAAAGATCCTGACTCTGGTTTTGAAGGAAGCACTCTTTTCCCCAAAGGCGAGGGAAGAAAGGTCTGTGAAAATGACGCAGGAACTATTCACGCCTGGGATTGAATTAGAAGATGTCGATACTGTTGAAAGATTTAAAGAAGAAATTAACTATCTTTCAAATTTGGTGAGAAAGCTTGAAGTTGAGAATTATGAGTTGAGGCAGGAATTGCAGCTTTTCGAACTTTTGATTCAGGATATACAAATTGGATCACCTAAAGGAGAGATGAACTGATGAATTTTCGTATTTTTTCCGGTATTGATATTGGTCTTTATAGGTTTAACTTTTCTTTCGATCTTTTTGACTGGTGTTGGTTTATTAGATTCACCAATAAAAGTGATATTAGAGCCGCTATTCTTGTTGGGCCTTTTAAGTTTTCATTCTTTGATGAAAAAAAATATGCCGAGTTGGTGGCCGCAGGAGAAATCAAATGAATATTCAAAGACCTGGTGAATATCGCGCTCGCAACGGAGCAACAGTTTTGGTTTGGGGTTTTAAGCCGGAATTTATTGCCCCAGATGCTTATATTGTTTTTGGTTCGATGCTTATGAAAGACGGGAGTTGGAATGATTTAACTTGGACTATTGAAGGTCATTTTACGCAGATGCCGCCGATGATTGGTGAAGTCATTAACGACATGGTTGAAAACGATATTGTTGAATATGTTTGCCCGATTGGTGAAGGACTCCACTAATGATTAAAAATGTAAAAGTTTATTGTGTATTCCACATTGATATAGAAGATGAACCGATGCTTATTCAGTCTTTTATTGATTTGGACGAAATGAATGAATGGCTTTTTGAGAATGAGGAAAGAGAATATAATATCGTAATTGAGCAAGTGGACTGCTCTGTTAATATTCCAAATATTACCCAAGTCTGAAGACGAGGAGAACGAAGATGAGTGACAGCAAAGCTTTAGAGCATCTGAGAAACCTTGTGTACGACGGAAAGTTTTTCGAGTGGTACACGATGAAGGCTAAAGATATTGGCTATGAGGCCGCCGAAGAATTCAAAGAAGCAAATAAATATCTTTTGGAAGCTCTTTCTATTGAAACAGACCAATTAACTTTAATGGCAGAAATAGCAAAAATAGAAGCAGATAAAAATCTGATTTGGACTAATGAGAAATGTGAAGCAGAAAAATATCTTGCCTCCGTGAGAAAAGTTGTCGGCCAACAAAAAGGTCGTTTTGCGTGGTGCGGCGCTTTTGTCTATTGGTGTTGCACTCAAGCAAAGATTAGCGTTCCTGCAGTTTTCCCAACAGGATTTACCGCTGCTTACGTTCCCGGATGGGAGGCTTGGGCGAGAAAGAACGAGATGTGGTATTCAAGTCGCCTTAAAGCGCATGAGTTTAATCCAAAAGCGGGTGATATTGTTATTTTTGATTGGGACTCTGATGCTATCCCAGATCATATTGGGATTGTTCTTTCCTATGATGGTAAAAGAACATTGACCACTGCTGAAGGCAATACATCCGCAAAGAGTAACAGCAACGGCAATGCGACAGCCGTCCGAACGAGAGACTGGAAATTTTGCAAGGGGTTTATCAGACTCGTATGAATGAAGAAAAAATGACTTTTGAAGACATCAAAGAATATTGCAAGAAATATGAAAACGATATGTATTGGGATGTCGACGTTTGGACGCATGGGGATCACACAGCCATTCGTTTCAATGACAAAAGCAGACCTCTTGAATTGTCAGTTTCTTCTATTGTCGGAAATTCAGTTTTCTGCAGTGAAGTTGTTAAAAAACAGATTGATAAGATTGAAGAGAGTTTCGCTACTCTTTGGCATGACTATTATGCCATGTTGCAGTTTAGGCACTTCCCCGAATTTTATGAATAATTCCGTCCCGTGGTAGCATAGTTGTAGGGGGACTCAACTATGCGCCGTTTACCAAAAGATATTCCAGTCAAAACTCCCGTCAAAGTTGAAAAATTTGTTTATGTTAATGAGTATTATACAGAACCATCCAATCAAATTTCAGAATTGATTGGGTTTCATTGCGTTATCTGGAATAGTTATGGAGATGCCTTTCGCGCCAGGGGAAATGCTGATAGAGTGGGCGTAAAATACAGGATTTTGATAGAGGAAGTTGAGGATGAAGACGCTCCCTTGCACGGTTTGTGGTCAGGAATCGTATGAAAGAAAAGAAGGTTCAAAAACTATGATTTTGTGTCCTTTGGGGCACCAAAAGGCCGAATCAGTTCAGGCTTGGAATGACGCTTATGCCAATAAAATGATACGCGAATTGACAGAAAGAATTGATACGCTTGAAGAAGAACTGAGCAAAGCAAATATGTTTCTCGACAAAGAAAATCGCTTTATAAAAGAGCGAGATGAAGCAAGAAACCTTGTGCGAAAGCTCCTTGATCCGGACTGGCTTGTTCTTGGGATTGAGAAAAAGGCTTATCGGATGCTGCGGGATTGGGGCTTGGGTATCAAGGATTGAGGGGGTTCAATGCCGCTCCATCCAGCCAACGACTTCAGAATTCGTTACGGACGGCTTGCAAGCGATGATTCTTTTGATTCAAATGGCTACTTTCTTCTTCCATACAAAGGAGAGTATCTTCTCTGCCTTATTTCAGATTCTGGCGGTTGGGATCATGTGAATATTTCACTTCCACATCGAGCGCCTAATTGGGATGAGATAGAGTTTGTTCGGGATGTTTTCTTTGACTCAAAAGATATTGTGGTGATTTTCTCACCACCAAGGCTTTTCGCATTTACCAGTAATCCACATCACATTCATTTGTGGCGGAAGCAGGGACATCAATTTCCAATGCCGAATATTTACTTCAATTAAAAAAGAGACATCGGGGGGGCCGAAGTCTCTCAGTTTTAAAAAATATAGTTATTTCCGAAGATTGTCAAGAACTAAACTTCCCAATTCAATAGCAATGTCAGCAGGGTTTTCCTGCCTCAGTTCCTCGGGAATATTCTGAAGACCTTTTACAGCCTCCCAAATTGTTTCGCGGAACTTAACATCGACAGCGAGTTTTCTTGCGATTGAAATAAGGTCAGAACTTTGAAATCCGTCTTGCATTTCACTTGAGATCACCTTACCCAAATCAATGCAGCCTTTTACGAATTCTTTTGTTTCTTTTAGTTTAAGTTCAATGCGTGCTAATTCCGCAGCCGAGATTTCTTTTACTTCTTCACTCATATAACCTCCCAGTTAAAAAAATTCTTTTATATTGTTCCAAGCTTCGATAACAATTTTGTCATATTCACCTGGACCTATTTTCTTATCCATATAATTGTCTATTTTATTTGCAATAAAAGCAATAGAAGATCCTATTAGGATTCTAATAATCCAGAACTTAATGAAAATCAGGGATTTTGATCTTCTTTCGTTTTGCTGCCCCATCTTCTTTCCCAAGCCTCTCTGAGTTTGCTTTTGACTGTCTGATGAGATTCTCTCACATTTGCAGATGTTTCGACTGTCTTTTCATAGTCAGCTGTTGCCTTTTTAATGGCTTCTTCAGCTTTTGATTTATCTTCTTTACTGGCTCCAAAAAAACCAAGAATTTTAATAACAAGCTCGATTGCAAGTTTTATCATTTCCATTATTTCACCTTTACTTCTTCAATTGTTTCATAGCCATAAGTGGTTAGTCTATAAGTTTTTTTATCTCGATTCATAAACTGATATGCGCAGAATCCATTTTTTAGAGGGATATTGTATGAAGTGCTGATGTAGCCTTTGTAGGGAATTGGGCATCCTTCACCTGCGGAATATACAGTTTCTTCTTTGAATTGAATATTTTGGATAAGATTTTTTCGGCTTTGGCAAAGACCGACACCAATTGTTTTTTCAACTTTACCGTTACAAGAGAGTTCACTTTCAAGTTCTTCACCTGCCGTGAAATCAATAAGACCAGTCGTAGTTTCACCTCTATCTGAGATAGCGGTGACTCTCATAAGGCAACTTTCCATGTTTTCAAGGAACATGATTGGAACATAAATGTACTTGAACGGTTTGTTCGAATCTGGGTAGGCAAAAAATTCTTCTCTCGAGCAGGTCGTTATCATTAGTTTCAAAGTATTTTTTGGGAGAGAAAAATTTATTGTTTGAGAGCTTTTTCTTTGTAATACAGCGGTTCCTTGGTAGCTAATACCTTCAACGCTGAATAACATCGAAGCTCTATTTGTTAAATCGTAAGGCACAGTTCCTGTGTAGGGTGTTGTGCAGGAAGTCAAAATAAGTGGTAAAATTATTTTAGGTTCCATATTTTCTCCAACTCTTTAGAATACTTTGATTTTTCAGATTCATGCAGAAAAGAATGAATGAGCTTTTTCACTTCATCAAATGACCATTCGTCTTTCCCATTGAGGGAGCAAAAAAGACGGCTCCTGCGAGATTCACAGAAGCCGTTTTTAGTGACAGCGTGTGCTATCATTTTAACTTCACTCAGGGACTTTTTTCTTGAGGAAAACAATGAATCCAGGCTCCCCTTGTTGAGTCAATCTATTGACCTTCATCACCATTTGAACATTGAAAGGCTCAAAACCATCATCGAGAAGTTCACCGAGTCGGGGGTCTGATTCTTCAGCGTTGACGAGAATCCATGAACCTGGTTTTGGTTCTTCCTTGAGATCTTTTTTGTCATCTGCGAGTTTGAGTATGAGTCCAGAATCACTCATCAGTCTTCGTCCTCTTCGTCATCATCTTCATCATCTTCATCATCTTCATCGAATTCGTCTTCATCGTCTTCGTATTCTTCTTCGTCATCGAAGTCTTCATCAAATTCTTCTTCGTCTTCATCTGGGCCAGCAGAATCAAGGTGGTATTTCAGTTCTTCATCCGTGTAGAACATACAGAATCCTTTCTTATGATGGAATTGCTTCCGAAACGGTAAATGAGAATTTTTTGGAAGTCAACGGACCTTCTTTTTCCACTTATCAAAAAGATCTCGGTCTGCAGTTTTGGTTGTTTTCCCGCCGACACAGAAGCTATTGAGTCTTGCAAGCCCCCATTGTTCTGGCGTTGTTCCTGGTCTATGCCCCGATGCCCAAGCTGCTTGACCACGTTTAACAACCGCTCTAGCGATAGTTAAAGGAACTCCACACTCTTTAGCTTTATTTTTGATTGCCTTATCAAGTGATGAAGGGTTGTACTTCTTGTGGAAAGCTTCGGTGTACTTTGAAGGAACTGTTTCAATTCTTTCCCCAGACTCATCAAAGTCTGTAGCCCAATCCTTATCCGAAAACTTTGACTCGCCTTTTTGATGAGCTTTCAAATTCTTCTCAAGTTCTTTTTTTCTTTCTTCCCTGTCGGTAGATCCTTTTAAGTATTTTTCAGGAATTGGGTTTCCTTTTTTATTTGTCACATACTCAACCAAATCCTTATGGACTTTTTTCATAAGGTTTTGAACGGCAGGACGAATACCATCATCGACTGATTCGCCTTCTTTTATTTGCCCTGTCGTTTTGATTCGGATGAGAACATCGTCAAAAGAACGGTCTTCTTCAAAACTCATAGTACCGATGAGGATGTCATTTGTTTTTTCATCAACCCATGCTTCAAGAGATTTTTCATGCGTTTGAAGACTCTCTTGAACGATAGGAAGGTATTCGTTTGTTTTTTCCTCGGTTGAGGATAGTGGGTTTTTCTTCATCCCTTTATCCACTTCAGTAAAGTAATAAGGTCTTATCAGAGAATCTATCATGTTAATTTTTTGGAAATAATCTAAAGCTTTTTTGGCATCCATTTTTATAATTTGCAGATAATTTTTCTTGAAGGGCTGATCTTTAAGAACAATTTCGGATGTGAGGTCGAAATGTTTACCTTTGTAACAATTCCAAGAATGTTCGATGCTGGCTTCGTTCATCGCATATCCGAAGACACATTCTATTTCTGGAAACGTATTAGCAATATTGAAAGAGTTTTCGTAACACCCTTTCATTTTTACTTTTTTCTTTTTAAGAAATTGATCGACCATATTTTTTATTTCTGGATCATCTTTATAGGATATTATGTTGACTGGCTCACAAACCTTTAATTGCCATTTGAATAATGCTTTGAACGGTTTTAAGCTTGAAACAGTTTTAAGGTATTCTTTAATATCTGTAATTTCTTTAGGAGTTTCTGGATTACCCTTCTTCACATCCTCAACATTCGCCACGTTTCTGGCCGGGTTCATCATTTTGAATGGATTTTCTTCCTTATACTCAGCAAACCTTGTTCTTTCTTCGGTCATAAACCAATCGGGTCTGAGAGCGAGTATTTCTTCGCGGAATTTTGGGTATCGAGCAAATAAACTACTAATATTTTTTCCAAGTTTTCTTTCATCCGGATCTTTTGATCTATCTGAAGGTTTAGGCGCACCACTTTTGGCAAGCTCTCTGACGTATTCCATCAGCTCAAGAGTTTTTTGTGTTGGACCGGTATCACCTCTAAACCACTGCGGGCAGAGTTCTTTTATTTTTGCTTTGAAATTTTTATCGGTTTGTAAAAAACGACTTAATTGATACCCATCTTTTGTGCCCCATTTCGGTCTTGATTGGCATTCTCTTGCGAGTTCAACAAAGTAATTCTTTCTTGCGATCACTTCATCTTTAACAGATTCGTAGAACCAATCAGGTCTGAGTTCTTGGATTTCTTCGCGGAATTTTGGGTATCGAGTAAATAAACCATTAATACTTATTCCAAGTTTTCTTTCATCCGGATCTTTTGAAAACTGTCTAGGTCTAGGCTCACCACTTTTGGCAAGCTCTCTGACGTATTCCATCAGCTCAAGGGTTTCTTCACTTGACCCCCTATCACCTTTAAACCACTGCGGGCAGAGTTCTTTGATTTTAGCTTTGAAATTTTCATCCCTAGTCAAAAAAATATCTAATTGTTTTCCATATTTTGTGTCTCTTTTAGGTCTTTCCCCACACTCTCTCGCAAGCTCAATCAAATACTTTTTCTTTTCCTCAAGCGACTCAGAGATTGTTGGATTATTTGTTTTAATTAGTGATGTGCAGCCATTAAGGTGCAAATCTCCTTCGACTTCCAAATCATCCGGTAAAGATTCAAGCGAATTACAATTGCTTAGATATAAGTTTCTACCGACTTTTAAACCTTTCGGGAGAGATCTCAGCCCAGTGCAATTACTGAGATCAGCACTACCCGGAATATATAAATTATCTGGAAGAGAAACTAATGAGTGGCAATTAATAGCACTTAAAGATCCTCCTATTTTAATATTCCCTATGGATTTAAGATTAGTGCATCCAACAACTATAAGATCTCCATCACTAATTTCTAAACCATCCGGGATAGACTCTAATGGTTCGCAAAAACTAAGATTTAAACTACCACCAACTTTCATATTTTTGGGTATTTTTTCCAATGAAGTGCAGTTACTAAAATTACAATCATTTTCAACAACAATACCATCTGCAATTTCTTCAAGGGATTTGCAGCTTTCGGCAGTCAAAATTCCATCAACTAATAAACCTTTAGGAAGGTATATGAGGGATTGGCAATGATCGATATTCAAACCCCCATAAACGTGTAATCCTTTAGGAAGATTTTCAATTTTTGATCCGCTAAGATCTAAATCACCATGATATTTTAAGTCTTTAAAATTACCTGATTCAAACTCATCAAGAGTTAGAATTCTTCCATTGATATAAAGCAATTCAATATTCTTAAAATGAAAATCTGGATTGCCTGAATCAAATGATGCTTCAATATCGTGATTTGGTAGTTTCAAGAAAAGGTCTTTGACGTATTTTTGATTACCTGTCGGTTCAATTCTGCGTTCGTTTATTCTTTCATTTGAATAGCCTTTAGCTTCTCTGACTGTTCCTGCGTCACCATATCCGACATCATTGACAATGTATTCAACGCTGACATAGGGCTTATTATCTGCATCTCTCAAAGAAAAAGCTAAGTGATCGCCTTTTCTGATAGGCACAAGATGATTGGAGGCGGAACCTATACAGATTCCTCCCATTTTTACACCTTCATTTTCAAGTGCTTTACGGCTGAACAATTGAACCCATTTGATGCCATTTGGATATTCTATAAAAACTTTTTCATCACCTTTAACCAATTCTTGGATTTCTTTTTTCTTATTTTTTCCATCCCAATCAAGGACAAGCTGAATCATTTGATCATAAGAAACTCTGGAAGCATCGGCTGGAAAGTCATCCGAGTTAAAAAAGTCAGCGAAGTGTTCCATTCTAAATTGAATATTGTGACCGTCGATTGTTGGAAAGTATCCGTTTTCATGAAGAAAGAATTTTCTAAATACTCTTATTTCTTTACCTTCGTTTATTGCCTTCATTGCAAATTCAGGTATATCGGATGGTGAAAATGGATATGGTGGGTAATATCTCTCGAAATTTTCTTTATCTAACTTAGGGAAAAAAGTTTCAGTTCTTTCACTATTCATAATTCCTTTGAAGAAATTACTTTTGAACCATTGCCCTATCTTTGTTCCTATGTATTTCTGCTCATCGACGTTATAACCAAGAGCTTCATCAAATTCTTCTAAAGCTTCTTCACAAAACTTCTTCACATCCTCAACATTCGCCACGTTTCTGGCCGGGTTCATCATTTTGAATGGATTTTCTTCCTTATACTCAGCAAACATTCTTCTTTCTTCGCCCATAAACCAATCAGGTCTGAGAGCGAGAATTTCTGCGCGGAATTTTGGGTAAATTCTAAATAAACCATTAATACTTATTCCAAGTTTTCTTTCATCCGGATCTTTTGATCTATCTGAAGGTTTAGGCGCACCACTTTTGGCAAGCTCTCTGACGTATTCCATCAGCTCAAGAGTTTTTTGTGTTGGACCGGTATCACCTCTAAACCACTGCGGGCAGAGTTCTTTTATTTTTGCTTTGAAATTTTTATCGGTTTGTAAAAAACGAGTTAATTGCTGCCCATCTTTTGTGTATTTTTTGGGTCTTGATTGGCATTCTCTTGCGAGTTCAACAAAGTAATTCTTTCTTGCAGTCACTTCATCTTTAACAGATTCGTAGAACCAATCAGGTCTGAGTTCTTGGATTTCTTCGCGGAATTTTGGGTAGGTCGTAAATAAATTTACTATATTTGCTCCAAGTTTTCTTTCATCAGGATCTTTTGAATCCTTTGGAGGTCTAGGCGCACCACTTTTGGCAAGCTCTCTGATGTATTCCATCATCTCAAGAGTTTTTTGTGTTGGACCGGTATCACCTTTAAACCACTGCGGGCAGAGTTCTTTTATTTTTGCTTTGAAATTTTTATCGTCTCGTAAAAAACGAGTTAATTGCAACCCATCTTTTGTGTCCCATTTCGGTCTTGATTGACATTCTTTTGCAAGCTCAATGAAATACTTTTTTCTTTCCTCAACTGAGTCAGAGATTGTTGGATTATTCACCTTCCTTAAAAACAAATACTCATCCTTAGTTAGATAACCTCGGTCCTGAGCTTGCTCATTAAACCAATCAAGTGGCTGGTCGTTTTCAAGCCAAGCCCGAGCTGCGGAAGAGAAGCTGTGTTTTTCGAGCTTGCCTTCCATCTGCATCTGTCTGAGGAATTCAAAATCCTGCAGATATTTTTTAGGGACTACGGAAAGAACATATTCACAAGTCTTGAAGATAGGCTCACCGCTGTCGGTGTAGTTATCCACCACTTCAAAATCTTCTTCCTTGGTCACCATCTCTTGCGCCCAAGGTTCGGAGCGGTAATCGTCGAGAGTCACTTGAATGAGGTAAATAGTTTTCTTTGCGAGGTCTTCTTTTATTTTCTTCACGGGCTTGCTGATGGGATTTTTCTTTTTTCCACCGAGCTTCTTGTATTCTGACTCGGCCCATTTACGCCCAGACCACCCACCCCAGAGAAGCCAAGCGATATATCCGCGACCTGGGATGGAGCCATCGGAGCCGTCTTTATCAAGGCGGTCATGCTGGTGACGCAGGAAGTAGGCCCTCATTCTTTTTATAGTGTTATCAGAAACGACTTTGCCGGAAGCAAGTTGAACCGCACGGGCGACTCCGACGTTGGTCCCACCACGTTTCCATTTTTTATGCAGCTCGAGGCCGAGTTTTGCTTCTGCTCTGACTTTGGCTGGGGCAACTCGTGTCATGTTATTCGTCCTTATGAATCTTTAGACTGGCATACTGAAGCTTGGTGATAGTATTATCCATCTTATGCAATCTGTCGCGCAAAGTCCTGACTTCCATATCGAGATTGGCCACAAAATCTCTGTGGGCCGTAAGCTGTTGCGCCATGATAGCGATACTTTTATCCAAATTATTAAAGACAGCGGCCCATGATTCCATCCGCTCGAGGCTTTTTTCAATTTCATCGAATTTCTTTTGATTTTCTTGGAGGCGGATAAGAGCTTCATTTGAACTTGAGGTGGATTTTTTAAGCTCACGCCAAAGGCTTGTGAGTATAAAAATGAGTATGGGCATCAATACAGAGCCAATTATTTCAGAAACATTCATCACATCATCCTTTTTGGTATTGATTCCACAGTGAAAAAAGATTATGTTATATAAGTATTATGCCTTATGTAGAGGAAAATTATTATGCCAAGAAAGCCAGATCCAGAGAAAAGAAAAGAGAAATGGAAGAAAAGTCTTATTAAAGGAAGGCAAGATGCCAGGCTTAGACCGACAGCACTTGCTCTTTCAAGGCTTCAGCAAGGTCTTATGCAACGTCAAATCGCTGAAAAAGCAGATATGAGCTTACCAACATATTGCTCAGTTGAAAGAGGTAAAAGGACGGTTAAAAGCTTGCAGGCAAAGGTTATAGCAAAAATCTTAAAGCAAGAGTTCAACAGTCTTTTTAAGGCAAATGAAAAAGGAAAATGGATTGCGCGTATGCCTGGCGAGGATTGGCAGGCGGAAGTTTTGGTTAAAGCAAAAACAGCAGAGGTCAAGGAGGGAACGAATGTCGATTGATAATTTACCGTCAGCCGAATTTATTTTAAAATGTAAGGTAATCGTAAAAGATGTTTCTTACTTGGATGTTCAGAGTAAATTTGCTGAAAGCAGAACTGAACAGATGGTTTTCTTGGTTCCGCTTGAAAGTACGATGCGTGATTTCTTTTTCGCAAAATGGCTTCCTGATTTTGGGACAGAAGAAAAGCCTGAGATTGCGATGGTTCTCCCAAGTCCTGTCAACGGATTTGTGCGTGGGTGTGTGCTGAGGAAAGATGGGCGCTGTGATGAGCACCATATCTTTGTGATGACCCGAGCTGCGGAAGAGGATTTGAAACCTCTTAATGGTCGTGAGATTATAGTCCATGTACTTCATGAAGATTACGAAGCCGTCACAGATTTCACAAAAGATTATGATTTGCCGGGCAAGCGCAAGGTGAACACAGAATCAGTGTTTAGAACGGACCCAAATGCGGTGGAATAAAAAATGATCCCAAGGACGCAGGAAGAGCTTGTTATCGCCCTACGCGCTCTTCTGTCGTCCAAGCTCGAGGATCTCTCCAAAAATCTTCCCATTCATTTGGAATGGTCTTCAAATGAAGCAATGATATTAATAGTTTCATACTTCCTTTATTCAAACAGCAACAATATGTCTAAAGCTGCAAGAGAGCTTGGGATAGCCAGAACGACTTTGGCTTATTATATATCTAAGCATCCAGAAATTAAAAAAGAGATACAGGATATGATTAACGATGATAGAGAATATCTGTACTTTTTAAGAAGAACTAGGACAAGAAAAAACCCCAGAGATTTTTAACCTCTGGGGTTTAGGGCTTTAAAACTTGACGTTTTTGCCTTTAGTGAATCCACCTTTGCTGTACCCACCCTTGGAAGCTGGAGCAGCTTTGGCTGAAGATGCTGTCTTTTCTTCAACGACTTCACCTTTACTACCGTTTGGTAGCAGGTAAATATCGGAAGCGATGACTTCGGTTGCATACCGAGTTGCGCCTTCCTTGTCCTCGTACTGGCGAGTCTCAAGTTTACCTTCAATCATCACCAGAGAACCTTTATTCAAAAATTCTCCACCAATTTCAGCGAGTTTCCCCCATGCGACAACGCGATGCCATTGCGTCTTTTCTTGAGTTTCACCATCTTTGGTGTACTTCTCGGAAGTTGCAATGTTGAAGTTGGCCACATTGGTTCCATTCGTAGTAGAACGGACTTCAGGATCTCCACCGAGACGGCCAAGCAACTGTACGCGATTCAAACTCTTCATATAACACCTCATTACTAAACCTTTGATTGACACCATGTCGAATCAAGGTAAAAAGCTTATATTTCCAAAATGAAATGCTGTCAACCTACCCGTTTTGAAAAACAATTTCTCTTGTAATAAAAATCATTTAATAGAAATGTCTTTTCATTTTGAAAATTATCAATAAGCTGTTCTTTGTTATGGGTCATTGAATGGCCTATAAACGGGTTAAACAATGGATTGTTAAAGGAGTTTTGAATGGCTAGAAAGTCGATTCTAGGCGGCAAAAGCGGTGTCCCTACCACATTACCAGAAGTAAATATTGAGGAATTGCTTGAAGAAATAGAGCAAGAAGAAGACGAAGATGAAATTTTGGAGCAAGCAAAATTGACTTTACCCGAATCGAGGCTCGATCCGATTGTTACATCAAGCCCAAATTATGAGTCTAAATGGAAAAATGATCTCCCAAATGACTTTGACATCTTCAGGGATCTCACTGGAGAGTGGCTTGAAAAGAACGCAAAGCAGCCAGTTTATTACGTTATTTACCGCGATTCCAGATCGAATTACGTCGCTGAACGCTATCCTCCTTATTCATGGGCAAAGCTTCAGCAAGAATTCGGGGCTGGTTACTATATTGTCATTGCAAAAGAGCGTGGCACTAATCGAGTTGTAATTCAACAGCCTAGACTTGTTGAAGATTTTAAATCATCCGAAAGACAGATTGACATTAGAAAGGAACCTGACGTGAGCATTCAAGATATTTCACGCATTATGGATGAAAAGCTTGCCACAATCCGCCCTAAAGAACCACAATTTCAACCGCAAAGTCAACAGCCTTCCATTACGGAATTACTGACACTTGTATTTAGCCTGCAAGAAAAAGCAGTCGCACGCACTCCGCAAAACAATGACTCTGCTCTGATTGGTAATATTATCGGTCTTGTTCAGACGCAAAATGAAAAATCAACGCAGATGAATCAAGAGCAAAGCAGAATGATGGTTGAGATGTTCACCAGAATGTCTGAGAACACTAATAGTGTTGTTCGCGCAATCAATGAAAATCAACAAAAAATGTTTGAAAAAATGAATGAGAGGATTGAGTCCGTTGTTAAGGAAATGGGTAAATCAAATAAACTCAGCTCAGATATGGTTTATACACCGCAGCAGATCATTGAAATGCAGCAAAAAGCTCAGCAAACTGGTTTTGAAATGTGGGCTAGACTCGAAACGATGGCAGAGTCTAAAGCGCGTCAACGTATAGAAATCATGGAAAGCATTAAGACAGAAGAAATCGAAGAGGCTAAACCAAGACCCCTTGGCGAGAGAGTTTTTGAAACCATGATGCCTGCTCTTGCCACTGTTTTAACCCAACTCGGTCGCCAACAGGTCACGGGCGGGGCACCGCTTCCCCAACAACAAGTTCCGGCATTACCGCAAAACGTAAGACCAATTCAAACAGCAAGACCACAGCAGACTCAGCAAATGCAACAAGTTAAGCAGCCTTCAGTAGCAAAACCACAAGCTCAGCCTCAGCCTCCCGTCCAGCAAAAACTAAAATCTGACGACGGTTTACCTTCAGTTGATTTCGGGGAAGTTGAAGAAGATTCAAAGGATTATGCTGAGAACCCAAAGTTCGAGCAGTACATTTCGATTCTTCAGCCTATCTTGGTTGAAGCATGGACCGCCAAAAATACTGTTGAGCAAACCGGAGAAAAGCTGTTACAATCATTGAAGACTCAGGGAGTGAGTCTGCCGGACTTCCTTGAGAATGTTCCCTTTGAAGACGTTGAAGACGCTCTTCAAGACTTTAATCTCGCTCCCGAAATCTTCATCTGGTTGAAGGAGCTTTATGCCTATCTTGAAAATTCCAGCGGGATCTTCACCAGCAATGGGACTGTCGGATAAGACAGTTCCTCAAAATTCAGTTATTAAGCTCCCAAACGGTGAGAAGGGCAACCTACTCACCGTTGAGTTTATGAAGAAAGTCGCCAGAGATCGCTCCAAAAGCCCCATCGTAAGACAGCTCGCTTGCAATATTCTTAAACAATATAGAGTTCCTTCAATGCACTATGCTCAAGAAGCATTGGCTATTGGTGATTGGGTTAAAAAGAACTTTAGATATGTGAGAGACACTCGTGGGGTTGAAACCTTGCAAGACCCTCTGATGATGATTGATCAGATTCAGCGTGGAAACGGTCAGGGTGATTGCGATGATCATGCCCTTTTGATTGCGACTTTACTTTTATCGGTTGGGCACGCGCCCCGCTTCAGAATCGTCAAGTATAATAGATTCGCTCCTTCGTTTGCGCACATTTATGTTGTATCCTACGAAAGAGATAAAAAAAGCCCGGTTAAAAGAATTGCCCTAGATGCTATTTTGAAAACAAAGCCAACTGGATTCGAAGTACCACATCAAGTTGGACAAGAAATTCCTGCTTAAAGGAGAAAATGATGAAAGTAAGCAGATGCACGATGGGTGACTTTGGTATTTCAACCCGGCCTATTTCTTTTGCTCCAAAGGTTAAAGCAAATAAAGATAAGCTTCTTTTGAAATTTAGAAACAAACTCGGGAAGAAAGGCTATAGCTCAGCTGAAGCTCAAGCTATGGCGGCTAAGGTTCGTAATGATGCAAACGCATTGGCCGTTGAAGTGAACGCCCGTCAAGCAAATGACGATCCTGTTCGTATGGCGAATATTCATACGATGGCTCTTAAAATGAAAATTAAGCAAGCTCTCTCTTCTGCTCCTTCTAAGACAATGCAAGGTGAAGGGCTTGGGCGGATTTCAAGAACAAGCCCAATGTCTGTTTCAGTCGCCGATAGAGGTAAAACTTACGATGCTCATATTCTGAAAAAAAGAGCTAAGAGAAGAAACGCTAAACGTGCTGAAGCTATTTATGACACACAAATAAATAGAAAAGTGCGCGGCCTTATGAAAGACGATATTTTGCGTGAGGTAATGCGTGCTTCTTATATGCAGCAGTTTAACGGGGCGATGGGGTACTATTATGCCGGAACAATGGGTAATAGATTTAAGAAAGCTTTAAAAAAAGTAGCAGCTCCTATAAAAAAAGTTGCTGCAGTAGTTGCAAAACCTGTCGCTCAAGCTTCTCGCTATACAGCTAAAAGCGTAGTTAGAGCAGCTAAAATTGTTAAAAAAGATCCAATAGGCGCTTTGGCAAAAGTAACTGTTGCAGCCCCTTTTACTGTTGTTTCGAGTATTGCACCTAAAAATACAGTAGTAGGTAAACTCGCCCGTAAAGGAGAGGCTGGTGCGGTAAAAGTAACAAAGAAAACAGTTGAAGTAATCAAAAAAGGTTTCGAGTTTATTGGTGAAGCATTAAAGAAGATTTTTAATAAAGTAAAACAATTTATTTCTAAACTTCTTAGACCCATTAAAGAGTTTTTCAAAAAAGCTTGGGATAAACTCAAGAGTATTATCGTTGATAAGGTCGCAGCCCGTTTTAGTGAAAAAGGTGTTAATGGGTTTGGATCATTACCAGCAGATGAGAAAAAGAAAATAGCAGATTTGACTCAAGCTTATGTCGAGAAAAAAGCTCTCGCTGCAGCGGGGACTGAGTTGAGTATTTATACAACAGCTGCTCTTGCCACTGAGAAAACCGCAATGGTGGCAGCAGAAAAAGCAGCAGTTGCAGCAGGGACAGCAGCATCAGCGACAGGCCCGGCAGCTGTGGCAGTCGCCGCAGCCGCAGGTACGGCAGCGGGAACAGCGGCAGCAGGTACAGCTGGCGCAATAGCAACAAAGACCGCAGCAGCGGCAACAACTACACACGTCACATCTTTTACAACTGAAGGTGTTCAAGAAGTTTCGACTGAGTTTGCGAAGTACAAGGCGAGTAAACAAATCCCAAATCCTATTATTCGCTCTGTTGTAAATGCAGGAATTGACGGAAAAATTCCGACAGATTCTAAGTCAGTAGAAAAAATGGCATCGCAGCTTCCAGGAAAACTTCAGGATGAGTTTACCAAAAAGGTGAACGCAGCACCCGAAGCGATGAAGCAGGAAATTATTAAAAATACCATTGTACCCAAAGATTTCAGAAAGCCGGTTGATTTCCTTCCTAAAGAAGCAAAAGTTTTGGCTCAAAAATCACCTGCGATTCCACAAGTTTCCGCAGCAAATATGATGCAAAAAGCATTTGATAAGAACCCAAATATTATTGCCCCCACAAAAGAAGAGGCAAAAGTTGCGGCAGCGCAAGGTGTTGCTCTTCAGGATGAACTTGCTGTGCGAGCAGTTCAAGACGGCTCAATGAATATGACTCAAGCGATTGTTGCTTCTTCCAAAATCGGAAAAGAAGCAGCTATTGCAAAATTACCACCGCAGGTTCGTGCTCAAGCGGTTGCTGAAGTTAAAAAAGAAATGAGTCATGTGGAAGTTGCACGGATTGAAGAAAAACAAAAAGATGAAAAAACCGGTACTGCAATTTTGACCGCCGCAGCAATCGCGGCAAAAGTTCTTCTTTTTTGATAAAGGGGTAGATAATGCCAGCATGGTATAGTGATATTGTCTCTGCAGGTAAACAAGCAGCGAGCGATGTGAAGACAGGCGTTCAATCGACTGCAAGCAAGGCCGCCAGCTCAGCTATTCAATCAGCAACGCAAAGCACACTTAAAAAAATAGGTGTAAAACCAGAGGCTCCGGCTGCACCTTCGCAAGCTCCGACTGTAGTACGCACTCCTGTGTCAATTCCAGCTCCGGTTTCAATGCCTGCTCAAGTTAAGAAAGCAGGTCTTCCGATTGCGCTTGTCGCTGTCGCTGGAGTTGCATTTTGGTACTTTTTTCTTAGAAAGAAATAATTATGTACTTAGGATATGACTCCAACGGCAATATTATTACCAAAGACCCTTCTGGCGAACGTGGTGAATATACTAGACCTTTGCTTAACGCACACGGGTTGACTGGTGAAGAGGCTATGGGTCTTGCCCGCAGAATGGCTAAAGCAAAAAAGAAAGCAATGCTTAAAGCCAAGGAAATGCGACAAATAAAAATTGCAGCCGCCAGAGCGAAAGCTATTGAACAGCGCAAGAAAAAAGAAGTTGCCGCTCGAAATGCGAAGTTTTTGAAAGGAGTGGAATTTTCCAAATCAGGTAAAATTTATACGGGAATGGGTGGGACATACGGTGATTCGCTTACACCCCATCATGTATCGGGCGAAGTTTTGGCCAATACATTTATTTCAAACTACGGGTTGAATGGGGCAGATTTTGGTCGAGGCCAAATGGGTTTTAGCTTTACAACCGATAATACTAAAAAAATGGTCAAAGAAACATACCAAGAGCTTTTGAGAATTGAAAAAGGTCTAAAGGATATGTCTGATGCTCTTTCGTCGCTTGAAAGAGCAGGAAAGAAAGGTTCACCGACTTATTCAAAACTCAAAAGCCTTTATGATCTCGCATATAGTCGCTACCATAATTTACCTGTGAGCTATCAAGGAAAACAGTATTCAAGCCGCAGGGGTGCAGGTATTGATTTTGGTTTAAAGCTTAGAGATGCCGTTGCTAAAAAAGATGCTGAAGGAGCGAAATATCTTGCTTTGATGTTCGCTGCTCCACTTGTGTATGAGCAGCAGGTTAAAGAGGGAAGAATCAAACAATTCTCCGGCTACGGTTTTGGCAGTGAGTTTGATCAGGGTATGGGTTTTATTCCTCTTTTGGGTCTTGCCGCTTGGCAAGTTGCTGCAGCTGCTTTGGGTACAGCAGCCGTTGGAGGAGCTGCTTATGCGGTTCTTTCTAAAGATAAAATTCTTGATAAAGCATTGTCCGATTCTCAGGACTTGATTGCACAAGCTTTAAAAGAAGGAAAAATCGAACTTGCGACTCAGCTTATTGAACGTGAGAAAGGTCTTTTGAAGCAAAAAGAAAAGCAAAGTGAAGGAATCGTTGAGAAAGGTGAAAAGATTGTAGGTATTGCGGGAAGCGGTGTGAAAATTGCTTTTGGCGTTGTCGCCCTGATTGCTTTTTTGAAAATAGGTATGCCCCTTCTACAGTCTAAAGCTTCATCGGTTCAGTCAAAGGCGGCGGTATGAGTAAAGACGCCCCATCACAAGTTCATGCCTTGATACCAATTATCCAAGCAGGCGCGGCGATTGCCGGTATTCTGACAGGGGCTTATGGGCTTGCGACAAGTGACGCCGGTAAAAAACATCCTATTCTTATTAAGGTTGGGATTGTTGCGGCGATAGGCGGTCTGAGTTTTCTTCTTTACAAAGAAGTTTTGAGGCAAACTAAGCCGGAGGTGTCCAAATGAAAAAGAAAAATAACCCGGATTTAGCATCTTCTCTTTTTAGTCAAGAAGACGATGAAGTTGAAGCAGACTCATTTGAAGCTTCTGATGGCCCTAAAGAAGCCCTTTCTTGGACTTACGCAATGCTAAAGTCACCAGCCAAAGAGCGGAAAACATGGAAAAAGCTTATTTTGGATGGCATTCGAAATACTTTCAATCCTAAAGCTAAAAAGGGTGAAACTGAGGATCTTGTCAATTTATTGGAAAGTTCTGACGTTGAAATTGTTGGATTCATTCCAAATATACAATATATTAGGCTTGATGGGTCAGAGGATTTTCTCAAAGCCTGGTGGGTTCACCCAACTCAACCGACTTTGATCGCCAAGCATAAAAGACTTCCTTTGATTTTTCTGGCCGGACCGAGTTTGAGGTTTAACGAAAGCACGATCAGGGAAGTTGATATTAAGTCGGGAGTTGTAAAAGACGATCTCATTGGTTTTACGGGGTGATGGATGGAATTGAATTTTTTGTTTGGTAATCCCGTCAAGGGAAAAAAAGGAGGAAAGGGTATGGTAGCGAAGAAACGCTCTGCAGCCAAAGCTAAATTGAAGCGTAGGCGTAGTGCGAAGAAAAATCCTATTCAAGCGGGTATGGACCCACAACGCTCTAAACTTGATAAGGTCGTAAAACCGGGCAGGACGTATGCTACAAAAGCAGAGCTTGCTTTGCTTAAACGAACGATTGAAGGGAGAGCCAAAAATCTTCGCGCTCCAACTCCAAAAATAAGTGCTGAAGAAAGAGCAATTGCTCAAAGTTTGGGGATTCCCGAGTCTCTTCTTTTCAAGGGTACAGCTGAAGTTAAGAAACTTAATCAACTTAAAGAATCACTTCGAAAGGCCAAAGCAGGAGCCAGTCCCGCTCAGGTTAAACTCATCAATAGATCAATTCAAAAAGTTGATGATGAACTTTTGAGAGCTGCTCGTTCAGATGAAGGCTTGGATAAAAAAGAACAACTCGCCAGATATAAATTTCTTCTTTCCAACCTTTCAAAACTCGACGAAGCCAACCTCGCTGGTGATGGCTGGAAAGAAGTTGATATTATCCGTAATCAAGCAGAATGGACCTCGGCTGATATAACTGAAGATCTGATTAAAGATCTGACAAAACAGCTTAAAGGATCAAAGGGAAAAATCACAAAGCAAGATCTTGTTAAAGAGTTGCTCCGTAAATCAACAACAACTCAAATTGATGACCTGATTCAAAAAATGGAAAATCCAAGGAGGAAAGGTATGGCTAAGAAGCGTCGTAAGAAGAGTAAGGCAGTTTTTGGCAAGAAACGTCGCAAGAGCAAAAAGGGAGCTAAGGTTTCCTATAAACGCCGTAAAGGACGCCGTAAGAGTAAAGCCGCTAAAATTGCCGCTATGATTGCAGCGCAAGCCGGCCATAAGAAACACGGTAAAAAGCGTCGTGGGTATAAGAAACATCGTCGCGCACACAAACGCAGTAACCCAATTAGTGGCGGCATGATGAAGGAATTGGCTATGATTGCTGCAGCAGGCGCTGCCGCATCGTTGGCTGTTGGAGCAGTCGGCAAGTTTGCTAAGCCTCTTCTCGACAAGCTTCCTTCGGCAATCACAGGTCTGAAGATTGGTAATGTAGCTGTCGGTCAGCTGGCTATTAGTGCGGCTGTTCCTGCTGCTCTTTACTACGCTATGAAGAAATCGCGTATGCCATTCCTTGACAAAGCAGCAGACGTTCTCGCTGTTGTGACAGCTGCAAACATTGGTTCACGTCTGATGTCGGCAGTTCTGCCAGGTGGGATGATTGCAGGCGTTGAGCCAATGCTTATGGGTGTCGAACCACAGCTGATGGGATCGGCTGATTTCGGCGATGCTGATTTCGGTGATGCTGATTTCGGAAGACACATGGGTGAAATTCAAATGTATGGAGCTGAACCTGTTCTGATGGGTTCTGGAGCCGACTTCGGTGCAGTTGAGCAATTCTCTGACTACGGAGCCGTTCAGCAGTTCAGCGGTTACGGGGCTGTTCAGCAGTTCTCCGGTGATGAAGACTATGCCGGCGAAGACATTGACGGTGAAGATTTTGATGGTGAATCTGACTTCGGTCTTGGTTGATTTATGACTAAATGCAGTCTTGATTTTGAATCAGGGCTGCCTCAAAATGACTTATGAATTAGGATGAATGGTTCATCCGATTTGCAACAAAAGTGACAGCAAAAACCTCGGCTGTCATATTAGGAGGTTACATGCCAGTTCTTCGTCTTCCCCAGGGTGAGCTTCGTGACGAAATTCGTCAGCCCGTATATGACACGGTGACCATCGCTGCTCCTGAGAGCATTGTTGGCGAGCGCCGCTTTTTCTCGTCTGTTCAGGGTAAGCCTTTGAGCCAGACAAACCTGCGTCAGAATAACCTGCTTGAAGTAGCAGTGTCGTTCCGTATTCAAGGTCTTGCTTTTGATGCTCAGTGCGCGAATCCAGCGAATGCTGGTATTTTGCCTGTGCTGCTCGAAAACAGCTCTATTACTCTCCAGATCGGTGAAAAGCAATACTGGCAAGGTCCATTGCTTTATCTCGGCGGTCGCTTGAGCGCATTCCACGCTCTTGCTGGTTCAGCATCTGCTGAACGTGTGTATCAGCGTTTTGGTGAGTTGGCTGTCGCCCCTGTTCAGTACAGCGGTCGTCACACCATCGACATTAACCCCCTGCAAAGCTTCTTCGCTAAGTGGGTTGTTGACAGTCTCGATGCTTCTGACCTCGCTTCTGCAACTCTGGCTGCAGGCTCGAAGCAACGCTTTCAGTTCTCACTCAAGGGAACCCTCCGCCGTCCTGTTCAGTAATATGAACATCGCGCTTGTCGCGTGACGGGGATAATCCCGAAGACCCCGCGATCACTCGCGGGGTTTTTTATTAAAAGGAGATTACAAATGTATGGATATGGGGCAGCAACTCGAACAACAAAGCCAACAACAAAGCCAAAACCAAAACCTGCAGTGAAGCCTATTGGGGTTACACCGCGTCCTGCAGCGCCAGCACCAAAACCTGCAGTGAAGCCTATTGGGGTTACACCGCGTCCTGCAGCGCCAGCACCCTCAGCGCAGGATAGAGGCGGATCGATAGCTCCAACAATGCTTATGCTGTTGGCTGCTGCCGGAGCCGCATACTGGTGGTTTTTTATGCGGCAAAAGCCAGCAGCGATGGCTGCAAAATAAAAAGGAGTATTAACTATGGGTAAAAGTGTATCAATGGACGGATGTTGGTCAGGTGAAGATGATATGATGGGTCGTGTTGGTGTTGTTAGAAGACCAGCGCCAACTGTTGCAGCAGCTCGAGCAAAAATGTCACCTCGAAAAGCTGCGCCACAGGCGATGGCGGCAAAAATTAAAGCAGCTCAGGCCGCACGAAAAGCTCAAGCAATGAAAGCAGGTTCTCCTGCGACTGTTGCTGTAGCTCGTAAAGTAGCCGCAAGTGCTGCCAAGACACAACTTGCAGTGGCTAAGAAGGTTCCACCAAGGACTGCTCTCGCAGTAAAAGCAAAATCAGCCGCAGGAACTGCGAAGGTTGCACAAGTTGCAGCACAAAAGGTTTCACAGAGTAAAGCTCCGACTCCAATGAAGAAGGAGGCTTTGGCTCTTGCTGCTCAAGCCGCCAAAATCGCTGAACGGGCTGCAAAACTTTCCGCAATGGCTGGGGAAGAGCCAATGTTGATGGCTGACGCGGGGGATTTTTATAATATTGGGCATGATAGTTTAAGTCTTGGCTACGGTGAAGACGACGGCATGATGGGGATTATGGACACTTTGAAAACTCCTATGGGTGTGGTGGCAATCGCAATTGCCGGTTTTATGCTATGGAAGAAAATGAAGAAGTAATGGTATAGTTAAACTAATTGCGGCGCATCTTCACTGAATTTGCGTTTATAGTCCCGAGGGGCTGGCAGCATGGACGACAAACTTGAAAACCTCAAGCGAGAAGTTCGCCGCATTGAACGAAATCATCGTCGAAATAGCGGAGGATCGTCTCAAATGGGTTTGTATGAAGAGCTGAAGGCTAAACTTCCCTCATCCTTGATGCCCGGTAACGTCGGAACTGTTGATATTGTTACTTGGGACTATGTTTTTCCAATTACTTTCAATCTTGGAAATAATCCGAAAATCGGTCCAGGATTCAGAGTGACTCAGTTTTTTCAAGTTCAGCAGGAAGCTGCTTTTATATTGAAAAACATTAGTTGGACTGCCAATACGCAGGATGCTTACTTGGCTCCACTGGCAATCGAGTTGCGTGACCGCCAAAGTTCGCGTTTTTTCCAAAATACGCCGATTCCTTTGCAGTCATATGGTGATCGTTATCTACCGACTCAGCTTGATTCTCCTCTTTACATTGCACCGAATGCTTTTGTCGATGTTACTCTGACAACGTGGATTCCGACCGATGTTAATTTGGTTGGCCCGATCAGTTACACATTTTCATTCCGTGGAGTTCGTATCCGTGTGAAAGATGCGGCTGACGTTCTCGGCAATGTTTTTGGTTAAGGAGAATTAAGAAATGGCAAACGAAAAAGACATCAAAAGACTTGAGAAAATGATTGGTGAGCTTAATAAAAAAGTATCATCTCCTAGTGTTCCTCAAGCCGCAGTGAATCTTAAAAGCGTTCTCCCGCCGAAACTAAAGCCAGGTAACATCGGCTTTATTTCTGATGTTGTGTGGGGATATGGATTCAATGCCGGTGGAATTATTCTTGAGCCGGGACGTGCGATTGACTCAATCGTGACAGTCACTCAGGAAGCTGCATTTATTCTGACAAAAATGAGCGGGACTGTTTATCACAGAGCAGGTGTTTCCGGCTCATACACATATAATTTGATTGATTATCACGACCCAAGTTATGAATTTTCCGGCGCATACGGTCTAAAATATTCGATGACTGACGCCCAATCCGGTCGTTCATATATGACTTTTCCCGAATCAATCGACAATATCGGAACCGGGCGTTATCCATATCGCTTGCCAACTCCACTGTTTTTCTTGCCAAACTCGACAATTGTCTTCCGTTTCCAAAATGATAGCGAACATGAAACATATATTCCGTTTATAACATTGTGGGGCGTCCGTATTCGTTTGGATGAAGCTGGCTCAATCCTTTCAACTCTCAGAGCATAAGGAAGTGAGTCATGACGACAATAAGAGGACCGCGATACAGACCATCAAGTCAAAGCGCGCAGCCTACAGGCGGAAATTTTAATCCCCTGCAGTCAAATGCGCCTATGCCTGTGAGTTTTCCACCTCATTTGTTTATTCCGCAGGGTGCTGCGTCTATAGACATTCGTAGGTGCTGTACTGTGACGCCTGGAACGAACCGTGAAACGATTATGAGTTTTACCGCCCCACCAGGCGGCGTGACTCAATTTATCAGTTACGCGATATTCAATGACGGCCTTTTGGAAAATAATTATGAGTTCCGTTGCCTTGTAAACGGGACAAATGTTCTCGCTTATCATGGTGACCCGAGTAATAATTTTAGAATTTCTTTGGGTCTGGGACCTGACTTGTCAAACGTAAACTTGATTCCGATGCAATTGGCCGTTCAACCGGGTCAAACTGTCATTTGGACGGTGACGAATGCAGCCGAAGTCGATACAGTTATGGGCGTTCGAATGGTTGGCTATATTAATACTGTCAGCGGTTTGTATTCCGCTCCAGTCGGCTCATAAGGAGGATTAAATGACGATTAAAGATTGCCAAGCCTCCTTCTCCAACTCACGAATTAAACCTCGTGCGGCGACGACGGAAGCTGATACACACAATTTGCAAGTTCCGGATACAGCGGTGCTGGTGTTTCCATACAATGAAAACAGAACAACGCTGACAATCAGAAACGAATCTCTTGGCAACGATTTTAGATATAGTTATTCGGCAAGCACTTGCTCTGCGACGTTAGGGTTTCTTGTTAGATTTGGTGAGGTTGTTGAAATTCAGGGGCCTATGGCTGTTTATTGTTGTGCCGTAACTCCCGGAACAAGCATCCCGATTTGTGCAGACGAAGGCTCAGGCTGATGGGGAGTTCATCATGGGTATAAATACGTTGGCAACATCCAATTGGCATTGGATTTCCGGCTCAGCTGATCCTTCTCCTTATGCCGGACACATCAATGACTTTTATTTGAATTCGACAACGAATGAAGTTTTTCAGAAAACTGGTTATGAGACTTGGACTTTGGTTGGCGTTTGGTCGCCAACAATTCCTGGTCCCGGTGGGAATATTTCGATCAACTTCACTGCATCGAATTGGCAAGGCAATACCATCACAGTCATTCCATCTGGAACTCCTGGTGCCGGACAGATTGGCCCACACGATATTGCTCCCGGAAGTGTCCTCTATAGTAAGGTTCAGATTAAAGCGGGCGCACTTTATCAAGAAGCATTCATTGAGACTGATTACGATATAGTGACTAACACTATCGTCATAACTAAGTCTAGCGCGTATCCCGCTTTTGACGGAGCTATTTTGGTTTCCTATGGTAATTAAAAAATAAGACGAGGAACTTTTTATGTCGGGAATTCAATTTCTCAGTAAAATCCTGGGTCTTGTTGGGCTTGTCATAAGAAAAGATCCCTCGAACCGCCAGGTTAGAATTGATCTTTCATCTTATCAAGGACCCAATACTGACCTGAGCGTTTTACTCCCATATCGGGACGGTACTCTTTTGCTTTCACCTGAAACAGAAGGAACCGTTGGGCAAGTTCTTGCCACCGATGCGGATGGAACAACGTCGTGGGTTTCTGCAATTCTTGCTTCCGAAAAGGGAGTCGCCAATGGAATTGCTTCTCTTGGTGCTGATGGGCTTGTTCCTTCAAGCCAACTCCCGCCAACTTCCAATGCGGTAAATTCAGTCAACGGTGAAACTGGAACCGTTGTATTGAGTGCTTTGGATGTAGGCGCGATTCCTTATGCTGAAAAAGGGGCGGCCAGCGGGGTCGCTTCTTTAGGTTCTGATGGGATTGTTCCTTATTCCCAACTTCCGCAAATTCCAGGCGTTGCTGCGCCGATTGATTTTTACGGTTCAATTATCAGTGATTCTCTTAGCGGTTCAGTTTTTACTTTGAACTCAACAATATACAAAAGCTTTATTGCTCAAATTTCGGTTTTTCTCGATGGTTCATCAACATCTGAAAGTTTTATGATTGTTGGTGCAAATAATGGTAGCGAATGGATTATTTCACCAACGTCTGCGGGGCAAAACTCAGAAATTTCTTTTTCAATAAGTTCTGTAGGAGTTTTGAGTTTTTCTGATGCAAGCTCGCGCACGAAAACAATTTCCTATTATGTTCAGGCAATTGATAAAAGTCTCGAATCTTATTGTAAAAAACAAGAAAAAGGCTCTGTTTCCAGCGGCCTTTCATCTGGGACTGTTTTTACAATCAACAGCAATATGCACAAAAGCTTTATGGCTCAAGTTTCTGTTTTTATTGATGCGCCTACAGACTTGGCTGAAACATTCATTATTCTTGGTGCAAGCACCGGTGATTCTTGGCTTATTAGCCAAATTACGGCAGGCGACAAATCGGATGTTTCATTTTCAATTGATTCAAACGGCGTATTGAGCTTTTCCGATCCGGCTGCAAGGGCAAAAGTGATTTCATATCAGTATGAGGCAATTGATAATTTCATTGGTAGAACCTCAACTGCAGCTTCTTCTGGTTCACTTTTGAAAATTTCTCCTGCAGCTTTCCGCAGTTTTACCGCTCAGGTGTTTGTTTTTGTTGATGATGTCATTGATTTGGCTGAAACCTTCTATCTGATCGGTGCTAATAATGGAACGAATTGGCTGATGTCGAAGGCTACAGCCGGACAAAACACTGGGATTGATTTTTCTATCAACAGCTCAGGGGTTCTGTCCTTTTCCGACCCATCAGCTCAAATTAAGCAAATTAGTTTTAGAGTGAGTCCGATAACTATTTAATTCCTGGAAAATGAAAGGAAGATGAGATGGCTAATAGTTTTTTCAAAGTAAAGCAGGGTTTGAATCTTGCGCGTTATGCGACAGTCGCTGACTTGGCTTCAATCGCAAATCCCCAGCTTGGTGATTTGGTTGTTGTAGGTAATGGCGCTGTTTATTCATACAACGGTAGCGCATGGGCTGACGTTGGCGCATCCGGATCGGTGACATCAGTCAACGGTGAAACTGGTGACGTTTCTTTGGACAGCGGTGACATTCCTGAGCTTGGAAATCTTTATTTTACTGATGCCCGGGCTAAGACTGCGGCTGTTGTCAATAGCAGCGCAGGTTCTCAGACAGATCAAGCAATGTCCGTTGCAGCAGGTAAATCTTATACTGACTCTGCGGTTTCTTCGGAAGCCTCTCTGCGTTCCTCGGCTGACACAACACTGCAAAACAATATCGACGTTGAAGCTCTGACTCGCGCTGGAGCAGACAGCGCACTTAGCGGTCGCCTTGATACAGTTGAAGGTTCAGGTCCTGGTTCTATCACTGCAGCCGTTGCTGCAGAAGCTTCGCTGCGTTCATCCGCAGATACAACTCTGCAGGGTAATATTGACGCTGAAGCTCTGGCTCGCGCAAATGCAGACGCTCTGCTAATCCCTTTGGCTGAGAAAGCCGCCGCAAATGGTGTCGCAACTCTCGATTCAAATGGTCTTATCCCAACATCTCAAATCCCTTTTGGCGCTGCTCCTGTTTTGAGTGTGAATGGTGAAACTGGCGCAGTAGTTTTGACGACTGCTGATATTGGTGAAGACACCAATCTTTATTTCACAGATGCTCGCGCAAAAACTTCGGCAGTAGTAAACAGCTCAGCAGGCTCCGAAACAGATCAAGCGATGTCTGTTTCCGCTGGCAAATCTTACACAGATTCTGCAGTTTCTGCAGAAGCTTCGCTGCGTTCATCCGCAGATACAACTCTGCAGGGTAATATCGACGCTGAAGCTCTTGCTCGTGCAAATGCTGATGCGCTGCTGATCCCCTTGTCACAAAAAGCTGCAGCCGGTGGCGTTGCAACCCTCGATGTTTCTGGCAAGATTCCTTCAAGTCAGCTCCCTCCTGTCGCAATTACAAGCGTGACAGTGGTTGCAACCATTGCAGAGCGTGATGCTCTCAGCCCGCAAGAAGGTGATTTCTGCGTCGTCACAGACGTTAATGAAACATTTATCTATAATGGTACAGGCTGGATTGAACTTCTTGAAACAAGCGGTGTTGTCTCGGTCAACGGTCAGACTGGAGCTGTTTCTCTCTCAACAACCGAAATCTCAGAGGGAAGCAATCTTTATTATACGGACGGTAGAGCCAAGTCTGCAGCCGTCATCAATAGCAGCGCAGGTTCTCAGACAGATCAAGCAATGTCCGTTGCGGCAGGTAAGTCTTATACCGACTCTGCAGTTTCTTCGGAAGCTTCTCTGCGTTCCTCGGCTGACACAACACTGCAAAACAATATCGACGCTGAAGCTTCCGCTCGTTCTTCTGCAGATTCTACGCTGCAAAGCAATATTGACGCTGAAGCTTCTGCCCGCGCTGGGGCTGATACTGTTTTGGAAGGAAAAATTCGTTTCCTCCCAGACAATATCCGTTACGTTGCTAAGAATGGTTCTGACTCGACCGGTAACGGTTCTGCAGCCGCTCCTTATCAGAGTATTCAAGCGGCAATGGCTTCTTTGCCTGCTCAAGAACCGAGTGGAAATGTTGAAGACTGTGCAATTTATATTTTCCCTGGCGCATACCAAGAAACAATCAGCTGGACTCGCTCGAATGTTCATTTGATTGGTCTTCAAGCACCAAGAAAAAATATTCAAGCCGTCAAGCTTCAAGGCGGTATTGATTTCGCTGTTTCCGTTGTTAAACCTGGTGGAATGTTCAAGAATATTTCATCCATCAGCAACTGTTTGCTTGATGATGGTGGTGTTGCTCGAAACGTATTGAATTTCAATGGCTCATCACAAGTTGCTTTGCAGCTTGTAAACTCACAAGTTTACCAAACTCAAAGTGGCTACGCCGCAATCTCAATGAACAACACAGCAGCAAGCTTGTCGCGTTTGTATATTGATAACTGTGTTATCCAAAACGTGAACACTGGTTCGGGTCATGCGATTGATTTGATTAAAGGTAATATTTTCTCAGCTTTTAATTCAGAAATTTATCGCACCGGTTCGACTGATGCGGCTGCAAGAGCAATTAAACTCAGCGGAAATTCCTCTGTTTCTTCAATATCAAACGCTCAAATTATTTGCGACAAAGATTATGTGGTTGAAATGGCCGGCACTGGTAATTTCACATCATCTTTGACCTTGATTCAGAACGGTACAAGCAATAAATCGGGTGTTTTGGTTGCTGCTGGAACAGTTTTTACTGCACTTGAATGCTCGTTTAATATTGCGTCTGGAACTGGTAAAGCGGTTGATGGTGCTGCTGGGTCTGTTTTCTACTACGCATCAAACATTTACCTTTCCAATACATCAATAAACTCCGCAATTACAAAGATTCAGGTTTCCACAGATACAACCACAAGCGTTATCACTGAAGGAAGTAATCAATACTTCACAACGGCTCGTGCTCGCACAGCGGCGGTTGTAAATAGCACTCTTGGTAATGAAACCGATCAGGCCGCTTCTGTTTCAGCAATGAAATCATTTATAGGTTCAATCTCCACAGGTGTGTCACAGGTCAACGGCCAATCAGGAATAGTTCAGCTTTATACTGATGATATTGGTGAAGGTTCTGTAAATTTTTATTTTACTGACGGGCGCGCCCAAACAGCTGCTGTAATTAATGACGCTACAGGCTCACAAACAACTCAAGCTCCAAGTGTATCCGCAATTAAGAATTATGTTGATTCTTCAGTTTCTACTGAAGCGTCTTCACGTTCATCTGCAGACTCGGCTCTGCAAAGCAACATCACTGCCGAAGAATCTGCCCGTATTGCTGCCGACGGTGTTCTGCAAGGAAACATCACCGCAGAAGAATCCGCTCGTATTGCAGCTGACGCGCTCTTGATTCCTTTGACTCAAAAGGGTACTGCAAGTGGTGTTGCCACTCTTGACGGCTCTGGCAAGATTCCTTCAAGTCAGCTCCCTCCTGTCGCAATTACAAGCGTGACAGTGGTTGCAACCATTGCAGAGCGTGATGCTCTCAGCCCGCAAGAAGGTGATTTCTGCGTCGTCACAGACGTTAATGAAACATTTATCTATAATGGTACAGGCTGGATTGAACTTCTTGAAACAAGCGGTGTTGTCTCGGTCAACGGTCAGACTGGAGCTGTTTCTCTCTCAACAACCGAAATCTCAGAGGGAAGCAATCTTTATTATACGGACGGTAGAGCCAAGTCTGCAGCCGTCATCAATAGCAGCGCAGGTTCTCAGACAGATCAAGCAATGTCCGTTGCAGCAGGTAAGTCTTATACCGACTCTGCAGTTTCTTCGGAAGCTTCTCTACGTTCCTCGGCTGACACAACACTGCAAAACAATATCGACGCTGAAGCTTCCGCTCGTATTGCAGCTGATGCGCTACTTATTCCTCTGACTCAAAAGGCTGCGACTAATGGTGTTGCAACTTTGGACGGTTCAGGAAAAGTACCCGTCGCCCAAATTCCTTTCGATCAATCTCCTGTGACATCAGTCAACGGTGAAGCCGGGGCTGTTATTTTGGATACTGGAGACATTGCAGAAGGAAGCAATCAATACTTTACTGCAGGCCGTGCTCAAACTGCAGCAGTATTGAATTCAACAGCTGGTTCAGAAACAACACAAGCTCCATCTGTTTTGGCAGTGAAAAACTATGTAGCTTTGAGTTCTCCTGTTTTGAGTGTCAATGGTGAAAGCGGAGTTGTCAGTCTCAACTCAAGCGAAATTCCTGAGTCCGGTAACCTTTATTTCACTGATACTCGCGCTAAAACCGCAGCTGTCGTCAATAGCAGCGCAGGTTCTCAGACAGATCAAGCAATGTCAGTTGCGGCAGGTAAGTCTTATACTGACTCTGCAGTTTCCGCAGAAGCTTCGCTGCGTTCATCAGCTGATACAACACTGCAAAACAATATCGACGCTGAAGCTTCCGCTCGTTCTTCTGCAGATTCTACGCTGCAAAGCAATATTGACGCTGAAGCTTCCGCTCGCAGTGCAGCTGATGCGCTGCTGATCCCCTTGTCACAAAAAGCTACAGCAGGCGGTGTTGCGACTCTTGATGTTTCTGGAAAGATTCCATCAAGCCAACTTCCTTCTCTTGCTATTACAAGCGTGACAGTGGTTGAAACCATTGCAGAGCGTGATGCTCTCAGCCCGCAAGAAGGCGACTTCTGTGTCGTCACTGGCGTTAATGAAACTTACATCTACGACGGTTCGGCGTGGATCGAAATAAAAGAAACAAGCGGTGTGACCTCGGTCAATGGTCAATCTGGATCTGTTTCTCTCTCAACAACCGAAATCTCAGAGGGAAGCAATCTTTATTTCACCGACACGCGGGCTAAGACTGCAGCTGTCGTCAACAGTAGCGCAGGCTCCGAAACAGACCAAGCGATGTCTGTTGCGGCAGGAAAATCCTTCACTACAGCGTCTGTTGCTCTTGAAGCTGCTGCCCGTATATCCGGCGACGCTTTGCTGATTCCGCTCTCGCAGAAGGCTGCAGCAGGCGGTGTTGCCACTCTTGATGTGAATGGTCTTGTGCCTGTAAGTCAGCTGCCAGTCACCACACTGCCGGTAACATCGGTGAACGGTGAAATCGGTGATGTGACTTTGACCACAAGTCTTATCGGTGAAGGTTCAAACCTGTATTTCACAAATACTCGTGCAAGAACTGCAGCGGTTATCAATAACACCAATGGTAATGAAACGACTCAGGCTGCTTCAGTCAGCGCGTTGAAATCGTATGTGGCATCAAGCTCGCCTGTGTTGAGTGTTAATGACCTCACGGGGACGGTCGTTTTGACAACGACTGAAATAACTGAAGGAACCAATCAATATTTCACAAACTCTAGGGCAAGAAATGCAGCAGTCCTCAATAGCACTGCCGGTTCTGAAACAACTCAGGCTCCTTCTGTCTCGGCAATGAAGGCTTATGTGGCAGCAAACACCATCTCAGGCGTTGTTCGCTATGGTACTTCACCCATGACATCGAATGTTTCTACTTTTACGGTTTCATTCAGCGATATTGGGTCTACAAGCTATGTGGTTCTTATGGACATTTCAAATACGGTTGACGCCACTCCACGGCATTTGTCAGCTGTAATAACCGCTAAAGCGAGTAATAGTTTCAGCTTTACGACCCCGCAAACAACAGATAGCGCGAACTATGTCGTAAATTACTACATTATTAAGCTTTGATATTGAGGAATTTGCATTATACTTATAATAACCACGGAGGGTTAAAATGACTGGTGTTCCGTTTTTAAGTAAAATCCTTGCCCTGGCTGGCATTGGTGTACGAAATCAAACAGATAATAAAGAAGTCCTTATTAACGTGTCATCCGGTCAAGCGGCTGGAAGCACCGTCACTGTTGACCTTCCTTCTACAAGTGGTCAGCTTGCTCTAAGATCAGAAGTTGTTCTTTCGGCTGAGAAAGCTGCGGCAAACGGTGTCGCAACCCTTGATGGAAGCGGAAAAATTCCGTCGAGCCAGCTCCCTGCTATAGCAATTTCAAACACTTACGTTATAAGCAGCCAAGCTGCTCAGCTGGCCTTGTCAGCTAACGTAGGTGACATTGCAATTCGTACTGATATTGGTGAATCTTTTATTCTCCAATCTCTTCCAGCTTCAATTCTGTCAAACTGGGTTGAACTCCTTGAGTCCAGTGGCGTCCAATCCGTCAACGGTCAAACAGGTCCGAACGTCACACTCGGTGCCGCAAGCGTTGGCGCGGTCGCAAAAATAGGCGACACGATGACTGGCGTTCTGACAATGGACCCGGTTTCCACAGGTTCAGGTGAGACAGGTCAGATTGCTTTCCGTGAACTTGCAGCAAACGGTATTTATTCTGTCACCCTCCGTGCTCCTGACGCGCTTTCTGACTATGTTGTTTTGACTCTTCCTACGAGTCACGGTAGCCCAGGTCAAATTTTGACAAGTAATGGTTCTGGAGTGATGAGCTGGCAAGATGCCCCCGTCGATTCCGTAACTTCGGTCAACGGGTTGACTGGTGCAGTTACTCTGACTGCGGCAAGCGTAGGAGCTGTCGCTAAAACCGGCGATACGATGAGTGGCGCTCTCGTCATGGGTCCTACGGGCACATTGGCTGGTCAAGGCGGTAAAATCAGCTTCCGTGAGCTTGCTGCAAATGGAACAAACAGCGTCTCTCTTATTGCCCCAGATTCCGTAGCAAGCGATATTACGTTTGTTCTTCCAGGCGCAGACGGAAGCGCAGGGCAAGTTCTTATCACTAACGGCTCTGGTGTTTTGGCTTGGTCAACCATCACAGTTCCAGTCACTTCCGTAAATGGGCTGACAGGCGCAGTCAATCTAACCACAAGCAACATCAATGAAGGAAGTAACCTTTACTTTACCGATGCCCGAGCTAAATCGGCAGCCGTCCTCAACAGCATGGCCGGTAACCAAACCGATCAAGCTCCGTCGGTTCAGGCTGTTAAAGATTTCATCAATCTTCTTCCCGCTGGTGTTATCAGCATCAATGGTCTTTCCGGCATTGTGACGATCACTAGCGATGGTATCAATGAAGGCGCAACAAACCTTTATTTTACTGAAACCCGTGCGAAATCTGCTGCTGTTATCAACAGTACAACTGGAAGCCAAACCGACCAAGCGGCTTCCGTAAGCGCGATGAAGTCCTATGTGGCTTCAAGTTCACCTGTTCTCAGCGTTAATACCAAAACTGGCATTGTAACCCTGACTACAAGCGATATTGGTGAAGGAACAAACCTTTATTTCACTGAAGAAAGAGCTAAGTCTGCCGTTGTTCTCAACAGCTTGGCTGGCACTCAGATAGACCAAGCTCCTTCAGTCTCAGCAGTCAAAGCATATGTTGCAGCCTCGGCACCTGTTCTTAGCGTCAACACTAGAACAGGCGCAGTCGTTCTTAATACTGATGACATTAGTGAAGGCTCGTCCAATCTTTATTTCACTGATGCCCGCGCTAAATCAGCGGCTGTCATCAATAGCACAGCCGGAAGTCAAATTGATCAGGCGGCTTCTGTCAGCGCATTGAAAGCTTATGTTGCGGCAAGCTCTCCTGTTCTTAGCGTGAACACTAAAACAGGTACTGTCGTTCTTTCTACAAGCGATATTGGTGAAGGCACAAATCTTTATTTCACTGATGCTCGCGCTAAATCAGCGGCTGTCGTCAATAGCACAGCCGGAAGTCAAATTGATCAGGCGGCTTCTGTCAGCGCATTGAAAGCTTATGTTGCGGCAAGCTCTCCTGTTCTTAGCGTGAACGGTCAGACTGGTGCTGTAAGTTTGAGTGCAGCAGATGTCGGGGCGGTAGCCAAGACAGGCGATACGATGAGCGGTGCTCTGATTATGGCTCCGACAGGCACTCTATCGGGTCAAACAGGTGCTATCAAGCTTCAAGAATTGGCTGCAAACGGTAGTAATTCGGTAACTATTCGCGCTGCAGACAGCATGGCTGCAGATGTGTTCCTGACTTTGCCTGCAACTGCTGGGGTAAGCGGTCAAGTTCTGACTACAAACGGCTATGGTGAACTTTCTTGGTCTGCTGCTGTTGACGCCGCATTGACCCTTCGAGTTGAGAAACTAGAAGCTTCAAGAGGAATTTACAGCGGTACACTGCAAAGTGCTCAAGAACTTAATATTTCAGGACTCGTTGGAGCAGCTGATGCTGAACACCCAATCGTTCAGATCTATAAAGTGGATGACCTCACCGGTACTTACCTACAAGTAAACGTCGAATTCAGCTTCGATCCTGTCACAAAGGTTATTACCTTCGGTGAAGTGATTGATGGTCCAATTGACGCTGTTGTCCACGTCCTCGCATTGACCGCACCATTCACGGCTCTTTAAGATAATTAAAGTCGCCATATAAGGATGCTTGGGGCTTACCCTGAGCATCCTTTTTTGTTTTTGACGTGAGAAATTTCAAATCAGAATGCTAATATGCAGTAGCAGGTCGCTACACTAAGGAGTTTATTATGGCACTCGGTCAATTACGCAGTTTAATCCCTGGTCAAACATGGTTGACTGGTACGGTTGCCCCAGATCCCAATGTTGGCTACAAAAGTCAGTTTTATCTGAACACTGTTACCGGTGAAGTATATCAGAAAACAGAAGCCTATGTTTGGACGCTCAGAGGCGACTTAACCCCAAATGAACTATCTGATTTGACAATACTCCCTTCTGGAACTGGTTCCGGAGATACAGGTAATATCAAATTCAAAGAGCTGACAGCCAATGGATCTAATTATGTTGCCCTCAAAGCCCCTGATACGATCCCTGCAAATTACGATTTTACTCTACCTTCAAATCCAGGGACAGCAGGCTTTGCTCTGACGACCGATGGCACGGGTAAAATGTCTTGGTCTTCAGGTTCATCCCTCGCGCCGGTGACCTCAGTTAATACAAAGACAGGTGATGTTGTTTTAAAAACATCCGACATCGAAGAGCAGACGAATCTTTACTTTACAGAAACTCGAGCAAAATCCGCAGTAGTCGTAAATTCAACGACCGGCTCTGAAACAGATAAGTCCCCATCCGTATCAGCCGCAAAGCAATACACTGATACCAGCGTTTCTACGGAAGCAACTGCCCGCGCAAGCTCCGACAACAATCTTCAAACAAACATAACCAATGAATCCTCTGCAAGAATTGCGGCAGACGGCGTTTTACAAACAAACATAAACAATGAAAACGCTGCAAGAACTGCTGCAGACTCGCTGCTTCAGGCGAATATTGACGCTGAAACTGCTGCACGAGTCATCGCCGTCACAAACGAAGAAACCGCAAGAATAGCGGCAGATAATGTTTTACAAACGAATATCAGCAATGAAGCAAACACCCGTTCTGTTGCTGACGCAAATCTTCACGATGAAATTACAGGTGAAATTGCCGCTCGACAGACCGCAGACGCTTTACTTATTCCTTTGACTCAAAAAGGTGCTGCAGATGGTGTGGCAACCCTTGATTCATCGGGAATTATTCCGCTCAGCCAAATTCCGGCAGGTGCAACTCCTGTTCAGAGTGTTAATGCAAAAACAGGAGCTGTTGTTCTTTCGACTCTCGATATTGCTGAAGACACCAACCTTTATTTTACAGATGCAAGAGCGAAAACAGCAGCTGTTATAGATTCAACAATCGGCTCTGAAATAGATAAAGCTCCCTCTGTCCATTCGGCAAAAGAATTTACAACGAATTCTGTTGCTGCCGAAAAAGGGGAAAGAGAAGCTGCAGACGCTTTACTTATCCCTCTTTCGCAAAAAGGTGTTGCAGACGGTGTCGCAACACTGGACAACACAGGAAAAATTCCAGCCTCTCAGATACCTCCTACTGCTATTACAAGTGTTGCGGTCGTTGCCACAATCGCTGAACGTGATGCCCTTGTCGCTCAAGAAGGTGACTTTTGCGTTGTCACAGATATAAATGAGACTTTCGTCTACAACGGTGCTGAATGGATCGAGCTTCAGGTTGGAAGTGCGGTTATATCTGTCAACGGAAAAACTGGCGCGGTATCGCTTTCAACAACAGATATTGCTGAAGGCGATCACCTTTATTACACGGATTCAAGAGCAAAGCTTGCGACCGTCATAGACAGCAGCGTAGGAACTGAAACAGACAAAGCCATGTCTGTTGCCGCAGCTAAAATGTTCACCACTGACACGGTTCAAACTGAAACTGCTGCGAGAGAGGCGGCAGATGCTCTTCTTATTCCTTTAACTCAAAAGGGAGTTGCAGATGGTGTGGCAACCCTTGATTCATCGGGGATTATTCCGGTCAGCCAAATTCCAGCGGCTGCCACTCCTGTTCAAAGTGTAAACGCGAGAACAGGAGCTGTTGTTCTTTCGACTCTCGATATTGCTGAAGACACTAACCTTTACTACACAGATGCAAGGGCAAAAACAGCGACTGTCGTAAACGATATGAGTGGCACTGAAATCGAACAAGCTCCTTCTGTTTCAGCTGTAAAAGCATTTATTACAACAGAAATTGCTGCTGAAGCTGCTTTAAGAGCAAGCGCAGACACAGATTTGCAAAATAATATCAATGCTGAAGCAACTGCGCGGCAAGAAGCAGACGCCCTTCTTATTCCGCTAAGTCAAAAAGGGGCACCTCTTGGTGTTGCAACTTTGGACGCAAGCGGAAAAATTGATTCCAGTCTTGTCCCTGGTAGCGCATCGGAACTTGGAACTCCGACGCGGGGAACCTATGCTGGTGGACTTCTCAGCTTTACAACAAATACTTTAATTGCTGATGCCGCAGATGAAACAAACCTCATCTTGGCTAAACTTGCTCCGGCTAAACCACCAAACCTCTCAACAAAAACAATCGCGCTAACAACTTCGTATTCTGCAAAAGAGGCAGGAACAAATACATTGCGTTCAAATGTAACTGATGTATTGAAACCACAAATATCCACAATCACCCAGTTCTACGATGGTGATTCGGGCGTTCTAACAGCTGAAATAGACAGTGCTGATGCTGGCAATGTCACATTAACAACCACAAGCCAAGCTGGAACATATGGGGCATTGGTTGTAACAGCTGACGTTGACTATTATGCAGGTCAGTCTGGCAAGGAAGGGTTCTGGAGAGCATTAAGCGGATACATCGTTGCTGCAACAAATCTTTCATATGGTCCACACACATACCAAATGAAACATTCGACTACGGGTAATACAAACCTTTTGAGTTTCTATGTTGATAATCCTGGCAGCCCAACAATATCAGGCGATACTTTTGACCTGATTGCGACAGTCACATCTTACATCAGCGGAGTTCCATCTCTTTCATCTGGAAGTCAAATTAAATTTAATTTTTCTGTTGCTGGAGCTGTGGGTAAATTTTTCAACTCAACTAAAGTCGCGGATGTTAGCGGGTCAAACATATCAACGGTAAATATACCTCCTGCAGGTGCCGGTTATACTGAGAATGAGACAATCACTGTTACAAATGCGACAGTCACTGTAAACAGTGGAAGTTACTCAGAATCGCCAAGCGCATCAATGCGTGGATACAACTCAAAATCGGTTTCAGGTACTGCTAAAACAGTATCTTTAGGCTCCAGAATTGATACGTCATCAAATGAATCAGCACGAAAAGTATCTGGTTCGGGGCAATATCCTGCGACTGGTTACGGTGGAGTTTATGATTCAACACAGTCACTGAAAACAGCCTACAGTGAAGAGCTGCAGATGCTTGGAGGCTCATACCAAAGACCTGCATCTGTAAATTATACTAGCAACGTACCAACCCCCGGACCAGATTACAGCACGGGAATGGGTACATCAGATAGATGGGTTACTTTTACTCACGGCTCATCTTTGAGTAATGCTTCAGCTTTCACATTGACAATCAACGGAGCATCAGGATCATGGAGCGGAACGGCAACATCCGGGGTTAAAATTTACGCTAAAGTCGAAGGAGTCACGGGATGGATTGACTGCAACGCTTCATATCCAGGCGTCGGAAGTCCTTCAAACAATGGCGATCCTGCAATGGTTTTTGGAAGCAGTAGCGCAACCTCAAAACGAGTTACCTTTGGCTCAACTTCAAGAAGTGGTACACTTTACATCAGAATTGGTCTGCCGTCCGGATCAGACAAAAAATTCACGTCAATTACAGTCGGCAGCATCGTCTAAGGAGTAAATTAAAATGGCATTGACCACCGACCAAAAAGCCAGTTTTCTTTTTAAGCAATCTTTGGGCGTTGCTGAAACAAGTACAATCAGAGACTTTTTTGAAGAAAGTATCAAAGGACGAATCTTCGTTCTCAATAATCAAATTTGGGTTCAATCAAGTCAAATTCCGACAACTGCTCCGGTTCTCGCTGATGGGGCAATTTCGGGAGTCGTCCAATATTTTCAAGCAAGGACAATGACCGCCGTTGCAGGTGTGACAAACTCATTTTACCTCGCTGATCTGGTTGACTCTATTCCTTTCAACTTCGGTGACGGTTCGTACAACTACACAATTACAAATTCGAGCGGTCAAGCCATTCCCTTTGGCCAGGGAGACTGGCTTGTAAACAACTCAGCCGGGACATTAACCTTTTACGGTAGTGTTCCATCTGGTATGCCGCCAAAAATCAGCTTCTACAAATATATTGGTACAAAAGGAGCTGGAGGTGAAGCGTCACTTCCTGCAGTATTTGTTGTAGCAACCATCGCAGAAAGAGATGCTCTTACAGCAAAACAAGGTGACCTTTGCGTTGTCACAGGAACAAATCAAACATTCGCATATAGCACGTCTACTTGGGTTCTTTTACAATCAACAGGAGCTGTAAGTTCAGTCAACGGCCAAACTGGTGCTGTCGTTTTAAACGCGACAAGTGTTAATGCAATACCAACATCAGACAAAGGAATTGCCAATGGAGTGGCTTCTCTTGGCGCTGATGGTCTTGTCCCCGCAAGTCAGCTTCCTTCAGTCACCGCAGGAGTCGCATCGGTCAATGGGATGACAGGTGTTGTTACTTTAAATGCAGGTGATGTTGGTGCTCTTTCAGCTAATACAGGTGGTGAAGTACAAGGTGCTGTTGTATTAAGCTGGTATAACGACGGTTCAGGCGCACAACAAAATCCAACACTCAAATTCAAAACGACAAACGGATACAGTGTAGGATTTACCGCAGTCACAAACATATCAGCCTTAAACGACATTATATGGACTTTACCTAGTGTTGACGGTAACGCAAATCAAGTTCTAGCAACAAATGGTAGTGGTATTTTAAGCTGGATTAACCCAAGCGCGACAACTGGGACATTGGTTCACCCGACTGCGAACTCCACATTTGAATATGGTGCTGCCAACCCGACAATGAGTGGTGGGTCAAATACTGCCATCGGTGTAAACGCGGGAGCATCAATAACATCAGGTATAAACAATACTGCGTTTGGCGCATACGCGGGACAAAATATTTCATCAGCATTAAACAATGTGCTGATAGGAAGATACGTCGGAAATTCAATTACAACAGGAAATTCAAACGTAATTATAGGTGCTTCTGATCATTCAAGCTTAACAACATCGGGAAATAATATTCTCATCGGTGTAACTGCCGCTCCAGGGCTTGAGTCACCGAACGCAAGCGGAAATATCGTAATTGGTGTAAACTCGGCAAACAAGCTTAGAGGAAACTACAATAACCTTATATTGGGAAACGGTGCCGGTTTCTGGTATGAGGGCAATTACAACACTATATTAAATTGTAATAGCGGAAGCTCTACACTTCTATACAGCGGTGTCGTTCAAATTGGTCAAGATAATCTAGGAACGCAGCCGCCGGTCGCCACAAATAATAACCAATTTATTTTGGGGACATCAAACCACAAATATATTTTGGAAGGTGATTTCCAAAAAAGCTTAAATCTTGGTCCTACAGGAGCAAGCGCGGGAAATACAAACGAAATCAGATTCAAAGAACTTGCAGCAAACGGTAATAACTACGTTGGTTTTAAAGCGCCAGACAATATTGCTTCAAATAGAATATGGGTTCTTCCAGAGGCAGACGGATCTGCAAACCAAGTTCTGAAAACAGATGGTTCTGGTAATCTCGGGTGGGTCAGTACATCATCTGCCGGATCAATAACTCATCCGACACTTGGATCAACATTTGAGTTTGGGGCAAATAATGCCTCAATGACCGGCCAAGATAATACAGCATTCGGCGTTTCATCTCTTGGTGTGGTAACATCGGGTTATCAAAATACTACATATGGCCGTTCTGCAGGAAGTTCATTAACAAACGCTTCAGAAAATACATTTTTAGGTTATGAATCGGGTAAAGCAAACCAGACCGGAGATAGAAATACACTTATCGGCTGGAGAGCAGGTGTATCAATAAATGATGCTGCAGCCGTCAACGCAAATGACAACACAGCAGTCGGATACAACACACTGGCAAATGTGACTACAGGAAATAAAAACATCGCCATCGGTATGGGTGCGGGTGGTGTCGTAACAACCGGAAGTAACAATACATTCATTGGCGGTACTACAAATCTTGCAACAATCAGCGGTTCTGTCGCAATAGGCGTAGACAGCAATGGAAATATATCGACAACAACAACAGACAATGAATTTATTCTTGGTACGAGTAACCACAAATATAAGATGCCTGGAATTTTATCCAGCGCGCTGGTATTAGGTCCTGTAGGAACATCAGCAGGATCAGGTGGAGTCATCAGATTCAGAGAATTGGCTGGTAACGGATCAAGCTCGGTCGGATTAAAAGCAGCTGATTCTATGACTTCCGATGTTACTTTTACGCTTCCAACGTCCGACGGAAGTGCCGGTCAGGTTTTGAAAACAGACGGATCAGGAAATTTGGGATGGGTAACGCCTGGGGCAACTGGATCGATTTCACACCCTACAACAGAATCCACATATGAATTCGGTACAAACAACGCATCAATGACCGGAGGCTCAAATACTGCAATCGGTGTGAGTGCCGGACCATTCATAACTACGGGTCAAAGAAATACACTATTTGGCGGATTTTGTGGGAGGGATATAACCACAGGACAATCAAATGTTAGTATGGGTTATTCTGCAGGAGCATCACTATCGTCAGGTGATTACAACGTAGCAATAGGTACTTCCTGTCTGAACGCAGTTGCTAGAGGTATTAGAAACACTGCAATCGGTCATCTTTCTGCTGGCCGCCTTTCAGATTTGTCTTCATACAACACGATAGTAAACTCAGAAGTCAATTCAATTTTCATAACATTAAACGGCGTTGTCGCAATTGGTATGGACAGTGGGGGAGGTTTTGCAACTGCAACCGCTGATAATCAGTTTGTCCTCGGCACATCAACCCATAAATACAGGTTACCTGGAATCATTGAAACACCTTTGGTTATAGGGCCACAAGGGACAAGCTCCGGATCTGGAGGTGTAATAAGATTTAGAGAACTTGCGGCAAACGGAATAAACTATGTTTCATTTAAAGCACCCGACGCAATTACAAGCGATGTGACTTGGACTCTACCTGCAACCGACGGAACAAACGGTCAAGTTTTAACAACAAACGGATCGGGAATATTAACCTGGACAACTTCGGGCGGTGGTGGAGGAGGAACATCTCTTACCCATCCGACAACAGGCTCAACATTTGAATCTGGCGGCTACAACGTCGCAATGACTGGAACAGACAATACTGCAATCGGTGTCACATCGGGCGACAGCATATCAAGCGGAACAAGCAATACTTTCTTTGGGGCAAAAGCGGGTACAGCATTTACGTCGGGTTCCCAAAACGTCGCTATAGGATCAAATGCCCTTCTTGGTGCGACAGAAAAAAGTAACATAGTTGCTATTGGTTTTGAGGCTGCAAATGGCGCAAATATAGGACACCGAACAGTTTGCATTGGATCTCAAGCAGGACGTTTTATTTCCAACGACTGCGTAGCCATAGGCTACAATGCAGGAATGAGTGCAGGTAGTTTTAACAATACACTCGTAGGATCGGAAGCGGGAATGATACTGGGTAGCGGAAACGGTAATACTTTTATTGGAAGATCAGCCGGAAAAGATGTTACTAGTGGAGGTTCAAATACTTTTATTGGTAATCATAGCGGTAGTGGCTGTTCGACTGGAATCCGCAACTTAGTTATTGCCTCATCAAGTTCTCAACAAGCTTCAACTAATGGTTGTGTCGCAATTGGAACGGATTCAGGAGGTTTCGGATCACAATATGAATACGACAATGACTTTGTTTTAGGAACATCAAGTCATAAATACGTTTTTCGTGGTGTTACTAGAACGTCTATAACTTGCGGTCCAACCGGAACATCGAGCGGTGAAACTGGCATCATAAAATTCAGAGAGCTTGGAGTAAACGGGAATCAAGCAGTCGGATTCAGGGCACCTGATGCCATAACTACTGATACAACATGGACATTACCGGCTGCAGACGGAACAAGCGGTCAGGTTCTTGTAACAAACGGCTCTGGAGGACTCAGCTGGACAACAATCGCAGGAAGCGGAACATTTCCTCCCACGTCAGCCGGCGACTATGATTTCCTCAACTCAGCATATAGACGTTTGTACCCGAAAGTAAATAACTTAGGAAACGTAAGCGGCACAGTCAATATCGACCTGGCGACAGCGAATTATCATCGTCTCGGATTAACTGGAAACACAACTCTAAATTTTCAAAACGTCACAACATCAACAAGTCTTTGCGCGATTTGGCAGGTTGAATTGACTTTGACTGCAGTATCAACACTTTCATTCCAACTTAATGGTGTGGCAAAAACAATCAATTGGGATAGTGGAACAGCACCAACTCTCGATAATGGAAAACTTTCTATATTGAGCTTTTTTAGCCCAAATGGAACAACATCCATTTACGGTAACATTTCAATATTGAACGCCGCACCATAAGAAGGTGAAATTATGTTACCAAGTTCTATAGCATCAATGAGACGTAGAATCCCATCAGTAACTCCTGGAGCTTTAACGCTTCAATCAGGTGTTCAAGGAATCAAAGGAACTTCTGGACTAAACTACATACTGAATACATCATCACCCGGCGTTGATGATTCGTCATATCTTATGACCATCCCGTTTACATTCAATATGTTTGGAACCAACTACGGTAACAACAATAATAATGTTTATATCAGCACAAACTCTTTCTTTGCCTTCGGATTTAATCCGGGTGGTACCATCACCCTAAGCGCAGCACAAGGAAGAAGTTTGGCTTTCCTTAATGCTGATAGACGTGCAATACAAATTGGAACAATAACAGATCCTTTGGTAAACGGAGTAACTCCATTTAGAATGTATTGGCGCGGTACGTCATTTAGCAATACCTCTGATGTATTCATAATAGAAATAATTTTCTATTCAAACAATTATGTGCAAATAAATTACGGAACAATGAAAAGCTCAATTAGCGGGCAGCAGGTTATTTCAAATGGTGGAACATTTGTCAATTCATGGAGTGTTTTATACAATACATCCAGCAGCGTTGCATTAAGTTCTAATGCAACAGGTTCAAACTGGACCGTTCAAAACGGGTATTGGGCTTGACAACAGATCCTTCTAGTCTATTATGGAACCAGTTCCACACTAGGAGGTTTTTATGACTGTAGACTTGAGCCAAGTTATTTATTCCGACGCTGCACAAAAAGTCCCACTGACGAATGTTGATGGATCAACTTCCACAATCCGTGAGCTATATTTGCAAATGTTCTCTGTTGTCCATGAAGAAGACAACAAAGCAACAATCGCAAGGAAAGAAGAGCTTCTGCGAGTTTATCGCAAAGTTCTCAATAGTGAAACTGATTTCAGTTTGGAAGAAGTGAACGTGCTTAAAGAAAGAGCAGCAAAGATCTATCCATCAATTGCGCTTTATTCGCAGATTTGCGCAAACTTGGGTGTCTGAATGAAACACTCTGATGAAGAGTTAAACATCCTGCGATGGGCTGGAATGGCTCTCGCGGGATTTTACGCTTTTAGGGTCCTGCAAAAAGAAGGGACTTTAACTGGTGTATTGAAAGACCCTGAAGCCACAAAACAAAAAGCGCACCACCTCATCAATACTCTCGGTCAACATCTTGGAAACTATGTCCGTGAACCACATATGCAAAATATGTTACAGTCTCTAGGACACCAGCTCATCGATCAACTGATCGATGAAAAGATAAAAGATAAGGGAGAGTGAAATGCTTGTGGAAAGAGTTTTGAGAAAAACGGCGCAAGAACTTTCAGAAATGGGTTGGAATAACAGCGAGATAGCAAAAGCTATTTCTATTATGGGTGAAAATTCCAACGGTGTAAACGTAGCAATGCCTGCCCATTTCAAAGAAGAAGCCATGCACCATGCCAAGTGTGTGTGTCTTTATAAGCTCAATCTTTCGCAAAACTCTCCCAGATTCAAAAAAGAATTCAAAAAAGCCTACAGGCAATACTTGACCGATGCTTGGCTTAACTCAAAAGGGATTGAAGATTCTGGAGACGTGAAAAGAGGGAATCCAGCCGGAATCGAAGTCGATGTATTTAACAAACTAGAAGAAGCAATAAAAAGAAAAATTATAGATAATAAACAGGCGATAATCAAAAGAGCGCCAACTGGTATCATGTTCATGGGTAAAGATGTTTGGCTACAAAAGTGTGTTGAATTCATGTATATGAACATGACAGGATCAGAAAATAGAACAAACCCACAAGATGCTGAACAATTAATAAAAAGTATTATGACTCAATACTCGGCAGCAGTGACCAGTTTAGGTAATACGTTTCTTTACGCTTTCGCCAACTACAACACAAAAAGAAAATTTTCCGGCGTTGAAATTTATGATCAAACTGACGTAGGTGGTCTTGAATCAAAATCGGGAGGGAATATAAAACCTCTCGAATTTAAATCAAACAAAAAAAACAACAGTGAAGAAAAACAAAAAGAACTGAGAGATGTAACGTATAGACAAATGACAAGACAAATATATTTGTTCATTTTCAGCACAATTGTAGCCGGAATCGGAGCTATAAGAGAAGAACAAATAAACCAGATTTTCTCCGGTGTAGAGAATATTTGTAGAAGATTATGGGAACAAGAAAAAAATAATAACATCAGTAAATACAAAGGAAGTGAGAGCGAAAATCCTGCACTTGGATTTTTATTAAGAAAAAAAACAAGAAACCAAGTTATGCAGGCTTTTTACAACTCATATAGCCCAGGAATGATGGATCGTCCAAAAAGTAAAGACGGATCTTTAAAAGCATCAACAAGACAACAATATCTAATAAGAATACATGAGAAAATAAAAAACTTTCCAGAAGAATCAAAAACTATGGAACTAGATAAAATATAAAAATAATGAGGGCTATATGAACAAATCTCTCCTTTCAAGTGAAAGACACAACTGGATGACTCCTTTGGATTTGTTCGATAAGTTGCATAAGCATATGCAGTTTGAATTAGACCCTTGCGCAGAATCTGATAATCTCGGTCTTGCCTATTACAACAAAAAAGAAGACGGACTGAACCGTTCGTGGCGGGAAAGAATCTGCTTCGTAAACCCTCCATATGGTTCAGAACAAAAAAAATGGATTGAGAAAGCTTTAAACGAAAAAAGATCTGTTTCAGTGTTTCTCATTCCGGCTCGTGTTGACACAAAACTTTGGCAAGAAATTATTTTTAAAAAAGCATCAAAAATATGTTTTATTAAAGGTAGAGTAAGATTCATTGACCCTAAAACAAAGAAAAAAACAAATCCCTCTCCTTTCCCTTCGGCTCTAATACTTTTCAATGCAAAGTATTTCGATAAGAAAAAATTTCACAGAGCTTGTGAATCTTTAGGAGTGATTGTGAAATGAATAAACAAAAACTCAAAAGAATGGCATCCAATAATCAAGGATTGTGTATGTCGTGTAAGTTTATTCAAGATAATGTAGAACCAGATGCAAAAAAATATACTTGCAGAAATTGCGGCGAAAAAAAAGTTTATGGGGCTGAAGAAATCTTATTAATGGGTACTCTCGAAGATAAAGCAAATAATAATGTCATTGACATAAGACCATTTAGGGAAAGAAAAAATAATAAATGATAATAAAAATAAATGGTGAAGAGTTTGCATTCGATAGTTGGGAAGACCTGGGACTTACATTAAAAGAACTTTGTATTGACGGAAACTCTGTTACAATATCATGCGGGGCAGTTTGCAAAACCTGCAAGGGAGTCGGGCTTATTACGGTCTTTAATTTAGGTGACTCAAGACCTGTATTCATGGAGTGTGCGGAATGCGATGGGACAGGGATGAAGGGCTAAATATTTTCTATGGCCGTTTAAATGATTGTCTTCTCGATATAAGAGAAGAAATACCTGTCGATTTTTATGAGGAAATAAGAAATCTAAAAGCAGAACTTGCTATCTGGGCTGTAAGAGCGTCAAACAAAAACATCACTCATGCGGCTAAAATGCTAAATTTAAACAGAACCACTCTTACAAGTATGATGGAAAATGAGCTTGCCCCTTATATCATAAATAAAAAAAGCGGCTAACGCCGCCTAAATCAATTGACTGGGATTTCAGTTGAAGATTCAACCTGAATTTCTTTTACCTGTTCTTCCGCTTCTTCAATCTGAGCATTCATAGCAGCCATCGCATTCTCAATCATCGCTTCAGGATCAAGAGCGTCAAGCGTTGGAATACCAAGCCACTCCAAATCTGCGGGATCGTGAAAAGATGGAGCTGGTGTGCGAAGCTCATCCCACAAAACTGCAACCTTAGAAACAAGTTTGCCATTAAGCTGTAGAAGCTCAACACCGATAGCTGTCCCTTGAATGTTTTCGTTGCCTTTTTTACACACAGTATATGGAGTGGAAATCATATTGCGCCTTTCTTTCATATCAGATACAAACACTGAAGAGAACGCCTCTATAGTGTATAGAAAATGAATTTACATCAAAGTGAAATCAATTTCAATACACAACCAAATATCATCCAGTAGGACAGGACGGTTTTTGGGTCGTGCCGTCTAGCCTCCACCCGTATTTATAATGCTATCAAGCCTAGTCTCCACCCCTACCAGCCCATAGGTAGGGGGGTGGGGTGGGGGGGTATAGGAAATAGGGGGTAGCAGCCTACCCAGCAGGGGTACAGGTCAGCCAAGTTGCAAGTCCTGTGGGATATTATATAATACTTACATAGGGTTAGGCATCGGTCTAGTACCCTAGTTCTGCGTCTGACACTAATAGACCAAGCAGAAAAAAATTGTGAGAGTCTATTGACAGACACAGAACGATATGACACAAAGCAGTCGTTCTTTGATAATCAAATATCCGACAGCGCGAAACAGCACCACAAAAAAAGTGCTCGGGTTTACTTGACAGACACAGAACGATATGACACAAAGCAGTCGTTCTTTGATAATCAAATATCCGACAGCAAGAAAAAGGAAAAAAAACCATGATTGAATGGGGCAATCGATGCGCGGCAACGCGCACAAACAAGTATAGAGACACAGAAAGAATGTCAGACTACGTGGGCAATCTGAAAGCGCACATAGTCAAAAGCGATGCGATCACCCAAAGAGTGATCGCTGAATACAAACAAGCCAAAAAGGTGATCACGATAGTTCGTAATCACAAAGACTCGCTAAAATGTGAGACGGGATGGACTAACAGTCTATCTAAAGCATTAACTTTCAAAACTTGGGCAAAGGCTGAAAAATATCTTAACGCGCGTAAATTATTAAACGCGCGGGTTGTCATGCTGCAAGCATGACATGCTGTCGGATTAAGTCGTGAGACGACAGACCAAATAGGTACGGTCTCACGCAGGTATCCCACTCGGGATCACTAAGAGCCACGCAATGCGTGGCCTCGCGGAAAGCACAATGTGCCGATTCCGAACAACCAAACTCATCCCTCGACGCCATTAGGCGGGTTGAAACACGCCCGTATAGCGTCAGTCAGGGTTGCGATAGCGTGAGCTTGTTGGTTGTCCTGCGACAAGGATTAAGTCATGTCGCGCCAAAAAAACAAAAAACAAAGCCTCAGTAGTCCGGTAAGACTATCGGGGCTTTTTCGTTGCTAAAGCAGCAACGGTCAGAGCAGCACGTTCTGACCGATGCTAATTTCAGCATCAATTCAATTTGGCTATGGCCATTGGAGGAAATGAGCAACATGGAATGTAAAGCAATCTGCTACGCAGTCTCCGATCCGTTCACTCGGATCGCCGTCCGCAAAATGAAAGCTTTCTGCATACAATGGGACATTGACTACGATGATGTCCCTGAGCGTTTCGAGTTCTCAGACGGGAACTCAAAACTCGCACCCGATGGGATCGTGAGTTTCAATTTGATCCCGCTCGTGACCTGCCCGTTCGCGGGTGCGTGCGCGGGTATATGCTATGCCCAATCGGGGCATCAATGGTTCCGCTCAAGCAAGCTCATGCGGATCGGGCAATTTAAGGCGAGTCTCTCGCCGATGTTCGTTCCGCGCATGTCTGCCCTGATTCAAGGGAAGGCGATCCCTCGAATTAGATTCCACGATTCAGGGGATTTTTATTCCCCTGAATACTTGGCCAAGGTGATGTCGATCGCAAGGGCTTGTCCGAGCACTCGATTCTATGTCTACACCAAGTCAATCGCATGGGTTCAAGCCTACGTCGATTCTGAGGGACTCCCTTCGAATGTCGCCGTGATTCAATCACGAGGCGGCAAGCAAGACCATTTGATCCGAGAAGATCTTGGTGAGGCTCGGATCTTTCCCGACATCGAAAGTCTCAGGGCGGCAGGATACTCGGACACAAGTGAGTCAGATATGCCAGCACTCAGGGGCGACTTAAAGATCGGGCTCGTTGTGCATGGGGCAAAGAAAAATAAATATATTCAAAAACAATTCATCTAATAGGGGAGAAGTTATGACAGAGAATACATTAGCAAAACGTGCGGCACGATTGATTGAACTCAAGGGCTTGATCGAAGTCCTGCAGAATGAGGCAGACGATATTAGAACCGACATGATTCAGGGCGTCGGTGTCGGTGAATGGTACGCGGGGCAGTGGAAGATCGTTGTAGCAGAACGTGAGCGGAAGTCGCTCGACACCAAGGAGCTTGAAAAGAAATTCGGGACAGAACTCGATCCGTTCCGCAAGATTACAAAGTTTACTG